>Ga0102924_1004375_pt1 | contig 14258 bp, 15 predicted proteins | sample PaiPotPPM11metaG_FD_80116 | JGI IMG/M metagenome (GOLD analysis project Ga0102924, IMG submission 80116) | Iron sulfur acid spring bacterial and archeal communities from Banff, Canada, to study Microbial Dark Matter (Phase II) - Paint Pots PPM... ... | reverse complement strand
CTCCGGCAGAGGCCGCCGAGCAGCCCGTCCCCGTGGCTACCGCCTCCGTGGATCGGGACGAGCTGACCAAGGTCTGGGGAGACCGCATCTTCTTGACCATGTCGCCGGGCGTGCGTTCGCTCTACCGGATGGGCCGCTGGGTGGCGGTGGAGGATGGCGTGGCCACCTTCGCCCTCCCCGGCCCGCAGTACCTTGACCGGGCCGAGGACAAGCGTGCCGAGGTCCAGGCCGCCCTGGCCGCCCATTTCGGTGCCCGCCTCACGGTCCGGCTCGAGGTCGAGCAGGCGGCGGGGACCTCCGCCCCGGCTGTGGCCCGGCCCCCGGCGGGGACCGCTGCGCCGGCCCACGCGGCCTCCCCGGGCTATGAGGGCCCGTTGCCCGAGCCTCCGCCGGACGACGACGAGGTGTCGGCCGCCGAGTTCGCCGAGCTCGCCCCTGCCCCCGACGGTGCGGCGTCGGCGGAGGCGCGGCTGATGGATATGTTCCCCGGGACCACCGAGGTCACCGGATGAGCGGCCGGCTAGGAGGGGGCACATGACCGAGGGCTTCGACATCCAGGCTCTGTTGGCCCAGGCCCAGGAGATGCAGCAGCGCCTCATGGACGCCCAGGCCGAGGTGGCCCAGGAGACCGTCGAGGGGTCCGCCGCCGGCGGGAAGGTGCGGGTGACGATGACCGGCACCGGTGAGGTGACGGCGGTGCGGATCGACCCGACGGTCGTCGACCCCGCCGACGTGGAGATGCTCGAGGACCTGGTGCTGGCCGCCCTGCACGACGCCGGCGTCCGCGTGGCCGACCTCGCCGGCCAGCAGATGGGTGCCGGACTGCTCGGGGGCCTGGGTGGTCTGGGGGACATCTTCGGTGGCGGTCTCGGCGCCGCCCCCGAGGAGCTGGAGCTCCCGCCGGGGGACGACGGGGCCTAGCCGGTGTACGCCGGGCTGGTCCAGGACCTCATCGACGAGCTCGGGCGGCTCCCGGGGATCGGCCCCAAGTCGGCCCAACGGATCGCCTTTCACCTGCTGAAGCTGCCCAAGGAGGACGCCTTGCGCCTCGCCCGAGTGATCGGCGAGGTGAAGGAGAAGGTGTCGTTCTGCGAGCGCTGCTTCAACGTGGCCGAAGGGAAGGAGTGCGACATCTGCCTCGATGCCCGGCGGGACACCACCCTGCTGTGTGTCGTCGAGGAGCCCCGCGACATCGCCGCCCTCGAGAAGACCCAGGACTACCGGGGGCGCTACCACGTGCTCCAGGGCGCCCTCAACCCCATCGAGGGGGTGGGCCCCGACCAGCTCCGCATCCGGGAGCTGGTGCGTCGTCTGGGAGACGAGGAGATCGCCGAGGTCATCCTCTGCACCAACCCCAACCTCGAGGGTGACGCCACCGCCATGTACCTGAGTCGTCAGCTCCGGCCGCTCGGCATCAAGGTCACCCGCCTGGCATCGGGGTTGCCCGTCGGCGGCGACCTCGAGTACGCCGACGAGCTGACGCTCGGCCGTGCCCTGGAGGGGCGCCGAGAGGTCGACGCCTGAGCCGTTCGCGATGGCGGATCGGGACCCGACCCCGAACGCCACCCACGAACGGGACCCTCAGCTGAATGCGCAGGGCGACATGTGGTTGGCCGTGGCGAAGGCATTGCGCTGACGGCGCAGCTCCCCCTGGGACGCGCTGTCCTGGATGACGAGGTCGCGCTCCTGCCCCTTGCCCACGGCGACGGCGTAGCGGTGGCCGAAGGCGTCGTAGGCGTCCCACTGGGCCAGCCAGTGGCCGACGGCGGCCCGGTCGACGGGCGCCACGGGGATGGTCTTGAGCCGCGTGACCATGGCGTCGAACGTGTCGGCGATGTTGGAGAGGAACTGCCCGGACTGCCCCTGGCTCGGCTGCTTCCCCAAGGTGGTGCCGGTGTCGAACACGTGGACGTACTGCGCGCACACGCCGGCGGCCGCCCGCTCGAACGCCGTGTCGGAGATCCGGGGGGCGGCGTTGACAGCGGCCTGGTCCGGGCTGGTCACGAACAGGTACCGGACGGCCAGCCCGCCGGCCAGCACCACGCAGCCCAGTGCCACGGCCGCCACGGGGACCACGAACGGCCCGAGGAGCCGCCGCCAGAAGCCCGGACCGCCCGCAGCGACGGCGCCGGTCAGAGGGCCTTCAGGAGCAGGGCGTCGCCCTGCCCGCCCCCGCCGCACAGCGCGGCGGCGCCGATGCCACCACCCCGACGGCGCAGCTCGAGGAGGAGCGACAGGGCGATGCGGGTACCCGACATGCCGACGGGGTGGCCGAGGGCGATGGCCCCGCCGTTGACGTTGATGCGGCTCTCGTCGATGCCGAGCTCGTCGGCCGACGCCAAGCCGACGGTGGCGAACGCCTCGTTGAGCTCGAACAGGGCCAGGTCGGACAGGGCGATCCCGCTCCGGCCGGCGGCCTTGAGGATGGCCTGCGAGGGCTGCGTCAGCAGGGAGGTGTCGGGCCCCGCCACCTGGCCGTAGCCCACGATCTCGCCCAGGGCGGCCAGCCCGAGGCGCGACGCGGCCGCCTTCGAAGCCACGATGACCGCCGCCCCACCGTCGGAGATCTGTGAGGCATTGCCGGCGGTGATCGTCCCGTCGGGCGTGAACGCTGGCTTCAGCTTGGCCAGGCTCTCGACCGTCGTCTCCGGCCGCACCCCCTCGTCGGTGTCGACGACGGTGGGGTCGCCCTTGCGCGAGGGGATGGACACCGGCGTGATCTCGTCGGCCAGCCGCCCGTCCTTGATGGCGGCCGCCGCCTTCTCGTGCGATCCGGCGGCGAAGGCGTCCTGGCGGTCCCGGCTGATCTTGGGTCCGGACGTGTTGTACTGCTCGGTGGACAGACCCATGGCGATGTGCTGGAAGGCGTCGGTCAGCCCGTCGAACATCATCGAGTCCACCACCGACTGGTCCCCGATGCGGTAGCCGGCGCGGGCTCCGGGCAGCAGATAGGGGGCCTGAGTCATGGACTCCTGCCCACCGGCGACCACGATGTCTGCGTCGCCCGCCTGGATCATGAGATCGGCGAGGTAGATGGAGTGGAGGCCCGACGGGCACACTTTGTTGACGGTGGTGGCCGGCACGGTCATGGGGATGCCAGCCTTGGCCGCCGCCTGGCGGGCGGTGATCTGACCGGTCCCGGCGAGGATCACCTGGCCCATGAAGACGTACTCGACCTGCTCGGGGGTCACCCCCGCCCTCTCCAGGGCGGCCTTGATGGCGATGCCGCCCAGGTCACTGGCCGAGAGGGCCGCTAGGGCACCGTTGAGCTTGCCGATCGGGGTGCGGGCACCTCCGAGGATGACGGATCCGGGCATGGGAGCTCCCTCCAGCAGGACAGATACGACGAAGGAGTCTAGGGAGAACGCCGGCCCGGCGCCCAACGGTTACCGATCGGTAACATCTTCGGCATGCGTTCCTTCCTCGAGGCGATCCAAGCCGGTGCCAGTGGCGAAGAGATCGCCGCCATCCCCCTGCCCGACTCCTACCGGGGAGCGCTGGTCCGGGCCGACGAGCAGGAGATGTTCGCCGGGCTCGAGACGGGCGAGAAGGACCCCCGCAAGAGCCTGCACGTCGAGGAGGTGGCCGTCCCCGAGCTGGCGCCCGACGAGGCCTACGTGGCGGTGATGGCCAGCTCGATCAACTTCAACACGGTGTGGACCTCGATCTTCGAGCCCCTGTCCACGTTCGGGTTCCTGAAGCGCCTGGGCAAGGAGTCGGTCTGGGGCAAGCGCCACGACCTGCCCTACCACGTGGTCGGATCCGACGCCTCCGGGGTGGTCATCCGGGTGGGGAGCGCGGTGCGCAACTGGAAGCCCGGTGACCGGGTGACCGTGCACTGCAACTACGTCGACGACCAGGACCCGTCGGCCCACGACGACTCCATGCTGGCCAGCAACCAGCGCATCTGGGGCTTCGAGTCCAACTTCGGCGGCCTGGCCGACCTGGCCCTCGTCAAGGCCAACCAGCTCATGCCCAAGCCCGCCCACCTGTCATGGGAGGAGGCGGCGGTCAACGCCCTGTGCAACTCCACCTCCTACCGAATGCTCGTGTCGCACAATGGCGCTCGCATGAAGCAGGGCGACGTCGTTCTGATCTGGGGGGCCAGCGGCGGGCTCGGTGGGTACGCCTGCCAGTACGTGCTCAATGGCGGGGGCATTCCGGTCGGGGTCGTGTCGTCACCGGAGAAGGCGGAGCTGCTCCACGACCTCGGCGTGGAGGCGGTGATCGACCGGCGGGCGGAGGGGTACCGGTTCTGGTCGGACGAGCACACCCAGGACGAGGGGGAGTGGCGGCGCTTCGGCAAGGACGTGCGCGCCCTCGTCGGGGAGGATCCGAGCATCGTGTTCGAGCACCCCGGCCGCCAGACGATGGGCGCCTCGGTGTTCGTGTGCGCCCGGGGCGGGACGGTCGTGACGTGCGCGGCGACCAGCGGCTACATGATCGAGTACGACAACCGGCACCTGTGGATGAAGCTGAAGTCCATCAAGAGCTCCCACTTCGCCAACTACAAGGAGGCGTGGGAGGCCAACCGCCTCATCAGCCTGGGCCGGATCCAGCCCGTCCTCTCGGCGGTCTATCCCCTCGACCAGGTGGGCGAGGCGGCCTACCAGGTCCACCACAACCTCCACGAGGGCAAGATCGGTGTGCTGTGCCTGGCGCCGGCGGAAGGGCTCGGCATCGACGACCCCGCCTTCCGGGAGCGGGTGGGCGAAGAGCGCATCACCTTGTTCCGGCGCCACGGCGCGTGACACGTTGGGGAACATGACCGCTCCTCAGCTGACCGAGATCGACCACGTGGCCATTGCCGTCCAGGACCTGTCGTCGGCGATCGACTGGTACGCCTCCATGTTCGGCGCCACGGTCGAGCATCGAGAGGTCGTCGAGCGAGACGGAGTGGAGGAGGCCCTGCTGAAGGTGGCGGACTCCTACATCCAGCTGCTGACGCCGACGCGGGACGACTCCCCCGTGGCGAAGTGGCTGGAGAAGAACGGGGAGGGCATCCATCACGTCGGTTACCGGGTCGCCGCTGTGGGCGAGGTGCTGGACTCGTACGTGGCCGCCGGGGGGCGGGCCATCGACGCCGCTCCCCGTCCGGGGAGCCGGGGCACCACGGTGGCGTTCCTCCACCCCAAAGGGGCCTACGGCACCCTGATCGAGCTCGTCCAGGAGTAGGCCGCTATCCCGGGATCCGGCGCCACAGGGCGCGGGGCAGGTGGCGGAAGCCGACGAACACCCACCGCAAGGCCGCCGGCACCCAGATCACCGACGAGCCCTTGGCCAGCCCGGTGACGACGGCCGCCGCCACCCCGTCGGCGTCCGTGGCGAGCGGGGCGGGTTTCATTCCCGCCGTCATGCGCGTGCGGACGAACCCCGGGCGCACGATCACCACCCGAGCGCCCGTCTCGGCGAGAGCGTCGCCCAGGCCCTGGTAGAAGCCGTCCATGCCCGCCTTGGACGAGCCGTAGACGAAGTTGGCCCGCCGGACCCGCTCGCCGGCGACGGTGGACAGCGCCACCAGCGTGCCGTGGCCCTGCTCCCGGAGGTGGGCGGCGACCGCCAGCCCCGCCACCACCGCGCCGGTGTAGTTGACGGCGGCGACGTCGACGGCGGCCAAGGGGTCCTTCTCGGCCGCCTCCTGGTCGCCCAGGAGGCCGAAGGCCACGACCACCAGGTCGATGTCGCCGGAGCCGGCGAACGCCTCGTCGACGGCCCCGCGGACCGAGGGCGGGTCGGTGGCGTCGAAGCCCAGGACGGTCACGGCGGGCGCACCCAGCTGGCGGGCCTCGGCCGCCGCCTGGTCGACGGCCGGCGATCCCGGTCGCCCGGCCAGGATCACGGTCGCCGGGCGGCGCGCCAGCAGCGCCCGCACGATGGCCCGGGCGATCTCGGAGCCGCCGCCCAGGACGAGGACGGACTGGGGGAGGCCGAGGGCGTCGTTCACGCCCAGCGTCCGCTCAGGTCGAGGCGGCGGTCGAGGTCCGAGACGAGGACACCCTCGGGGTCCACCCGGTCGCGCACGGTCCGCCACTCGGGCAGACGGGGGTACATGACCGGGATGAGCCGGCGACTGACCCGGGAGTCCTTGGCCAGGTACACCCGGCCGCCTGCGCCCACCACGGCTTCGTCGAGGCCGTCGAGGAGGGGACCGAGGGCGGGGACCACGGGCATGTCCAGCGCCAGGGTCCACCCGGCGGCGGGGAACGAGAGGGGCGCCGGGTTGCCGGGGCCGAACCGCTTGAGCACCGCCAGCACCGATCCCACCCCTGCCCCGCTCAGCCCCTCGATCGACGACCGCAGGGTGTCCTCGGCGCCGAACGGGAGCACGCACTGCCACTGGAGGAACCCCCGCCGGCCGTAGAGCCGGTTCCAGCCCCCGACGAAGTCGAGGGGATGGAAGAAGCGGGCGATCGGCTGCAGCTCGTCCCGCCGGCGCACGGGGGCCGTGCGGTAGACGGCTTCGTTGAACACCCGCATGGTCCACACGTTGACGAGCCCCGACGGGAACACCGGGGGCGCCTCGATGCGCACGGCGGCGTCGTAGGCGAGGGGATGGTCCCGATGCTTGGCCGGGAGGCCGGACGCCGCCGCGAAGTCACCCCTGGTGAGGACCGAACGGCCCAGGTGCCGCCCCCGGGCGAGGCAGTCGATCCACGCCACCGAGTAGTGGTACCGGTGGTCGCCCTCGTCCATGAGGGCCATGACGGCGTCGAGGTCGGTGGCGCGGTCGGTGTCGACCCGCAGGAGCGACGACTCGATCCGAGGGAGGGCGAGAGTGGCGTCGAGCAGCACGCCGGTGAGCCCCATCCCGCCGGCGGTGGCCCAGAACAGATCCGGATCGCGGGCGGGCCCGACGGTCACCGTCCCCGTCGGGGTGGCCAGCGTCATCTCGCGCACGTGGTTGGCGAGGCTCCCGTCGTGATGGTGGTTCTTGCCGTGGACGTCGGCTGCCACCGCTCCCCCGACGGTCACGAAGCGGGTCCCCGGGGTCACGGGCACGAAGAACCCGAGGGGGACGAGGCGGCGGAGGAGCCGATCGAGGCTCACCCCCGCGTCCACCCGTACGGTCCCGGCCTCCGGGTCGATGTCGATGAGCTCGTCATGGGCGGTGGCATCGAGGACGGTGCCGCCGGCGTTCTGGGCGGCGTCGCCGTAGCTGCGGCCGAGGCCGCGGGCGAGCGTTCCGCGTGGCCCGGGGTGGGCGAGGGCGGCTCCGGCGTCGTCGCCGAGGGGGACGACGCGGGCGGCGGTGGGCGCCGTGCGCCCCCACCCCGCCAAGAGCCGGCTCATGGCGTGCACGGTAGCGACGCCAGCGGTCCCGCGGTCGGCCTGCAAGGCTGCGATCGTGAGGGTCCACCTGGTCGACGGCACCTACGAGCTGTTCCGTCACTACTACGGCATCCCCGCCGAGGCCCGGGAGGGCTCGGAGCTCGGCGGGGTGCGGGGGGTGGTCGACTCCATCCTCTACCTGCTGGCCGAGGGGGCGACCCACGTGGGCGTGGCGTGCGATCACGTCATCGAGAGCTTCCGCAACGACCTGTGGCCGGGCTACAAGTCCAGCGCCGGGATGGAGCCGGCCATCCTCGCCCAGTTCAGCCCCCTGGAGGAGGCCCTGGAGGGGCTGGGGGTCAAGGTGTGGTCGATGGTGGACCTCGAGGCCGACGACGCCCTCGCCTCGGCCGCCGCCACGGCCGCCGCCGATCCCGCCGTGGAGCAGGTGCTGATCCTGTCCCCCGACAAGGACCTGGCCCAGTGCGTGCAGGGGCGGCGCATCGTGCAGGTCGACCGGCGGCACCGGGTGACCGTCGACGAGGACGGGGTGGTGGCCAAGTACGGGGTCCCGCCGGCGTCCATCCCCGACTGGCTGGCCCTGGTCGGCGACTCCGCCGACGGCTTCCCGGGCCTGCCCGGCTGGGGTGCGAAGACGGCGGCGGCGGTCCTCGCCGCCCACGGCCACCTGGGCGACATCCCGGACGCCCCCGGGCAGTGGCGGGTCACGGTGCGGGGGGCGCCCAAGCTGGCGGCGGTGCTCGCTCAAGGGCGCGAGGCGGCCGAGCTGTTCCTCGACCTGGCCACCCTCCGCATCGACCCGAGCCTCCTGGGATCGGTGGCCGAGCTGGAGTGGCGCGGCCCCACCGATGCCTTCCCCGTCCTCGCGACCCGGATGGGGGTGCCCCAGATGGCCGACCGGGCCCGGGCGATCGCCGCCCACCGCCGCCCCTGACGTCACCGCGCGTCAAGTTCGGAACAAATCGCGCGTTCGCCCAGGTCGACGCCCGGCGAGACCGGAACTCGACGCGCGGTGGCCTTTCGCCCCACCCACACCGCCGACGCGCGGTGGCCTTTCGCCCCACCCACACCGCCGACGCGCGGTGGCCTTTCGCCACCGACCGCCGCCCCGGGAACCTTTCGCCACCGACCGCCGCCCCGGGAACCTTTCGCCACCCTCCGGCGTCCTCCTGGCAGACCATCAGAGGGAGGCATCATGCGCCGGACCGTCACCACCGTGAGCCTCGCCGCCATCCTGTTGAGCGCCTGCGGAGCGGCGTCGCACCCCGGGTCCGCGCCGGCCACCACCGTGGCGGCGACGGCGACCGAGACCCGCACCATCACGGCCAGCGGCGACGGCCTGGCCAGCGGGACGCCGGACCTGCTCACCGTCTCGCTCGGCGTCCAGACCAACGGGCCCACCGCCCAGCAGGCGCTGGCCACCAACAACACCGAGGCCCAGGCCCTCATCGCCAAGCTGAAGGGCGACGGCGTCGGCGCTGCCGACATCCAGACCTCGCAGCTCCAGGTCAACCCCGACTATTCCCAGCCCACGCCCGGCTCGCCCCCGCGGGTCGTCGGCTACACGGTGGTGGACATGGTGACGGCCAAGCTCCGGCAGCTCGGACGCTCCGGCGCCCTCATCGACGACGCCGTGGCGGCCGCCGGCACCGATGCCCAGGTGTCCTCCATCGCCTACTCGATCGACAACGCCAGCGGGCTGCTCGCCGCCGCCCGCGCCGACGCCGTCCGCCAGGCCGCCACCCGGGCCCAGGCCATGGCCGCCGCCGCCGGGGTGACCCTGGGCCGGGTCCGCACCATCACCGACATGACCCAGCCCGTCATCACGCCCCAGCTCAACCAGGCGTCGGGCTCGGCGGGGGGCTCGGGCGCAGCGCCGCCGGTGCCGTTCCAGCCCGGCACCGAGCAGCTCGCCGTGCAGGTGACGGTCGTCTACGACATCGCCTGACCCGGCCCGGCAAACGCCGGTGGCAGCGGGAGGGTCAGGGCCTGGGCGAGCCGGCACAGGTACTCGGCGCGGGGGATCTCCATCGCCCCCAGGGTGGCCAGGTGCGCGGTCCGCCACTGGACGTCGAGCAGACCCGCGCCTCCCTCGGCCAGCAGTCGCACCAGCGCCACCAGCGCCACCTTGGACGCATCCGGCCGGTGGTGGAACATGGACTCCCCGGCGAACAACCCGCCGACGGCGACGCCGTACAGGCCGCCGGCCAGCACCCCCGGCGGCACCCACGCCTCGACGCTGTGCGCCCATCCGAGCTGGTGGAGGCGGAGGTAGGCGGCGGCGAGGTCCTCGGAGATCCAGCCGCCCGAGCGGCGGGGGTCGCCGCACCCGGAGACCACCTCGGCGAAGGCCGAGTCCACCCGGATCTCGTAGCTCTGGCACGACCGGCGCAGCGACCGGCTGACGACCAGACCGTCGAGGGGCAGGATGGCCCGGGGCTCGGGCGACCACCACGCCAGCCGGCCGTCGATGGGCATCGGGAACAGCCCGCACCGGTAGGCGCTGAGCAAGGTGCCGGGCTCCAGGTCGGCCCCCACCCCCACCAGGTCGGCGCCGCCTGCCGACGAGGGGTCCGGCATCTCCCAGGCCGAGGGCGGCGGTTCGACGGGCACCGGATCAGATCATGGCCCACCCGGCCCTGGAGCGAGCCGCCGCCCCGCCGGTAGCCTGCGACCCGTGACCGAACACCCCATCCGGGAGCGACTCGACGAGCTCGGGCGCCGCAAGGCGGAGGCCCGCACCGGCGGGTCCCCCGAGGCCGTCGAGCGCCACCACTCCAAAGGGAAGATGACGGCTCGCGAGCGGGTCGAGTACCTCCTCGACGACGGCAGCTTCCAGGAGCTGGACCTGCTGGCCCGCCACCGGGCCCACGGGATGGGGATGGAGGCCAAGCGCTTCGCCACCGACGGGGTGATCACCGGGTTCGGGAGCATCGACGGGCGCAAGGTGTGCATCTTCAGCCAGGACGCCACCATCTTCGGTGGGTCGCTCGGTGAGGTGCACGGCGAGAAGATCCACAAGATCATGGACCTGGCCGTCTCCCTCGGCGTGCCCATGATCGGGCTCAACGACGGTGGCGGTGCCCGCATCCAGGAGGGGGTGGTCGGCCTCGACAGCTACGGCGGCATCTTCTACCGCAACGTCCTGGCGTCGGGCGTGGTCCCCCAGATCAGCGTGATCATGGGGGCGAGCACCGGCGGGGCGGTGTACAGCCCGGCCATGACCGACTTCATCTTCATGGTGCGGGAGACCTCCCAGATGGCCATCACCGGGCCGGACGTGGTCAAGACCGTCACCGGGGAGGAGGTCAGCCTCGAGCAGCTCGGGGGTGCGGTCACCCACGCCACCAAGTCCGGGGTGGCCACGTTCATCACCGCCGACGAGAAGGAGTGCCTGGACGAGGTCCGCTACCTGCTCGGGTTCCTCCCCCAGAACAACCTGGAGGAGCCGCCCTTCGTGGAGAGCGCCGACGACCCCAACCGCCTGTGCCCGGAGCTGGTCGACCTCATGCCCGCCAGCCCCAACCAGGCCTACGACATGAAGAAGGTCATCGCCGCCGTCGTCGACGACGGGGACTTCCTCGAGTACCACGCCCTGTGGGCCCGCAACCTGGTGTGCGGGTTCGCCCGCGTCGGCGGCCACGCCGTCGGCATCGTCGGCAACCAGCCCATGAACCTGGCCGGCGTGCTGGACATCGAGTCCTCGGAGAAGGGCGCCCGGTTCGTCCGCACGTGCGACGCCTTCAACATCCCCCTCGTGACGTTCGTGGACGTCCCTGGGTTCATGCCCGGCACCGACCAGGAGTACGGCGGGATCATCCGCCACGGCGCCAAGCTCCTGTACGCCTACTGCGAGTCCACCGTGCCCCGCGTCCAGATCGTGACCCGCAAGGCCTACGGCGGCGCCTACGTGGTCATGAACTCCAAGTCCATCGGCTGCGACCTTGCCTTCGCCTGGCCGTCGGCCGAGCTGGCGGTCATGGGCCCCAGCGGCGCCGTCGAGATCGTGTACCGGCGGGAGATCGCCGCCGCCGATGACCCCGACGCCCGCAAGGCCGAGCTCATCGAGGAGTACACCGAGCGCTACGCCAACCCCTACGTGGCCGCCGAGCGGGGCTACGTGGACGACGTCATCGACCCGGCCGAGACCCGGGTGGTGCTGGCCCGGAGCCTGGACATGCTCCGGACCAAGCGGGAGGAGCTCCCCAAGCGCAAGCACGGCAATGTCCCGCTCTGATCCCGGGCCCGGCCCCGAGGAGTTGGCTGCCATCGTGGCGGCGGTCGAGATGGCCTGGCCCCGACCGGTCGTGGTGGTCGAGACCCCGGCACCCCGCTCGCCCTGGCGGTGGTCGGGCCGCTGGTGGGCATCGGCTCAGCCGGTGGCCGCCGACCGCCGGCGCCCCACCCGGGGCTAGGCGCGCTGGCGGTCCCGGAACACGAACCTCACGGCCCACACCACGCCGGCGGCCAGGGCGACGAGCACCGCCAGCCTGAGCAGGACCACCACCAGGCCGGCGACCAGTCCCAGGATCCAGAAGGCGGTGCTCAGCAGGATGCCGCCGACGACGATCCCGGCGGCGATGACCAGCGCCAGGGTGACCGGACCCCATCTGCGTTCGTGTTCGTACATCGGGCTCTCCCTCGGGCCGCCCTGCGCGGGCGTCCTCTCGGGGTCACGGTATGACCGCCGCCCTCGGCAGTCGTCCGTCCCGGCGGTGAATTCCCCCTCCGCCCTGCGGCGGAGGCCACCCTACCGGCCGGGCTCGATCAGCCCCGACTCGTAGGCGAGCACCACCGCCTGGATGCGGTCCCGCAGGCCCAGCTTGGCCAGGATGTGGGTGACGTGGGTCTTGACGGTGGCCTCGCCGATGAACAGCCGTTCGCCGATCTCGGCGTTGGACAGGCCCCGGGCCACCTCCTTGAGGACGCCCAGCTCCCGGTCGGTGAGCTCGCCCATGCGAGTGGGGATCTCGCCGGCGGGCACCATCGCCGGCCGGCGGGCGAACTCGTCCAGCAGGCGGCGCGTCATCCGGGGCTCGACGAGGGCGTTGCCGGCGTGAGCCGCCCTGATGGCCGCCACCAGCTCCTCAGGGGGTGACGCCTTGAGGAGGAACCCGCACGCCCCCGCCCTGACGGCGGCGAACAGGTGCTCGTCGAGGTCGAAGGTGGTGAGGACGACGACCTTGGTGTCGGAGCTCTCGGTCAGGCGCCGGCACGCCTCGACGCCGTCCATCCGGGGCATCCGCACGTCCATGAGGATCACGTCCGGCTGGAGGCGGGCCGACTGCTCGATGGCATCGACCCCCGTCCCCGCCTCGCCGACGACGCGCAGGTCGTCCTCGGTCTCCAGGATGAGGCGGAGCCCGGTGCGGACCATGGCTTCGTCGTCGACCAGGAGGAGCCGGATCACGGGGGTCAGGGGACCAGCGCCAGGACGGGGATGCTCGCCTGCACCCGCCAACCGGGCCCGGGGTGGCGGGGACCGGCGGTGAGCGTCCCCCCAACGGCGGCCAGCCGCTCGGCCATGCCCACCAGGCCGTGGCCGCCGCCCGGCCGGGCCTCGACGGCGGGCGCCGCCCCCGGCCCGTCGTCGTCGACGAACACGGTGATGGTCTCGGCGGTGTTGATCATCTGCACGTCGATCACCGAGTCCCCCGCATAGCGGACGGCGTTGGTGAGCGCCTCCTGGACCACCCGGTACAGCACGAGCTCGACGCTTGTCGGCACCGGCGGGCGGTCGCCCAGCACCGACAGCCGCACGTCGCGCCCGGCGTCGCGCAGGCTGTTGACGAGGGCGGGCAGGTCGGCCAGCCGGGGCAGCGGCCGCCGGGGGTCGCCGGGGTCGGCCGGGCCGGCATCGCTGGCCGCCGAGTCCGGAGCCCCGGTCGAGCCCGGAGCCCCGGCCGAGGACGCCGCCCCGATCGACGCGTCGGCGCCCCGGAGCACCGCCAGTAGGCTGTCGAGCTCGCTCAGGGTCTGCCGCCCGGTCTGCTCGGCCGCCACCAGGGACTGCTCGGACGCCTCGGGCTTGGAGCTGGCGACCCGGCGGGCGGCGGCGATCTGGATCGTCATCAGGCTCACCCCGTGGGCCACGATGTCGTGGAGCTCACGGGCGATCCGCACCCGCTCCTCGGCGACCGCCAGCTGGGCGCTGCGGTCCTCCTCGACCTGGAGCCTGCGGGCCCGGTTGAGCAGCGTCCCCGCCCCCAGGGCGATGAGCAGGAGGGGCCAGATGTCGTTGGGGGAGACCCGCACCGCCCCGGAGCTGTCGAGGACGAACGCCAGGCCTACCAGCAGGTAGAAGAGCCCGAAGATGACCCGCCGGGTGCGGTACTGGTAGGTGACCATCACGCCTTCTGCACGACGGTCACCGGCCCGAACACATCGTTGAGGACGACGTCGAGCCCGCCGGCGGCGGGATCGGCGAGGTTGCCGTAGTCCGCCGTCCGCGTGGAGAACGTGCCCGCAGTCCCGATCTGGCCCGGGAGGCTCACCGGGCCGAAGGTGGTGCGGGCCTGGATGTGCAACCGATAGCGGGCGTTGGCCGGGATCGTGACCTGGATGGGCCCGAAGGTGTCGCGGACGTGGAGCACCTCGGTGACGCCGGGGTTGGTGGTCAGCCCGGTCAGGTCGACGTTGACGGGCCCGGCCAGGTTGCTGATCGTGCCGCCGGCGTCCTTCCACGTCGTCGGGGCGGCCGAGACGGGCCCGAAGTGGAGGCTGGACAGGCTGTCCTGGATGGCGGGGCCGTTGGCGCTGACGAGCAGCACGACCAGCAACCCCATTCCCACCCACACCGGCCAGTGGCGGCGGCTGTGGCTCCAGTCGGTGCGGGCCGTCACCACCATCGAGGCACCGAGCACGGCGAGGGCTGTGGCCAGGACCGCCTCCAGGGAGACGGTGAAGATGCCTGTCTCGGAGGCCAGCCACGCCAGGCCCACGAGCACGAGGAGGACGCTGAGTAGGGT
>Ga0102924_1004371_pt1 | contig 14274 bp, 10 predicted proteins | sample PaiPotPPM11metaG_FD_80116 | JGI IMG/M metagenome (GOLD analysis project Ga0102924, IMG submission 80116) | Iron sulfur acid spring bacterial and archeal communities from Banff, Canada, to study Microbial Dark Matter (Phase II) - Paint Pots PPM... ... | reverse complement strand
TCGATCCGCCGTCGAACGGAACCCCAAGCACAGCAATGTCAAGACCCGTTATGTCTTGCACGTGCGGGAGACGAAGGAAGGTAGCTATTTGGCTGAATCGGGGTGCCCGGATAGGCTGGAAGTCCAAGAGCTATCCCCCCCCAGTGGCTGGACGATTGTCGCCCATCACTCTTGAGAATAGTAGTTCGGAGTGCGCTACGTTGGATCTATGCTGGACGAATCCACTCCTAGAAGACCAGCGCGTCCCGCTGCGGCCAACTCGTCCATCTGAACCACGGGACCGCTGCGACTCGTTGCGAGCGTCGGTGGACAGGCTGACACAGCCGTTCGCGACGACCACGTGTGATTCGCTGAAAGGTTCCACTCTTAGTGGTGTTTTCATACGATCCGGGGATCAATCATGGCTACGACGCTTACTCATTCTAAAGCAGGTATCAATCATAACGCAAAGGCGCCAGGACCCCGCGCAATATCTTACTGGTAATGTTGACTGGGGACTTGTCTTCACTTGCTGCTTTCAATCCGTGCACGATCGCTTGGACCACTCCGTCGACGTTCATTGTCGGCGTTACCTTGATATCGAATTCATCAGCCTCCTCAAAATACTCTACCTCTTTCAACCACAAGTCCGCCGTATAAAATGCACTTTTACCAAGTAGTGTGTCTGATGCTTCACGCTGCGCGATGCGCTGAACACTCAATTCGACGGAAACGTCAAGGTAGACGAGTACCAGGCGGTTGCCAAATCGCTCCCGAAGTCGCCGGCGGTCGTGACGATAGAACAGACTCTGGGATGCGATTATGATATCCTCGTGCGCGAATGATTCCAGATGCTTCACTACACGGTCGAGAAAGTCGCTTGCATCGTCGATTGCCATCGTCAAGGCCTTGATTTTGTGCATGTCTTCCGCTGTGTATAAGGCATCACAGTCAACATATCGCTTCCCAAATAAACTCGCCAATCGCCGACCAACTGTTGTCTTCCCTGATCCGGGATAACCGAACAAGAAGACAACGACACATCGCTTCGTACTTCGTACTCTCGGTACATCAGCCATGGCGTCCACACGACGCCTCCTGCTACAAGGATCCTTAGTTCGGGGCGGCTCCATGATTCAATTACTCGCTATCGGACCGATTAGGATGGCTCGTTCGGATTCAAACTTAACGCTCATGCGCCAGTAGCGTGATCTGTCGCGACGAGCGGAACACCACGCGCCAAGGCGTCACTTACCATCGAGCTTTGCACTCGTTGAGGTATCAAACGGTGCAATTGTGGACCAGGCCTCGACCGGGATCTCGACGCGGCACATCTCATGCGTAATGCCTCCTAAGGTAACAGCGAAGACGCTCACCTCGTACCTACCAGGGGGCATCTCCGCTGGTCGGCTTATGGCGACGTCAAACTGCGTCTGTGTCCCCGGACCAACCTCAAGAGTCATGCGTTCAGGTCGGATCGTGGGTTGGTATCTGGCCCCCTCAAAGAGAGTTAGTCCGATCGAACCTGATAGTCTGATCTGGCCGTGATTCCTTACGATGATCTTCAAGTTGCACGGTTCAGACGACGTCCACCAGCGCTGAGTGGCAATCGACACATCTAGTGCGGGCGTCCAACGATCACGAATAGTCCCGCACTTGATGCACTGTGACAGGTATCTTACGCCGTCTCCGTACCAAGGCGAGAGGGTCCCCTCATAGCAGATCCCGCCGCAGTACGGGCAAACCGTTTCGCTCTCCCACCGAAATGCGTAGCGTGCCCGGGGCCGGTGGCTGGCGGTGTAGTCGTCACCTTCCCAGCACTGATCTAGCAGGTGCCCAAGGATCGCTTCGTCGGCCCGCGCGATCAACGCTTCAAGTGCGCACGCTGCATTTTCAAGCCTCCGAGCCGCCCCCAGCATGACTGTAGCCTCATTGCGGAGCAATACAGCCTGGTCGAAAGCACTAAAGATCTCGCCGAGCATTCCCGAGATGACATGCTGGGGGACGCCTTGGGACTGAACATCGACTAATCTGTCGACCGCAAGCCGACATCGGGAAATCCGTTCGTCGAGGGAAACGACACGGACCTCCAACCTGTCAGGAAGTTGCATGGGCGGCGGGGCAACTAGGAGAGTTCCCGTGGCATCCTGGACACCAAGGATATCACTGTCGGACGCCAGTAACTGGTCCGGGCGAGCACAGAGATCCGTCACATAAGCGACGCTGTTGCCAGTTGAATGGATGTGCAACTTGTCTTCTCCCTGGCGACAAAGGGAAGCCTGTGGAAGCTCGCGGTCTTCACCCCCAAACTCTGGATCTCCTAAGGTTAGATAACTGGGGATGTCGAAGGCGTTCCTGCCAAGCAACCTGTTCACATAACGAACTGCTTTTCCCACCGACGCGCCAGAGTGCACTAACTGGTGGAAGAGCAAATTCTCACACCTGCGGGTACTCTTTGGTGTTGGCGAGGCAACCACAACTGCTGCGCCGCCGTCCAGAAAGCCCGACAGCACACCAAACACGCGAGAATACACACGGTCTCCCACTTTGAACGTGCCACAGGAATTGAGAAAAACGATCTGAGCGTTCACCGAAGATGCCCGGAGTGCGGCACGCTCTGAAGAGTACCAAGGCAAAGAAACTATGCCGTCGTCATCTGACAAGGAGTGTATATCCTTCAAAAAAGTTTGTTCGAAGGGAGCGTCAGGGAGAACATATCCGTCAGGAAAGAAGAGTAAGTCTTCACGTCCGTGCCCCCTGAAGCTGAACACCTGCATTGGCTTTGCCAGCAGGTTGGCTAGCTTGGCAGGTCGCAGTTCAGCTGCGGACAAGCGGGTAAACCAACCACCAGTATATCCCAGACGACTCTTATCAAACCGGTCGATCATCAAATGCCGCTGCCAGGGCTTTCCAAGATATAATGCGGTCTTTACTATCAGCCGGGAGCATTGCGGGAAGTCTCTACCGGAAATGAGGCCCCAGTATGGCGTGTTCGCATTCCTGTTGAGACGTGCCATCAGCATTGTGAGGAACTTGTCAGTGAGGGTATCCGGCGAAGCGACGATTGCGAGATACTTCGGCGACCAGCGGAGAACCATTGCTTCTAGTTGCTCAATCTTCGGCGTATAGACAAGTGGAGCTCTCTTGCGAACTGCGTAGCAGGCCGCTCCCCATGACCACTCAGACCGATCAAGTGTTGCAACGACGTAATCCCGCCGAACTTCGCCGCGCCTCATGGGACCCTCATAGCCCCCGAGCGGATCTGTTTCGTATGCTCGGGAGTCTGCCCTTGCCCCACCACCAAATCTGTTCACGTACCAATCGATCGCGTCGGGAATCGTTCCGTCGAGCGAGGTCCGCGGTTCAACGTGGTGTATATTCAATTGACCGGAGAAAAGAGAGTCTCGGTGACGGGCCAGCCATGTTGCGTCACCAATGATGGGCACTTCGTTTCTAGCGATGTCGGCATTGATCAAACACCCGATGTAGTCCCCAAGTGTCTGACAGACGATGATTCTGATCGTTGTCTCACTCGTTTTCATCGATATCTAGCCTTCGCTCTCGACGTTAATCGAGCGAACATAAGAGTGCGCGCAGTTCACCTATGCTTGTTCTTCGCGTCCACGGACGCTACGCAACTGTTTCCGAAGACTAAGCGGCCTCATATCCTTCCAGGTCTCCGCGATATACTTTAGGCAGTCCGCCTTGGAGCCGTGTTTCCCGACATAACACCAACCAGAAGGCACGCTAAGGCCCGCCGGCCAAATCGAATATTGTTCATCCTCGTTCATAACCACGACGTAGGTCGTTTCATCGTGCTCGCGGTCCGTGGCCATCGCCTTACCTCCTTGCAGACCTCCCCTGGCCGTCGCGTCCTTCGAGCCCGATGTACCTAATCATTCGGGGATATCGATCTGTTGCGAGCGCCGCCGCATAATCAGGGTGCACCCGAAGATCCGTGAGGACCCAACGTTTCCCAGACACTAAGCAGTCCCGGATGCCGCAAGACTCGTTTTCGGTCATGGCGGGCGGCATATCTATATCAGCCGATTCGAGCAGCAGACCGTGGCCATCTGCCTTCACCGCGGCTTCCAGGCGGGTCCAGCAGGCGAAGAAAATGGCGGTCTTTTGTTCAAGCGAGAAACCCCGGAACAATGTCAAATCGCGGGTCTGGAGCACCAGCGGTGCGGCCGCTTCGACATTCACTGAGACATCGATCCGTTCGACATCGACGCCGATGTCGTAGTCACAAGCAATGGCGAAAACCATAACGTCACCCGAGTGCGAAACGTTGAAACGTAGCTTAGTGCGATCCCAGGGAGCCGGCAGATATAGCTTGCCATGGCTCGATTGCGCTATGTTGATCGCCTGTGGAGGCAGTCCCATGTACCTGCTAAGGATGTATCTGAGTACTCCTCGACGCGTTGTGAATGCCACACGATCTCGAGGATGTAGTAAACGCCGAGATCGTTGATGCTCGCTCACCGACAGCGTTGATTTCAAATACGAGAAGGAACTTAGACACCTATTCAATGAGAGGCACCATATGTGTACTTCGTTCTTGGTCACAAACCGGGAAAGCAATTCATCGGTGAGCGACGGCTGCCCACGCTTCCCGAGACAAGAACTGAACTTTTCACTCATGGTATTTTCGGTTTTTGCCCGGTCTCCTAGGTTAAGCTGAACCACGCACGAGGTATTGTTCGAGAACATCAACTGCCCGCGCGCTGCCCCCGAATTCCCTCATTCGCCGACCAATTTGCATGGCGCCATTTCGGCATGTGTGTTCAGACACTAGTCTCTCAGCACAGCACCGAACTTTCTCTGGTGTGAACTCTTCCGTTGGCAAATTCAGTCCGCCGCCAAGACGTTCGATCGCCCGTCCATTGTAATCGCGTTCTGCATAGGTATCCGCAAAGACCAGCACCGGTTTTCCCGAGAGCATCGCACCTGCGAGCGTATTTCCGCCTCCGTGTGTGATGACCACATCTGAGCGTTCGATCGTTGTTCGCCCGGGTAGCATATTGAAGAACCGCACATTGTCCACTTGAGGCAGAGCGTCGGACGATAAACGCAGCGGCGCGAGACTCACAATGACCTTCCAGGGTGAATGCTGAAATGATCGCACAATCGTGGGAATCCATTGTTCTGGGCGAATCTCACCCGGCGACATGTAGACGTACGCAACGGGCCCTCCCGGCAGCCAATCGAGCAGATCCTCCGGCAGCGGCCCTTGTTCGAACTCATTCGCTAATAGGTAGCCTACAAATTCTACGCTCGGTAAATCTGACAATTCCGGTTGCAACTCTGGTGTTGTGGGTGCGATCTTGACGTTCGCTGTTAGAAAGCCCAGCTCGCAAATGTCGTGAATAACGGGTAACCCACATCTTACGAGAATGCGATTCACTCCCTCCTCCAACCCGATCGACCGAACGGAGGGATCATAGAGTGGAGACCTAAAGTTAGGGTGATCCGCCCAACTAGCAACCGCCGCAACGGGAATTCCCTCAATGGCGGCAGATACGGGAGCGGTCAGCTGTAATTCTGTCAACACAATGTCGGGTCTGAACGCGCGGATTATATCTCTCTCAATTAAAATGGTTTCCTCCAAGTAGTCTATGTCGAGCCAACCAAGCTCGACCGCGGCGTCGGCCAGCCGATATTGTGGTCGCACCAGTCCGGAGGGTTTCGGTTGTCGCAGTTCAAACGTGACATAACCCAGACGCTTCACAATATCGCCGAATTCCCTGCGGCAAAGGAACGCGATCTCATGATGTCGGAACGCCGCCTCGTGAGCCACTGCGAGACAGCGAGTCAGAGGTCCGAGTCCTTCGCCGCCGGCCAGCGGTACGATCAGAAGGCGCATTCTCACCCCTCCTTGTCCGCTAGGGACTACGGGTTGCGAGTAGTGATCCCGGACCTCTTCGCGTCACTGCGGTTTGTACGATGGTCAGCCCAGGGAGGCCAGCTACCCCGCCAGTCCCGCAGACTGGACAACTCGACGTTGAGTATTTGACAACTTGGGTGGCCACATAAGACGTGGACAATGACTGCAGCAACGTCTTCTGGGCGCAGCCCCAAGTTATTTGCGCCATCATAGTGTTTGGTATTGACAGTCCATGGGTGAATCGTCGTCACGCGAATTCGGTGGTCCTGTAGCTCCAACTGGAGAACTCTTCCAAGTGCCGTGAGAGCTGCTTTTGCCGATGTGTACGCCGCTTCGGTGGGGAGGTTTGCGACGGTCGCGGCTGAGGAAATGTTAATCACACACGGATGAGGAGACTTCTTGAGAAGCGAGAGCAAGCCTTGGATTAGAAGAAATGGAGCCTTGACATGAACTTGGTAGAGTTGATTCAGATCTTCGCAAGTTGTCGCTTCAAATGGTTTCCCGACATAAGAACCGGCATTGTTCACTAAGGCATCCAGATAGGGCACTTCACCGCGCAGCTGTGAAGGCAACGCCAACACGCATGCACTATCGCCCAAGTCGAGACGAAGAATCTTGGCTTGGGGAAATGTCTTTGTGAGCCTCGCACGGGATTTCTCAGTTCTTGTGATGAGAATGAGCTGCCATTCTAAGGCATCCAGCGCTTTTGCTATCGCCAAGCCGATGCCACGGCCGGCACCTGTGACCAACGCGCGCTTTGGCCTTCTCAAGCCGCCCGTTCCTTGGCCTACGACCTGTCCCCAATAAACCGCGAGATAGGGGGTGGAGACATAATCGTTGCGGCAGCGAACGAAAGTATAGTGGTGATACCGGGGTGTGAATGTTAGATTATATATTCGTTAATGATTAAAGATAATCCTACTTGTCTTTCGAGTCCAATTATGTTAAATAATTAAGTGACTTCAAACTTCGTGGCTACGGCTCTCGTGCTTGAAATCGGCCTACTTCGCCCTCCCAACGCATGACGGGCTTTTGCTCGCCTTTTGATTATCTAGAGGCAATTCGGGTTTCGCACTGCGTGACAGTCTGGAGTGCCCTGTAGGATTTCTGCGTCATTGGCCGGGAGAGTGGCGCAGCCCAGATGAACAGGACAATTCAACCCTTCCAAAAAGAGCGGTACCTGGCAACTTGGGGCCGCGATATTGCCTGGAATCTTGGCGAAATTGGCGTCGCCCACGTACACCTTCGCGATGTCTTAGAGCCTGCGGTTCTGGCCGAGTACATCGGTAATGAGCCTCTTTGCTATGGGGTCGAGGCCGGAAGTCGTGAACTCAGAACAGCAATTGCCAATCTATACTCCAGCGCGGATGCCGCCAACGTACTGGTGACCCATGGTGCGGCGGAAGCAAACTATCTCGTCGCCTGGGCTTTGTTAAACCGAGAAGACGAGATTGTCGTGACCCGACCAAGTTATATGCAAATCCCTCTCCTTGCGCAAACTTGGGGAGTGGAGGTAAAGACGTGGTGGCTAAATGAGGACTCGGGGTGGCGACCTACGATCGGGAGTCTGGAGTCTCTCCTAGCCCCGCGGACGAAAGCCATCGTCATTTGCAATCCAAACAACCCCACCGGGACTGTCCTCCCCCTCGATACAATTGATGCGATCTGTGCTATAGCAGATGAGCGTGGTTTGTACATAGTGGTTGACGAAGTTCTCTCGGGAACCGAGTCGGCTGGGACACGTACAAGATCGTTCCTTGAGCAATACCCACGGGCGATTGTCATCGGGGGTCTTTCGAAGGCGTTCGGTCTTCCTGGGCTGCGTGTCGGTTGGCTTGTACCCCGAAATGCAATCATCGACCGTTTGTGTGAATGTCGAGATTACACCACGATTGCCCCCAGCCCGATAATAGATAGGCTGGCACAGGTGGCTTTGCGACCGAAGGTTCAAGCCAGGTTGAGCGAACGCGGCAGAATGCTTCTTGAGGCGAATATCTTCGCTCTACGCGATTGGGCAGAGGATTGCTCCGATATCGTGAGCTACGTCCCACCTGTGGCTGGTGGTGTAGCGTTTCTGCGTTATCGCATTAAAATGAGTTCGCAGGTCCTTGCTGAATGTCTGCGCCAAGACTATGGTGTTCTCGTAGTTCCGGGAGTGTTCTTTGGTTTAGATGGGTACGTTCGCATCGGCTTAGCCGCTGATCTCGCGGTTCTGAGAAACGGGCTCGAACGTCTGGGTAATTTGCTCAGGAAACTTCGAGATGACGCCCAGGTTCGTTCCCCATTATTGGGCAGGCCGGAGATTCCTAGGTCGATTCTTGGCTTGTTCATGAATCATGGCGAGTAACACGCAGGACGGACGTGCCGAGCCACCGTCGGCCAATACCAACTGGCCAATTAACGGCGGTAGGCGAAGAGGGAGTAGATCTTCAACAGACAACCCGTTCCCACCATTCTTATCGGCTGCGACTGAATTCATACATGACGCGCAGCGGCACCGGGTGACACATGCAGTATGATCACGGCGGCCGGTTTGATGCCCTCAGTAAGTGTTGGCAAGAGATCTTGACAGGATTCTCGCGTGGCCAATATCGGTGATACCACTGGGCGCGTAGCATCTCCGCTGCAACAGAGTCTTTGGTTGCACCAACAGTTGGTGCCAAATACCGCCGTTTACAATGTTCCTGTTGCGGTTCGGTTAACGGGTAGGCTCTCCATCCCGGCATTGCAGCAGAGCTTGCAGACTATCATCGACCGACATGAAGAGCTACGGTCCTCGTATCAGCTGCACGAAGGACGCATTATCCAGCTCACCCCGCAGACTGAAAGATTCGCTCTCGAAGTTCTCGACTGCTCCGACGTAGATAGAGACCACCTTGATGCTGAAGCGCACCGCCTCGCGTGTGTGAAGGCGCGCGCTCCGTTCGACTTAAGCCGCGGCCCGTTACTTCGAGCGAGCCTCCTGCGTCTCGATTCTCACGGCGACACCAACCTTTTCGTGCTTGCGGCGCATCACATGGTCTTTGATTCCTTGTCCGCAGTCGTATTGGCGAGGGAGCTTTCCGCGCTGTACGAGGCCTTTTCGACCGGGCAAACTCCGCCTGTGTTCCCCGCGAGTCAACAGTCCCATGCTGCGAAGTGGAACCAGCCTCGGCCCGGCGACGAGGATGTAGCGCGCGACCTCTCTTACTGGCGAGAGACGCTCAGCGGGAGTCCTGATGTGCTCTCGCTCCCGACTGATTATCCTCGGCGACCGTTGGTGGCTGCGGCCGGCGCCCACCTCCAGTTCACCATGCCGGCCGCTCTCGTCGTGGCGACCCGAAGGGGCACCAAGTTAACTGACGCACCCTTCTTCGTGACAGTCCTTGGGGCAATCTACGTGTTATTGCAACGGTATACGGCCGAAGACGATATCGTAATAGGTACGCCATTCTCCACGAGAGAGGCTAGACATGCTGACGATCTCATCGGCCTCTTCACAACGATCCTTCCGCTTCGCGTGTACCTCGGTGATAATCTCACGGCTTCGGAGCTTCTGACACGCATAGACAAGGCATGGCGCGCGGCACGAGCGCATTCGCACGTGTCTTTGGCCCAAATCGCCGAGACCGTGCCGCGGCACCGCTCCGTAGATCAACACCCCTTCTTTTCAGTGGAGGTCGCGGTCGGGTACGATTTTGCCAGCAACTTGAAGCTCCCAGGCCTGTGCGTTAGTTCGGTGCCCGTTGACACCGCGAGCTCGCAATTCGATATTACGCTCACGTTCTCGGAGACTCGTGGCCAATTCACTGGGGACGTCGAATATCGCACCGATCTATTTGAGACTGAGACTATCTCACGACTCAGTGGCCATTTCCTGACTACGTTGAACGGAATCGTTCGCGAGCCCAGTTGCCGGATTCGAAACCTGCCGTTCCTGACTGCCCCAGAACGAAAACATCTGTTGACTGTCGGAGATGGGGCGAAGGCTAGCGTGACCGAAGATGTCTGTGTACACCAGTTGTTTGAGCGGCAAGCCAGAGAAACGCCCCAAGCGATTGCGGTTACGTTCGGCGAACGAAGCCTAAGCTACGGCGAACTCGACGACCAGGCCAGTCATCTCGCCGCATATCTGCGACCCTTGGGCGTCGGTCCCGAGGTGTTGGTTGGGATTTGTACGGATCGGTCGATTGAGATGATCGTTGGCCTCCTTGGAGTTCTCAAGGCCGGTGGCGCATATGTTCCGATCGCACCGGCGGTGCCTCCCGACCGGTTACGGCATCTCTTGACCGAAATGCGCGCGCCCGTGGTGCTGACACAGCAACGGCTGTCGGCCATGTTCACAGACCACCCGACCCGCGCTATCTGTCTTGATGATGCGCGGCCCGAGATGTCCCGAGTCCCGGCTCTTACAGAGCAAGATGGCGTTACATCCAAGAATCTCGCGTACGTCATTTACACGTCAGGCTCGACGGGCGCGCCCAAGGGAGTCTGCATCGAGCACCGTCAGATCGTCAATTACGTGCGCGCACTCATCCAGCGCGCGCACCTCGTGCCCGGATACACATACGCCATGGTGCAGGCCTTCACGTTTGACTCCTGCGGCACTGTTATCTTCGGAGCGCTCGCGACGGGCGGAACCCTGGTCCTAGTTGACGCAGAACGAGCCATCGATGCGAAGCTACTCTCGGACTATTTTCGACGCCATCCAATTGATTGTCTCAAGATTACACCAACGCATCTCTCCGCACTTCTGGCGCTTCACTCGGCGAATGTGTTGCCTAGGAGAGTCCTCATTGTCGGCGGCGAAGCAACACGGTTGGATTGGGCGCAAGAGGTCGCAAGCCGCATCCCTGAGTGCCGGATGTTTGTCGGCTACGGCCCTACGGAGACGGCCGTCAACGTGCTTATGTACGATGTCGCGGCCAGCGATAAACAGTCTCACACGACGATTGTGCACCCGATTGGCACGCCGCTCGCGAACACTCAGGCGTATGTTTTGGATCCACATCTCCAGCCAGTGCCCATTGGGATCGCAGGGGAACTGTACGCTGCAGGCCTCAACGTGGGGCGCGGCTATTTGGCGAGCCCGGACCGTACCGCGGAGGCGTTCATCCCCGATCCCTTCAGCAGGTGTCCTGGCGGACGCATGTATCGGACGGGCGATCGGGTCCGGTGGACGTCCACCGGTGCCATCGAGTTCCTGGGACGAGGGGACGACCAAGTCAAAATTCGCGGCTTCCGCGTCGAGCTTGGGGAGATAGAAGCATCGCTGGCGTTACACCCAGCGGTCCAGGATGTCGCTGTGTTGGCTGCTCGCCCAGGGACGAGAGTGGACCGTTTGATGGGTTGCATCGTTCCGAAACCGGCTAGCCGGTTGACGGTTGACGACCTGCGGACGTTCCTGCAAGACAAACTGCCAGACTATATGATTCCCGCTGCTTTTACTTGGCTCGACGCCATGCCTCGCACAACACACGGCAAGATCGACCGCCAGGCACTCTACGCGACAGTCGATATCTCGCATCCACATTCCCACTCCAACGAAACCGCATGCACAGCAACCGAGCGAGCCCTGCAACGAATTTGGCGTGACGCTCTTGGAGTGTACGACATAGGCCTCGATGATGATTTCTTCGCAGTCGGCGGGAATTCGCTGCTCGCGATTCAGATACTGGCAAGAATTCAGGCCGACCTCGACACTGATTTACCGCTGCGAGTGCTCTTTTCAGCGCGTACTATTACCGAGCTTGCAAGGGCGGTGGACGCTCGTACTCAAGACCAACGCGACGCCCTCTTAGCGAGCGCCATCGCGGAAGTGGAGAGTCTGACTGACGAAGAGGCACGGCTTGCGCTGAACGCCGACGACGACGCGGGGCCAAGGCGCCAAGATGGATGAGGCGCGGCGTTTCGATGGTCTCTCGCCAGAGAAACGTGCTCTTGTTCTGAAGCGACTGCGGCAGTCTCGCGATCGCCGGGCGGCGCCGATCGTCCCCCGACCCCAGACACAGGCCTGTGCGCCGCTCTCATGGGCCCAACAAAGTCTCTTCATCACCGCGCAATTGACGCCCAAGAGTCCTGTCTATAATGTGTACCACTGTTTCGATATCATCGGGCAGTTGAACGAGAAAGTGTTGGCACGGAGCCTCGACGCCGTTGTCGAACGGCATGAGACGTTACGGACAACATTTGGCCTGGATGGCGACCAGCCTGTCCAGCGCGTTGCCCAAGCGCGACCCTTTCCGGTAGAGAGAATCGATCTTCGCGACGCACCCCCAGAACGGCGGCAGGCCGCAGCGCTTGAAATTGCGACCCGTGAAGTAGCGCAACCATTCGATTTGCATGCCGGGCCGCTCATCAAGGCACTGCTCCTTAGAATGGACAACGATCGTTCGATTCTCACCATCGTGATGCATCACATCATCACCGATGGCTGGTCCGACGCGATTTTATTCAGAGAGTTAGGGTTGGTTTACGATAGCCTTCAAAAGGAACGACCCTCCGCGCTCCCTCCTCTCTCGGTGCAGTATGCGGACTTCGCAACCTGGGAACGGCAGCATTTACGCGAGGCTAGGCTGAACACGCACCTATCGTACTGGCGACGGAGGCTTGCGGGTATTTCGAGTGTGCTCCCTCTCCCAACTGATCGTCCACGGCCTCCGGCACTCACGTTCCGGGGAGGGATTTACCGATTTACGCTGGGTCCGGTCTTAGTCGATGAGCTCGAGATGCTGGCGCGTCGGCAGCAGAGCACGCTCTTCATGGTTCTTCAAGCCGTATTTGCCCTGTTGGTCCATCGTTACACCGGAACCAACGATATTCTTATGGGCGTGCCGGTCGCAAACCGCCACCGACCCGAAACGGAGTCCCTCGTTGGTTGCTTCGTGAACACGCTTCCAATCCGCCTGGACCTCAAGGGGAAACCAAGCTTTCTTCAATTGCTTGATCGCGTTCGCGAAGACGGTCTTGAAGCGTACGAGCATCAGGAGGCGCCCTTCCAGATGATCGTGGAGGGTCTTCGTCCAAACCGCGGCCTGGACCACATGCCGGTTGTGCAGGTTCTGTGCGTCATGGATGATCCTCCAATGCTTCACTTACCGGGACTCAGTGTGCGCCGCCTCGAGTTGCACAATGGTACCGCGAAAATGGACATGAGCTTGTACTTCGCACGCATCGGCGGAGATTTGGAGGCGCGTATTGAGTACAGCACCGACTTGTTTAGTTCCACGACAATCAATCGCATGGCACAACATTTCAAAACACTTCTCGACAGCGTTGTCGCAAACCCCGACCGGTGTATAAGTGACTTGGCGATGTTGCCACCTGAAGAACGTCACACACTCCTAACGAAATGGAGCACTGCAGAAGGGCCGCATCCACCCGATTTCTGCCTGCATCAAATGTTCGAAGCGCAAGTGAAGCGTACACCCCATGCGGTGCACTGCGTTTTAACGACCAACAGATTACCTACCGAGAACTCAATGAGAAGGCCAACTATCTGGCGCGGCGCCTGCAAGCCGAAGGCGTGCGGCCGGAGACTCTTGTCGGGCTCTGCGTGCGAAGATCGCCGGCCATGGTTGCAGGCCTGCTGGCGATTTTGAAGGCAGGCGGCGCCTACGTCCCAATCGATCCGACTTATCCGGCAGATCGGATTTCGTTTATCCTAGCGGATGCGAGGGTCTCGTTGCTAATAGCGGATCGTGAGTCCGGGCGCTCGTTACCTCCTTTCTGGGGAAAGCATATTTCGGTTGACCCATCCTTGCGGGCTTGGGAGGCCAACCACGACGAGGATCCCGCGACCATCGTTGGCCCCCTGAATCTAGCCTACGTTCTGTACACCTCTGGTTCTACTGGCAAGCCTAAAGGAGTTGCAATTGAGCACCGGTCTGTCGCTAACCTCGTGAACTGGGCGGTTCACACCTTTCCCAGGGCGTGGCTTGGCATGGTGCTTGCCGCGACGTCGCTCAATTTCGACATATCGGTCTTCGAGCTCTTTGCACCTCTATGCTCGGGAGGAAGTGCACGGCTTGCCGATACTCCGTTGCAGTTGTTTGATGCATCGGTCTTACAGCAAGTTACGCTGATTAACACTGTGCCGTCGGCCATGACCGAATTGATTGGGCTGATCGATCTTCCCGAGTCGGTACGTGCCATCAATCTGGCCGGAGAGCGGCTGTCAGTCCGGCTTGTCCGGGAGCTGTACGAAAACAGCGGCGTCCTCCAGGTCGCCAATTTGTATGGCCCGACGGAGACTGCGGTCTATTCAACAATCGCGTTGACGGCAAAAGATCCGGAAGGACGAGTGCCGATTGGCCGGCCAATCGCGAACACGGAAGTTTACGTCTTAGACGAGAGCATGCATTTGGTACCCACAGGCGCCGTTGGCGAGCTCTACATCGGCGGGGCAGGTTTGGCCCGGGGCTATCTAT
>Ga0102924_1004370_pt1 | contig 14274 bp, 8 predicted proteins | sample PaiPotPPM11metaG_FD_80116 | JGI IMG/M metagenome (GOLD analysis project Ga0102924, IMG submission 80116) | Iron sulfur acid spring bacterial and archeal communities from Banff, Canada, to study Microbial Dark Matter (Phase II) - Paint Pots PPM... ... | reverse complement strand
CGCACCACGGCGGCCTCGGCCAACGCCACCGTCGCCGCCGACTCGGCACTGGTGGCGGGCGCCAAGTTCAATTTCGACAACACGACCATAAGGGCCCCGATCGCCGGCCGCACGGGCGCTCTGCTCGTGCGCGAAGGGAATCTCGTGCACGGCGCGGCCGGGACTTCACTTGTCGTGATCAACCAGATTCGGCCGATCCTGGTGCAATTTGCCGTGCCAGCCACGACGCTGCCCGATATCCAGAAGTATTCTGCGGCCGGCCCGTTGCCAGTTACGGCGTATCAGGCGGCGCCGCAATCCAACAACCCGCCCGACTCGACGACCGGTGACCAACCCCCCGGTACAACCGTGGCACCGCCCCCCCAACAGCGAGCCGCGCCCACGCAAAGCAACCGTGGCAACGGCGCTGGCGGCGGGTCGGCCGGCGGTCCGCCCGTGCTCGGCGGCGGCGTGACCGGCGGTCATCCAGGCGCCGCCCCCGGCGCACCACAGAGCTCAGCATCGCAGAGCAGTGCGCAAGGCGCAGCACAAGGCACAGCGCAGGGCGCGGGCCCGGCCGGAGCCGGGCAAGTGACCGATCAGACCGACGCGAACGGAGTCTCTGGCAACGGGCTGTCTGGTGGGCCGCCAGGCGGCAGCGTGACCGGAGCGACCAACATGACAGTCGTGCCCACAGGCCCGCCCATCGGCGGCACCCTGTCTTTTATCAACAACGCCGTCGATACCGCGACCGGCACGGTGCTACTCAAGGCGAGCTTCCCGAACGCTAGAGGCGAGCTCTGGCCCGGCGAATATGTCGCCACTGTGCTCAGGCTGTACGTGCAGCAGGGCGCGCTCGTCGTCCCGACACAGGCCATCATGACCGGCCAGCAGGGAACCTACGTGTTCGTCGTCGATCCTCAGGCCAACACGGCCAAGCAGCGCCCGGTCGTGATCGGACGCACGGCAGACACCCTCGCGGTGATCTATAGCGGGCTCGCCGAAGGCGAGCGTGTCGTGACCGATGGCCAATCGAGGCTGCAGAATGGAGCCAAGGTGAACGTCCGGGCGGTAACCGCCGGCGCGCAGCCAACCTCCTCGGGCAACGAGAGCGCGCCGTCTCCGGGACGGGCAAACGGCTAAGGCGCGATGACTCGCAGGTGACGTCGCGATGAACATCACTGGACTCTTCATCCGGCGTCCCGTCATGACGACTCTGGTCATGCTGGGCGTGCTGCTCTTCGGGATCATCGCGTACACGAAGCTTTCCGTGAGCGATCTCCCGACGGTCGATTTCCCGACGATCTCCGTGTACGCCAGCCTGCCGGGTGCCAGCCCTGAGACGATGGCGGCGACTGTCGCCACACCGTTGGAGAAATCGTTCTCAGCGATCGCCGGCATCGACAACATCACGTCCACTAGCTCTCAGAGCTCGACGTCCATCACGCTGCAATTCTCCCTGGATCGCAGCATCGACGCGGCCGCCCAGGACGTTAACGCGGCGATCTCCGCGGCGTTGATCAACCTACCGTCGAACATCATTCCGCCCTCGTACCGCAAACAGAACCCGGCAGCCGCGCCCGTCCTCTTCCTTGCGCTGACCTCGCACGATCTGCCGTTGCAGACGTTGGACGAGTATGGGGAGACGACGATCGCCCAACGCCTATCAATGGTTGACGGGGTGGCGCAGGTGGCGGTTTATGGCGCGCACAAATACGCCGTGCGCATTCAGGTGAATCCTGCCGCGCTGGCCGCGCGGGGCATCGGCGTCGACCAGGTGGCCCGCGCGGTCAACACGCAAAACGTCATGCTCCCGACCGGTGTCATCTACGGTCCACGACAGACGCTGACCATCATGGCCACGGGGCAGTTGGCCAACGCCGCCCAGTTTCGCCAATTGGTAGTCGGCTACAAGAATGGCGCACCCATACACCTGGGCGATCTCGGCGATGTGCTGGACGACATCCAGAACAACAAAGGTGCGGCTTGGTTTTTCGATGGCCGGTCCATGGACCTGTCGGTCATCCTGGCCGTCACGCGCCAGCCTGGAACCAACACGGTAGCGGTGACCAACGCAGTAAAGGCCGAGCTGGCACAAATCGAGACCGACCTCCCCAAGTCCGTGATCGTCAACACGTTGTACGACCGGTCCACGTCGATCGATCGCGCCGTCAGTGACACGAAGTTCTCCCTCGAGCTCGCGCTCGTGCTGGTCGTGCTCGTGATCTTCCTGTTCCTGCGTAGTCTGACCGCGACGGTCATCCCGAGCCTCACGCTGCCTATGGCGCTAGTCGGGACTTTCTCTGTGATGTACCTGCTCAATTTCAGCATCGACACGCTGTCGCTCATGGCTCTGACCTTGGCCGTCGGGTTCGTGGTGGACGATGCCATCGTCATGCTGGAGAACATCGTCCGGCACATCGAGCTAGGGCAGTCGCCGATGGACGCGGCCTACACAGGCGCGGGTGAAGTAGGGTTCACGATCCTGTCGATGACCCTGTCGCTCGCCGCCGTGTTCATCCCACTGCTATTCATGGGCGGTATCATCGGCAAGCTGTTCAACGAATTCGCCGTGACGATCATGGTGGCGATACTGGTTTCCGGATTCGTCTCGCTCACCTTGACGCCAATGCTGTGCAGCCGGTTTCTCAAGCCGCAGCACCAGGTTCGGCACGGCCGGCTATATGGCTGGTTCGAACGAATCTTTCAGGCGGGCCTGCATGGGTACGAGCGCAGCCTCGAATGGGTGATGCGGCACCGTCCGCTCACTCTGGTCTTCTCGCTGCTGATCCTTGTTCTCACGGCCGTCCTGTTCCAGTTGGTCTCCAAGGGACTATTCCCGCCGGACGACACGGGGCAGCTCATGGCGACCACGGAGGCGGCCCAAGGCACATCGTGGGACGCCATGGTGAGCTTGCAGATGCGCGCCGCCACACTGTTGGAAAAGGATCCTTATGTCCTCAAGTACATGTCGGCTCTCGGAGGCGGCCCAGGCGGCGGCGCGACCAACCAGGGTACGCTGTTCATCACGCTGGTGGACCCCACGAAGCGCCCGCCAGCGGACGTGTGCGTCGCCGAGATCACTCGTCGCCTCTCCGGTATTCCGGGGCTCGCCGTATATCTGCAGAACCCGCCGAGCATCCGAATCGGCGGACGCACGTCCAAGGCCCTATACCAGTACACGCTGCAGAGCAGCGACATCCACGAGCTGTATAGCGGCGCCGGCAAGTTAGTGAGCCAGCTCAGAAAGCTCAAAACGGTCACCGACGTAACGACTGATCTGCTCAACAGCAATCCGACTGTCATTGTGAAGATCGACCGCGAGCGGGCTGCTACGCTCGGCATCACACCTCAAGCCATGGAGGATGCGCTCGCGGAGGCCTACAACGAGCAGCAGGTGTCCACGATTTACACGGAGACCAACGAATACTGGGTCGTGTTGGAGGCGCTGCCGAGCGCGCAGCGTGACGTGTCAGACCTCGAAAACCTCTACATCCGATCCCGAACCGGCCAGCTGGTGCCGCTATCCAACATCGCGACGCTCGACCGTACGGTGAGCCCCACGACAGTCACACATTCCGGGCAGGTCCCTTCGGTTACGGTCTCGTTCAACATACCGCCCAACGGCAACCTCGGCGCCGTCGTCAGCCAAGTGGACCGTATCGCGCGCCAGACGCTGCCGTCGACGATCACCTACGGCTTTTCTGGGCAAGCGCAGGCGTTTCAAAGCTCTCAGGGGAACCTCGGAATCCTGCTCCTCGTGACCGTGTTCGTGATCTACATAATCCTGGGTATTCTGTACGAGAGCTTCATCCACCCGATCACGATCCTGACGGGGCTGCCATTCGCTACGTTCGGCGCGCTCCTGGCTCTGTTCGTGACGCGGGTCGAGCTCGATGTGTACGCTTATGTGGGCATCATCATGCTGATCGGTATCGTGAAAAAGAACGCGATCATGATGATCGACTTCGCGATCGCGGCCGAACGCGCCGGCAACATGAAGCCGGCGCAGGCGATCGTCCAAGCAGCAAGCGTGCGCTTCCGTCCCATCATGATGACCACAGTGGCAGCGATCATGGGGACGCTTCCCATCGCCATAGGCATCGGCGCCACGGGCGCATCGAGGCGGCCGCTGGGCGTGACCGTCGTGGGCGGGCTTGCCTTCTCGCAGATCGTCACACTGTATGTGACGCCGGTCTTCTACACGTACCTCGATGAGCTGCAGGGCTGGCTCGCTCGGCGATTCGCGAGCCGCGGCCAGACGGCGACCCCACTAGGCGGACCCGCGGGCATCCCGACCCCATCACCCGTAGCGGGCGACTGAGCCCAACGGCCGACGTATGAACCTCACCACGCTGTTCATCAAACGCCCGGTCATGACGACGCTAGTCATGGTGGGCATCCTTTTCTTTGGGATCGTCGCATACCGCTCGCTGCCGGTAAGCGATCTGCCGAACGTGGACTACCCCACGATCACGGTAACCGCTCAGCTCCCCGGCGCCAGCCCGGCGACGATGGCGGCGACCGTCGCTACGCCCTTGGAAAAGCAGTTCTCCACGATCGCCGGCATCGACAACATGACATCGACGTCGAGCCTAGGTGTCACCCAGATCGTTGTGCAGTTCTCCCTCGATCGCAACATCGATGCCGCGGCACAGGACATCCAGGCGGCAATAACTCAGACCGAGCGGACCCTCCCGCAGGGCATCCTCCCTCCGTCGTACCAGAAGACCAATCCTGCCGATGCACCGATTTTGACTGTAGCGCTGACATCGGATGTCGTGCCCTTGTCCACGCTCGACGAATACGGTGAAGTGACGCTCGCCCAGCGCCTCTCAATGGTCGGCGGCGTTGCACAGGTGTTGGTCGAGGGCACCCAGAAATACGCCGTACGCGTCCAGCTCGATCCTGCGCAGCTCGCATCGCGGGGTTTGGGACTCGAGGACGTGAACCAAGCGATCAGCGGCCAGAACGTCAACTACGCGACTGGGATCCTGTGGGGCACCAAGACCGCCCTGACCATCCAGGCAACTGGCCAGCTCGACAACGCCGCCGAGTTCGGCAACATGGTGGTCGCGTACCACGACGGCGCGCCGGTACGCCTGTCCGACCTGGGCCGCGTCGCGGACGACGTTCAGAACGACAAGACAGCCAGCTGGCTCGGCGCCCAGCGCGCGATCATCCTGGAGATCCAGCGGCAGCCGGGCACCAACACGGTGCTGGTCGCCAGTCGCATAAAGGATGCGCTCGCCCGGCTGTCGACGGACATACCGCCGTCGGTGCAAGTCACCGTGCTGTACGATCGATCGACCTCGATTCAAGAGTCAGTCAACGACGTGAAGTTCACGCTTCTGTTGACGCTTGTGCTCGTGGTGCTCGTGATCTTCGTCTTCCTCAGAAATTTGTCGGCCACGATCATCCCCAGCCTGGCACTCCCGATGTCGATCATCGGGACGTTCTCGGTGATGTATCTCCTGCACTACAGTCTAGACAATTTGTCGCTGATGGCTCTGACCTTGGCCGTCGGGTTCGTGGTGGACGACGCCATTGTCATGCTGGAGAACATCGTCCGGCACCTGGAGATGGGGAAACCGACGATTCAGGCGGCCATCGACGGAGCAGCTGAAGTCGGATTCACAATTCTGTCGATGACCCTGTCCCTGTCAGCGGTCTTCATCCCGATCCTTTTCATGGGTGGGATCATCGGCAAGCTGTTCCACGAATTCGCGGTCACGATCGGCGTCTCAATACTGGTATCTGGGTTCGTCTCGCTGACACTGACGCCGATGCTCAGCAGCCTGTTCCTGCGGTCCGAGCGCGGCGTGCGGCACGGCAGGCTGTACAATGCGACTGAGCGCGGGTTCGCCGCTGTGCTGCAGGCGTACGAGCGGAGCCTTAATTGGGTGATGCAACGCCGGCGTGCGACACTCCTGTTCTCGGCGGGTGTTCTCGTGGCCACCGGCGCGTTGTTCTGGATTATTCCCAAAGGCCTATTTCCGAGCGACGATACCGGCCAGCTGCTGGGGATCACGGAAGCCGCCGAAGGCGTGTCGTTCGATGAACTCGTGGCTCACCAGCGCGAGGTGGCCGACATCATCCGTCGTGACCCCGATGTCCGCGCAGTCACTTCCTCGGTCGGCACGCTCGCGGCCGCCAATGAGGGGCAGCTCACCATCGACCTGACATCGGTGCACCAGCGAAGCCGCACGGCCGACCAGATCGCCCGCGACCTCACCAAGGGCGTGCAGGGCGTACCGGGTGTGTCGGTCTACATCCAGAACCCGCCGGCCATCTCGATCGGAGGTCTGCAGTCGAAAAGCCTTTACCAGTACACGCTCGTGAGCGGCGACATCGCGCTGCTCGATCAATCCGCGCGCGCACTCGAAGCGCGTCTACGGCAATCGCCGATCCTCACCGGGGTTACCAGCGATCTGCTTATCGAGAACCCACAGGTCACGATCGATATCAACCGCGCGCACGCCGGCCAGCTTGGAGTTACAGCGGCCGAGATCGAGAACACGCTGTATGACGCATTCGGCCAGCGGCAAGTGTCGACCATCTACACGCCGACGAACGAGTACTGGGTGGTCATGGAAGTGCTCCCGCAGTATCAGCAGGACATCGCCTCACTGGGGTCACTGTACGTTCGGTCTGGGGCCGTGGGCGCCGGCAGCGGCGCCGCCAGCCCCGGCAACGTCGGCACGAGCGTGGCATCCAGCACAGGAGCCCCGCTCGTGCCATTGAGCGCCGTCGCCACGTTCCACAACGATGTGGGCCCGGTCACAGTGAACCATTCGGGTCAGTTGCCCTCGGTCACGATCTCGTTCAACCTGGCGGCAGGCGTTTCGCTGGGCACGGGGATCAAAGCAGTGCAGCAGGTGGCGAGCCAGATCCTTCCGCAAAGCATCGGGGCCGCATTCACCGGCACTGCGGCGGCGTACGAGACAACGCAGCAAAATCTGCTGATACTCATCGCGCTTGCCATATTCGTGATCTACCTGATCCTCGGCGTGTTGTACGAAAGCTTCGTCCACCCCCTCACGATCCTCTCGGGGCTGCCGTTCGCCGCATTCGGCGCCCTGCTCACACTCCTCGTTTGCGGGCTCGATCTCGACATTTACGGACTCGTAGGCGTCATCATGCTGATCGGCATCGTGAAGAAAAACGCCATCATGATGATTGACTTCGCGATCGAGACGGAGCGCACCGGTGGGAAGACACCCGAGCGGTCGATCGTAGAAGCCGCCAGCGTGAGATTCCGGCCGATCATGATGACGACGATGGCTGCACTGATGGGCGCATTGCCCATCGCGCTGGGCTGGGGAGCCGGTGCCTCGATGCGGCGGCCGCTGGGTGTGGCGGTTGTGGGCGGCTTAGCGTTCTCTCAGCTCGTGACGCTCTACGTCACGCCGGTATTCTACACCTATCTGGACGAGCTTCAGACCTGGTTTGAACGAAGCGCCGAGAGGTCTGGCAGAACGGGAGCGCGCGGCGGTGCGCCGGTGCCCGCGGCTGGCGACTGACGGCGGGCGGTGTCGCCGACCCGTGTAGGCGGTCGCACCTCTCGCTCGAGCACGTTGTAGGACAGGAGCTCGTACGGAGCCAGCGCGCTTGGCAGCCACGCCGGCCGATTCGCTAGACGCGCATTGGGAAGGACATCGGCTAGCGCGGCGTGCACGCGGGCGCGCCCGCCAGCGAACTCGGTCTCGGGATCGAATCCCGCCAGCATCTTGTAGACGCGGTCGGCCCAGACCAGCTGGCGCGGCACGATGCCAACCAGTCTTCCTCCGACTCGCAGCACGCGGAGCGACTCACGCAGGCACTCCGCTGGATCCGGCACGAACTCCAGCGCGCTCACGATGACTACCGCGTCGAAGCTGCTGTCCGCGAACGGCAGCCGGGATCCATCACCCTGAATCGGCGTGACGTGGACGCCGTCGTCAGCTAGACGCTCTCTCACCACCGCGCCGAGCGGATGAATGTCGATGCCTACCGATGCCGCGGCGCGTCTGGCCAATTCGTACTGGAAGACGCCGCTCCCGTAGCCGATTTCTAGCACGCAGTCGAGCCGGCGCGGGGGCATTGCCTGCAGTGCCCATCTAAGCCGCTGCCGCATGATTGTGCCGTAGCCAAGCTTGTAATAGCCGTCGATCGCATCGACGGGCCCCGTGACCGGCAAGCGGCCAGGCGGAGGAAGGCGGAGTCGTGTGTGGCCGAGCACCCGGGTGTTCTTAGGGGTTTATGGTCCGCTTGTCGTCGGACCTAGGGCAATCTACCATCAAGTACAGGTTACGGACCAGCCCGCTAGTGGGCTCCCCCGATCCCCGCTTTGCGTCGGGCTGGTCAACGCCCTTGCCCGGCCATGCTGCTCAGGTGGAGACCTGCGGCCAGACACCAATCCGCATATGCCTTAGGGGAGATCTCAGAGGGCTTGATCTCACTTCGGCCACCCCAAAAGACGTTCGTATACGATACCTCGACCCTTACAGACTCGAGGTGGGCGTCGATCGCGGCCTTGTGCTCGAGTATTGTGCCCTTGTCCGTACCGTGCGCGACGGCCATGAGGTTCACATTGGCGAAATCCGGGCCGCCTTCTCGCCAGTAGGCGTGGGTCAAGATGTGATGCCGTCCGATTTCACGCCCAGCCTCGATCTCTCGCCCCTCCGGGACGCGCCAGTGGAATAAGGCGTTGTAGCGGGTGACCCGGGTACCAAGCGCCGAAGGCTTTACGTGCTCGAGGAATGTGGAGAAGCGACCGACGACGCCGCGCGCGACTAGCCCGTCGGCAACTCGACAAAACTCGTCCAGCGACAAGCCCGCCGCCGCCGCGCGGGGAGCCCAGGGATTGCCGCAAATCTCCTCGGCCGCGAACTCCCTTTTCAATGGCTCGAGCACGCGCCACTCGAGAGGGGAAAGTTGCACGACGGTGGTGTCGAGAACTCGGCCCGGCTGCTCGCTCTTGCTGCCCGGCGGAATCGACTTGCGTCGCACGTGCCCGACTCCCAGCGCGAACAGCCGCCTCGCCGGCATCAGACGATATTGAGCGGCGCCGACTCGACGCATGAGGTACTCGCAATGCGCGCTCATGGAGAAAGCCTGCGGGACCTTCAACGTCGTCCACAGCCGGAACGCGGAGCCTGGTGTATCGGCGTCGGTCGAACGGATGACCACGTGACCCGAGAACGGGTCCTTGTGCACCATGTAGTCGAAGGCAGCATCCAGTTTGTCGGCCGGCACTTGCCACGCGACCAGCGCGCCCGGCGCCAGGTTGGTCGTCATTAGCGTCTGGCGAATGCGCCGGATGGTACCCGCGGCCAACATCGCGCGCAGGCGCTCGAGCGTTGTCGCGAGTGGCACGCCGCACCTGGACGCGATCTCCTCGAATGGGTCGCGAAAGAATCCGGAAAGACAGTCCTCCGAAATCGCCAGGATCGCCGCGTTTGTTGGGTCGGTGACCTCGGACGGAATGCCCTGGATGGCTGTGGCCACGCCTGAAGTATATTCACCGGTCCAGGCGCTGGCCCCGACCGTAGCGGCGGCGCCAGGGTCGTGCGTGCTATAGTTCATGTCCCCCTACAATCGCACCCGGAGGCGGCCCATGGCGACGACAGCACGCGATCGGACTGACGCCAGAAAGAACGGGAACCCGCGGACTTATCCGGCACCCGCGCGAGAGAAGACACCCACGGACCTGACGGCCGACGAGGTCAAGAAGATCACGGACGCGGTCAACCCTTTGATCGCCGATGCCTTTGCGCTCTACGTCAAGACGAAGAACTTCCACTGGCATCTGTCCGGCCCGCACTTCCGCGACTATCACTTGCTGTTCGACGAACAGGCGGATCAGGTCTTCGAATCAATCGACATCATGGCCGAGCGCATCCGGCGCATCGGCGGAACGACGATTCGGAGCATCGGGCATGTAGGCGGGCTGCAGACGATCGATGATGACAACGACGAGTTCGTCTCCGCTGACGAGATGATCGCGCGACTCCTAGCCGATAACAAGCACATCGCGCGACAGCAGCGCGCGGCCATTGATGTGTGCTCCGATAATCACGACGAGGCTACGAGCAACCGCTTGCAGGAAATCATTGATGGCACCGAGCGGCGGATCTGGTTTCTCTACGAGATCACCCAGGGTGCCCAGGGTGCCCAGGGTGTGGCTCGCGGCTCACGGAACCAGCGCTAGCCGCGCTGTCGAACGAATCGCCGCCGAGAAATCGATGGACGTACGGGCCGCCCAGAAAGCCCGCGACGCCGACGAGCGCGCCGGCCGCCGAGTCTACGGCATAGTGGAAACCCCCGTACACGGTGCCCAGCGCGAGTGCCGGAACGATCGCCGCGAGCAGCCAGAACACTGGTCGCGTCAGGCGCCACGCGAGCAGCCAGATCACGACGGCGACGGCAACATGTGAGCTCGGAAATGCGGCCCCTTTGGCGGCGCCTGCGACGAGGAGGTCATGCACAAGCGCGGGGAAAAAGAGCCCTACGGAAGCCATGTCCGGGTGCGGCACGCGATACCACGGGCCCGCGACCGGGTAAATGATGAAACAGAGGTAGCACGCGTAGAATGTCGCGAGCACGGTCGCCAGCATGAACCGGAACTCGCGGAGCCGGCCACGGAGATACAGCGCGCCGCCAAGGATCGGGAGCAGGAGATAGTACGCCACGTAGCTGAAGTGCAGGTACTCGACGAACGGGCGCCACGGCAGCAGCTGACGCAGCGTGATACGGGGCGGCGCTTGAAACACGGCGAATTCCACGGCCCGGATCGCGTGGTCGTGGTAGCCGGTGCTGATCAGCTGGTTGAGTCGAGGGATCTCGGTATACAGGAGCGGCAGCACGGCGACCGGAAGCCAATCACGCACGACGGACTGCCATCCCCGAGTGTCCAGCAGCGGGAGCAGGGCGACGGCGGCGACGACGCCTAAGCCGTGCGCGGCGAGCACGGGCCACCACGCCGTGGGCGGCGTACCGAGCGTGGCCACGAGAAAGCCGGTCACGACGAGATAGCCCGCGGTGAGCAGCTCGTGAGGGCGTGGTCGCGGGCGATGCGGCGCGGGAGCTTCGGAGCTCAGTGGTACCCCTCGTTCGTTGTTCTTGCCCAACGGTGTCGCGAACAGAGCAGAACTGCAAGTAGTCCGATCATGCAGTCCTCGTGCGGGGTCGCCGGCTCTGGCGCTTGGCTCTTTCGCCGATTTTGCGTTCTGCCGCCCGGAGACGTCAAGAACCGATGTCTCAGACGCCCGCGAAGCCAGGTTGTAACGGGCGCGGTAACGTGATCGGGGTAGTCGCCAAGATCCGAGGGCGGCTGGAGAATAAGCTGGCGCCGGCGATGGGTCATGGCCACCGTCCGGTCCCGATCGCCGTGTGCGAGTGCAATGCGTGGAAAGGGTTCATGATCGAGGCCATGTATCCCGACGCCACGCGAATCAGGGTGCGACCGGGGCAGCCGGCCGAGGAAATTCTCAACGCGCTCCCACGCGACACGCGCGGCGTAGTGATGCACCTCGACGCGAGTGTGACATCCGATTTCCTGGCGAACGACGGCGACTTTCGCGCCGATCTCGCGGCGCGCGGCGTGCGGACGATCAACATCGACGCGACAGACATCCGAAAGTCGACCATTCACGCCCGGTGCTCAGCCGTTGGGCTACCGATGGCCAGAGCGGACCGTGATGGGCCCGGCGACGAACGCGTGATCATCAAGACCACACTTAACTCTGGCGGCGGACCGGAGCATAAACTCACCCGACAGTGGGGCGCATCCGCGGCCCGCGTCGCTGCGGACGTGAGCGATGTCGTGCGAGGCTCGTTGGACTACGTGATTTGCCGTCGTGATGAGGTTCCGGCGGCCGTCTGGACGGACTCGAAGTTCGTGGTCGAACGATTCATCGAGAACCCCGAGGGTGTGTTTTTTCGGGTGTACGTAGTCGGGCCCGCCGGTGTCGTGTCGGCGGCCTGGACCGATCGGCAAATCAAGAAGCTCTCGATGCCGATCCGAGCGCGCGAGAATTACTACTACTGGACTGGCGCGAATGGCCACACTGCGCTGGGCTCGTCGAGCGAAAGCGCGACCCGCGCGCTGACGGTCGCACGGCGGCTCGCCGAGAGCCTCAACGTGGAACTGTGCGGCGCGGATTGTGTCATGGACACGTCCGGTAACGTTGTGCCGATCGATATCAACAAGACGCCATACTGGGGCAAGCCGCGTACATCTCCGATCCTGGCCCACCTACTGCATGGGTTCGATCATCTAATGAACGTCCCCTGAGAAACGTCCCTGAGGAACATCACACGATGAAGGTCACCCATGCTCGTGATTTGCTGGCGGCTTCGCTGCTAGTCGGGGTCTTTTGGTCGCCGCTTTTTTCTTCGGCGGTCGCCCAGGAGACGTCGGTAACTACTTACCATGGCGACGCTAATCGGAGCGGCCACTACGTCGCGCCGGGGCTCACGTGGGATCGCGCGCGGCACGTGCACGTCGACGCCAACTTCCACACACAGATTGCTGGGCACGTGTATGCGCAGCCGCTTTACTGGCATCCCTCGGGCTCGGCATTCGGCCTACTCATGGTCGCGACCGAGGACAACGTCGTATACGCTTTGAATGCTGAGACGGGCGCCGAGGTCTGGAAGCGATCGCTGGGACCGCCCGCGCCGCGCGCCGCGTTGTCGTGCGGGAATATCGATCCGCTCGGTATCACGGGGACGCCGGCGATCGATCCGACGTCGCAAGCCCTCTATCTCGATGCGGTCACGATGGGCTCTGGCTCATTCGGCCCGCAGCATCTCATTTATGGCCTCTCGCTCCGCGACGGATCGGTTCTGCCGGGCTGGCCCATCAACGTGGCGGACGCTCTTCGCTCCGATGGATTGAGTTTCATCTCCAGGGACCAGAGCGAACGGGGCGCGCTTCTCGTGCAGGGCGGAATGGTCTACGTGCCGTATGGCGGTCATTGGGGCGATTGCGGCCAATATCATGGATGGGTGGTGGGCGTGGATCTGCGCGATCCAAAGAAAGCTCACTCGTGGAGCACGCAGGCGCGCGCGGGTGGAATCTGGGCGCAGGGAGGGGTCGTTTCGGACGGCCAATCACTTTTTGTGACGACGGGGAACACGATGGGCGCCCGGACGTGGGGCGATGGCGAGGCGATCATTCGCTTGAGTCCCGCGCTCGCAACCAGCTCGCAGCCCCGAGACTTCTTTGCTCCTTCTGACTGGCAGAGGCTTGACGGACGCGACGCAGACCTGGGCGGAGTTGCTCCGATGCCGCTCGACCTACGTACGAATGCTGGAGTGTCGCCCGTCATTCTGGCGCTGGGCAAGGACGGCAAGGCGTACGTAGCCGATCGCACCACGCTGGGCGGAATCGGCGGCCAGCTGGCATCGCAGCTCGTAACCGACGGGCAGATCTTCGCGGCGGCCGCTGTATGGCCCACCAGTGACGGCGGCATGGTCGCTTTTCACGGGATAGGCTCGTCCTGTCCGGCCGCAAAGACGGGTGAAGGGGTGGTAGCGATCGGCATCACCGCTGGGACGCCGCCGAAGATCCGCACGGTATGGTGCGCATCGCTGGATGGTGCCGGGGCGCCGATCGTGACGACGAGCGACGACCACTCGGATCCGATCGTGTGGATCGCGGGCGCCGAAGGCGACAATCGCCTGCACGGTTTTCGTGGCGACACGGGCGAAGAGATTTTCACGGGCGGCGGCCCGTCCAACGCGATGCGCGGGCTTCGCCACTTCGGGACGATTCTCGCCGCCAACAACCGCCTCTACATAGCGGCCGACGGCCGCGTATACGCATTCACATATTGAGGAAGCGGGCGCAGCCCGCTAGGTTCGCAACCTTTGGCCCGATAGCGGCCAGGTAGCTCAGTTGGTAGAGCAGCGGACTGAAAATCCGCGTGTCAGAGGTTCGATTCCTCTCCTGGCCATTGCAGCGACCAGCTACTTACGTCCTAGCGCAGCTATAGTAAATGCGAGAGTATGACGAAGGCTCCCTCCCGTGGCGGCCGACAGGCTGCCTATCGCGAATCGTATCGGCGCTGGCGCGAGACGACGGATGACGCCTTCGCGAATGTCGTTGCCAAGAGTTCCTACGCCGCCGACGTGCTTCGCTCGCTTGGCTTCGAGCTGTCGGGCGGAAACTATCTCGCAGTCCGTCGCAGACTAGCGCGCCTGGGCCTCGACATCAGTCATTGGCGCCGGGGGCGCCCGCCAACTGGGCGGTCCCTCGAAAGTGTTCTGGTCCCCGGGGGGTACACCAACCGTCATCGACTGAAACTG
>Ga0102924_1004369_pt1 | contig 14276 bp, 9 predicted proteins | sample PaiPotPPM11metaG_FD_80116 | JGI IMG/M metagenome (GOLD analysis project Ga0102924, IMG submission 80116) | Iron sulfur acid spring bacterial and archeal communities from Banff, Canada, to study Microbial Dark Matter (Phase II) - Paint Pots PPM... ... | reverse complement strand
GGCTAGTGAGCGGGCTGCCTTTTCGTCGAGGGGCGCGTGGCCGATTAGGAGGCGGTAGTAGAGCACGCCGTAGGCCATGTCCACCAGCATGTCGAGGTCTGTGTCGACCGGGAGTTCCCCGGCCGCCTGGCCGTGTTCCAACAGGGCGCGCAGCGCCGCCCGCCGGACCGCGGTGAAGTCCGCGAGGACTGCCGCGACGTGCTCGTCGTGCTGCGCTTCGGTGACGATCTGCCGGAGCCTGTCGGCATAGCCCTCGTGCCGCAGGCCCGCGAAGCTGTCGATCAGGAACGCCGCCAGGTCTTCGTCGAGCGAGCCGGTATCCCGTTCGGGAACGACGACCTGGGCGTACCGCGCCAGGGCATCGGCGACCACCGCGCCCTTCGACGGCCACCACCGGTAGATAGTCTGCCGTCCCACGCCGGCTTCCGCGGCGATCGCGGCGATCGTCACGGCCTCGGTTCCGGGGTTGCTGAGCAGCCGGAACGTGGCGTCGAGGATTGCCTCCTGCGCCGCCTCGTTGCGCCGCCTGCCGGTATGAGGCCGGCGGGGACCGTCATCCATGACGGGAAGCTTATCAATTTGACGAGACTGCCAGTATCGGTAAGATTTGCAGAGACAGTCAGTCTCGACAAACTGAAGGGCCGTGCACCATGTCATTCGACGGGCAACGGGTAGTGATCATCGGCGCCAGCGCCGGGATAGGCGAGGCGGCCGCCAGGGCCTTCGCGGCGCGAGGCGCGGCGGTGACTATCACCGGGCGGTCCAAAGAACGCCTGGACCGGGCGGCACAGCGGATCGGCGGTCCAGTCATTGCGGCCGAACTCGACGCAACCAGCCGTTCGGTGCTTGACTCTTTTTTCGCCACCGCCGGAACGATCGACCACCTGGTGCTCAGCGCCAGCCCCGGCGCCGTGGGCGTGGGCGCGATCGCGACCCTGGACGAGGCCGCGCTCCGGCAGGCGTTCGACGGGAAGGTCTTCGCCTACGTGAATGCGATCCAGGCCGCGCTGCCGCAGTTGCGCGGGGACGGCTCGGTGACCCTAGTCACCGCGGTGTCGGCCCGGGCTGCACTTCCCGGCACTGCCGGGATCGCCGCGGCCAACGGGGCGCTGGAGGCGATGGTTGCGCCGCTCGCGGTGGAGCTTGCCCCGCTTCGGGTCAACGCGGTCTCGCCGGGCGTTATCGACACACACTGGTGGAGCGGCCTGCCTGAGGATCAGCGGCGGGCCTACTTCGAGTCGGTGGCGGCCGTCAGCCCGGTGCGCCGGGTCGGCCAGCCGGATGACGTCGCCGAAGCCATCGTCTACCTGGCCGGCGCGGGCTTCGTCACCGGCACCGTCCTGGAATGCGCCGGCGGGGCCAACCTCACCGCTGGGGCCCTCGCCAGCTGAACCCGGTGCCGTATCGGTCAGGGCGCGGGCGGCCTGACCGATACGCGGAACTGACAACCGGAGGGCTGATGCCTGACACACGAACTGCCCTGGCCACCGGTGCGACCGCCGGCCTGGGGGAGGCGGTCGCGGTCGCCGGGCACGGGCACGGGATGGCTGCCGCGCTCAGAAGGGCAATTCGGTGTGCCGGAGCAGGCGTTGCTCCTCGTGGCGGGCATGGGGCGGCGGCTTGCGGGACTTAGGGCTGGCTGTTGCTTCCGAAGAGGTCGGTTTCCCGGGCGGGGGCGGTGAGCCCGCGCCAGGCGGCTGCCTCCTGGGGGGTCATGATGTAGTCGAGCGTGAGGGCCGGGGCCATGTGCTCGTAGGTACGGCCGCTGGTCCAGGAGTAGTCGCCGCGGGGCGGGTGGAGCACTATCACCCGGGCGCCTTCGACCGGCGGGATGTTGGCTGGCCGGCCCTCCGGGTAGATGTAGGAGCCTGTCGCGTCGAACAACCGAAACCGGCGCTTGATGTAGTCCCCGCCGGGAGGCCGTGGTGGTCCCGTCGTCGCGGCGGCGACCCAGGCCGGCGCCGGCCGCTGCCCTGCCAGAAGGCCGTGGGAAGGGTCGCCGATCAGCCGGTCGGCGAGCAGGGTGTGGAGCTGGAAGTTGTCGCCGACGCCGCTCATGGTCAGGCGGAACCCGCGGCCGGTCGCGTCGTCGATGACGACGGCCGGCTCGTCATCGAGCACCTGGGCCAGTCCCGGCAGCCAGTGCGCCCGCGGCACGGAGTCGCCGAGCTCCGCCGCGGCGTCGCCGATCTCCGGCAGGAGACCAGCGGCATTGCGGAACTCGCGCCGGGCCATGACCGTGGTCATCAGGTTCACCCAGTGGCCAACGTCAAACCAGGCGAGCGTAATGGAGTCAGCCTCCCGTGCTGACAAGCCGAGGCGTTCCGCCGCCGCGGCGAACAGGTCGGCGAGCTCGGCCATCCCTGGTGCGCGGCCGGGGCCGGGCTCGGGGCGCCCGCCCGCGGCGGCCGGCCACAACCGGGAGAACCTCAGGCGCAGCCGCATGGTCACCAGAGCGCACACGGGCGCGCCGGCCGCCAGCGGCAGCGCGGACCCGCCCCACTCGACGAATGCGCCCGCGATCAGCGCCAGGCGGGCGAACACCCCTTCCGGCCGATAGGCCAAAACCCGTGCGAGCTCGCCGACCGCGCTGGTCAGCTCGTCAGGGGGCAATTCCCGGCCCTCAAGGTGAAGGCGGTCGCAGATCCGCTGAAAGCTGGCCAGGTCGCCTCGCCGCATGACCGGCAGCAGGTCGTTTATGACCGCGCTCAGGGGTGAGGGCACAGTCCACGACTTTAGCCGCCATCACCGCCGGACCAAGCCCAAACCCGAGCGTAATCCGCACCGGGCCACGACGGTTCCCGATCACGGGCCAGCCCCTCGCCGACGTGACCGGGGCGCTCGCCACCACAGGCACTGCCAGATCAACCCCCATGCCGCAGTTCTGCACGCCGCAGGTGATGGACGCCGAGCGCCTTCTTCAGGGCGACCATAACGGCGGTTCTCGCGTGTGTCTCATCTTAAACGATGTGACGCGGCGTAACCGAGCCCAGAAACGGCAAGGCGGTCGTCAAGGACATGTTCGCTGCCACGGGACACCGGGGGGAACACCTGGGAGTGCTTGACACGACCGCAGATCCCACGCAGGGCTGGAGAAGATCGCCTTGTGCAAAACGGCGTGCCGTTCGCCGGCGCGAGGTGGCGGCGTGCGGGGCAGCGCGGAGCCGGCGGCGCACGCGCAGCGCCTTTGCGGTGCGATTGGCGTTTCGCGCCCGCCCACGGCACAGTGGGGGCATGCCCGTGACTGGTTCTGGCCTCATCGTTCCGCTGGCCCGTTACGCCCGGCGGTTCCACGAGGTGGCTGGCGCCGGGCACCAGGTGGCGTCCCCGCTGGGCGCCTGGCTGCTGCTGGCGCTGGCCGGGTCGGCGTGCACCGGTGACGACTTGCGGCAGCTGGAGCAGATCCTGGGGGCCGATGCGAGCGCAGCGGCCGGGTTTGCCGCTGAGCTGCTGGCGTGCCCGCACCCGCTGGTTCACGCTGGCGCGGCGGTGTGGGGCGGGAACGGGTCCGCCAGCGCCCGGATCGTGTCCTGGCAGGATGGCCTGCCGCCCCAGGTCGACACCGGCCCGGTGCCTGGCCAGGCCGAACTGGACGCCTGGGCCACGCAGCATACCTCGGGCCTGATCGACCGGTTCCCGATCGACGGCGGCGGGACGCTGACCTGGCTGCTGGCGACCGCGCTGGCGGCCCGGGTGTCCTGGGAACGGCCGTTCGACCTGGCGCCAGCCTCAGCGCTCGGCTCCTCCAGCCCGTGGGCAGCCACCCTGACCAGGGTGCTGCGCACCCCTCGGGGACCAGCAAACGGGCCGGTTCCCGGGCACGACCAGTTCATCGCCGCCACCGATGCGGCCGGCGAGGTGGCAGTGCATGCCGCCAGCGCCCGGGGCGGGCTGCTGGTGGTGTCGGTCGCGGCTGCTCCCGAGGTCCCGGCCCCCGACGTCATATCTGCCGCCTATCATGTCGCGACGGCGCTTGCCGCAGGCCGCCCGCTGGCCCGCCGGTCACTGTACGACCTGCCGCTCGGCGAGACCCCGGCGTGGACAGTCAGAGAGGAACCCGCTGAGGTCACCGCGCCGGGCGGAAGGGAGGAGCAGTACACCGCGGTGCTGCCCGCCTGGTCGGCTCACAGCACCCATCAGCTCACCGACCCGCAGCTGGGGTTCGCCACGGTGCGGCACGCGCTGGACCCGGTCGACCCGTGGGAGGCCAGCCAGGCCGCGATGGCCCGCTACACCCGGGTCGGCTTCGAAGCCGGAGCGGTCACCGCCCTCGGCATTGCGCTAAGCGCGGTTATCCGCAGGACGGGAGTGCGGCGCATCGCGGAACTGCGCTTCGGCCACCCGTTCGCAGTGGTCGCGGTGGGCGACGCTGAGCACCGAAGCAGCCATCGCCCGGTACCGCGCAACCCCTGGCACGGGCTGGCGGTGTTCTCAGCCTGGATCGCCGACCCCGAGGATGCCACCGCCGAGCCCGGCAGCGCCAGCTGAGCCCGGACCGGCACAGCGCCTGCCCGAACGCGCTGACTCGCGCCGTCGGGCCCGCAATGGAGGGTCACCGGGCGCTGGACTCAGCACACGCTGCGGCGACATCCGCTTCCCATCCGCCAAGCCGATGCCCCCCGTCCGCGCCCAGGTCCCCGCAACGACTCGCCTTGCGCCCCCAGCGCACGCCGGCGCGCTGACGGAACGTAACGGATTCTCCAGGCTCGAATGACGCCTATCGCCGATTCGGCGCGCAAGATTGATCAGTTAGCCGAAGTACACAGGCGTTCACCGATCACCCAGTTCGGCGCGCGGTGGCTTCCCGGAGCACAACGCTTCGGATGGCATGATCGTTCATGCCCCGGCCGTGTTGAGGAAGTGGCTCTTCCGCTCACCGGCCGGCATCGCGCAAGCCGGCCGCGACGGCCGCCGACCAGCGGCTGACCAGTTGCGAGGTCAGCTCGCCGGCGGGATCGTGATCGGGGTTGACCTCGGTGAGCGTCAGGCAGGCCAGTCCCGGGTGCCCTGCCGCGGCCCGCAGCGCGTCGAAGGTATCTGACAGCGACAGGCCGCCGTGATACCGCGGGCAGTCGGCCAGCGGGAAACGCGCGTAGTCGATGACATCGACGTCCAGGTGGCACACCAGGGCATCGTTGCCCCGCAGCCGGGCCAGGGCCTGAGCAGCGCGGCGGCCGCCGGTTCCGGCGGGAATGTCGGTGACCGGGACGCCGTACAGGCCGCGGCCGGCATACCGGCGCCACTGGCCAGCGGACAGCTGCGCCGGGTGGAAGCCGAACAGCACCAGGGAGCCGGCATCGAGCAGCGGCCCGTCCGGCCCAAGGGCCGCCAGCTTCGGGTCGCCGTCGCCGAGCAGGTGAGCAACGACGCAGCTGTCCAGCACGCCCCACCCTTCCTGCGGGGTATCCAGGTCGGCGTCACCGTCGAGGTAGAACACGCCCACCCCGTTGCCGGCCTGCTCCTGCCGGCGAAGCCCGGCCACGGCGCCGAGCACCAGCGTGCAGTCACCGCCGAGCAGGACCGCCACGTCACCGCCGGCCCGGGCGGCGGCGACAGCACCGGCAACCTGGCTGACAACTTCCATCACGGCCGGCAGGTTCCGGGCGCCTGATAGCGCCGCTGCAGTCGCAAAAGAACCCACTGGAAGATCACCCCAGTCCCATGCCGTAACGCCGGCAGCGGCCAGTGCGCCGGCCAGGCCCGCAGCCCGCAACTTCGCCGGGCCCCGCTCAAGACCGGGCGCATGCGCCCCGGCGCTGCTCGGTACCCCGATCAGCCGCAGTCGTGTCACCGTCCACCTCTCCTGCACCCTGCCGCGGTATCCCGCGATCATTTGGGCAGCAGCCCGGAACCGCCGCCGTCAAGGTCACGCCGCACCGACTGCCCCGGTTGGCCGGCACCAATCAGCGGACACGGTCACCAGCGCGCCAGCCGCGCCCACTGCGCGACCGGCCAGCCGGCCAGGCACGGGCACTCATGGTCACTCACCGGGCATAGGCCATAGAGCAATGACCTGCACGAGCGCTGGTCCGGCAGGGCCTTGTCGCCGCCTTCCAAGCTGGCGCCGCCTTCCAAGCTGATGGCGCCCCGCGGCCGCTGCAGGACTGTCTCCGCCGTGTCCGTCAAGTGACCGATCGCCCCACGCTTCAGAACGGATTGTTCTGTACGCGTGAAATGAGGAGCGCCAAGCGTTCCCGAGGCGCGCCTAACGGCGGTTCCCGATCGCTGCCAGAGGCAACGCCAGCTGATCGCCTCGGCCGCGCTCCGGGCACGGCCAGCCTGGCCGCCGATGACGGCCAGGCTCACCCCCGATCTGACTGCCTCGCTGCCCCGGCGACGTAGGTGGCGACGATGTAAGTGGCGTGCCGGTCCAGGCTGGTGCGTGCCCGGTCGCAGCGCATGGTGGTCCGCGGGTCGGCGTGCGAGGCGGCTTCCTGCACGTCGCGCAGCGGGACTCCCGCGTCGAGCGCGGCTGTGATAAAAGCATGGCGCAGCGTGTGCGGTCCGACGTGCTTGCTGATTCCGGCGCGGCGGGTGACCCGGCGGACGATCCGGGCGGCGCCGTGCCGGTCCAGCCGCTTCCCGCCCGCGGAAACAAACAGCGGCCCTTCTGTACGCTCACCCATCGCCAGGTCGATCGCCCGGGCGGTACGCGGAGCGAGCGGGATGGTCGGGGCAGCCACCGGCCGGTTCCAGGGGAGTACAGGGGCACCCAGCGAACGCCCTGGGCAAGGAATTTCCCGCGCGGCGGTGTCCCGGTGAGGAACCGGTCGAGCAGGTCGGTCCGGCGCTGGCACAGCACCGCCCATATGCCGGATTCGTGGATGGCGACAGCCGAGGGATCAGCGGTCAGGACATGCTCGGCCCGCTGCGCCCGGGTGCGCGGGTCGGCGAGCCACAGCGTGATGCCGGTCCGCATGACGCCCGAGACGTTCCCCGCGTCGCTCGAGCGGCGCAGCATTTCCTGCAGTTCGGGCAGCAGCCAGGCCCGCCTGCCCAGGGCGCGGGTAACCGAGAACAACGGCTCGCAGGACCCGCGCTGCATCCCGGATTCCAGCCAGTCCCGGACCGCGGCGAAGAACTCTCGCTCCTGGCCGCGCCGCAGCCGGGTGTCGACGCGGCCGAGCGGGGGCATCCGGTCACCGAAAATCTCCCGCAGTGTCCGCAGCGACCAGTCAGCCAGCAGCGGGGAATCATAGTGCTCGCGCAGCACCGCGACTGCGAGCCATACGCTCCAGACCCGTAGGAACAGGATCAACCCCGCTTCAGACTGACACGGCCAGGTTGACTGCCGCTGGCGCGTCCGTTTACCGGTCCCACCGCGCACAGAACATCCAGATCTTCGTGCCGCTGCGGTGCCGGTGATGCTGTCTAGCCAAGCACGCGGGTAAGGCGGTTCGGGCGCGTGCGCCGTGGTTGCTGGCGGAGCGGAGTGGCGGTACGGTAGCCGTCATGATCAAGAGAATCGAGCCTTTCTCCGGCCGTTGAGCCTGGCCCGCGAGCGCAGTGCGCTCGATCATCCGGCTTCTCTGTTCGATTTCGCTCAGCGGCTGTACCAGCTGGCCCTAGACGGGCCGCTTGCTCTGGAAGATCGCCGCGTTCCTGGCGGCTGTGCCCGGCCGCAGATGTCATGGCGCGAACGCAGGGCCGCGCTCACGGCGGTGCTGCGGGACTTCCTGGCCGACCCGGCCTTGACTGCCCGCGACCTGCTTGAGCGCTGCTCAGGCCTAGACGCCAGTAGCCCTATCACCTGTGAGGTCCTGCGGGAGCTCGTTCCCGATCCGTCACCCCGGCTCCTCGAAGCGGCCCGGTGGCTAGTTGTCAACGGCACGGACCGCGGGACAGTGCTGGTCGGGCTGGGCCTGCTGGCCGGCCGGGCCGGGCAGCAGGATGTCACGCTGGTCAAGACGATCGGCCTGCTGCCGTTCGCGGACCATCTCGCGGTGCAGGTCCTGGCGGGGATACCGGGCGCGGGGCACGACCTGATGTGGCTCGCGGAACGGTCACGGCGTCATGCTCGGACGAAGGCCGTGCAGGTGCTGGCCGCGGACCCCGACCCCGCGGTGCGCGCCTGGGTCCTGGCGACGCCGCGGGACCTGCTGCCCGGCGATGTCGCCCGGCGGATCGCCGAGCACCACCAGATTCCGCTGATGCTCAGCGGCCCGGAAGCCGACGACGCGCTGTGGGACGGGGCGGGGAACCTCCTGCTCGCGATGACCAGCACGGACAACTACCAGTACGAGATCGCCCGGTACGAGCAGGCCCCGGCCGCCTACGAGCAGTGGGTCTCGGGCGCGGAGTGCCGGCCGGCCATACTAGAGCGCGCCGCGCTGCTGGCCATGGTCCGCCAGGACCTGGTGACCGGGCCCGCTGCTGTCGCCGTCCGGGACCACGCGCGGCTGGCGGACGGGATCCAGGCTGTTCTCCTGTCCCGGAGATGGCGGGAGATGCTCGAGCGCGGCGCGGCTTCCGGCGACCCGGTGCAGGCGAGACGGGCCGCATGGGTGATCCGGGAGAAGGCGGACCGGGCGGAGCCGGGTGCGGACTTCGCCGTCCGCGCCGTCGTCCCGGACCCCAAGCCGGGCATCTCCGGGGGCCCGGAGGCCAGGATCCTGATCGGCGGGATCCCGGTCATCGCGGCGGCGTTCGACAAGGGCCCCGCCTGCCCTCCTGAGTACCTGCTGCACAGCGGGCGGCTGCGCGCCAGCGAGACCCCGCATGAGGTCATGCTGGCCGAGGCCTACTGCACCGAAGGGTGCTGCGGCGCGCTCTACGTCACGATCGTGCGTGACGGGCCCGAAGTCGTCTGGAAAGACTGGCGGTCAAGCATGAAAGGCGACCCGCCGCCGGAGGCCCGGTTCAACGCCGCCTCCTACGACCGTGAGGTCGCCCGGGCCGAACGGGACTACACCTGGGAATGGCCAGCCCGGACCGCCGCCCGGCTGCTGGACGCCAGGTTCCACGCCGACCCGGACATCCTGGGCCGCTGGGGCTGCGCGCCGGGATGGTGCACGGCATGGCTGAAAGACTTCAACACCGCGCGCCTCACGTTCACCTACCCTGCGAACGCGACCTTCGGCCAGGAGCCGTGGGTGCAACTCGGCCTCGTGATCGACATCCAGGACCAGGACCCGGAGACGATCGCGGAACAGGTCATCGAGTCGATGCGGGACACCGACCCCAAGACCCGCGCTGAGATGCTCGGAGGCAGCAGGGACAGCGCCGAAAAGCTCGGCCTCACCTACAAAAGGCCCACCCAGTGGTAGGCGTAAAGCGCACCGAGGCCGACGGCAGCAGCCCTCGCGCAGAACAGCCAATTCTGAATCACATCCCGCCTTAAACTGCACGGCCCTCGGGCCGCGCCGAACGGCGGATCTCGCGCCGTGGTCCGCGCGCTGGTGGTGCAGCTGGCTCGGGAAAACCCCCGTTGGGGTCACCGGCGGGTTCAGGGCGAGTTGCCCGGCCTGGGGTACCGGGTGGGGAGGGGACGGTCCCCCGGATCCTGGCCGCCGCCGGGCTGGGGCCGGCGCCGCGGCAGGCGTCGCCGGCCTGGCGGCAGTTCCTGGCCGCCCGGGTAGCGCAGCTGCTTATCGACCGCCAGCACCGGGATCTGGCAGGGGCAGGCGGTTCTCTGGCTTGCGCAACGCACCTGGCGCGCACATCCGTGAGAACTTGGCGGAAGCGGTTGTGCTGGTTGCCCTGAAGATTGAGGCGGCAGGTCCGGGGCCGCAATCAAGTGTGCTCTAGCTACCAGGGCCTGGGCCTCCAGCTGTGTTCAGGAACGCCCGCCGAGCGCACGTCGCCACGGAAGCGCTTCCGTCCCTGGATCCGCGGTTCATGAGAATTTCATGGCGGCGTCCGCTGCCGCCGCAGTTCGGCGGGCGCCCCGCGATCGGGAAGTTGACCGGTTTAGCCGGCGAAACCTACCGTGAGCGGCACCGTCAACCAGAAAGTTACCGGAGGCCGCGATGCAAAGGCGTGTCCTGTTCTTCTCATCGCTACTAGGGGCGGGGGTGATCGGGATCGCTTCCGTCGCCGTGCCGGCCCGTGCGGCCACCCTGACCGCGTCGGTCACCGTGAACGCCACGGCCGGACTCGGCTCCGTGCCCGCGCACGGGATCGGGGTGAACACCGCGGTGTATGACGGCGACATGAACGATGCCGCCATCCCGCCGCTGCTGAAGGCAGCGGGCGTCACCGCGATGCGCTACCCCGGCGGCTCGTACTCCGACATCTACAACTGGCAGACCCAGACCGCAGCGGCAGGCGGCTTCGTCGCACCGAACACCGGCTTTAGCAGCTTCATGGCCACCGCCAACGCGGTCGGCGCCCAGCCGATCATCACCGTCAACTACGGCACGGGAACTCCCGCCCTTGCGGCCGCCTGGGTGCAGAGCGCGGCGAGTGCCGGCGACGGCATCTCTTACTGGGAAGTCGGCAACGAGGTATACGGCAACGGAACCTACGGCGCCAACTGGGAAACCGACTCCCACTGTCACACCAGCCTGAACGGCCCGCTGGTCACCGTGGGCAGCGAGCCGTCCCAGACCTATAACTGCGGCCCGGCCGAGTACGCCGCGAACGTCGCGAGCTTCGCCTCCGCCATGCACGCCGCCGACGCCAGCGCCAAGGTCTGCGCCATCCTCACGACCCCCGGGTTCTGGCCGGACAACGTGACCAACTCCGAGTACCCGCAAAGCTGGAACCAGACCGTCCTGACCGCACTGAAGTCGGGCACCCAGTGCGTGATCGTGCACTACTACCCGGGCGGGTCGAACACCGCGGGCATGCTCACTGACCCCTCCGGCATCGCCGGGATCGTCTCCACCCTGCACGGCGAGCTCAGCCAGTACGCCGGCATCGCCAACCCGGCCAGCATCCCGATCCTGGTCACCGAGACCAACTCCACCCTCGACCTGGACACCCAGCCCGCCGCGCTGTTCGCCGCCGACATGGACATGACCTGGCTGGAGAACGGCGTCACCAGCGTCGACTGGTGGAACGAGCACAACGGAGAGGGCACGGTCAGCACCGTCAACGGCGCCACCGACTACGGCGACCAGGGCATCTTCTCCAACAACACCAGCTACGGCGGCACCACCGAGCCCGCCGTGGACACCCCGTTCGCGCCTTACTACGGCATCGAGATGCTGTCCAAGCTCGCCGCTCCTGGCTCCACGATGGTCAACTCGAGCAGCAGCCAGGCGCTGCTCAAAGTGCACTCCGTCCGCGACGCGGCAGGCAACCTCAACGTGCTGATCGACAACGAGGACCCGTCCAACTCCTACACCGTCAGCCTCGGCTACTCCGGCTTCTCGCCGTCCGGCACTCCCACCGTCTACACCCTGGCCGACAACGCGACAACGATCACCAGCGCCTCCGGCTCGGCGACGTCAGCCACCGTCGCGCCGTACTCGCTGACGGTCGTGCACATCCCCGGGTCCGGCGGCACCGGCGTCACCGCCCCCGGCGCGCCCGGCCAGCCGGCCGCGTCCGGCCTTTCGTCGAGCACCTCGGGCAACAACACCGGGACCGCGACGCTGACCTGGCCCGCGTCCGTCGCCGGTACCTACCCGGTCGCGAACTACCAGGTCTACTCCGGCAGCACGCTGGTCACCACGACGACCGGGACCAGCGTCTCGCTGACCGGCCTGACCATCGGGACCAGCTACACCTACGACGTGGTCGCGGTCGACAGCCACGGCAACCCGTCGCTGCCGTCGCCGCCGGTCACCTTCACCGTGCCACCCCCGGCCAACGCCACCTGCGCCGTGCATTACGCGCAGACCGGCAGCTGGCCCGGCGGGTTCCAGGCCAGTGTGACAATCACCGACGAGGCCGCCAGCTCGGTGAACGGCTGGCAGCTGACCTGGACCTGGCCGAACCCGGGCGAGGCGATCACCCAGCTGTGGAACGGCACGGAGACCCAGTCCGGCACCGCAGTGACCGTGGCCAACGCCAGCTACAACACCACGATCGGCGCCAGCGGCGGCACGGTGAACTTCGGGTTCACCGGCTCGGACTCCGGGCCGACGCCAGCCCCCGCCGCCTTCCACCTGAACGGGGCTATCTGCAGTAACAACTAACCCTCCGGGCCAGGCCGGCGCCACCGGCACCCGGCCTGGCCCCAGACCGCCCGCCGTCACGGGCAAAGCGGCAAGAAACAACGACTGTCAATGGTCATGCCCGGAATGCTCCGCGAGCCTCCGCCGTATCCCCCATAACAACGCCCAGCCACGGGTTCACGGCAGGCCACTAATCTTCGGGCATGCTCGCACGCCCGGTGATCCGCGCACCGTTGCCCAGCCGTCCGGGGTGGCTCCCGTCCGGATTTACCGTGCTCGACCGATCCGGTCACCGCTTGGTGGTGCTAGATCGGACGCTGGCGCCCGTGGCGCGTATCCCCGCCCCGATCAGTGACGGCCGACTTGGCTTGGCGGTTTCGGCGGATGGCTCCTTGGCGGCGGTCGCCAACCTCAACCGCACCGTCGTGACGGCCGCCGATGGGACCATCCACTGGCAACGCGAGTCCGTGATCAAGCCCCAGGGTTTGCCCCAAACGCCCGCGGTGTACATCGACAGGGACAGGCGCCTGTGGCTCTACGTGCCCGACGGGGACCATGTTGCCGTGCTCGACGCCCGGACGGGGGAGGAGATTGACCGCAGCGGACTGAGCTCCTGTATCGGTGCCGGCGAGTTCGTGGCGCACCCCGACGGGGTGCACCTCGGGCTGAGCGTGGCCCAGGGCCAGGATGGAACGAACAGCTACTGGCTGCACCTCGACGAGGGCCGGATAGTCGCACGGGAACTGCCGGGCGAGACCCTCGCGGGCGTCGCGCCATCCGGCGTCCACTACCTCGACCTGCCCCACGTGGGCACGCGGCTGGCCATCCGAAGATTCGTCGATGACCGCATCCTTGCCAGTTGCGCAGCTAACGACGTCCCGGGGTTTGAACTGCACGACCGCCCCGGCCCCGGCGAGGACGCCGACGACGCAAATGGCCCCGCAAGCTGGCTAGGGCCGTCGGGCTACGGCCCTAACGACGGCGCCGGGGCCTATCTTGACGACGACCACGTGCTCGTCGGCGTCTTCACCGCCGCCTACGACAAGGACGAGACCGAGCTGCACCTGGTCCTGAGCACCCGATCCCTGCACTGGGTCGCGACCGTCGACTATGGACAGTACGGGCCGCCACGGGCGAATTCGATTGTGCCTGGCCACGATGGACGCTGGCTCACCTACGACTGGCGGGCGGGCGTCGCCACCCTGTGGGAGCCCTATCACTTCACGCAGGAGGCCGAGCTCACGCTATTCGACGTGCCGTGAAAGGGGCAAACAACTCGGCCCGCTGCCCCCCCGGCTCGTCACGCGCCCGGGTCAGCCGGTGCGGCGCAGCACGGCCGCGCGCTCCTGCGGGGGCAGGTCGTCGCCGGCTTCCAGCAGGGTGGGCAGCAGTTCCGGTTCGGTGGTGAGGGCGCGGAAGGACCGGCCGATGGTGACCGTGTGCCCCGGGCGCCGGATGACCTCGATGCGGTCCCCGGCCCTGATCTCGCCCGGTACGACCACGCGCAGGTAGGTTCCCGTCGCGCCGCGGGCGGTGAACCTCTTCACCCACTTCGGCTCCCCCATCCGGTGCGCGAACGTCGCGCACGGGATGCGCGGCGAGGTCGCCTGCAGCACCACGCTGCCGCCGATCCGCCAGCGTTCCCCCACCAGCGTGCCCGTCAGGTCCAGGCCCCGGGTGGTCAGGTTCTCGCCGAACCGGCCGGCCGGCAGCTCGTACCCCAGTTCCCGCTCCCACCAGTCCAGGTCCTCGCGCGCGTAGGCGTACACGGCCTGGTCCGTGCCCCCGTGGTGCTCGGTGGCGCAGACGATGTCGCCGGCGAGGCCGTTCGGCTGCGGGTGCCCGCGCCGCTTGGGCCCGGGGTCCGAGACCGGCACCGGCCAGGTGACCGGGTGCTTTCCGATGCCGGTCTTCCCGGTGTCATGCAGCGTGGGCAGCGTCTCGGCCGCGAGGTTGACCGACAGCAGCACGCCGCTGAGGGGTACTTCCACGAGCCGAGCCTAGAGCCGCCGCCTCGCCACTGGCCAGGCATTAATCACGGCGCCGACTCGGTGATGCCCGCTACGCGCTCATCTGAGGGCGGCGCCAGGTGCGCACCGTGAAGCAGCCGCCGGCAAGCTGGCGGGCGGGTCCGCCGGGGAGTACCCGCGGACGGCAGCTATCTCGCGGTGAGCAGGTCGGCAGGCATCAGCCCCTGGATGCGTTCCCGCT
>Ga0102924_1004368_pt1 | contig 14278 bp, 12 predicted proteins | sample PaiPotPPM11metaG_FD_80116 | JGI IMG/M metagenome (GOLD analysis project Ga0102924, IMG submission 80116) | Iron sulfur acid spring bacterial and archeal communities from Banff, Canada, to study Microbial Dark Matter (Phase II) - Paint Pots PPM... ... | reverse complement strand
GACAGCAGATCTTGGAGCTGGCGAAGGGATTTGAACCCCTGACCGGCTGATTACAAATCAGCTGCTCTACCAACTGAGCTACGCCAGCCCGCCGCCTCGCCCACACCACGACCGGGCGCCGCGCCAATGCCAACGGTCGCAAACCTCAGATTGTAGTCGAGCCGGGCCGGCGCCGCAACTCTTTAAGCGACCGAAAAATCGGGGATGAGGGGACCGGGAGCGCGCGCGGTCAAGCAGCGGGCGCCTACTGCAGGTACTTGTGCGGGTTCACCGCGGCGTTGTCGATGCGCACCTCGTAATGCAGGTGGGCGCCGGTGGAGCGGCCGGAGAGGCCGACGAAGCCCACTTCATCGCCGCGCTGCACGTGCTGCCCGACCGCCGAGGCAAAGGCCGACAGGTGGGCATAAAGGGTGCGCAGTCCGTGGCCGTGGTCGACGATCACGGTGCGACCGTAGCCGTTCATCACCCCGCTGAAGATGACCTGGCCGGGGGCGCTGACATGGACCGGGGTGCCGTAGCTGGTGGCGATGTCGAGGCCATCATGGAACGAGCCCTCACCCCCGAACGGGTCGAGCCGTTCCCCGAAGCTGCTGGTAATGCGCCCCGTCACCGGCCAAATACTGGGCCGCCAGCTGCCCGGCGGATTGGACCAAACCCCCAGCAGCGATCCATTGAGAGCCGAGTTCTGGAGTACTTGAAAGTTGGCCAAACTCCCGCTGTAGCTCTCCACCGCCGTAATGCCGGGATTATCCACGCTGGCTGAAACCAGCTTTTCTTTGAGGGTGGCATTGCGGCCGAGAGAATAGAGCGAGGCCACTTGGCTGGCCAGCGACCCCAAGCTGGCGACTTCGGCGCGCGTCTGCTCGGTTTCGTGCTGGGCATTGGCCAACTGGTGGGTGAGGACGTCCTGCTGCTGGCGGAGCTCGTTGAAGTGCTCCACCTTGCTCAGCATGCGGCTGTAGGAGCCCGCCAAACCGAGCAGCGTCGAGGCGCCCACCACCGCAAATACCAAAAACAGAACCACCCATTGCACCGGAATCGGGATTCGGCGCAGCTGCCCATCCCAATCGTGGGTGACGATGAAGATGTAATAGCGCTTACGCACTCCGCTCCTCGTTTCGGTTCCGTTCTCTGGCGTTCAGTGACGCGACGGCGGGTCAGGTTGCATCCTTTGACCCAACCTCACATTCGAAGCCCAAAGCCGGGGGGCTCAGTCACTTGCGAACGGATGCGACTGTAACAATCCTCGGGGGGGAAGTCAACCCTAGGGGGCCCCGGTAAAAAGCCTTATTTCGAGACCTCCGCCGCCGCCTTCAACTGCAGGTACTGGGCATGCGCGCTGCGGATGGCGGCGTAGGCCGCCTCCCGACCCTCCCAGCCCTTGCTCTCCACATGCTTCCGTTCCAAAGTTTTGTAGGTTAGGAAGAAATGCTCCACCAGGCGCAACTCATCCTCGGTCACTTGGCTGAGATCACGAATCTCGCGGTAGCTGGGGTCGTGAACGGCCACCGCAAACACCTTGTCGTCCTCGCCCTTCTCATCCGCCATGCGGAGTACCCCGATCGGGCGCGCCTCCACCATGACACCCACGTCCAAGGGCTCGCTGATCTGGATCAGGATGTCGAGCGGATCGCCATCCTCGGCCACCGTGCCCGGCACGAAGCCGTAGGCGGTGGGGTAAAACATCGAGGCATACAGCACGCGGTCAAGCCGGAAGACGCCCAACTTCACGTCGTACTCGTACTTGGTGCGGGTGCCGCGCGGAATTTCGATGATGGCGTTGACCCGTTGCGGGGCGGCATCCCCCACGGGAAGATCCTTCAAATTCATGCTGGCTCTCAATGGAAAGGGCCGCCGGGGACGACGAAAACGCGTCCCGGCAGCGGCGCCCGGCGGTGCCTTTCCAGTCTCCCACAGATCGCGTCCCCGCCGTCGTAGTGCATTGTGTGGCCCGAACTCGCATCCAAGAACCCATCACCAATGCTCCCCTTCTGCCCCCAATGCGGCACGGCCGTCCCCGCCACCGCTGTCGCGTGCCCCCAATGTGGGCGGCGCTTGCGGCGCCAAACGGGCCGTCGCATGGCGCAGGCGCTGCGCATCGGGCTGCTGACGCTGACCGGAGTCCTGGTGATCGGCTGGGTGGCCTCGCGCGGTCCTTCCGGCCACGCGCTGCCCCCGGTCGTCGTCCCGTCGGCGCCGGACCACCGCCACGCCCCCCGCGCCACCCTGCCGCGGCAACGCCCAGCCGCGCCTCGGGCCACGGTAGCGGCGCCGGTACGGGCCCGGAAAGCGGCCATCCCCAGCCCGCTCGCACCGGTACCCCCGCGCGAGCACAGCGTCGCGCTCGGCCCGGCCTCGATCGCCATTCCGGCCGGGTCCTATAGCTTTGTCGCCTTCAAGGTCACGCCCGGCTTGCTCGCTCCCCAGGTCCGAGGCGTGGTCGCCGCCCATGGCGGCGGCGGCAACGATATCCAAGTCTGGGTGTTGGACGCCGGCCAGTTCGCCGCCTTCCAGGCCCATCACCTGGCCAGCGCCTACTTCGAAAGCGATCGCATCAGCTCGACCACGGTCGCCGTCGGGCCCCTGCCCCCGGGCGACTACGACGTCGTGTTCTCCAACGTCTTCTCACTCTTCACCGCCAAGCAAGTGTCCAACCGCCTGCGCCTGACCTACCTCGAAAACCGCTGACCCCCGAGGCGGAGGGTGGCGCCCTCGGCTGGCGCCTTCGCCCACCCCTTGACAGGGCCTGCCCGGGCGATGAATAATTATGCCGAGCGATGAATAATTATTCTAAAGCGGGCGCCCGCCCGGTGCGCGCGGTGGTCGTCGGCGCCACCGGCTACGCCGGCATCGAGCTGGTGCGACTGCTGGCGCGGCACCCCGAAGCGGAACTGGTGGCGGCCATGTCCTCCGGGCGTGATGCGCGCACCCTGCCGCTCGCCGAATTAGTTCCGGCGCTGAGCGGCATCACCGCGGTGGACTGCGCGCCCGCATCCGCCGCGGCCTTGGCGGCGGCCCGCCCCGACGTCGTCTTTCTCGCCACCCCCCACGAGGTGGCGCTCGACTTGGTGCCCGGGCTGCTGCAGGCGGACGTACGGGTGATCGATCTCAGCGGCGCCTTCCGCTTCCCCGACGCCACCGTTTTCGAGCAGTGGTACCAGGTGCGGCACACCGCCACCGCCGCCCTGACCTCCGCGGTCTACGGCTGGCCGGAGAAGAACCGCGCCGCCATCGCCGGCGCCCGGCTGGTGGCCAACCCCGGCTGCTACGCCACCGCCGCCTCGACCGCGCTCTGGCCGTTGGTGCGCAGCGGAGTGATCCTGCCCTCGGGCGTGATCTGCGACGCCAAGTCCGGCGCCAGCGGCGCCGGCAAGGGCCTGCGCGACGACCTGCACTTTGTCAACCTCGAGGGCAACTGCAAGGCCTACAGCGTCCTGACCCACCGCCACACGCCGGAGATCGCCGAGCAGAGCGGCCTGGGGGTGGCGGAGCTGACCTTCACGCCGCACCTGCTGCCCATCAACCGCGGCATCATCGCCACCACCTACGTGCGGCTCGCCGAAGGAATGGAGGCCCACGACCTGACCGCCGCCTACCAGGAGGCGTACCGCGACAGCCCCTTCGTACGGCTGCGCTCCGCCCGGCTGCCGGAGATCAGCGACGTGGTGGGTACCAACTACTGTGATCTCGGCTTCCGGATCAACCCGGCCAACCGCCAGGCCATCATCGTGAGCACACTCGACAACCTCCTGAAGGGCGCGGCCGGCCAGGCCCTTCAGAACATGAACTGCATGTTCGGCTGGCCGGAAGAAATGGCCCTGTGCTAGGCCCCCTATAAGACCATGCGAACCGTACTCAAAATTGGCGGCAGCGTTCTGGAACCCGCGCCCTCGCCCGAGTTGCTGGCGGCGGTGGTGGCGCGCGTGCAGGCGGGCGACGAACTGGTGGTGGTGCACGGCGGCGGCAAGGCGCTGACCGGGCTGCTCGACCGGCTCAAGATTCCCACCGCCTTCCTGCGCGGCCTGCGGGTCACCGACGAGCACAGTCTCGACGCGGCGCTGATGGCGCTCGCCGGGGGTACCAACAAGAAGCTGGTGGCGGCGCTGCATGCTACGGCGCACCACCTTGGCAACCACACCTTTCGCGCCGTGGGCGTCTGCGGCGTGGACGCCAACTGCGTGCTGGCCCGTGTCACCGATCCCGACCTGGGACGCGTGGGCGAAGTCTGCGGCGGCTACCCGGAGCTGCTCGACGCGCTGCTCGAGGCGGGCTTTACACCGGTACTGGCCAGCCTGGCCAGCGACGGGCTGGGAGGCATCCTGAACGTCAACGCCGACCACTTCGCGGCCGCCTGCGCCCAGCTGATCGATGCCGAGCGGGTGGTCTTCGTCACCGATGTGGAGGGGGTGCTCGATGCCTCAGGCCAGCGCATCGCCAGTCTGAATCTCGGCGAGCTGGAGGCCATGGAGCGCGACGGCGTGATCCGCGGCGGCATGCTGCCCAAGCTGGCCGCCTGTCGGCAGGTGCTGGACGCCGGCGTGGACGAGGTGGAGATCATCGGTCCGGAGGCCGCGCGCCACCTGGACCGCTGGGAACCGGGGCACTGCCCGGGAACACGGGTCTGGAAAGAGGTCGTGGAGGTGATGGAGACATGACGGTGCGCAAGGCCAAGCTCTGCGATGCGGGCGAGATCCACGCCCTGATGCAGCCCCAGGTGGCCAGCGGCGCGTTGCTGCCCCGCAGCCTCGCCTACGTCTGCGAGAACATCCGCGACTTCTCGGTCATCGAGGACGCGGCCCATCGCCTGGTGGCCTCCGGGGCGCTGCACTTCCTGGATGAGGACGTCGCCGAACTGCAGTCCCTGGTGGTGCATCCCCGGGAACAGAACCGCGGCCTGGGCGCCCTGCTGGTGCAGCGTCTGCTGCGCGATGCGCGCCGCTACCAAGCCTGGAAGGTGTTTGCGTTGACCCACCTGCCGGAGTTCTTCCTGCACAATGGGTTCACGCGCACCGCCATCTCCGAGCTGCCGCAGAAGTTTGTACGCGACTGCGTCAACTGCCCCAAGCTCCACGACTGCCACCAGGTGGCGGTGATCTGCGACGTCTACGCGCGCCGCCGGCGCCGCAGCGCCGCCCGCCGTGCCGCCCCGCTCCGGCCCCGGCCGACGCAGCTCAGCGCCTCGCCGCTCGCGGTGTTGCAGTAGGCAGCCGCGGGCCTCGGCGTTCGGCTTTCCGTCCATTCCGGGCTATCCTTTCCGCCTCATGTCGAGGGGGACTGCCATGTTCGCTCGTCACTTTGCCGCTCTCGCGCTGGCCGGCTTTGCCTCCCTGTGGGCGCAGGGCGCGCCGCAACCGGCGGCGCCGCGGGCTTTACCACAACGGGTCTCGGCCTGGCTGGGTCTCACCCTGGCAGAGCGCCAGTCGGTTGCTGCACTCGGCGACGACACCAAGCGCTTCCTGAACCTTGCCCGCCAGAACCAGTCGGCGGTGAGCGAGGTGGTGCGGCGGGCGCAGGCCCGGAACTTTCGCGAGCTGACGCCCGCGCTGCACCTCGCACCCGGCACCCGTTTCTACGTCAACAATCGCGGACGGGCACTGCTCCTGGGTATTGTGGGAAACCAAGGCGGCACGCACGGCTTCCGCATCATCGGCACCCATATCGACTCGCCGTGGTTGGAGCTGAAGGCCAATCCCTTGGTCGAAAAGCAGGGCTACGTGCTGTTCCACGTGCTCACGCACGGGGGGCTGAAGCATTACCAGTGGGTCAACCGTCCGCTGGCCCTCACCGGCCACATCGACCGACGCGACGGCAGCCGGGTCGAGGTCTCGATCGGGCTCCAGCCGGGCGACCCGGTGTTCGTCATCCCCGACCTGGCGCCGCACGTGGATAGCCCGCTGCGCGCCCGCACCTACACCAACGTGATCTCCACCGAGGAGATGTTGCCGGTGGTGGCCAGCGAGCCGCTGGGCGAGGCGGGCGTCATGGGCCAGGCCCTCGAGCAGCTCTTCAAGCTCTACGCCATCGGCCCGGAAGACTTCACCTCGGCCGAACTCATCCTCACGCCCAACGAGCCGCCGGCGGATGCCGGCCTCGACCGCGCCCTGATCGCGGCCTACGGACAGGACGACCGGCTCAACTCCTTCCTCGCCACGCGCGCCCTGCTGGACTACCCCGGCACCCCCGAGCACACCAGCCTTGCCTATCTGACCAACAACGAGGAGGTCGGCAGCGTCAACAACAGCGGCGCCGGCTCGCAGTTCCTCGACTCGGTGCTCAGCCGGCTGCTCGCCGCGCAGCTGGGCTCGGGGGTGGATGAAGTCGCGCTGCACGCCGCCAAGGATGCGACCGAGGTGATCTCGGTCGACTGCAACACCGGCATCAACCCCAACTTCCCCCAGGTGCAGGAGCCGGACAACGCCGCCCGCCTGGGCTACGGCGTCACCTTGAAGCGCTACGGACACGGCTTCGACGCCGACTCGGAGTTCATCGCGCGCATGCGCCGGATGTTGACCGACCAGCACATCCCCTGGCAGACCTCCACCTACGTCGAGGGCATCGGCGGCGGCGGCACCATCGGGCTGTTCTTCTCCCAGGAAAACATGGAGGTCGTCGACCTCGGCGTGCCCCTGCTCTCCATGCACTCGCCCTACGAGCTCTCCTCAAAAGTCGACGCCTGGGAGATGGTGCGCGCCATGCAAGGCTTCATCGCCATGCCGTAGCCGGGCGAGGGCCGGGCGGTAACGACCGCCGCGCTTAGTCGAGGGGCCCGCCCAATCGCGGCTGACTGCGGTCTTCCACCCTCGTCTTCCACCCCCCTCCGTAGTAAAATTAAAAACAGCCCCATGAAAATCGGCGTCGTCGTCTTTCCCGGCAGCAACTGTGACCACGATGCGTTCCATGCCGCCGGTGCGCTGGCCGGCCAGGAAGCCGTCCTGCTCTGGCACGACAGTGCCGATCTGCAGGGCGTGGACGCGGTGCTGATTCCCGGCGGATTCAGCTTTGGCGATTACTTGCGTACCGGCGCCATCGCACGCTTTTCGCCCGTGGTGGAGGCCGTGAAGCGCTTTGCCGCGCAAGGCAATCCCGTTCTCGGCATCTGCAACGGATTCCAGATTCTGTGCGAGTGTGGCCTGCTGCCCGGGGCGCTGATGCGCAACGCCGGCCTGCGCTACATTTGCCGCCCGGTCCACGTCCGGGTGGAGGTGACCGAAACCCCGTTCACGCAGGCCTGCGACCCGGGCCAGGTCCTGCGCGTACCGATCGCCCACGGCGAGGGCAACTACACCGCCGACGCGGCCACGTTGGCCGAGCTGGAACGCGACCACCGGGTGGTGTTCCGCTACTGCGCGCCCGACGGGGCGGTCACGGCGGAGGCCAACCCCAACGGCTCGGTGGCCAACATCGCCGGCATCTGCAACGCCGGCCGTAATGTCGTCGGCCTGATGCCGCACCCGGAGCGCGCCAGCGAGGCGGCGCTCGGCTCGGCGGACGGCTTTGTCGTCTTCCAATCGCTGATCGCGGCCCTGGCAGCCAGCCCGCGCTGACGGGCTCCCATCCTTATGCCGTTTCCATCCGACGTCCTCGCCCGGCACGGTGTCACTGCCGAGGAGTTTGCCAAGATCGTTCAGTTGCTGGGCCGCGAGCCCAACCTGACCGAGCTCGGCATCTTCTCGGTGATGTGGAGCGAGCACTGCTCCTACAAGAGCAGCCGCGTGCACCTCAAGAACCTGCCGACCGAGGGACCGCACGTCCTGCAGGGACCGGGCGAGAACGCCGGCATCATTGACATCGGCGACGGCTGGGCCTGTGCCTTCAAGATCGAGTCGCACAACCACCCCAGCTACGTCGAGCCGTTCCAAGGGGCGGCCACCGGGGTGGGCGGCATCCTGCGCGACATCTTCACCATGGGGGCGCGTCCCATCGCCATCATGGACTCGCTGCGCTTCGGCGACCCCGCCCAGGGCACGGAGCGGGAACGCGCCCGCACCCACGCCGTGATCCAGGGCGTGGTCGGGGGCGTGGCCCACTACGGCAACTGTTTCGGGGTGGCAAACCTAGGCGGCGAAACCCGCTTTGACGCCTGCTACGCCGGCAACCCGCTGGTGAACGCTTTCGCGCTGGGCATCGCCCGGCACGACGGACTGTTTTTCGGGAAGGCGACCGGCCTCGGCAACCCGGTCATCTACGTCGGCGCCAAGACCGGTCGCGACGGAATCCACGGCGCCACCATGGCCAGCGAGGAGTTCTCGGCCGCCTCCGAGGCGAAGCGCCCCAACGTCCAGGTGGGCGATCCATTCCTGGAAAAGTTGCTGCTGGAGGCCTGCCTGGAGGCGATGCAGACCGGCGCGATCGTCGGCATCCAGGACATGGGCGCCGCCGGCCTGACCTGTTCGAGCTGCGAGATGGGTGGCCGCGCCGCCACCGGGATCGATCTCGACCTGGACGCGGTGCCGCAGCGCGAGACCGGCATGTCCGCCTACGAGATGATGCTCAGCGAGAGTCAGGAGCGCATGCTGCTGGTCGCGGAGCGCGGCCGTGAGGAGGAGGTCTTTGCCGTCTTCCGCAAGTGGGGACTGGATGCGGTGACGGTCGGGACCGTGACCGCCACCGGCCGGCTGCGCGTCACCCATGCCGGGGCGGTGGTCGCCGATATACCCAACGCGGCGCTGACCGATGAGGCCCCGGTCTACCGGCGGCCGGTGGGTGAGCTGCAACGCACCGCGCCGTTGCATCCGCCGGCCGACCTGGCGACCCGGATGGCGGCGCGGGACTGGAACGCCGACCTGCTGGCCCTGCTTGCCTCCCCCAACCTGGCCAGCAAGCACTGGGTCTACGAGCAGTACGACACGATGGTGCGCACCAACACGCTGCAGGCGCCGGGCGGCGACGCCGGCGTGGTGCGCATCAAGGGAACCAACCGGGCGCTCGCTATGGCGCTCGACGGCAACGGCCGCTACTGCCGGCTCGACCCGCGTGAAGGCGCGCGCCTGGCGGTGGCCGAGGCGGCCCGCAACGTGGCTTGCGTGGGCGCCGTGCCGGCCGCCGCCACCAACTGCCTGAACTTCGGGAACCCCGAGAAGCCCGAGATCATGGCGCAACTGGTGGCCGCCATCGCCGGCATCCGCGAGGCCTGCACCGTGCTCGAAACACCCATCACGGGCGGCAACGTCAGCCTCTACAACGAAACGCTTGGGCAGGGCATCGATCCCACGCCGGTGCTGGGCGTGGTCGGCATTCTCGACCTCGCCCCGGGCGTGCCGGTGGTCAGTTCGCGCTGGCAGGCGCCCGGCCGTGTCATTCTGCTGGTGAGCGGCGCGCCGTCGCTTTCGACCGAGGAGGCGGCGCAGCGCTTCGGCAGCAGCGAGTTCGCCACCACGCTGCTCGGGCAGTGCTGGGGGCTGCCCCCGGCACTCGACCTGGCGCGCGAGAAGGCGCTGCACCAGTTCCTGGCTGCCGCCGTGGGACGGGGGTGGATCGAGTCGGCACACGACGTTTCGGAAGGCGGCCTCGCCGTCTGCCTGGCGGAGTGCGCCCTGGGCCGGGCGGTGCAAGCCCCCGACCTGCCCGCCATCGGCGCCCGCGTGGACCTGGCGAGCGGACCGGTGGCGGCCCTCTTCGATGAGACCGCCAGCCGCGTCGTGCTGAGCTGCCTGCCGGAACACGTTGCCGCCCTTTCCGCGCTTGGGCGACAATACGGACTGGAAGTGACGCGCCTGGGTGAGACCGGCGGGGAGCGGCTGACGGTGCGCATCGCGGGCGCTTCCGCGCTCGACCTGCCGCTGGCGACGCTCGATGCCGCTTGGCGGCCCGCACTCGAACAGCAATTGGAAGGCGTTCCCGTATGAGCCACGACGCGATCGCCGCACCCGCACCCGACGCGGAGCTCTTCGACAAACTGCACGAGGAGTGCGGCGTGGTGGGGATCTTCGGGCATCCCGAAGCCGCCAAGCTGGCCTACCTGTCGCTCTACGCGCTGCAGCATCGCGGCCAGGAGTCGGCCGGCATCGCCTCCACCGACGGCGCCGAGATCTACCTGCAACGCTCCATGGGGGCGGTCTCCGAGATCTTCACCAACCCGGTGATCGCCGCCCTGCCCGGCCAGGTGGCGATCGGACACACGCGCTACTCCACCGCCGGATCCAGCAACGTCATCAACGCCCAGCCCTTCATGGTGGACTGCAACCGCGGCAAGATCGCGATCGCCCACAATGGCAACCTGGTCAACGCCGCCGCGATCCGCAGCCGGCTGGAGGCGCAGGGCTCGATCTTTCAGACCACCAGCGACACCGAGGTGGTGCTGCACCTGATCGCCCGCTCCCGCGCCGCCACGCTGGACGAGGCGCTCGCCGACGCCCTGAACCAGGTGGAGGGCGCCTACTCGTTCGTCTTGCTGACGCGCGACGGACTGTTCGCCATCCGCGACCCGCACGGTTTCCGGCCGCTGGCCATGGGGCTGCTGCCCTCGCCCTTGGGCTCCTCGCTGCCCGGCATCCCGGGCGGGGGCGGCGTGACCTTTGCCAGCGAGACGTGCGCCTTCGACCTGATCGGGGCGCAGTACCTGCAGGACGTCGAGCCCGGCGAGTGGGTGCGGGTGACCGCCGAGGGCATCGAGCACCATCGTTTTGCACCGCGCCGCCAACAGCGGCAGTGCGTCTTCGAGCACGTCTACTTCTCGCGCCCCGACAGCCTGGTCTTCGGGCGCAGCGTGCAGCAGAGCCGCGAACTGATGGGGCGCCTGCTGTACCGCCAGGATCCGGTCGAGGCCGACCTGGTGGTCCCGGTTCCCGACTCGGGCGTGGCGGCGGCGCTCGGCTATGCCACCGAGTCCGGCATCCCGTTCCGCTTCGGGCTGATCCGCAATCACTACGTGGGACGCACCTTCATCGAGCCCTCGCAGCAGATCCGCGACTTCGGCGTCAAGTTGAAGCTCAACCCGGTGCGCAGCCTGCTGGAAGGCAAGCGCGTGGTGCTGGTGGACGACTCGATCGTGCGCGGCACGACCAGCCGCAAGATCGTGCGCATGATCCGCGATGCGGGCGCCAGCCAGGTCCACATGCGCATCTCCTGCCCCCCCACCGTCTCCCCCTGTTACTACGGCGTGGACACGCCCTCGCGTCTCGAGTTGATCGCCGCCAACAAAAGCGTCGAGGAGATCCGGCAGTACATCGGCGCCGACACGCTGACCTATCTCTCGCTGCAAAACCTGCGCCAGGCGGTCGAGGACAACGATGACCGCTACTGCGGTGCCTGCTACACCGGCCAGTACCCGACCGACCATATCGACGTGGAGACCAATCAACTGGTCAAGAAGTGCTGAAGGGTGGCGGTGCTTCGCGCCGTCCCAGGCCTCGTAAGGAGCAGCCGGAAAACAGGATCGTCCCTAGAGCGAGGGAATCCGCCCTCGCGCCCTGCCTTCCTCTCTGCCTCCCGCCCCCCGTGTCCCTTAAGGGATATGCACTTTGTAGCGCGTCTCGCCGTCCGCCCAGCGAACGCCGGCGGTGAGGTGCTTGCGGAAATCCGGGTTGTCCCAGGAATGCTCGTCGTGGCCGAGCGCGGTGTAGAAGACGCGGCCCTTTCCCCAGTACTTCACCCACGCGTTGGCGAAGTCGCGGTCGGTGCGCTTCACGCCCTTGCGGGTCATGTCCAGCTTGTCCGGGTCGGCGCTCAGCAAAACGTGCACCTTGTTACGGTCCCAGTCGCGGAACTGGTAGAACTCCTCGGTCCACTGGAACTCCTTGGGCCACTGCACCTGGGAGGGGAACTTGGGGTCCTCGTTGCGCAGCGTGAGCACCGAGCCCGCCGTCCAGGGGTGGCCGTCGAAGTAGGCGCCCATCATCGCGCCCCACTCCGGCCAGTTGTAGTTGGTGTCGGTGGCGCAGTGGATGCCGACCACGCCGTGGCCCGCCTTCACCCAGCGCATGAAGTCGGATTTCTGCTGCTCGCTGAGCGGCAACTCGCCGGTGGTGTAGAAGACGACGGCGTCGTATTTCTTCAGGTTGGCGGCGGTCAGGGCGCTCTTGGAGTCCTTGGTGACATCCACCGTGAACGCCTTGCTGTCTTCGCCCAGGTCCTTCAACACGTCGGCCGAATGGTCGGTGACGGCGTGATGGTAGCCCAGGCCTTGGCCGGTATGGTTGGGGCCATTCTCGATGACGTAGAGAATGCGCCGGGTTTTCTTGGCGGACAGGCTGGCGACACTGAGCAACACGGCCAGGGAAGCGAAGAGCAGCTTGCGCGACGGCATCGGAAAGCCTCCACGGAAAGTTGGACGACGGCGGGGAACCGTTTACAGGCGGCATTGTAGCGGAAAGCCGCCGCTGGTCCTAGCGGCCCACGTGCAGGTAGGTCATCAACAGGTTGCGGCCCAGCCACCGCGAACCGAGCGCGTACCGGTCATAGGCGTACATGACTTCCACCGGGAGGCGCAGGCGGGTCAACGTGCCGCCCATGGCGTAGCGCTGGTCGCTGGGCCTGCCGAGTTGGGGGTCGTAGAAGAACTCGAACGATGCCTCGGGCCGCAGCACGCGGCGCTCCGCCGGACTCACCCATAGCAGCCGGTCGCGCCAGACGCCGCCGCTGGCCGGTCGGAACCAGCGGTACTCGTAGCGCACCCGGTTGCGAAAGCCCTGGGCCAGGTACGCCTCACCGTCCAGGTCCACCCGCTCATCGCGGAAATAGCGGGGTCCCGGGGCGGTGCGCAGCAGGATGTAGTTCACCCCGAGGCGCAGCCGGGGCAGGACGGCGTGTTGCACTCCAACTTCGCCGCCATAGTAAAACCAAGCCGGCGTTCCCCGGTTGCGCCACTTCAGCTTGGCGGTGGCGTGCGTCCAAGTTGAGGCTCCAAGGCGATGCTGAACATCGAAGTAGTTCCAGGCTTCGAAGCGGGTCTGTGCGGCCGCCGGGCGGACCACGCACAGCAGGGCCAAGCCAATCCAGTAGCGGCGTAGGGAGGGGAGCGAGGGCATCAGCCCGAAAATGATACCGGAGCGATAACGCATCCGGAAGCCGGCGGCGCAGGCTAAGCTAGCCTGCGGATGGCGGCTCAACTCGCAACCTTGGCGCAGTACGTGGCCGACCTGGCCAACCTGGGCGGAGTGCCGGCGGTGGTCGAGACCGGCGCATACCGCACCACGAGCTACAGCTACGCCGAGGTGGTGGGCCGCGCCTTCGCGTTTCGCGACGAGCTGTGGCGCAACTTCATCGGTGCCGGCGAGCGCCTGCTGCTGTGGGGGGAGCCGGGCGCGGCCTGGGTCAGCGCCTTTTACGGATGCGTGCTGGCGGGCGTGGTCGTGGTCCCCCTCGACGCCGCTTTTTCTCCCGAGTACGTCGCGCGCATCCAGGTGCAGACCGCCGCCCGCCTGCTGTGCTGTTCGCGGGAACGCCGCGGCGCGGTGCCCGGGGTGGCGATCTATCCGCTCGAGGACGTGCTGCAGCTCCCGGTCCTGGGCGGCTCCCAGACCGTGATGGCGGCGGCGCCGGAGGCACTGCTCGAAATCGTGTACACCTCGGGCGCCACCGCCGACCCCAAGGGCGTGATGATCACGCACGGCAATCTGCTCGCCAACCTGCGCCCCATCGCCCGCGAAGTGGAGCGTTACCGCGGCTGGGCGCGCCCCTTCCTGCCCCTGCGTTTCGTCCACCTGATTCCGCTCAGCCACCTGTTCGGACAAACGCTGGGCGTCTTCATTCCCCCCTTGCTCGACGGCGCGGTGGTGTATCCCGCCGCGCAGACGCCGACCTTTCTCGCCACCACCATCCGGCGCCGGCGCGCCTCGGTGCTGGTCTGCGTGCCGCGCCAGTTGCAACTGTTGCGCGAGTGGGCGCTGGCCGAACTACGCCTGACGCGCGACCAGGTGGTGGCGCAGAGCGCCGGGTTGGGCTTGGCGCGCCGCTGGTGGCGGTGGCGGCGCCTGCACCGCCGGCTGGGTTGGAAGATGTGGGCCTTCGTGGTCGGCGCCGCCGCCCTCCCCCCCGAGGAAGAGGAGTTCTGGAGCGCCTTGGGCTACGCCGTGATCCAAGGCTACGGACTCACCGAGACGGCGCCCGCGGTCGCCATCACGCATCCCTTCAAGATGCGGCGCGGCGCGGTGGGCCGCAAGCTGGCCGGCATGGAGATCCGGATCGCCGCGGACGGCGAGATCCTGGTGCGCGGACCCAACGTCTCCCCCGGCTATTTCGCTTCCGGCGGCGACCAAAGCAGCGACCCGGGCGCCTTCGCGGACGGCTGGCTGCACACCGGCGACCTCGGCCGCTTGGATGAACACGGCGACCTGTTCTT
>Ga0102924_1004365_pt1 | contig 14285 bp, 13 predicted proteins | sample PaiPotPPM11metaG_FD_80116 | JGI IMG/M metagenome (GOLD analysis project Ga0102924, IMG submission 80116) | Iron sulfur acid spring bacterial and archeal communities from Banff, Canada, to study Microbial Dark Matter (Phase II) - Paint Pots PPM... ... | reverse complement strand
ATCCGCGACCCACGCGCGCGGAAGCCAGCGACGTTGCCAACGCAATTTTTGATGGTACCGACGCCGTCATGCTCTCAGCGGAAACGGCCAGCGGGCGTTATCCGAAGGAAGCCGTCTGCATGATGGCCAAGATCGTTGTCGAAGCCGAGAGCAACATGGCGGAGTTCATGCAGCCTCGTCGCCGCACTCGCCGCGGGCTTTCGATTTCAGAGACGATTTGCGAGTCAATCGCTCATGCTGCCGAAGACCTGCACATTGCGGCCATTGCGGTCTTCACCGAAACCGGAAACACCGCGCGCATGATTTCCAAGTTCCGGCCCAAAGCCAATATTTACGCCTTCAGCCATGTTGCTGCCGTTTGCAATCGCATGAACCTGTTTTGGGGCGTGCAGCCGGTCAAGCGGGATCACGCGCTTAGCGCTGAGGAAATGCTCTCAACCGCGGAACAGGAATTGCTGCGATCTGGGAAGCTTCGTGCAGGCGATGTGCTAGGCGTTGTCGCGGGCACGCAGATGTCCACCGGTTCGACGAATTTTATGCGGCTGCACGTAGTGGAGGGGCGAGGTTAGGCCCGGAGTTGTTAGCGCAATGGCGATGTTAGAACAACAATAGTTCAGCAAGAGAGATTACGGAGTCGTTTCCCTGGAACGGAACCTATGTAATAAAAGGGTGCCGCTCCGGCCGTTACGGCTTTAGTCCAGCGAGTCGAGCTGTATACAACCGATCAAGTAGTTGGAACGCCCCTTCATTCAGACCAACCGCTGGCTTGATCTGGGATCCGAGTTCCAGATACTGGTTGGTCGCCGCATCGTAGGTCGGCCAATGAGGCAGGCCGGACGCGTTCGGACTCCCCGTCCTGGCAAACTGTACCCAATACCGGCGCATGGCATCGGCCAACGCTTTGCCGGGGTCATCTTGAGGCAGCTTGGGCGAGTCAAACAACAGAGCCACGTCCGTTCCATGAAAGGCTCCCAACTGCAGTCCTCCGGGAGTGGGAACGTTCCAAGTCACGTTGTAGAGATAAACCTTGTTTTTCTTTCCCTGCATGGCGGCGGCCGTCCACCGCGAGGGGGCGATTACGTCGAGTTCTGTGGCGGCGCGAATCAAGACGGCGCGGGCATCCGCCGGAGTGGGAACGGCGTACATCCGCAGTACGTCGTCGGCAAGAGGCTTGTAGGAATTTTTGACCCAGTCCCGAAATGCATCGAGAGTTACTTCATCGGAGCCGATCAGGTTGCTGAATTCGCGCGCCGTGCTGCCCACCATAACTGGCACATCCGCCTGCTGGTGATGAGAGAACATAACCAGCGGCTGATCAGGAAGTACCCAGCCATCGACGACAGCGTCAAAGCCCATGTCGGCGGCAGCCTTGAACACATCGTCAGTTGAAGCGGATCGAAGTTTCTTGATGGTATCTGGACCGTCGCCGGCAGAGAGTTTGTGCGCGAGATCAATTCCCAGTTTCTCGGCGGAGTCCGCGCCGCCCCCAGGATGATGCACACTGGAATGGAGATCGAGAGGTACGCCGCTCTGCATGATCGCGCGCTGGAAAAGTCCGCGAGCCAGCGGCGAGAGCATGAGACAGCCGACATATTCGCCGCCCGATGACTGACCAAAGATGGTTACGTTCTCCGGATCGCCGCCAAATTTCGCGATATTCCGGTGCACCCACTGCAACGCCGCAATTTGGTCCAGCAAGCCATAATTGCCCGAAGACTGATGTCGTGATTCCGCAGTGAGTGCCGGATGTGAAAGCCATCCAAACACTCCCAGGCGATAATTAATGCTCACCAGAACTACGCCCATAGAAGCGAGGATTGCGCCGCGGTCGTCTCCTCGGCCGTTCACGCCGCCGCCACCGTGAATCCATAACATCACGGGTTGTAGGTTCTTGCTGTGCAGGCCTGTGGTTATGACGTTCAGGTACAAACAGTCTTCGCTGGTCTTGCCGACAGGTTTTACCTGCGATGGATCGCCGCCGACTGTGCTCACCGTTCTCTGGATTGCCCGGTACATAAAATCGGATTGCGGACAGGCCGGACTTAGTTCGTCCGCCTTACGAATTGCATTCCAGCGCCCCAGAGGCTGAGGAGGCTTCCAGCGCAGTTCCCCAACCGGTGGAGTGGCATAAGGGATCCCGAGAAAGAAAGCGACCCTGGGATTGTCGACCGAACCCACGCCTTGCACGTTACCGCTGTCGATGTTGACGAGCATCCTCTTGGCCCTGTGTGGTGCGTGGTCGGAAGCATTACAGAAGCTCAGAAGAAGGCAGGAACACAACACTAGCCGGCCAATGCGATATCTCATCTTTTTTACCTCCAAAACCGTGGGGGTACCGCCAACACATCGAACAAAGAGGGCGACATTCTAGCCGGCTCGCAATCCGAACTGTCCGGTCACTGGGGAAAGCCCATGCGTCGCACAGATCCGGATAGCGCTTTTGAACTTCGAAATGACGACAGCAAGATTGCTGTTGCTAACAGCCACAGGCGATTACACTCACAACCCGTTCCGTGAGTGCAGTCGCGATCTTACTCTAGTTATCCAATCGGCATACCACGGCACAGTTGCAATCCGCGTGCTCTTCCTGTTCTCTTTGTAAGATAACCTGGAGTTTTGATGAGCAGCACAAAACCATTTTCAGAGGCTTCCTTCGATCCGCGGGTACGCGGGTTTCTGCATACGCCTGACTCACCCTCTGGGGACGCTCTTGTCCTAACCCATGGAGCGGGCGGGAATGCGCATATGCCTCTGCTGGTGGCCGTGGCCGAAGCCTTTGCTGGCGCGGGATTCGCTGTGCTGCGCTGCGATTTGCCTTTTCGGCAACAGCGGTCGTTCGGGCCGCCACGTCCCGGAGATGCTGCGCGCGATCGGCTCGGGCTGAAGAACGCGATTGCCGCTATCAAGAAGCTATATTCGGGACGAACCTTCCTCGGCGGGCAGAGCTATGGCGGACGTCAAGCCAGCATGCTGCTGGCAGAGGAGCAACTCGCCGACGGACTTCTCCTGCTGTCCTATCCTTTGCATGCGCCCAGCCGTCCCGATCAGCCGCGCATTCAGCACCTGTCGCAGATCGCGGTACCAGTGATGTTCGTCCATGGCACGCGCGATCCTTTTGGGTCGATTGACGAGATCGAAAGCGCGCGGAATCTGATTCCCGCAAAGACTCTGCTGCTGCCCGTTGAAGGCGCCGGGCATGATCTGGGATTTAAAGCGAAATCCAAACGGGAAGATTTGCCTGCCATGGTGCTGGAAAAGTTTCACCAGTTCTTCGTTTGAGATGGTTTCAGAACAAACCAGTGCCGTCCCTGCGGGACTCGCCTGGTGTCGGCTGCCTTCCAGGCACTTACGTGCCGGGCTAACATATCCCGCCTCTGCGAGGCTGGATTGTTGGGTGAAGAACCTCGATGTTTTAGGCGAATCGGGAAGGGCACGAGTTCCACTCGTGCCGATTGGTTGTTAGGACAGACCGGCTTTAGCCGTTGAGGTCGGGGTTGAAAAGCAAACCTCAGGCGCTAAAGCACAATTACCGCACGATGCTGTGCGGCACGACTGAAGTCGCGCCCTTCCCGCTCATGCAGAGCGCTTTCTCGATGCGTACTTACGCAACGGTTTATAATTCAGCGTTTTGATTCTTATTTGTCGAGGAGCTGAAACATGGCCCAGCCCACAATGGCTGCTGTTCCAGGGCTCAAAGAGACTTACGCCCAGTTGAAGTCCCGCATGGATAAAGCGGTCGACGATTTTCGCAAGGCGCTGGTGGGCACGCGCACCGGTCGCGCGTCCGTGCATATGCTGGATAGCGTCACGGTCGAGGCGTACGGCGCGCAGATGCCGCTGAATCAAGTTGCTACCGTGCACACGCCCGAGCCGCAGTTGATCACCGTGCAGCCGTTCGATCCGTCGCAGCTTGGGGCGATAGAGAAATCCATTCGCGGGGCTGAGCTGGGACTCAATCCCATGAACGATGGCAAGATCATCCGGGTACCGATTCCTCCGCTAACCGAGGAACGCCGTCGGGAAATGGTGAAGCATTTGCATAAAGTGCTGGAGGACCATCGCACCGCCGTGCGCAATATCCGGCGCGACGGAAATGACGCGATCAAGAAGGCGCTGAGAGACAAAAAAATTACTGAAGATGAAGAGAAGCGCTCGATGGATGAGATCCAGAAGCTCACCGATGGCGAGATAAAAAAGATGGAAGACATGTGCAAGGCGAAAGAAAAAGAAGTGATGGAAATAAAGTAAAGCCGTCGTTGGTCGTTCGTCGTCGGTCGTTCGCCAAATCCGAAATAATTTGGCGGTTGAAGTGAGAGGAACCTAATGCGTTTATCGCTTTTGCTTATTATCTGCGGCCTCGGCGTGCTCTGCCTCGCATTAGTTTCGGCCAACGAGCAACGGCAAACCATCAGGGACGATACGGAGAGCCTTATCAAGCAGACTAATGTGCCCGGATTCACCGTCATCGGAATAGCAGCCCGCACTGACAACGCGAAAGAGTCGACCGCGGACGGAGTTATTCCTCGGCAGTGGCAGAAGTTCTTCAGCGAAGGGATGCTGCCGAAAATTCCAGACACCACCGGGCCGAACCTCTATGCTGTATACGCTGACTACGCCAGCGACCACAACGGCTCGTACACATACGTGGTCGGCGCACAGGTCAAGGATGGAACTACTCCGCCGAACGGAATGGTCCTCAAGCGAGTTCCTGCCGGGCAATATGCGGTATTCACGACCGAAGTAGGCCCTTTCGCGAAAGTGGTGCCCGCGGCGTGGCAGGGCATTTTCAAGCTTGAGGCTGAAGGCAAGCTCAAGCGGGCATACAAGACTGACTTTGAAATTTATAATCAGCGCGCGCAGAACCCGCAGAACGCGCAGATAGATATTTACATCGGCATCAAGTAGATAGACGTCGTAGACGGGCGGGGACGCCCGTTCCGCCAAAAGGCATTCAGTTTTCGCGAAAACCATGGAGCTACGGGCGTCTCGCCCGTAGCATGCCGGTCAGCTTCCGCAGTTCGCCCCTGCTCTATAATTCTCTAGAGATATATGGCCACATCTGTCGAAAACTCCGCACCAGCAAGGGCTAAATACGAGCCGGTTATTGGACTTGAAGTGCACGTCCAACTGCTGACCGCGAGCAAGATTTTTTGCTCCTGCTCGACGCGCTTTGGCGATCCACCGAATACGAACGTGTGCCCGGTCTGCCTGGGACTTCCTGGAGCGTTGCCTGTTCTCAATCGCAGAGCCGTCGACTTCGCCACGCTGGCCGCGATGGCGCTGAATTGCGAAATTCGGGAGACTTCAATCTTTGCTCGTAAGAACTATTTTTATCCCGACCTCCCCAAGGGTTATCAGATTTCGCAGTACGACAAGCCGCTGGCCGAGCATGGATTCATCGAGATTGAGACCAATACAGGACGGGCGGGGACGCCCGTCGCTCCAAAAAGAATTCGTATTACTCGGGTTCATCTAGAAGAGGATGCCGGAAAAAGTCTGCACGAGGGTTTTGTCGGCGCAGGCGAAACTACGGCCATCGATCTGAATCGCAGCGGGGTGCCGCTGATCGAGATTGTCAGTGAACCCGACATCGCTTCCCCGCATGAAGCCTACGAATACCTCACACGCTTAAAGGAGATCATCCTTTATACCGGCGTCAGCGACGTCAACATGGAAGAAGGCTCGCTGCGCTGCGATGCCAATGTCAGTGTGCGCCCGCGTGGCGAAAAGAAATTCGGCACCAAGACGGAAGTCAAGAACGTCAACTCTTTCCGCTTCATTCGCGAGGCGCTGGAATACGAAATCGAGCGGCAGATCGAAGTCATCGAGTCCGGCGGAAAAATCACGCAGGAAACGCGGCTCTATAACTCCGTTGAAGGCAAGACCTACGGCATGCGTTCGAAGGAGCAGGCCCACGACTACCGCTATTTCCCTGAGCCCGATCTGCTCCCGCTGGTTGTCGACGAGAAATGGCGCATGCAAATTCGCAGCACGCTGCCGGAGCTTCCCGAAGCCCGGCGCAAACGCATGATGGCGGAGTACGGAATCACGGCGCAGGACGCGCACACTCTCACATTGACCAAGTTGCTTGCCGATCAATTTGAGTCGGCAGCGAAGGCAGCAAAAAATCCCAAACGAGTCGCGAACCTGGTGCAGAGCGAACTTACCGGGCGGCTGAAGGCCAAAGGACTCGAGATTGAGCAGTCTCCGATAACCATGAAGGGTGTGGCTGAATCGGCCGACCTGGTCGAGAGCGGTGTCATCTCCGGCAAGATGTTGAAGGACCTATACGACCTTGCTTTCGAGCGCGGCAAAGACTTTCCCGCCGTTTACGAAGAAGAAGGACGACCGGCGCAGTCGCGAGACACGTCGGCCATTGAGGCAATACTGGACAGAGTCATAACCGCCAATCCCAAGCAGGTGGAGCAGTACCGCGCGGGAAAGAAAACCGTCTCCGGATTCTTTGTCGGCCAAGTCATGAAGCTCTCTAAAGGGCAAGCCAATCCGCAGTTGGTGAATGAACTTGTGGCAAAGAAGCTGGACTGACGCCTCGGTCGGCGCTGTCGGTTCAGCGTCTTCCGTCACTCGGGTATTCATCCTTGTTGAGTCAAGATGGTACCTTCCCCGAAAACAGGACTGGGTGTACCCGAAGGGAAGCATGCAAATAACCGGAAGACGCATTTTTAGCGCGATCATGTTGTTGGGGTGCTTCGTCACGACTTACCAGCTCTTTAGCAAGCCACAGGCTGTAGCTTCGCCGCAGAATGTGGAGGTCACACGGGCCAATGCCGCGTCGTTCGACCAGAAGATCGAGCGACTGCAGACACCTCGAACGGTTGCCGACGCTCCCGCCGAAGTGCATTTCAGCTCTGATGAAGTGAGTGCCGAAATCGCGCAGTCCACGAGTTCGCCCGCTGGGGCTGGTCCGGCTTCCACGGGTTCACGTTCGGCGGCTGCTCCGGATTCAGCCAAACCAGTTAAGGCCCCGACATCAACGCCCGATGCTGTCGTCGGTGCGGGCCAAGTTCAAGTGAAGGGTTATGAAGTGAAGCTGGAAGGAGACGTCGCTCGAGGCCAATTCGTAACCCAGATTGCGGGCAAGGACGTGTATGTAACCCTGGCCGGGCACCTGGGATCGCAGGACGGCTATGTGACCTTCGACCCGACAGAATTCAAAATCGGAGACTTGAGTATTCCAGTTTCATTAGTGAATTCCGCTCTGCAGAAGAAGTTGGCTGAACAACGCGAGCAGTTAAAGCTGCCGCCAGGCATAGCCAGCCTGCGAGTAGCAAACAGCGAATTGGTGATTACGCAGAAGTAGGAACCGAGGCCACGGTCAAGGGCGTCGTCGATAGTACACCGCAAAGTCGAATCCCGGACTCGGAGGAAACATTTCCGCAATTTTGCGGAGGCGCTCCGCCAGCGCAGCCGGGGCAAGCAGTGGATAATCACGCTCGCGCAGGTCCTGGTAATCCACGTCGAGAAACAAGGAAAGCAGATAGATGGAAATCGCGTCGGAGAACGCCGCTGCTAAATACTCATTTTTGTGCTTCTCGGCATCTATGGTGTGCGCGCTGGCCAACTTGCGGGATTCCCAGGCGTCGAGCGACGTTTCACCACGCACGCTTGATTCAGATTGCTTCCAGGCCAAGTCGCTAAATTCCCGAGAGACCCCAGCCTGCTCGACGAATGCATGTCCCACATTGATGTAAAACTCAAAAGCGATGGAGAACTTGTCGTCCATCAGCCGCGTGGAGATGAATACGCACTGCGAATTGCCCAGCTCTAGATTGCGGTGGCAGACTGCGCTGTCGCTGAGCGCAACGTCGTAGCGGTCGGCGATCACCGTCTGGTCGCCCTGATTCACCGTGAGCGGAACAAAGTAGTAGGCCTTGCGCTCAAGCGCCCCAGCGATAGATTTGGGAACCGCCGATACCATGCGCTCGAGGTCAGCGCTCGCAATGTTCATATCTCCGGAAACCGCATAGCAGATTCCGTTGGGTGCTTGCGAGACTGGTGTTTCCCGGACCACCTCAGAGGGCGGGCGCGTAATTGCCTGTGCGGCTTGGGACATTTTCAGCTATTCTAGCGCACTAACGATTGACTGTTGGGTTTAGATTGTCGCCAGAAAGCTAGCCCGATGCGGAGTTCCAACATCGCCCATCTGCTGGGAGTGATTCGCGAGGTCGATGGGAGTATGCGCCCTGCATTGCTTCTGCCGATATTTATAAGCCTGCTGCTCGGCCAAGGGGCGCCAAGCAATCTGCCCCGAGTTTACCTGAGCGGATCGACGGGGCTGATTTACTCCAACAACTCAAGCGACGCCTGGAACAGAATCTTCTACTTCCTCTTGTCGCGCAAACTCCAGGTGAGATTGTCGTCCGACTTTCCGGAAGGAGCGCCCTTCACCAATGGGCTTGGAGATCGCAGCATCAGCACGCGGACTTTTGAACGGAACGAAATCGGCGATCGGGCCATCGATCCAATGTATCCCACGTTTTTTGTAGGTTTTGGAAGCATGCTGGTGTTGTCGGATTCGGCATGTCCGCAATTCGTCCAGGCGTTACGCGACGCCTTGAGCGAAAAGGTTCCGCGATCGGCGAATGCCCGAGCTCTGATGCAGAGTGATCTATGGGGCGCGCACGACGCGCTTTTCTCGGCATTCTTGCCTGACGATGAGCGAAGGCTCGGCGAAAGAAGAAGGGTAGCTTTGGATCTGATCGCCCGCTTGATCAGGAAAGTTGCGCTGACCCAAGATGAGATCAATGCCCTGCCTGAGAATTACTCGTCGATGGTGCGGCGCTACTCGTTTCCGGATGTATTTGCGAAGGATAGCGGCTGGATTGAGATTGCGTGGTTTCTACCACGCACGCACGATCGTGCCGCCGGCTATCGTCGCGTTAGCCGCGTTTTCCTAAAGCCGACTCACGCCCCGCGTGATATTAGTAAATTTCTCGAAGCTCAGGCGAACACTCCCGATGATCCTTCTGGGTTAGACGGAGTGGCATTGTTAACGCAACTGCTCTTGATCGACTCGCGCGGAGATTTGAAGCCCACAAGACTGACGAGCGAAGTGCAGGTTAGGCTGTTTGTCCGAACCAACGCTGCCAGGCCTAAGACAACGATGCGAGTGTGCGAGATGAGCCGGAAGCTCTTTCTGCAGAGTCCGGACTCAGGTGGCTTGGTATTGGAAAAGGAGAGTACCCCGGCGTATTTGAGCGATGGCGGAAGTTATGGATTTGCCGAGGGCCAGTTGGTGCCCGGAGGCTCTACGATTAGTGAACCGGTCCAGGTCAAGCTGCGGACCAGATGTGCTGCCTGCCACGGGGAGAACTTGGCTCAAATGATGACGTTCTCGATTGCCCGGCCGCCAAAAGCGCAAGCGCCGCCCATCAGGCACTTGAATCCTGCGGCGGCAGAGGTCGCGGATATCGACATGGCTAACAAGCGAAGGAGCCATGCTTTTCAGGCTCTGCGCGAATACTTCAAGCCCGTCCGTCAATAGTCCTTCCGGTTGGGGCGAATTGCCAGGCTGGTGTAGTTTAGATGTTATGGCGCATTTGCAAGGGCCGGTTCGCGAGCCACGCTGGTATCTGATCCCGGTCCGGGTGTTGCTGGTGACCTTTGTTGTCGCTTTGCTCTCCTTCGCGGTGAGTTTGCTGCTCGGGATATGCGCTGTCGTATTAGCCGCGAAATTCCATAACATCCATCCAGACCTGAGGGTTGCTTACCGCTATATTGCTTTGCCCGCCGCAGGCATGGTTGCGGCCATCGTGTTGATTTCATCGACCTTTATGGAAGTACGACATTACCGCCGGGCAAAGGTTTTGCGGCGCATGGAGCACCAGATTGGGCCCGCCATTTGATCCCATGAAACCGCGTATCGCAATCCCGCTTCCGCATGGCAGCGACTCTGAATACGCCCGGCGGGCTATTCCCCAATATGAGCGAGCAGTCGAGCTTTCGGGCGCCGAGGCGGTTCGAATTCCGCTCGACCGTCCTCCGGCGGATGTAATGAAGCTGATTGAACGCTGCGACGCCGTTTTGCTGCCGGGAAGCAAAGCCGATGTTGATCCGGCAAAGTTTGACTCTGAGCGGCATCCGAAGACCGAAGCTGCCGATCCGAAACGCGACACAGTTGATGAATTGCTTTTGCAGGACGCTTACAACATGCGCAAGCCCGTGCTCGGCATCTGTTACGGCTTGCAGATATTAAACGTCTATCGCTCTGGAACGCTGGTGCAGCATATTGAGTCTGCAGTGAATCATGAGGCTGGACGCAAAGTGGCGGTGGCGCACGATGTGGAAGTTGAGGGGGGCTCAATGCTGGCAGAGATTGTACTAGGAATCGAGAATGCCGGCGAAAATGCTGGGAAGGGCACGGCTTCCAGCCGTGCCGGACATTTGGTCAAATCGCGTGACGGCACGACTGGAAGTCGTGCCCTCCCCATTCCCGTTAACTCCAGCCATCACCAATCAGCGGACGCTGTCGGCGACGGACTTAAGATCGTCGCGAGATGCCCACAGGATGGGATCATTGAGGCGCTTGAAGGAACTTCGTCCGATCATTTTGTGCTAGCCGTGCAATGGCATCCAGAGCGGTCGTTCGATGATGACGAACACTCACGGGCGATTTTCCGGGCGCTGGTGGAAGCGGCAACAGACAAACATCGTGAGTTGGTTGGAGAATTCGAAGCGACGTGACACTAGACTGGTCGGACAAGAATGTCCGACCCACACAATCAAATTTTTAGAACTACCTTCCCAAAATTCTTTCTCTCCAGCAATAGCCGATAAGCATCTCCCGCTTTTTCCATCGGCAAGACATGTCCAATCACCGGGCGCAAACGCCCCTGCGTCGCCCAAGCCGAAAGCTGCTCCCAGGCTTGTCGCATGAGTTCAGGCTTCTGGGAAAGATAAGTCAGCCAGAGCCCGTGGACGCTGGCGCCTTTGGCATAAAGCGTCCCTACGTCAAGCAGAGCGCGCTGTCCAGTCGCGGTACCGTACACGATCACCCGGCCAAAATCGCGCAAACAACGGACGCTTTTCAGGACGTGCTCACCGCCCAGCATCTCGAAAACTACATCAACTCCCTCACCATGGGTCAGTTCTTTAATTCCTTCTTGATAGTCCTGCCGTTTGTAGTTGATTCCGTGTTGCAGGCCGAGTTCTTTTACGCGCGCCAGTTTTTCGTCCGAAGATGACGTTCCGTACATTTCGACGCCAAGTAATTTTCCGATTTGCACTGCCGCAGTCCCCACTCCTCCCGCTACCGCGTGAATGAGCACGCAGGAGCCTTTAGGGTTCTCCAGCAATCCGGCTTTCCAATAGGCGAAATAAGCCGTGAAAAAGTTAACCGGAAACGCGGCGCCCTCGGGCGGGCTCCAACCCATGGGCACGGGCCAGAGCAGAGGGGTACGAGCGGCGACCATCTCAGCGAAAGCTCCCCATTGCGTGTAGCCCATCACTCGTTCACCATTGCTGGCGCGTGTGCCTGCGAACTCGCGTCCAGCTACGAACGGGGGCTTGGGCGTGCCTGGGTATCCGCCCATGGCAGTCATATTATCCGCAAAGTTGATTCCTCCAGCTTCTACTCGGACCAGTTCTTCGCCGGGAGCTGGTGTGGGCTGGGGAACGTCGCGGACCTCCAGGACCTCTGGCCCGCCCTGGCGAGTGATGATGACCGCCTTCATGGAGTGAAGTGTAGCAATCCTGCCTGCCATCGCGAGCACGGCGGAACGTACGGTAAAGGCTATTTACTTGAGTGCGCTCAGGTATATACTTTCCGCGTTAAATGTTTGCCCGGAAAATCGGGCGCGGAGCCAACCATCATTTCATAACGGCTCCGAATAGAAACGCCGGCGGTCTGGACGTTCGTTGTACCTCACCGGCGCGGGACGGTCGCAGGGGGCCGCGGCTGCCTCGGGGGAGGAACTGCTGTGGACCTAATTCTTGTACGTTTCATTTTTGTTGTTTTTGTATCTTTCACCTGCTACCTGATTCATCCCTTCGGACTCCATCCCAGGGTAGACGCGGCTGTGGGCGCGCTTCTTGGCCTCGCAATTGTGGTCTTTGAGTGGCGTCTGCTCCGGGTAAGCCTTAAACGCCTGATCGGCGCCGCCATCGGGAGTATTCTCGGAATATTTGGCGCCTACCTTTTTGCACTCGTAATTCGCAACAGCCTGGCAGAGAGCTCCCTGCGTAGCTTCTTGCAAATTATGGTGATGCTGCTTATGGCGTACGTGGGCCTAATTGTGGGCGCGAATAAAGGCGACCTGCTCAATCTGTCCGCGCTGGGCGGAGTTTTTGGCGGTGAAAAACAGCTAAAGAAAAGTTACAAGATTCTCGATACCAGCGTGATCATCGACGGCCGTATTGCCGACATTGCGGAAACCGGGTTTCTCGACGGCACCGTGGTCACGCCGCAATTCGTTTTGCGCGAGCTGCAACTGGTGGCCGATTCGAGCGACTCGCTAAAGCGCAACCGCGGACGGCGCGGGCTTGATATTCTCCAACGCCTGCAGAAAGTGCCTTCTCTGCAGGTGCAGATTGTAGAGGACGATTTTCCGGGTGTGCGCGAAGTCGATTTGAAGTTGATCGAACTCGCCAAGGTTTACGAAGGAAAAATCATCACTAACGATTTCAACCTGAACAAAGTCGCGCAGTTGCAAGGGGTTGAGGTCCTGAACATCAATGAACTTGCCAATGCGCTCAAGCCGATTGTTTTGCCCGGCGAAACTATGCGCGTGTTCATCCTGAAAGAAGGTAAAGAGTATAACCAGGGTGTGGCCTATCTCGACGACGGAACCATGGTCGTGGTGGATAATGCGCGCAAGATGATCGGTAAGACGATCGACATTTCCGTGACCTCGGTCCTGCAAACGACCGCCGGGAAGATGATTTTCGGCAAATGGGACGAGCGCTCTGCGCCGCGAGCCGATCCCAGAAATGCGATGAGCGCGGCAAATTCGATTTCGGAATCTAAGAAACAGGTCGTCGTCGCGGACCAGCCCAGCGAATGAGGGATTTCAGAGCTGCGGGCCGGCTGAACTCACTGAGATAGTTTCGCCCTGCCGCGTGCCAGTGATGCTGGCACGAGTTCCCAGGAGTTTGTTCAGAGACTCTTCGCTGCCACTTAACTTGTAGCGGTGATCGCCATCGACTAGAACGTATGTAGCGCCATTTCGCAGGCACGCGCGGGCGCAATTCTCCGGAGTTAAATTGGAATAACGCTGGTGCCGCGCGCCGCAATAGGAATCGGTGACCAACCCACTGAAGGTGACAAGATCCGAATGTTGCGGGGCTGCGGGCGCGTCATTCTGCTGATCGGAATGTTGGGAAACCGCCTGCGCCACGTTTTGCATCGCGTAAGAGTTTTGCGGAGCGGAGGAAGCGTCGTTTTGCCTTTCCTCAGCGCTTGCGCTCTGATGGCTGGCGAGGGCGACTGATCCCCCAGCCACGATGATTGCAAAAACCAGCGCAGCGCCGAACGCGGTCATCAGACAATAGCCAACCAGCGAAATCCAGGATCTCTTATGCTTCACCCCACCTCCGAATCGCTGCCATATAGATCAAATGCGGCATATTTTGGTTGCAAAATGTGCAGCTCCGGTTGCACGTGAGCATTGAACTCGAGTTGAGCCAACTCGTATACTGTTCGCCCCAATGAAGACAGTTGTAATTATTCCGGCCGCCGGTTTGGGAACGCGCATGGCGTCAGCGCAAGCCGCGAAACCCAGCAAACCACCGGCTACCAAGCAGTTTGTCGAGCTGCGCGGAACTCCGGTTTTGGTGCATACGCTGAGGAAATTCGCGAGCAGCCCGGAAGTCGCAGAGATTTTTGTTCCACTTCGAAAATCTGAAATCGACTCTTTTCGCCAGCGACTGGAGCGGGAAGAACCTGAGATTCTTCGCAAGAAAACTGTATTACTTGAGGGTGGAGAACATCGCCAACAGTCGGTTGCGAATGCGTTGGCGGCAGTGTCGGCGTCCGCGGAGGACATTGTGCTCGTGCACGATGCTGTACGGCCTTTTGTCACGGAAGAAATTATTCATGATGTGATCGCGGCTGCCGCAAAATATGGTGCTGCGATTACTGGCCTGCCCGCGGTTGATACTGTTAAACAGGTGGAGCGCACAGCGGAAGGTGCGATCGTCAAGGCCACCATCCCTCGTGAAAAAATTGTGATGGCGCAGACGCCGCAGGGGTTTCGCTATGACGTGCTCAAGAAAGCTTTCGATGAAGCCGCTGCCGATGGCATGGTCGGCACGGACGAGGCTTCGCT
>Ga0102924_1004364_pt1 | contig 14285 bp, 9 predicted proteins | sample PaiPotPPM11metaG_FD_80116 | JGI IMG/M metagenome (GOLD analysis project Ga0102924, IMG submission 80116) | Iron sulfur acid spring bacterial and archeal communities from Banff, Canada, to study Microbial Dark Matter (Phase II) - Paint Pots PPM... ... | reverse complement strand
GTATCTTCATGCGGCGGGGCTCCTCCTGGCTCGGGTGTCTGGCGATTCCCAAACCGAGGGGCTGCCCCGCCTATTTCCATCGACCGCTACGCGCGATCGAGAATCACGCTCGGTGATTTAGGCGCCCACTTCGAAAGACACTCCCATGGCCAATTTTTCGCTGCTTCTTCGCGCCCTCTCGGCGTTCGTCCTCGCAGCAACAACTGCATGCTCGTCCTCCTCGGGCGACACGCACGCCGCCTCCGCTGCCGATGGGGGTTCGCCAGGTGACGGCGGGGGTTTCAACCACGACCTGGTGTTCACAATGACGCTCACCGTGCCCGCGAACACGGAGCTACACCAGTGTCAGTTCGTTCAGCTTCCGACGGGGGCCGACGTCAACGTAAACGGCTTCGCGCACCGGTACACGGAGGGGAGTCACCACTTCCTTTTGTACCAGACCACGCTCACCGCGATTCCCGCCAACATGACCGGGCAGTACGACTGCACGCTGGGGAACGAGCCCATCATGCAGAACGCAACGGGCATCGTGTACGGCGCGCAGACGCCGACGGGCGCCTACCAGTTTCCCCCGGGAGTCGCCGCCACGCTCCCCGCTGGCGGCGTCCTCATCATGAACACGCACTACCTCAACCCGGCGACGAAGGACATCGTGAGCACCGTGGAGCTCGGGCTCGACACCACCACCCCGGACAAGGTGCAGACTCAGGGCGGGTTCTTCATCTTCTACGACCCGTTCATCGACGTGCCCGCGCATGCCACGGCGAGCTCCGGCGGCCGCTGCCCGGTGACTGCCGATGTCACCGTCCTCACCGCGTTCACGCATTATCACAAACGTGGGACGGACATGAAAGTATGGCTCGACCCGAGCGCGACCAGTAAGGGGGCCACCCCCTTCTTCACGACGGACGACTGGCAGCACCCAGCGGAATTCGTGGGCCCGATGACGTGGCCGGCGTCGTCGGAGGTGCGTTTCCAGTGCGACTACGACAACACCGATCCGACCGAGGTATTCCAGGGACCCAACGCGCAGACGAGCGAGATGTGCGTCCTGGCGGGCCTCTATTACCCGAAGCAGCCGGACGCCTTTTCGAACTGCCACGACTACGCTGTCACGGGATTCGGTACGAAGGCGTGCCTCGCCACGGCCACATGCCTCCAATCGTGCCCCGCGAGCGACGCACCGGTTCACACCCCGACGGGCGCGCAGGTAGGGCCGTGCTGGGAGCACTGCGTCGCCGCCGCTTGCGACGGCGCCATGGACGCGGTGTTCCCGCTCTTCGGGTGCGTCAGCCAGCAGTGCGCCACGGAGTGCGCCGGCGGATCGAGCGCGTGCCTTTCGTGCACGAGCTCGAAGTGCGGCGCGCAGCTCTCCGCGTGCTCGGCGCAGACCTGCCCGTAGGGTCGCGCCGCAACCTGCGACGTGAAGGCCATCGCGAGCCAAGCCCTGTCGCGCCGCCGCCCGTCCTGTGCAAAGCTCTGCGGCGGATGATCTCCGAGGCAAAGGGAGGGTCGTGCCTGACGTGCTACGGCACGGGCGAGGTCGTGACCGAGAGCGGCGCAGAATCGTGCCCCGATTGCTACGGAACCGGCAGGTTGCCCGGTGGAGGGACTGCGACGGAGTGGCGCATTCGCGACGTCGAGCGCGCCCATCGCGGGACGGGGCGCGAGAGCGAGGCGGAGGTCCTGTGGCTGGTTCACGAGCTGCGTCGCAGCCGGGAGGCGCTTCTGCGCATCGTCGCGCTCTGCGAAGACGTCGGCAGCGCCGAACAGCTGGCCCTCGAGGTCAAGCACGCAGCCAACGAAGTCCTCGGGCTTTACGAGCCCGAGGGTTGAAGGCGCGGTCAGGTCGTCGCCACCAGGATCTCCTCTCCGTTTTTGGGCGGGCGGAGGCCGTCGGTCCGCTCGCCGAAGTACCGCTGACCGAGGGCCGACGCGGACACGTGTCGAACCTCTCGAAACCCCGCCTCGCGCGCGAGCGTCACGAGCTCCCCTGGTTCGAAGAAGCTGATGAACGGCGTCCCGCTCGCTCGCGCGCCTTTGGCCGATTGCTCGAGTCCCGCCCGCGCCGCGGGTTCCGCGAGCTCCAGCGGAACGAGAAAGGTCATGGCGAACGTCGATCCCGCCGCGAGCCGCGCCACCTGACGCAGCGTCTCGAGGTTCGCTTCGCGGGTGAGGTACATACTCACGCCCGCAGAAGCCACGACCGCCGGTTTCGCGGCGGCGAAGCCTTCCACCTCCAGTGGCTCCCGCCAAGACGCACCCGCCTCGAAGTCGAAGGGTACGAGACGTAGCCAATCCGGGATGCCGAAGCCGAGCTCGATGAGGCGTCGCCGCTTCCACTCTTGAGGCCCGGGTCGGTCAACCTCGAACACTCGCAGACGTGAGGCAAGGTCAGTCCGTCTTTCAGCGAAGGTGTCGAGACCCGCTCCAAGGAGGACGTACTGGTCGACGCCGCGGCCGGCCTCCTCCGCGACGAGGTCCTCGATGAAGCGCGCGCGCGCCACGATGGACGCTCGGAATGGGCGCGTGCCTTGCGCGTCCATGTCGGGGCGGCGGCGCCAACCATCGCCGGGAGCCGCCAGTCGCAGTCCGATCTCGTCCTCGAGCACGTGGGGCGGCGGATCGATCTGCACGTGCAGAGCGCGCCACAGCGCGGTCCGCACGGCCGTTTGGTCTGCGGCTGCCGTTGGTCGTTGACGCATCGGGCTTTGTTCCTCGATCTGATCTCTCGGCCGTTTGGGATCCACAATATATCTGCGGGGGCGGCCGCGGTGCGCAAAGGGTGTAGCCCTATCGACCAACTCTGCGCTTCGCCGGGAGCCACCGGAGGTGGACCGGTCCCCGCGTCGCGGCCCATCGGGACCTCGGAGTTCCGATAGCATGCGGTCCCATACACCTGGAGCGGCAGGTCTCGCGCTGTTTCGGGTCCCATGCTGCTCCCGTGGACAGGGGCGACGCTGATCCATCCCCGTGAGCACGCAGCTTGCGACTCGCGGCGCGCATGACCACCGGATCGCCCGTTGTCCGGAAGCACCGCGCTCTCTTCGCAGTCACCGCGATCGCCGCCCTCGCGTGCGCGCGATGCTCCATGGAGACCACCGAATCGACGAGCACGTCCTACGCCGAGCCGGTTACGAGCACCGGCCCCGTTCATCCCGCGGCGTCGTCGGCGCTCTGCCTCGACGTCGTGGGGCAGAGCACCGCCAACGGCGCCGGCGTTCAAGTCTGGTCTTGTAGCGGCAACGCCAACCAGCAGTGGACCTACGACGGCACCTCCCTGCGCGTTTACGGCACCAAGTGCCTGGACGTCACCAAAGGCAACTCCGCCGATGGCACGAAGCTGCAGATCTGGGACTGCGCGCCCGGGAACCCCACCCAGATGTGGACGCACAGCGGCTCGACCTTCGTGTGGAGCGGTCGCGGCAAGTGCGTCGATCTCACCGATGGCATCGCCCAGTCGGGCACCCCCATTCAGTCGTGGTCCTGCACATCCGGCAACGGGAACCAGCAGTGGACGTTGGCGAGCTCCGGGACAGGCGGCGGCGGTTCGGGTGGATCGAGCGGTGGAAGCTCGGGCGGACCGAGCGGCAGCGGCGGGGGCACGGGCGGAAGCTGCGCGGGCGGTGCCGATCCGCTGAAGACCGGGAACTCGCAACAAGATGCCTACGACTGCGAGCTCCTCACTCTTGCCCAGATGTACGGCGATCCCGACCCGATGATGGCGAAGGCGCAAATCCAGCAGGAGTCGGGGTTCGACGTCTTCGCGACGAGTCCGGACAGCCCGTGCGGGGATCCATCCGGATGGACCGACGGAGAGTCCAAGTCGTTCGGACTCATTCAGGTGACCCCTGCTTGCGGTGAGGAGAGCGGGGCCCTGTTGCCCAATGGACACCCGAACCTGGACATGGACACGTCATCGGCGCTCTGGGCGACCTCCGCCTACAACCCGACCGTCGACCTGAACGCAGGCGTCCAATCGATCGCTGGCAGCTTGAGGGATCTCGAGAACCGATATCCCGGGTGCACCACGGCCCAGTACGTTGAGATGTCCGCCGGTGCGTTCAACTCCGGGGAAGATGCGGTCTCCGGTTGCGCCGCGTTCAACTCCCGCGCACAGGGATACGTGGACGCGGTGCTGGGCCACTACCATCAGTTCGCACAGGCCGCGGGGTGGCCCGATCCGTATTGAAGGTCGCGATCCCGGCTGCCGGAGCAACGCGGCGAGAATGCTGCGGCGCGCCGGAAGGAATCATTCGGCCGCGGCTTGGGGCTGTCCTCCGAGCCGGGTCCGAACCTCCTCCGAGCCGGCAAGGACGGCGAGGAGCGCTTGCGCCGGGTGCCTCGGTGTGAACCCGAGCGTCCGCTCGACCTGCGATCGACACGAATGCCCGGTGACGAGGATGCGATCGCGAGCTTGTGCCGCGTCGATCTTGGTTTTCCACGAGAGCTCGAAGATCCCGATCGAATCGCGCTTGTGCGCGACCTCGTGACCGTACACTCCGCACATTCCGCAGCAGCCGGCCTTGACGACCTCGAGAGGGACGCCGACGGCTGCAAACACCTTGGCCCAGTGCGCAGGCGCCTTCGAGACGAGCGCCTGCTCGGTGCAATGCGACAGCAATCGAAAAGCGTCGCCCGCCAACGTCGTCGTCGGCTGCGCGCGTTTGCCGAGGCTGTCTTCCAGGAATTCCTGCAGGAGCAACACGCGAAATCCGGGATCACCCTGCAGGTGCTTGGCGTATTCGTCACGGTACGTGAGGACGACCGCGGGCTCGATGCCGACGAGAGGGAACCCGAGGGCAGCGACGTTGCGTAAGAGCGCGGCGTTGCGAGTGACCACCCGCCCGAACTCCCGCAGGAACCCCTTGATGTGGAGCGCCTTCCCGTTCTCGAAGTACGGTAGGACGTGCGGTTCGAAGCCGAGCCGGCGGAGCAGAAGGCACGACGCCTCGAGAACCGACGGTTCGTAGAACGTCGTGAAGGCGTCTTGCAGGACGACCACGATGCGGTCGTTCTTCGGTAGGCGCTCGAGCTCTGAGAGCGGCGAGACCGGGACGCCGTGGCGCGCAAGGCGTTTGGGCGCGGGTTCGGCGTCGAGTCGCGGGGCGTCCGCGATCCCGACGACGCGCTCGGTCAGCCAGCGGCCCACGGCGTTCCCCATGAGGAGGTTCGCGATTCGCGGCACCGTGGCGAGGATTGGCAGCATCCTCTCGAGAAGCGCGGTGAAGTAATCGCCGATCGGGCGCGCGTAGCGGCGATGGTAAAGTTCGAAAAACTGCGCTCGGAAGTCGGGGACGTCGACGCGGACGGGGCAGGCGGTCGCGCAGGCCTTGCACGCCAGGCAGCCCGACATCGCGTCGTATACCTGGTGGGAGAAGTCCCTCGTCCGACTGCTCCTGAAAGCGCGCTGCCAGAGGCGGGCCAACCACGGCAGCTGTCCCGGCGCGTCGAGCGCCAGGGTGGCGACGACACCCTGGACCGACAGGAGACGCAGCCACTCCCGCATCATCGTCGCGCGCCCTTTGGGCGAGTGAATCCGATCGCGCGTGATCTTCGAAGACGGGCACATCACGTTATCTGTGCTCGTGTCGAAGCACTGGCCGTTGCCGTTGCAGTTGACGACCGTGGCGAGCGCGTCGCGATCGACAGGCGCGATCTGGCGATCGAGGGCGCCGCGCATCGGTCCGTCGACACGCGCGAGCACGTACGGCCCGCCCGCCGGCGTCGCGACCTTGCCCGGGTTGAGCTGATTCCGGGGGTCGAACAGCGCCTTGATCCGCTGCAGCTCGGGATAGAGCACGGGGCCGAAGTGGTGGGGCACGAGCTCGGAGCGGAAACCTTTGCCGTGCTCGCCCCAGAGCAGGCCCCCGTAGCGCGTGACCAGGGCGGCTACGGCGTCGGTGATCCGGCGGACGCGCGCCTCGTCGGCGGGATCCTTCAGGTCGAGGGCAGGGCGGACGTGAAGGCAGCCGACGTCGACGTGGCCGAACATCCCGTAGCGGAGCCCCTCTGCGTCGAGCAGCGCGCGGAACTCGCGGACGTAGGCCTGCAGGTTCTCCGGCGGGACGACCGTGTCCTCGACGAAGGGGACGGGCTTGCGCGGTCCGGGCGTGTTGCCGAGGAGCCCCACTCCCTTCTTGCGCAGGTTCCACAGGCTCTCGCGTTCGTGGGCTTTCCACGTCAGCGAGTGCCCGTGCGGAGCGCCCGGAGTGCCGCGTCGTCGCTCGATTTCGGCGAAGAGCCGATCGACCCGCTCCTCTACGGCGCCCTCGTCGTCCGCGCTGTACTCGACGAGGTTGATCGCCCGGGTCGTCGTGCCCTCCGGGTCGATCAGGAAATCGCGCACCTCGTCGTAGATCACGTCACCCCGGGCGAGCGTCAGCACCGTCTCGTCGAGGGTCTCAACCGAGCCGGGGTCGGTCGCGAGCAGCCACTCGGCGCCCGCGAGCGCGGCGTCGAAGCTCGGGTACTTGAGGACGAGGAGAGCGCGGTGCGTCTCGAAGTGCGTCAGTCGGAGGCGCGCCTCGGTGACGACGCCGAGGGATCCTTCGCTCCCCGCCAGCAGTTGGGCGAGGTCGACGGTCGTCCCGCCCGCGCTTGCCATGTGGGCCAGGTTGTAGCCGGTCATGTACCGCCGCAGTTTCGGGAACGTGCCCGCGATGGCGTCCTGGCGGGTGGTCGCGATCTCACGGACCAGCTTGTGCGCCTCGCCGACGAGACCCGACTGCGCGCAGAGCGCCTCGAGCGCGGCGCCGGAGACCGGCGCCGTCGTGTGTACGAGGCCACCACGGAGCACGACTTCGACGTCGAGGATGTGCTGGCTGGTCTTGCCGTGTCGCCGCGAACCCTCGCCGCTCGCGTCGGTCGCGATCATTCCGCCGAGAGTGGCGCGGTTGGAGGGCGAGAGGTTGGCGGCGAAGTAGACGCCATGCGGCTTGAGGAAGGCGTTCAGATCATCGAGGACGACGCCGGGCTGTACCCGCACGAAGCCCGCCGCGAGGTCTAGCTCGACGATCTTCGCCATGTGGCGCGACAGGTCCATGACGACGCCGGCGGTGAGCGACTGCCCGTTGGTGCCGGTGCCTCCACCGCGCGCCGCGATCGTCACGGCATGAAAGCGGGGCTCTTCGATGAGGCGCAGCGCGTGGGCGACGTCCTCGGTGCTGCGCGGGAAAATCACCGCCGCCGGGAGGACCTGGTAGATGCTGTTGTCGGTCGCGGCGGAGAGGCGCGTCGCGTGATCGGTGCGGAGATCTCCGGCGAACCCGGCGCGTCGCAGCTCCGAGACGAACCGAACGACGCTCGGATCGACGCCCGCGAGCGGGTCGAGCCGAGGGGGGACCGCAAGGTGCACGGAGACTCCCATTTCGCACGCTCGCTACGCCTTTTCAAGCCGCGCTTCCGGTAGACTCCACCCCCGAGCCGTGGCTCTTGCCGACTTCCCGACCGCAAAAGCCCTTCCGCGCATCGAGCGGATCGAGCGGACCAATCCGCCTCGTCCGCCCCCTCCGCCTCGTCCGTCGCGTCTGCCGGAGCGCCCACGCGCCGGTACGGCGCGGCTTGCCGAGCTCCTCGCGGTGGGGGGGGCCACGCCCTTTCTCTTTCCGCTCGCCTGGATTCTCCGCAAGACTCTCGGGCTCGATTCGGCGGAGCTCGCGGTCGGCTTCCTCACGTTCCACGCGGCCTTCGTGATCAACGATCCGCATTTCGCGGTCACGTACCTCCTCTTTTATCGTGACGCTCGCGCGCGCGTGTTCGGGAAGGCGCTCCCGCCCTCGCTGCGCGTCCGGTATCTCGTTGCGGGCGTGCTCGTGCCGGCCCTTCTCGGGGCGTGGGCCATGGCGGCGCTCGCGACCCGATCTTCGTCGGCCCTCGGGCTGATGATCGAGCTCATGTTTCTGCTCGTCGGCTGGCACTACGTGAAGCAGGGCTTCGGGGTCATGATCGTCCTTGCGTCGCGTCGCGGCGTGCGTTTCCGACCGCACGAGCGCGTGGCGGTGCTCGCGCACTGCCTTGCCGGGTGGGCCTACGCGTGGGCGAGCCCCGCCGCGCCGAGTACGGAGGTCGAGGAGAAGGGCGTCGTCTACATGACCATCGCGCGGCCGCCGTGGCTCGAGAAGGCGACGCTCGTCGTTCTCGTCGCAACGGCGGTCATCCTCGCGGTGACGCTCGCCGGAAAGTGGCGACGAGAGGGGCGTCTTCCGATCCTCACGCCGATGCTCGCGCTCCTCAGCAGCATCTGGGCGTGGTCGATTTACTCGAGCATCGATCCGATCGTCGTATACCTGATCCCGGCGCTCCACTCGATCCAGTACCTCTATTTCGTTTCCCTCATGCGAGGAAACGAGGCCAGAGAGCGCGAAGGTCCGCCTTGGTTCGAGACTTCGGCCCGAGCCCGTGTCGGACTCCTCGCCGCAGGCGCGATCGTGCTCGGATGGGTGCTGTTCCACGCCGCTCCGGGCCTGCTCGACGCCGCGCTCGTCCCGCGCCGCGGGCGGTTCGTGAGCTCACCCCTCGGGCCGACGCCGTACCTGGCGGCCATCTACACGTTCGTCAACGTGCACCACTTCTTCATGGACTCCGTCGTCTGGCGCAAGGACAACCCGGAGACGCGCTATCTCCTCGCGTAACGCACGTCCGTCGTCTCCATTTCTCGAACGGTCAAGTGAGTCTCAGACGGTGATCTAATTCGAGCAGAGAACGATCTGTCCGCAGCTCACCTGCGGTCCCGGAGGCTGGCTCGAGTCGCATTGCGGCTGGCAGCAAGTCCCCTGATAGTTCACCTGCCCCGTCGGGCAGCAGATGGTGCCCTGGCATGTCGTCTCGAGCGGACAGCAGTCGAGCTTGTGGCCGCAGCCGTCCTCGTGGCCGCAGCCCGCGTTGCCATAGTCGGAGCACGTCTTCGCCTGGCACGGCATGCACGCGTTGTTCGTGCAAAAGTCGCTCGCCGGGCAGCTGTAACAAGCCGTCTTCTGCCCGCAGCCGAGGTCGACCGGCGCGCACCCGGCGTCCGGGAAGTCCGCGCAGGCGAGCGGCTTGCAGCAGCTGCCACCGTAGCAGTCCTCTCCGGTCGAGCAGGTGCCACAGTTCACTCGTCCGCAGCCGTTGCTCACCTCACCGCACGCGGCGCCATTGCACGAAGGCGGCGCGCAAGCGGTGCAGACGTTGTTCTGACACGACGTGCTGCCGGCGCACCCGCCGCACTGGATGCTGCCGCTTCCGCAGGCGTTCGGCAGCGATCCGCACGTCGCGCCCACGCCGCCATCGGAGCCGCTGCACTCCGGCGGGGGCGTCTGGCAAAGTCCGGCCACGCAGGTCTGTCCGGCAGGGCACGAGCACTGCTTGGTGTGTCCGCATCCATCGGTGATCGTGCCGCAGTAGCTCTGTGCGCCGGAGCTGCAGGCGAGCACGTTGCAGAACTTGCCCGCATCCATGGTCGTCTGGGGAACGCACGTGTTCTTTACGCAGTCGTCACCCGCCGGGCAGCCGCCACAGCCGACGGCGACGCCGCACGCGTCCACGGCGACGACTCCGCACTTCCCAGCGCACAGGGGCGGCGTCGGCCTGCAGGTCTGCGACGCGAGCCCGACGATGCACGACTCGCCCTTCGCGCATGGCTTTCCGCACGCGATCGTGGCGCCCGTGCAATCGGTGTAAAGCCCGCACTGGATTGACGCCGGGCATCCGGGCACGCAGCCGGCTTCTGGCGCGCCGCCGGCGTCAGGAAAAGAGGCTCCGTCCGAGGACGGACCGACATCGGACTCGGAGTCCCCCTGCACCGACGTATCCGGTCCCGCGCTCGCGTCGGCGTTCGGGTCCGCGTTCGGGTTCGTGTCTGCGGCCGTCGCGTCGGTGCCGCCACCGTCTGCGCCGTTGTTACCCGCGGCCGCCGGCTCGTTGCTTCCGCATCCCTGGACGAGGAGGAGAAAGAGGACGCACACGATCGAACGCGATTCGAAGGGCGGCAACTCTGCTTGGGTCATAAATGCGGCCTCGTACGATTAATATCGTATGGCTGCAGCTAGTGGGTTATTTCATCGCGCGACGAATTTCCGTGAGCTCGGGCCCTATACAGGGGCTCTGCGCGGAAATTCTCGGTACGCGTGAGCCGTTGCGGCAAGGCGCCACCACCTTTGGGGTGGACTCGTATGCGTCGTCGCTGGCTTGCCGCGCCCGTCGCCGTTCTCGTCGCAGGGTGTGCGAGTGGGGAGGTGGGGGACTTCAGCAGCGATGGCGGCGGGTACGAGGTGGTGGGTCCGGACGGCGGGAGCAGCTCGGGAACCAGCTCTGGCCGAGGCTCTTCGACGAGTGTACGTATGCACCCTGGCGCACACGAGCCAGGTGGGGTGGGAGCCGGATAAGCTGCCTGCGCTATGGATGGTGACGACCTGTCCGGACGCCGGCTAGCAGGATCGCGCGTCCGCTCGCACCTCTGGATCGCGGCGGTGGCGTGCGCCGCTGCATGCTCGTCGCACGCGCCCTCACAGGCGGGTGGTGCGGACTCCGGGGCGTTCGCTCAGCCCCTGCCTCCGCGCGTGTACGTCGCCAAGGTGAAGGACGTTCTCGTCGGCCTTCCTCCCACTGGCGCGGAGGTGCAGGCGGTGGAGGCCGATCCCGCGGCGCTCGGTGTCCTCGTGGACGGCTGGATGGCGCTCCCGGAATACGCCCAGAAGATGATGCGCTTCTTCCAGCTGGCGTTTCAGCAGACGCAGATCACCTCGAACGACTTCGCCGACCAGGTGCACGGGCTGATCGGAATGAACCCGAGCACCACGCCTCTCATCCTCCAGAACGTCACGGAGAGCTTCGCTCGCACGATGGTCGCTCTCACGTCGCAGGGTCACCCCTTCACCGAGGCGATGACGACCCAGCAGCTCATGATGACTACCGCTCTCAAGGAGTTTTACGCGTACCTGGACACGGTGGAGATCAACGACGACGGTGCGACGTTCGATCACTTCCGCCAGCAGTTTCGTACCGCGCAGATCGAGGCCGAGGCCGCGCAGGGTCCGATCCCCATTTCGGAGACGCTCGATCCGACGAGCCCGAATTTCATGCACTGGTACGACCCCGACGTGGCCACGGCGGAGGCGCAGATCCCCGGCTGCCACACGGACCCCTTCTTGCTCGAGACGCAGGCGCTCACGCTGCACTGGCTCCTCCTGGGGTCGCTGGACGGCAGAAAGCTCGCAAGTGGGATGCTCTGTCCCGTGTACGCCGGATCGGCGGGCGCGACGCAATTTCTCGAAAGCGATTTCTCTGACTGGACGATGGTGACCATCCGGCGTGCCGGTTCGGGCGAGTCGACCACGGCGTTCTATGACCTGCCCTCGCTCCGCAAGGCGCAGGAGCTGGTCCTCTCGATGCCCCGGGCAGGCTTCTTCAGTACCCCCGCGTTCTTCGCGAACTGGCAGACGAACGTGAGCAACCAGATGCGCGTGACGCTGCACCAGGCGCTCATCGTGGCGACCGGGTCGTCGATCGACGGCACCGACAAGACGTACCCCACCGGTACGCCTGGGCTGGACGCAGCGCACGCGAGCCAGGCCGACTGCTTCGCCTGCCACAAGATCCTCGATCCTTCCCGCTCGATCCTCTCGGCGACGTGGTCGTGGAACTACCACAACCAGCAGGATCCGACGTGGATCGCGCAGCCCGGGATCTTCGCGTTTCGAGGTGTCGTGCAGCCGGTGAGCAGCCTGACCGATTTCGCGAATGCGCTCGCCACCCATCCGCTCGTCGCACCAGGCTGGACGCAGAAGCTCTGTTACTACGTGAACTCGGCGCCGTGCGACGAGAGTGACCCCGAGTTTCAACGGATTGCCACTCTGTTTCAGAGCTCCGGCTATTCGTGGACGACCCTCGTCAAAGCGCTCGTCAGGTCTCCTCTCACGACGCTCAGCGCGGCCACGCGAACGACGACCGAGAGTGGCGAGACCGTCGCGATCGCTCGTCGCAACCATCTCTGCGCCGCGCTCGCGGCGCGACTCGGCCTTGCCGACCCGTGCGGGCTCGATGTCGTCCAGACAACCGGAACGGCGGCGAGCACCTCCGAGATCGTTTCCGGGTTTCCCTCGGATGGCTACGGGCGCGGCGCCGTGGCCCCCATTCTGCCGAACCAGCCGACGCTCTTCTTTCGCGCCGGCGTCGAAAACCTGTGCGCAACGATTGCCGCGCGGGTCGTAGACGCCGCGCCGGGGAGCGCGCCGCCGGGCGCCAAGCAATGGTCGAGCGCCGCTCCCGACGCGGCGATCGACGACTTCGTGAGCGCCCTCATGGGGATTCCATCATCGGACCCGCGCGCATCGCCCTCCCGCGTCGCGCTGAAGGGCCACTTCAGCTCCGCGCTTCAGGTCGCCGGCACGACCTCTACCCAGGCGTTGCAATCGACTTTCGTCGTCGCCTGCACCTCGCCGTCGGTCGTATCGATCGGGCTCTGAACGCGGCTGTCGTCAGCTCGCGGCGCGCCGGGGTCGATCGGACCCCCGCTGGGCCATGAAATCGTCGTAGGTGCCTCCGAACTCGACGATCTCGCATCCGTCGCCGCGACTCCCCGGCTCACGATCCCGCAATTCGACGATGCGCGTCGCGAGCCGCGCCACGAAGTGATGGTCGTGGCTCACGAAGAGGACCGTCCCCTGGAACTTCTGCAGTCCCTCGAGCAGGCCTTCGATCGACTCGATGTCGAGGTGGTTGGTCGGCTCGTCGAGGACGAGGACGTTGTGCCGCCCGAGCACCATCTTTCCCAGGAGCAACCGCGCGGCCTCGCCGCCCGAGAGGGCCTCGGTCGGCTTCAGGGCCGCTTCGCCGCTGAAGAGAAGGCGCCCGAGGATGGCGCGGATCTCCTCCTGCGGGCGCTGCTTGTCGAACCGGTATAGCCACTCGTACGGCGTCGTGCCCTTTCCGGTCTCGCCGAGGGCCTCGTGGTGATCCTGCGCGAAGTAGCCGACGCTCGCGTCGTGCCCCCAGCGCACTTCGCCTGCATCGGGCGCGAGGACGTACGGCTTCGTCTCGGTGTCGAGCGCCTTGTAGCCGCCGACGACGAGCTTGAGCAGCGTGGACTTGCCGATGCCGCTCCGCCCGATGATCGCGATGCGATCGCCCCGGTTCATGTTGAGGTTCACCGCGTCGAGGACGACCTTCGAGCCGAACGCCTTGCGGGCGCCTTCGACGCGCACGACGTCGCGTCCGCTCGGCTTGCCGCCGTCGAAACGAACGTACGGCCTCACCAGGCTCGAACGCTTGGCGCCCTTCGTCTCCACGATCTCCTCGAGCTTCTCGATTTGCTTCAGGCGGCTCTGGGCCTGCTTGCTCTTGGCGGCATGGGAGCCGAAGCGCTGCACGAAATCCTGCAATTCGCCGATCTTCTTCTTCGCGCTCTGGGCCACTGCCTCGGCGCGCTGCTGGTTGTCGTACTTGGCTTCGACGAACTCGGCGTAATTGCCCGTGTAGATCGTGATCGTGCGGTAATCGATGTCCGCAATGTGGGTGGCCACCGAGTTCAAGAAATGCCTGTCGTGGGACACGACGAGCAACGTGCCCTTGAACTCGTCGACGAGGAAGCGAATGAGCCAGTGGATCGACTCGAGGTCGAGGTGGTTGGTCGGCTCGTCGAGGAGCATGACGTCGGGGCGACCGAACAGAACCTTCGCGAGGAGGACGCGCAGCTTGTAGCCGCTGGGGAGGCTGCGCATCGGGTCGGTGTGCTTCTCGGCCGGGATTCCCAGACCGACGAGGAGCTCGGCCGCCTCGCTCTCGGCGGAGTATCCGTCGTGCTCGGCGATGACCCCCTCCAGCTCCGCCAGGCGCACGCCCACGGCGTCGTCCACGTCTCCGGCGAGGAGCTTCTCCTTCTCGACCATCGCGGCCCATAGGTCCACCTTTCCCGCCATCACCGTGTCGACGATGCGCTGGGTGTCGTACGCGAAATGGTTCTGCTCGAGGACGGCGAGCCTCAGGCCGCGCGGGATGTCGATGCTCCCGGCGTCCCAGTCGTCCTGCCCCGAGAGCATCTCGAGCAGCGTGGACTTGCCCGCGCCGTTGGCGCCCGTGACGCCGTAGCGCTTGGCGGGATCGAACTGGAGGCTGACGTTCTCGAAGAGGACCTTCGGGCCGAACCGCTTGGTGACGCTGGAAAGGACGATCATGAAGGGCGGGCTATCTAAATCACCGAGCGTGATTCTCGATCGCGCGTAGCGGTCGATGGAAATAGGCGGGGCAGCCCCTCGGTTTGGGAATCGCCAGACACCCGAGCCAGGAGGAGCCCCGCCGCATGAAGATAC
>Ga0102924_1004363_pt1 | contig 14289 bp, 15 predicted proteins | sample PaiPotPPM11metaG_FD_80116 | JGI IMG/M metagenome (GOLD analysis project Ga0102924, IMG submission 80116) | Iron sulfur acid spring bacterial and archeal communities from Banff, Canada, to study Microbial Dark Matter (Phase II) - Paint Pots PPM... ... | reverse complement strand
GCCAACGTCCACTCCCACTCCTTCCACCGAGCCCTGCGCGGCCGCTGTGAGCTCCCCGAGGCTGGGGGCAGCGACTTTTGGGGATGGCGGCGGCGAATGTACGCCCTGGCCTCCTTCCTCAGCCCGGACCAGTACTTCGAGCTGACCAGAGCGGCCCTGGGGGAGATGGCCCTGGCCGGGATCACCGCGGTCGGAGAGTTCCACTACCTGCACCATCAGCCCTCCGGCCAGCCCTATCCGGCGCCGGAGATGGAGAACGCGCTGGTGGCGGCCGCCGCCGAGGCGGGGTTGCGGCTGACTCTGCTCGACGCTTGCTACCTCCGGTCCGGCTTCGACGGCGCCGAGCTTGGGGGCGCGGCTAGACGGTTCACCGACCAGGACGCCCAGGCTTGGGTCCGAAGGGTCGATCAGGCTAGCGAAGCTCCCAAGCTCCATCGCGGTGCGGCGATTCACAGCGTTCGGGCGGTCGACCCGGCATCCATGAAAGTGGTGGCAGCCTGGGCGGCTGAGCGGGACGCTCCCCTTCATCTACATCTGTCGGAGCAGCCCGAGGAGAACTCCGCCTGCCTGACGGCGACCGGCAAGACCCCGACCGAGCTGCTGGACTCCTGTGGAGTCCTCGGCGCCCGGACCACAGCGGTCCACGCCATCCACCTCACGTCGGACGACGTCACCCGCCTGGGACAAACGGGAACCAAGGTGTGCGTCTGCCCCACCACCGAGCGTGACCTGGGGGATGGCGTGTGCCGGGCCGACGAACTCCTGGCGGCGGGCAGCCGTCTCTGCCTAGGGAGCGACAGCAACGCGCTGGTGGATCTGTTCGAGGAGGCTCGCGCCGTCGAGCTCGACCGCCGCCTGGTGACCGGGCGCCGCGGTTGGCTCCAACCCCAGGCACTGCTCGGGGCGGCCACATTGGAGGGAATGGCGGCCCTGGGTTGGTCGGCCGGCGAGCTCAGAGCGGGCCAGTTGGCTGACTTCACGACCCTCGACTCGGGAAGCGCCCGGCTGGCAGGAGCCGGAGACGCCGACATCATCCCGCGGCTGGTCTTCGGGGCCAGCGCAGCCGATGTACGTTCGGTGGTGGTGGGGGGTGAGGAGATTGTTCGGGATGGCCGACACGTGCGCCTGGGCAACGTGGCTGAGAAGCTAGAGAAGATCCTGGTCGCCTTGGAACCCACTTGGCACCAGGCGCTGACCAGGGACATCGCGTGAGTCATCTTCTGGTCGGCATAGGCAGGCTGTTCACGTCAGGCCAGCCCATCGCCGAGAACGTCGACGTCCTCCTTGATGGAGAGACGATCAAAGCGATAGGGCCCGCCGGGTCACTCGCGGCGCCAGCCGACGCCGAGGTCTACAACTGTCAGGGAGCGCTCCTGACCCCGGGTCTGGTCGATGCCCATACCCACCCTGTCTACCCCCGCGCTCGGCTCTCCGAGATCGCCGAGCGGAGCGCCGGCGCGAGCTACTCGGAGATCGCGCGCCGGGGCGGTGGCATCAACGCCACCGTCCGCGAGACTCGGGTGGCTCCCTGGGGAGCGCTCGAACGCGATCTCAGGCAGCGTCTGCAGCGATGGCTCGACTCGGGAACCACCACCGTCGAGGCCAAGACTGGCTATTGGCTGGAGCGAGAGGGAGAGATTGAGGGCGTGCGACTGCTCCATCGGCTCTCGACCGACCCGACACTCCCCGAGCTGGCGGTTACCTTCCTGGCCGCCCATTCGATACCAACTGAGTTCGAAGGCGAGCGTGAGCAATACGTCGAGGCGGTGGCAGGCTGGAATGCCGAGGCTAGGCGCCAGGGGGCCAAGTTCTGCGACGTCTTCTGCGACGAGGGGGCGTTCACTGTGGCCGAGTCTGCCCGGGTGCTGAGAAGTGCGCTGGCAGCCGGTCTGCAGCTGCGGGTCCACGCCGATGAGCTGGCGCTCACGGGCGCGACCCAGATGGCGGTCGACCTGGGCGCGGCCTCCGCTGACCACCTCCTGCGCATCGGCACCGGTGAAATCGAGGCTCTGGCCGGCTCTTCCACGGTGGCGACCCTCTGCCCGATCACCGCCCTTTCGATGGCCACGAAGCCTCCCGCCCGGCCGCTCGTGGCCGCCGGGGTCCCGCTGGCACTGGGCAGCGACCACAACCCCGGCACCTCCGGCACCACCTCGATGAGCCTGGTGGTCTGGCTGGCGGTGACCGAGTTGGGGCTCAGCGTGGAGCAGGCCCTGACCGCCGCGACCTGGGGTGGAGCGCTCTCGCTGGCGCTTCGCGATCGCGGGCGGGTTTCGCCCGGACTGAGAGCGGACTTGGTGCTCTGGGATGCGGATCACGAGGGCAGCTTCGCCTGGCGACCTGACCTTGAACCTCTGCAAGTCTGGCGGGCGGGCCAGGCGTGCATCGAGCGCTCCGGTAACTAGCCGTCCGGTCGGCGCTCGAACCTGATGACCTGGCTACGACCGGAACCGACGAGCTCCAGACCCGCCAGCGCGGAGCGGTCGGCCAGCGCGCGGAGCCGCTCGTCCACCTCCAGCGACTTCCCCACGTGGACCAGACCCTGACCACCCGATCGCAGCAGCCGGGACGCGAGAGGGAGCAGGGCCGGCACCGGAATCGCGGCCCTCGATACGAACACGTCTGCCGGTTCGAAGTCCACCCTTCTTACCAAGTCAGCCGCATTCACCCCCAGCACCTGCACTCCCACCAGCTCGAGCTGACCCAGCGCGCTCCGCAAGAAGGCGGCCTTTGCCTGATCTCTCTCGACCAGTAGCAACCGCAGTTGCGGCTGGGCGATCGCCAATGGGATTCCCGGCACACCGGCGCCACTGCCGAGATCGATGACGCGCTCCCCCGGAATCCAGACCCGCAGTGGAATGAGGTCGAGCGATTCCTCAATGTGTCTGGTCCAGGCGTCCTCGGGCTGGACCCGGGTCAGGTTAAGCCGGCCCGACTCGGCGTAGACCAGATCGAGATAGCGCTGGAATAGCGGGCCGTCCAGTCGCTCGGTCACGTCCGGAGGAGACTTCATCGTCGGTGAGGACGGTACCTCAGCGCCGCGACGCGATTTGTCCGGACCCCTTGTTGACAGCCAGCCGAGCGTCAAGGTAGCGTCGCTCGCCGTGCTGAACGTGGCCATCTCGGCGCGCCCCCGACTGGTCCTGACCGACCTCATCCCCGGCGAGCGACTTCGTGACGTCGCGGTGGTTGCTGGCTACGCGGGGCTGGTCGGACTCTCGGCGCAGCTAGTTATTCATCTCCCGTTCACGCCCGTCCCCATAACCGGACAGACCTTCGCCGTGCTCCTCGGCGGCATGGCCGCCGGAACCCGTCGAGGCGCGGCTGGGATGCTGCTGTACCTGTTGTTGGGATTGGTGGGCGTGCCCTGGTTTGCGGGGGGCGCCGGTGGGATATCAATCCTCTCGGCGCCGACCTTGGGGTACCTGGTGGGCTTTGTGTTCGCGGCAACCCTGCTGGGTTGGTTGGCGAGGAGGGGCCTCGACCGTCACCCCCTGACGGTGATCCTGTCCCTGGTCGCCGGCAATGTCGTGATCTATGCCTTCGGCGCCACCTGGCTGGCCCTACGCCTCCATCTGGGCGTCTCCGCCACCCTCTCAGATGGCGTGACTCCGTTCCTTCTGGGTGACGCCATCAAGGCACTGCTGGCGGCGGCGTTACTGCCAGCGGCGTGGAAGTTGACGGGCCGATCCAGCGGCGGGGAGTCGCCGCGACCTCAGTAGAGGCCGAGTTCCAGTTTCGCCTCGTCCGAGGCCATGGTGTGAGGGTCCCAGGGGGGATCCCAGATCAGGTCCACCTTCACGTCGCGGATACCGGGAAGGAACTGGGTGGCAGCGTGCACCTGGGACTCCAGCATCGGCCCTAGCGGGCAGTAGGGCGTGGTCAGGGTCATGGAGACGACGGCGTCGCCATCGGGATCGACGGTCACCCCGTAGACCAGCCCCAGGCTGACGATGTCGAGACCCAACTCCGGGTCGATGACCTCTCGGAGCGCTTCGTGAATGTCGGCGCCGGTCGCCTTCAGGACCTGAGCGGGCTGGGGTTGCGAGGTAGCCCCGTCCAACTCCTCGGTTTCAGACGTCGCTTCCGTCATCGGATTCCTCCAGCTTGGTCAAGCCGGCCTCGAGTGTGGTCCAGGGCAGCATGGCGCACTTGATCCGGGCCGCGTAGCGGTGGACCCCGGCGAGCGCTTCCAGATCCCCGATATCGCCCACCGTGCTGGGGTCCTCACCTTCGATCAGCATCGCCCGAAACCGCCCGATAAGATCCTTCGTGGCCACCAGTGATTTGCCCTGGATCTGCTCACTCATCATTGACGCCGCGGCCATCGAGATCGAGCAGCCCTGCCCCTCAAACCCGACCTCTTCGACCTGGCCTCCCTGGACGCGAAGGCTGAGATCGACCTCATCTCCACAGAGTGGGTTGTGACCGTGGGTGGTCACATCGGCCGGATCGACCAGGCCGTGACGCCGAGGATGCCGGTAGTGATCCAAGATGATCTCCCGGAAGAGTTCATCGTCGAATCCCACTGGATTGACCTGAGCCATAAGCCCATCGTACCCCGCTGCTTAAAAACCAGCGGGGACCGGAGTTGGTCTCCAGTCCCCGCTGTCTGGGTTTGCGAGATGAGTACTGCTGACGCGGGACGGCCACGGTCCCGGGTTTTATGACCCGATCAGCTACCCGTGGTTGACCAGCGCGTCGAGAGAGACAAGGTCCCGGCCGCAGTCCTCAGTCGGTCCCCAAGATGGTGAGAGTCCGTTTAGTACTACCTTCGAGCATGGGCATTCCCTCCTTTTCTTGGGGTACCGCCACGACAGAGGGCTTGTCTGCTATCCCCGTCGGGACGGCCGGACGACGCTGTCGCCTTCTAGTCTAGAACGGATCGTGGCGGACGCGCACCGCCATTTCGAGCTGCGGCGGCCGGCTTTCGCTGGGGCCTCGATTAGATCGCGGCTACCCTGCGCGTGAGCTTTACAATCTGCGGCTGTAATGACCACATGGCTCGCCGTGGGCACGGCCAAGGGACTCTTTGTCCTCAAGCACCAAGGGCCGGAGCCGGGGAGCGCGGACTGGCAGCTCACCGGCCCCTACCTCTCGGGCTGGGAGGCTACCACGGTGTTTCTGGAGCAGCGTCACGGCCAGCTCGAGCTGCTGGCCGGCCTCTCCAGCTACGTCTACGGACCCCACGTCCGACGCAGCCTGGATGAGGGACGGTCCTGGGACCCGCTTGGGACCGGACCGGGCTTCGGGGAGGGCGAGGGGCGCCCCGTCGTGGAGCGGATCTGGACCCTCCACCGGCTGGCCGGCTCAGATGAGCTGGTCGCCGGAGTGGCTCAGGCGGGCATGTTCCGCTGGGACGAGGCGGCCGCGGTCTGGCGCGAGTACACCGGGCTCACCGCCCACCCCACCAGGGCCGACTGGCTGCCTGGCTTCGGCGGTATGTGTTTGCACACCGTGCTCACCGACTCGCGCCGTCCGGGTCGGATCATCATCGGCATCTCGTCGGTGGGAGCTCTGCGGAGTGACGACGATGGCGCCAGCTGGACCATCAAGAACAATGGGGTGACCGCACCATTCGAGGCCGAGGATCCCAAGTACGCCAACTTCACCTGCGCCCATCGGCTGGTGCTCGACCCCGCTGATCCCGACCACCTCTTTCAACAGAATCACACCGGTGTCTTCCGTTCCTTCGATGCTGGCGACAGCTGGGAACGCATCGAGAACGGCCTACCCTCGGGGTTCGGCTTCGGTATGTCAATCCTCCCTGGCTCGCCTTCGACACTCTTCGTGGTGCCGCTGACCAGTGATGAGGTGCGCCTGCCAGTGGAGGGGAAATTGCGAGCCTATCGCTCTCACGATGGCGGGGACAGCTGGGAAGTCTCCGGGGTCGGGTTACCATCCGACAACTACAGCGGGGTGCTCCGCGAGGCCCTCACCACCGGTGCCGGCGACGGCTCGTCGGTCTACTTTGGCACAACTAGCGGTGAGCTCTACGGCAGCTGGGACGCCGGAGACACCTGGACGCAGCTTCCCGGTGTCTACCCGCGCATCCTCAGCCTACGCGCAATCTCCATCTGATCCGATGCCCACCGTCAGGGTGTGGATCCCAGGCCTGTTGCGGGATTTCACCGACGGCGAGACGGAGTTCACCGTTACTGCCACCGACGTCGGTGCCGCACTCGACGCCGCCCAGCAACGCTATCCGCTCCTGCGCAGCCACCTAGCGGACGAGCATGGCCGACGCCGACCCAACGTAAATGTATTTCACAACCAAGACATGGTGCACGGGGACTCCGGCCTCTCCGCTCCGGTCGCCGACGGCGACCGGATCACCATCTTGCAGTCGGTCAGCGGTGGGAGCTGAACGCCTCAGTCGCGGAAGATGCGATTGACGTCACCCAGGGCTGCCACCAGAGCATCGACGTCGTCACGGTTGTTGTATAGATAGACGCTGGCGCGCGTGGTCGCGCTCACGCCCAGCCTTCGCATCAGAGGCTGGCAACAGTGATGGCCCGCCCGGACCGCGACCCCCCAGCGATCGACGATCGTCCCCACGTCGTGGGGATGTACGCCGGCCAGGTTGAAGGAGACGATTCCTAACTGGTTCGGCCCCTTGGGTCCGTACCTGGTCAGCCCCGGCACCTCGGAGAGGACCTCGTCGGCATACTCGGTGAGCTCGGCACCGTGTCGAAAGATCGCCGGCATTCCCACCTTTTCTAGGTAGTCGACGGCGGCCTGGAGCCCGGCGGCGCCGGCGATGTCCGGGGTACCGGCCTCGAACTTGTGGGGAATCTCATCCCAGGTGGTCCTCTCCAGGGTCACCACCGAGATCATTGAGCCGCCGGTGAGAAACGGCGGCATCTGCTCCAAGAGCTCGGGCCTCCCATAGAGAACGCCGATACCCGTGGGGCCACACATCTTGTGCGCAGAGAACGCATAGAAATCAGGATCCAGAAGCCCCAGGTCTACAGGCATATGGGGGACCGCCTGGGCACCATCCACCACGACGGTAATGCCCTCGGCATGGGCGCGGGCGATCATCTCTTCGACCGGGTTTATCGTCCCTAGAACATTGCTCACATGCGACACCGCGAGCAGACGGGTCGGCGCCCGCAACAATCGATCGGAGGCTTCCGCATCGAGCACGCCATGCGATGTGACCGGAATGAACTCAAGGTCACAACCGGTCTGATCCCGAACCTGCTGCCACGGCACCAGGTTGGAGTGGTGTTCCATCTCCGTGCACACGATCCGGTCGCCTGGACCAAGCCGCTCCCGGGCAAACGCCTGGGCCGCGAGGTTGATTCCCTCGGTGGTATTGCGCACGAAAACGATGCCTCGCGGGTCAGCACCCACGAACCGTGCGACCGCGATGCGGGCGTCCTCGAATATCTCGGTTGCGCGCTCACCCAGTGCGTGGACGCCGCGGTGCACGTTGGCGTTGGCGGTGCGGTAGTAATCGGATACTGCGTCGATCACCACCTCTGGCTTCTGGGAGGTGGAGGCGTTATCCAGATAGGCGAGTCGGTGACCGTTGACCTGCTCTTGGAGGATGGGGAAGTCGGCTCGCACCCGTGCCACGTCCAGCCCCGCTGCAACCTTCACCCCCACGCCTCTTCCTCGCTGAGCGCCACCCAAAGCTCACCACCGCGCACAGCCACTTCGTGAACTCGCACCGGCTCAACCGCGGGCAGCGAGATAGGGTCGCCGGTTCGGAGGTCGAACTGACTGCCGTGCAGCGGACACTCCACTGCACAGGTGTCCGGGTGGAGTTCACCCTCAGAGAGCGAGGCCATGGCGTGGCTGCAGGTGTCGTCGAGTGCATAGAACTGGCCGTTGACGTTGAAGACAGCTATCGGCAGATCCCCGATCTCAACCCGGGCGGCGTGCCCTGGCGGTATTGCCTCGGCATCGCAGATCCGGATCCACTCCGGCATTAGGCTGCCGGGCCGGAACCGGCCAGCGCTCCGGATCTGGCGAGCTCCTGAAGCTCCTCAAGGACATAGCCGCGAACCGACTCCCGTGGGTTCCCTTCCGGAAAGGAGTCGATGACGTCAGCGAAGAATCCCTCGACAATCAACCGCCGCGCCTGCGGCCTTTCGATCCCCCGGCTCTCGCAGTAGAAGAGTTGGTTGTCGTCGATCCTCCCCGCCGTCGAACCGTGCGTGCAACGAACGTCGTTGGCGAGGATCTCCAGGGTGGGGTTGCTGTCCGCCTTGGCAACGGGGCTCAAGAGCAGGTTGCGGTTCTGCACATAGGCGTTGGTCTTTTGAGCGCCTTCCTCAACCCGGATCAGTCCGGCATACACCGACCGGGAGCGGTCGGCGACCGCCACGCGATACAGGAGGTCGCTGACCGCACCCCGGGCGATGTGATCCTGCAGGGTCTGCACATCGTAGTGCTGCTTCATGCGACCCACGCTGAGCCCGGTCAGCCGGGCGTCGGAGGCTTCGCCCTGGAGCAGGACCTCGAAGTACGACTTCTGCCAGGCTGCTCCGAGCATGCTCCAGTGCACTTCGTAACGCGCCTCCTGGCCCACCAGCGCCCGAACCGTGGATTGCACCACTGTCTGATCGCCGCAGCGCTGAAAGATCAGGTGGTTGAGATGCGCCCCTCGCGACAGCTCCACCTCAACTACCGGAGCCAGCAGCGAGGAATCAGCGTCCGGAGATATCCACTCCTCGAGAACCGTTAGGCTCGCGCCCTCCTCGAGTTTGATGAGGACGCGCGGGAAGCTGAGGCTTCCGCCACTTACCCCGTTGAGGATCCGCACATAGCCCCCGGGCTTCTCTCCCTTGGCCACGTGGATGCAGGCTCCGCCCCGGGTTTTGACGGTGTTGAGTGAGACGAATTTCCGCAGCCCGGGAGGGGTAACCACCCCCGCGACCGTGCGCCACACCTCTCCATCGGATGCAAGTCCCGCCGCCAGCGGCAGCGCGATCGGTGTTGAGGCCGTGCTCTCGACCGCTGTTGGTGGCTCCAGGTTGCCGTGCTCGTCGGTGATCACCACCGCCGACACTTCATCCCCTGCCATTGAACCCTTGAGCGCGTCACTCAGATAGAGGGGGAGCTCACCCTTGTCGCTGCTGTCCGGCTCCGCGTAACTGGCAGGGTCAAGCTTGTCGATCTGGGGTGTGCGGCGCCAGTCCTCATCCCTGGTCGAGGATGGCCAGGGAGCTTCTCGGTAGGCAGCCAGGGCCGTCTCACGCAGTGCAGCCAGCCAGTCGGGATCCCCGCCGGCCAGGGCTATTGTGCTTGCCTCCTCCCGTGTCAAGCCGGGAGCCGCGACGGTCTCGGTCAAGCGGAGCTCGGCTGCTCCAAGCGGCCGCCGCTCCTGCGTCTCGGCGACCTCACCCGACGCTGCCTTCCATCTGGAGGGAGATGAGGCGGTTCAGCTCGAGCGCGTATTCCATCGGCAGTTCCTTGACGAAGGGCTCGATGAAGCCGTTGACGATCATCGCCGTCGCCTCCGCCTCGGTGATGCCGCGGGACTGCAGGTAGAAGAGTTGCTCGTCTCCGACCTTGCTCACCGTGGCCTCGTGGCCGATCTGGACATCCTCCGCCTCTACATCCATGTAGGGGTAGGTGTCACTTCGAGCCTGCTCGTCGAGCAGCAACGCGTCGCAGCGAACGCTGGAGCGCACGTTGTGAGCCTTGGGATAGACCTTGAGATGACCGCGGTAGGAAGTCCTGCCCGTGCCCTTGCTCACCGACTTGCTGACGATGGTGCTGGTGGTGTTGGGGGCGACATGGATGACCTTGGCACCCGCATCCTGGTGCTGACCGTCGCCAGCGAAGGCTACCGATAGAACCTCGCCGTGGGCTCCCTCACCCATCAGATAGATCGAGGGGTACTTCATGGTCACCTTGCTGCCGAGGTTGCCGTCGATCCACTCCACCACCGAGTGCTCCTTGGCGATGGCCCGCTTGGTGACCAGGTTGTAGACGTTGTTGGACCAGTTCTGGATGGTGGTGTAGCGCACATGCGCATTGGGCATGGCGATGATCTCGACCACCGCGCTGTGCAGCGAATCCTTGCTGTAGGTGGGAGCGGTGCACCCCTCGATGTAGTGCACAAAGCTGCCCTCTTCGGCAATGATCAGGGTCCGCTCGAACTGGCCCATGCTCTCGGTGTTGATCCGGAAGTAGGCCTGCAGCGGGATCTCTACCCGCACCCCCTTGGGGACGTAGACGAAGGAACCCCCCGACCAGACCGCCGAATTCAGGGCGGCGAACTTGTTGTCGTTGGGCGGGATGACGGTCCCGAAATACTTGCGGAAGATCTCCGGGTGCTCGCGCAGTCCGGTGTCGCAGTCACAGAACAGGACGCCGAGCTTCTCCAGGTCCTCGCGGATCGAGTGGTAGACGACCTCGCTCTCGTACTGGGCCGAGACCCCGGCCAGAAACTTGCGCTCGGCAGCGGGAATGCCCAGCCGGTCGAAGGTCCGCTTGATCCCTTCCGGTACCTCGTCCCAGCTCCGACCCTGCTCCTCCGCGGGCCGCACGTAGTAGTAGATGTCGTCGAAGTCGATCCCGCTGAGATCGGCACCCCAGCTGGGCATCGGACGCTGGCGGAAGTGCTCCAGGGCCTTGAGCCGGAACTCCAGCATCCAGGCCGGTTCGGCCTTGCGCCGGGAGATGTCAGCCACCACCTCGGGCGACAAGCCACGCTCCGAGCGAAAGACGAATTCGTCGCCATCGTTGAAGCCGTACTTGTAGTCCTTGGTCAGGTCCTTCGCGGCGACAGCCATTTGATCTTCCCTCGCAAATCCCCACCGAGGGGAGTTATTCCGACCTGATAGTAGGTATTTTACCCCGCCGGAGCCCCGGTCGCGGCTTCGACTTCGAGCCCGGCCTCCCGCAGCATCGGGTCGTAGCCATCCTTCTCGATGCGATCGACCAGATCGCCACCGCCGGACGCGATCACCCGGCCGGCCGCCATCACGTGGACCCGATCCGGCACGACGTAGTCGAGGATGCGCTGGTAGTGGGTGATGATGAGGACGCCCATACCCTCGCCGCGCACCCGGTTCACGCCTTCGGCCACGGTGCGCAGGGCGTCGACATCGAGCCCGCTGTCGGTCTCATCGAGAATGGCCATCTCGGGGCGGAGCACCGCCAGTTGGACGATCTCCATCCGCTTCTTCTCACCGCCCGAGAAGTTGTCGTTGATGTAGCGCGACATGAATGCCGGATCCATCTTCAGGGCCGCCATCTGCTCGCGAACCAGTTTCAGGAAGTCGCGGGCGGGTAGCTCTTTGCCCTGGCCCTTGAGAGCGGCCCGGAGGAAGTTGACGGTCGTCACCCCAGGGATGGCCGTCGGGTATTGCAGACTGAGGAAGAGACCCATTCGGGCCCGGTTCTCCGGGAGCATACCCAGCAGGGTCTGGTCCTTCCAGCGGATGTCCCCGGCAGTGACCAGGTATTTGGGATGGCCCATAACCGCATAGCCCAAGCTGGTCTTGCCGGCTCCGTTGGGCCCCATCAGCGCGTGTACCTCTCCCTCAGGAACGGTCAGGCTCACCCCTGAGAGGATCTGCTTGCCTTCGACCTCGACCTCTAGGTCGCGGATCTCGAGTTGAGCCCGGCTGGATGCTGGTTCAGACACCGGCAGGTTGCCTCGCCTCGTGATGAAGGGGAAGGGTCGAGACCGGACACTCCGGCTCCGCCATGCCGGGGTCGCGCATCATGTCGGCCAGGGTGGTGCCACCCAATACCTCTTTGAAGGCCTGCTGGAGCCGGGCCCAGAGCGGTCGGCTCAGGCATTCCGGCTCCCGGGCACACGATCCCGGCCGGTAGTCCTCTGCCAGACACTCCACCGGGGCGACCCGACCCTCCAGGAGCTCGACGATCTCAAGAACCGTCACCTCGCCGGGTGCTCTGGCCAGTCGGTAACCCCCGTGCAGGCCGCGAGTACCATCCACGACCCCAGCTCGGCGAAGGGGCGCCACCAGCTGCTCCAGGTAGGCAAGCGGCATGTTCTCGCGACGAGCGATCTCGGTGAGGCTGAGGGGAGGGCCTCCGAAGGACTTCGCCAGCTCGGTCATCATCCTCAGCCCGTAGTGAGCTCGCGAGGAGATGCGCATCGCGACCGGCGCTTGATTCGATAATCCGACCTGCACACCGCCATTTTACCTGGGCAGCTCAACGGACCGCACTTGGCGGGCGATAAGAGCGCCGTGGTGATGGCTCGGCCGTGGGCTGGGACTAGACCGCGAGAGCGTGCTGGCGGAGGGCGGCCACTTCCTTGCGGATCACGTCTGCCGCCCGCTCAACCTCTGCCCGGGTGGTCCCTCGGCCCAGAGTGAGGCGGAGGTGGGCGGAGGCCAGCTGGGGTTCGAAGCCCATGGCCAGCAGAACGTGCGACGGCGCCAAGGAGCCGCTCGTGCATGCCGATCCCGCCGATGTGCTGACGCCGGCTCGGTCCAGCCGCAGCAGGAGAAGCTCACCCTCGACATCGGGGAAGGCGAAAGTGCAGAAGTTGGCCAGACGGCTTCGGGCCGGGCCTCCGGTGGGGATGGCGTCGGGGACTCCGGCTTGGATCCGCTCGGCCAGCTCGGCCGCCAGGGCGGCCTGTCGCTGCATCTCCGCGGCGCGCTCTTCCTCCGCCAGCTGGGCGGCGACGCCAAACCCAACGATCCCAGCCACGTTCTCGGTGCCCGAACGCCGGCTCCTCTCTTGCCCGCCCCCGGTGATGATCGGATCCAGCTGAACGCCGTGACGAACGAAGAGGGCTCCCACCCCCTTGGGCCCGTAGACCTTGTGGGCGGAGATCGTGACTAGGTCAACCCCGACCTCCTGCAGGTTCAGCTCGATCTTTCCCAACGCCTGGGTGGCATCGCTGTGGAAGAGTGCCGACGACTTGGAGTGAGTCAGCTCCGCCAGCTCTGGTATCGGCTGAATCGTGCCTACCTCGTTGTTGGCCCACATCACCGATACCAGCACCGTGTCGGGGCGCAGGGCCGCCTCCAGCGCCTCGGGCTGCACCTGGCCGGTCCGATCGACTGCCAGTTCCGTCAGCTCGAAGCCTCGCTGGCGCAGATCTCGAGCCGTCTCCAGGACAGCCTCGTGCTCAACCGAGGAGACCACGAGATGTCTGCCCCGCTTCTGCCCGGCGCCGGCGACACCCCTGATGGCGAGGTTATCGGCTTCGCTACCGCCTGCGGTGAAGACGATTTCGCGAGGTCGCGCCCTCAGCACAGAGGCCAACTGGTCGCGGGCGGTGTCGATCAGGGCCCTGGCTGCGCGGCCGGGTCCGTGGACGCTGGAGGGATTTCCGAAGGCGCCAGTGAGGGCTGGGGTCATGGCCTCCAGCACCTCCACCCGCATCGGGGTGGTGGCAGCGTGGTCCAGATAGATCGTCGCGGGCACCGACCCCACGCTGCCGGAGTCAGTCGTTGGCGCGTTCTCGGAGCAGAGCAGTGAGCGGGCCGGCGTGGCCGCTCAGAGCCCGGTGGACCTCAAGCAGCTCGTCGTTGGTGATGGGATCGGCCCCTGGCTGGACGCTGCCAACCAGCTCCACCTCCTGCTCTTCGTCCGCACTCTCGGCCCCCTCGCTGCTGGCCAGCTCCAGGGCCACCAGGAAGGTCAACTCGCAGTTCCGGCAGGTCACCTCGACGGTGTACTTCTGCCCCTCATGATCAAGCTGCCGCAGCCGGCAATCGGCCAAAGAACGCTTGCACATTGGGCAGCGGAAAGCCCCAGCTCTCTCCCGCAGGAATGCCAAGATGTCCATCTCTTTCCAACTCGAGTATACCCAGCCTGGCTGAGATCAGCCTGTGCCAACTCCGTCAGGGCTCCTCAACTTGGGAGCCGCTCCATGACGGCATCGGTGAACTCCTCGGTCCGCGCGTCTCCCCCGAGGTCGGCGGTCCGGACGCCGTCGAAGACGGCTCTTAGAGTTGCCTCCCGGATGGCACTGCCGCAGGTGACCAGGTCGTCGTCTCCAGCATGTTCCAGCAGCGTGGCGGCCGCCAGGATCATGGCCATGGGGTTGGCGATGTGGCGTCCCTGCAGGGCCGGCGCCGTGCCATGGGGAGCCTCGGCCATGAATAGGGCGGGTTGGCTTGAATCGTCGAATCCGATCAAGAGCGACTCGCTCCCGGCCAGGGTTCCGAAGAGTGCCAGGACCAGGTCGGAGAGTATGTCCCCGTCGCGATTCAGGGCCGGGATCACCAGCCGATCGTCCCGGGTGAGCACGAGGGCGAAGGTGGCGTCGATCAGCTGCGGTTGGTAGGGCACTTCGGAGTGGCGTGCGGCGGCAGCGTCCATCTCCTCCTTCAGCAT
>Ga0102924_1004360_pt1 | contig 14294 bp, 13 predicted proteins | sample PaiPotPPM11metaG_FD_80116 | JGI IMG/M metagenome (GOLD analysis project Ga0102924, IMG submission 80116) | Iron sulfur acid spring bacterial and archeal communities from Banff, Canada, to study Microbial Dark Matter (Phase II) - Paint Pots PPM... ... | reverse complement strand
GCGCCGGGGTCGGCGCCGGGGTCGGCGCCGCAGTGGCGCTGGCCGCCTGGCGCTCGGCGGCTAGCTGAGCGGCGCGCCGGGCCGCGCGGGCCCTGGCCGCCGCCCTGGCCCTGGCCTCGGCCAGCCGGGCCGCTCGGGCCGCGGCCGACGCGGAGGCCGAGGCCTGCGCACGGGAGTGCTGGCCCTCGAAGTCGGCCAGCGACTGGCCGAGCCCCGACTCGGTGACCCCCACGGGACGAAGGCCGCCGCCCTGCTGGGCGGTGGCCGCTTCGGGCCACAGGGCCAAGCCGCTTGCGGCCGCGCCCGCGGCCAGGACGGTCGAGGCCGCCACGGTCATGGTTAGTTTGGATGGTTTACGGACATGGACACGGGAATGTTTACCGCGCGAGGGCAAGATGTGCCTTTGGTCAAGCGCTCCGAGGCGCTCCTCTCACCCAGGACTCTGCCGGCCGGCGAGGATCCCGGGGTGATGCGGCAGTGGCGAGCGCGCGGGACGCGGATCAAGGCGACCGAGTTACTCATGGGCACTCGGGCAGCCGTCACGCTCGCTGGGTGCTATCGGCCATCCACGATGCCGGTCCGGCCCGCCCTGGTTGGCGGATTCCGACCGGAAATCCGTATGAGCTATCTCACAGCACGTCTGCGTCTGATGCGAAGTTTCGTACTAATCACGCGGTTGACCTGGGTCTTTAGGCTCCGAACGATCTTGCGCGACCGACCTCAGGTACATGTGACGTGCATCACAATGACATCACAATAAGTGATCACGAGCCAATAACGCTAACGGTCCGTAATGGCCAGGGTCGCGCGCGGGAACGGCAGATCAGTAGTAGCTGTGGGCCTGCCAGAACGCCCAGGCCTGGCACGGGCTGCCGTAGACGCTCTTCATGTAGCCCAGGCCCCACTTGATCTGCGTGGTGGCGTCGGTCTGCCAGTCGGGACCGGCGCTGGCCATCTTGGAGCCGGGCAGGGCCTGCGGGATGCCGTAGGCGCCACTGGCGTTCTCGGCGTTGACGCGCCAGCCGCTCTCCCTGGTGAAGATGTCATTCACGCAGGGGAACTGGCTGGCCGCGTTGAAGCCAAAGCTGGGCAGCAGCTCGTAAGCGATGTGCTCGGCCGTGCCGGGGCTTGGCGGGGGCGCGGTCACCACGGGGGCGCCGCCACCGCTCCCGCCGCTGCTGCCGCCCGAGGACCCGGCGGTGCCGACCGTCTGGCTCGGCGCGGGCTGCGCGGCGATCTTGGGGGTGCCGACGACGGTCATCGTCTTGGCCGCCGCGTCGAGCTGGATCATGTGCTGCCGGGCCTGCATCAGGGCCTTGCCGGCCGTGCCGACCGGGAGATCGGCCGCGGCCGCCGCCACCGGGTCGCTGCCCGGAGCCTGGTCGCGAAGTACCGCGTAGGCGCCACCCGTGATCGCCAGGATGGCCGCCATTGACGTGATCATGAACACGCCTACTCGCCGGCGCGAGTGCTTGTCCGGCGACCGTCTCCGGTGCTCCGACAATGCGGTCCTTCCGTCGGCCTGATGCGCGGGCTCGGGCGGGACGCCCGGCTCGCGGACCGCTGCGGCGCAGGCCAGCGAGCCTGACGTCCGCTCCGGAATCGCCGGAAGCCATTGCTCACCCGCTCTGCCGTCGCGGCAGGACGGGCCAGGCCGCTCAGCCCAGCACCGTCGCCGCATAACGTTGCCAGAATCGCGGGCCCCATCTGGTGGTTTCGGACGAAAAAGCCGACCTGGCGGCCCGCAATTAACACTCCGTGGATCATGGTTCGGCAATCCGTGCCGCAGTAGTTACTCGACGTAATTACTTACGGACCGTCATCATCATGCGCCATACGTGACCGGGTCATCCGAAGCCGGGGCTTTCCGTGGGACCATGGAGACATGAGCACGCCGCAGGCCCGCCGCCCGCGGGCGGGACACGGGGCGCGGCCCCGCCGGCCCTGGGAGATCGGCGCCGAGGATCCGGCCGCGATACTGGCCGGCGCCCGCAAGGCGCTGTTCATCATGGTCGGCGTGCTGGCCCTGCTGTGGCTCATCCAGATCATCAACTGGGCCGACGGCTACCGGCTGACGGCCGACTACGGAATCCAGGGCCGCGACCTAGCCAGCCTGCCGGACATCATCACCGCGCCCTTGCTGCACTTCAGCTGGGCCCACATCGAGAGCAACTCGGGCCCCCTGTTTATCTTCGGGTTCCTGGCCGCCTACCGCGGGGTGGGCAAGTTCGCGGCCCTGACCGGACTGGTCGTGCTGACCAGCGGCCTGGCCGCCTGGTTCTTCGAGGGCTCGGGCGTGGTGGGCGCCGGGGCCAGCGGGGTGGTGTTCGGCTACTTCGGCTACATCATGGTCCGGGGCTTCTTCGACCGGCACGTCATCGACATGGTGGTGGGCGTGGTGATGGCGCTGTGCTTCGCCTACCAGTTCACGGTGCTGCTGCCGCACGTCGGCATCGGCTACCAGGCCCACATCGGCGGCCTGGTCGGCGGCATCGTGGGCGGCTGGCTGCTCCGCGACCGCCGGGCGGCCCCCGCGACCGCCGTCACCCCGGGCAAGTCGGTAACCCCGGCCCGGGGCACCACCAGCCCCGCAAAGCACACCAAGCCCACGGGCAGCTACACCGGACCCCGTGCTGAGCTGCATAAAGAGCTCGACGATCTCGGCCTCTAGGGGCTCCGCCGTCAGCACGGAACCTGGTCAGCCATAATCGCTGACCAGGTTCCGGTGATCATGAGCGGGGACGGTTCTGCTAGGAGGGGTCATGGCGCTGATGCCGGTGCTTGATGCGCACCATCACCTGTGGGACCTGTCCGTGCGCGAGCAGCCGTGGCTGGACACGGACCCCGTGCTGGCCCCGCTGCGGCGCGACTTCGGGCTCGAGGACCTGACCCCGCTGGCCGCGGCGGCCGGGGTGACCGGCACCGTGATCGTGCAGACCGTCACCGAGCCGGGCGAGACGCCTGAGATGCTGGCCCTGGCCGGCCCCGGATCGCTGATCAGCGCGGTGGTGGGCTGGACCGACCTGACTGCCTCCTCGGTGGCCGACGACCTGGCCGCGCTCCGGGACCGGCCGGACGCCGGGCGGCTGGCCGGCCTCCGGCACCCGGTGCTGATGGAGACCGACCGCGACTGGCTGATGCGGGCCGACGTGCTGCGCGGCCTGGCTGCGGTGGGCGCGGCCGGGCTGACCTACGACGTGGTGGTGCAGCCAGCCCAGTTGCCCGCCGCGGCCGAGGCCGCGGCCCGGCTCGGGGACCTGGTGTTCGTGCTCGACCACCTGGGCAACGCGGAGGTCCAGCCGGAGATCGACGAACAGTGGGCGGCGGCCTTCCGCCGGTTCGCCGCGCTGCCGAACACGGTGGGCAAGCTGTCGGGCATCTTCGCCGAGCCGCCGCCTGCCGGCGGCGCCGGGACCGGGCCGGACGGGCCCGAGGTCGAGTACCTGCGGCCGTACTACGAGATCGCGCTGGACTGCTTCGGCCCCGAGCGGCTGATGTTCGGGTCCGACTGGCCGGTGTCGTCGATCGGCGCGGCCTACGGCGATATTGTCGCCGCGGCCCGGAAGCTGACCCGCGACCTGAGCCTGCCCGAGCAGCAGGCCATCTTCGGCGAGACCGCGCGCCGCGTTTACCGGATCGTCGGCGGGGACAGGTTACGGTTCGAGTAGGGCATGCCGGGCAAAGCGGTACGTTGTGCCGATTCGATCGTGCTCTTCGACCGTGCCGATTCGGCCGTGCTGGGTCGGGAGGCGTGTTGGCGCAGGATCCGGGCTGGGTACCGCCGGGAGTCGATCCCGGCCAGGCCAACGGGGCCAGGGTCTACGACTACTGGCTGGGCGGGCGGCACAACTTCCTGGCCGACCAGGATCTGGCCCGGGCCATGGCCGCGGTGGACTCCAACGTGCGGGCCATCGCCAGGGCCAACCGGGCGTTCCTGGGCCGGGCGGTGCGGTTCCTGACCGAGGCCGGGGTCAGCCAGTTCCTGGACATCGGCTCGGGCATTCCGACCCAGGGGAACGTGCACGAGGTCGCCGGCGAGAGCTGCCCGTCGGCCCGGGTGGTCTACGCCGACATCGACCCGGTGGCCATCGCGCACAGCAAGGCGATACTGGCCGGCCATCCGAGCGCGGCCGTCATCCAGGCCGACCTGCGCGACCCCGACGCGATCCTGGACCACCCGGTGACCCGGCGCCTGATCGACCTGGACCAGCCGGTCGGGTTGCTGCTGGTCGCGGTGGTGCACTTCCTGGGCGACGCCGACGAGCCGTGGGCGCTGGTGGCCGCGCTGCGAGACCGGCTGCCGCCGGGCAGCTACCTGGTGCTCAGCCACGCCACCAGCGAGAGTCGGCCGGAGGTGACCCGGGCCGCGTCGGCGATGTACCGCAGCCGGGTAGCCAGCAAGGGCCGAACCCGTTCCCGCGCCGAGATCGAGCGGCTGCTGGACGGCTTCGAGGTCGTGGACCCGGGCCTGGTCTACCTGCCGCTGTGGCGGCCGACCCCGGACGACGAGGTGCCGCCCGACCCGAGCCGACTCTGGTTCCTGGCCGGCGTAGGCCGCAAGCCGTGACCAGCAGCCGGCTCAGGCCCGGCTGACGACCCCGCAGGGATCTTCGTGACAGACGTGGCCGCCCGCCGCAGCGCCCCCTCCAGCCCCATCGGCCTTGCGCGCCCCATTGACTGCGCTGGGCTGAATAGGGCCTGACCGAATTATGGGTTGGGGTGGGGCCGGAATGCCGCACGCCGTGATCACGGTCAGTTGTCAGAGATAATCACTGACAACTGACCGTGATCACCTTGCGGTCATAGCAAGCCCGGATGAACACCCTGACCAGGCAGCTAATCCCGGTCTCACCTACGGGGCGATTTCGGCCGGGATGGCCTGGGTCAGCCAGCGATGGCCGTGCCAGTGCAGCGCGTGAGTGCTGGTCCGCGTGAACCAGCCGATCCACACGCTGGCCGGAGAAAGAGCGGTAACGCCTGGCACGTCAGTCAGCGCCCACAGCTAGCACGGCGGCCGCCGCCGCCATCCAGCGCTTCACAGCAGGCGGCCGTCAGGCCTGGTGGCGGCGCCTGGCCACCAGCGACACCAGGATGACGACGACAACCGCGGCCAGGCCGAAGAAGATGAACGTCTTGACCATGGCCAGCACCCAGCCAATGGCCATAAAGATCACCCAAATGGCGAGCACCGCGCCAAGTACTTTCCATATCACCCCGCGCATGTTTCCTAGGGTATGCCCTCCCGCGTTGCCCGGCAGGGCTGCGCGGCTTGCCCTCCAGGAGTCCACCTGCTAAGTTTTCTTTGCAGATGCCAATGACTACTAACCGAACGCTTGAAGACCTGACCGGCGACGCCCTGGTCCAGGTGCTGGCCACGCTGGCCAACCCGCACCGGATGCGGGTCGTGGCAGCGCTGGCCGAAGAGCGCAACTACGTCAGCCGACTGGCCCGCGACCTGGGCATCAGCCGGCCCTTGCTGCAGGTCCACCTGCGCAAGCTCGAGGCCGCCGGCCTGGTCTCTTCCTCGGTCGAGGTCTCAGCCGACGGCAAGGCGATGAAGTTCTACGAGGTCACACCCTTCGCTCTGGACCTGACCCCCGAGACAATCAAGATCGCGGCGCGGACCCTGAGCACGACCAGCGAACTGGAGACTGAGTTGCGATGAAGCCGCGGACGACAAAGGAAACGGTGATCATCTGCGCGGCCGCCGTACTGGCGGTCATTGTGCTGACCATCCCCTTTGAGCTGCCGACCTCGACCCAGGGCGGCTCCCATTCCAATAACAGCGGCTACCTGCTCTGGATCGTTGTGGCGGGGGTAATCGGGCTGGGGATGTACCTCCTCCAGCGGTACCTGACCATCAGGAAGCGGGCCCAGATCGAGATGGCCGGCAGCGAGCAGTTCCGCAAGCTGTCCGATGAGTACCGCCGGCTGTCCGACATGGCCGTCACCATCCAGGAGCACACCGACCTCAAGCTCGGCGACCTCACCGCCCAGCTCGACTACCTGCGAGAGCAGAACGAGTCGATGCAGAAGATCCTCAAGGAAGTCGAGTAACTCCGGCTTTCAGCAACCGCAATCGGGGCCAGCTAGGAACCGAACAAGTTGATGAAACATGCCCGCGTCCCGGCCGCCGCAGCAGTGGCCGTGACCGCGCTGATGGCTTCCCTCATCGTCCCCGCGGCCGCCGCCGCGTCAGGCCCGTCTCGTCAGGTGCTCACCGGGGTACATCCCGCGTGGGCGCGGTCAACGGCGGACCAGGGCCCGGTGCCCGGCGCCAGGCCGGTCAGCGTGCGCGTTTACCTGGCCGGGCGGGATCCGGCCGGACTGGCCCGCTACGCCGGGCAGGTGTCAGATCCCGGCCGCCCGGCCTACCACCACTACCTGACGCCGGCCCAGTTCGAGCGGCGGTTCGGGCCTACCGCGGCCCAGACCCGCGCGGTGCACAGCTGGCTGACCGGCGCCGGGCTTTCTGTCACGGCGACCACCGAGCACTATGTGGCGGCCCGCGGTACCGCGGCCAGCATGCGGACCGCGTTCGGCAGTCAGTTGCATCGCTACCGGACGGCTCAGGGCACGCTCCAGGCACCGCGGTCACCGGTGACCATCCCGGCCGACGTGGCCCGCGCGGTCCTGACCGTCACCGGGCTGGCCGCCAGCCGCGCGCGGCCCGGCACCGACCTCACCGGCCTGCGGGGCAGCGCCATCCCGTCACCGATCAACGAGGGACCCTGCTCACGCTACTGGGGGCAGAAGACGGCCCGCACCCTGCCGTCCGCCTACGGCCACCGGCTGCCCTACGCCCTGTGCGGCTATACGCCGCCGCAGCTTCGCGCCGCGTACGGCGCGAGCGGTTCCGGCCTGACCGGCAAGGGCGTGACCATCGCCATCGTGGACCAGGGCTCGTCGCCGACCATCGTCGGCGACGTCAGCACCTACATGCGCCGGCACGGCGGCCAGCCGCTGCGCCCCGGCCAGCTGACCAAGTACCTCCCGTCCGACATCGCGCACAGCTGCGCCGCGCTGAACGGCCAGCCGCTGGCCTACGACGAGGAAAGCCTGGACGTGGAGGCGGCGCACACCATGGCACCCGACGCCCACCTGAACTTCGTCGGCGCGGACTGCCCCAGCAATCCCACCCCGCTGCTTGACGCCATCACCCGCATCGTGGACCATCATCTCGCCGATATCGTCAGCAACTCCTGGTCCCTGGGCGGCACCGAGGCGCAGCTGACACAAGCTACCGTGACCGCCTTCGAGCAGGTCTTCGAGCAGGGCGCGATCGAGGGCATCGGCTTCTACTTCTCCACCGGGGACAGCGGCGACAATTCGGCCTTCACCGCCAACCACCAGCCGGCCGTGCAGTATCCGGCCAGTGACCCGTGGGTCACCAGCGTGGGCGGCACCAGCCTGGCCGTCGGCCGGGCCGGACACTACGAATGGGAGACCGGCTGGGGCACCAGCCTGGCTCCACTAACGACCAGCGGGCACAGCTGGACGAAGCTGCCGGGCCCGTTCGCCGGCGGTGCGGGCGGCGGCGACAGTTCCTTGTTCAAGCAGCCTTTTTACCAGCGCGGTATCGTTCCGCGTTCGCTCAGCAACCCAGGCGGCGCGTCCACCGCGGTCCGCGTCATCCCCGACATCGCCGCCGACGGCGATCCCACCACCGGCATGCTGGTCGGCCTCCGCACGCCGCTCACCCCGGGCGGGACGCCGCAGTACGTAGAGGGCGTCGGGGGCGGTACCAGCCTGTCCGCGCCGCTGATCGCCGGCCTCCAGGCCGACGCGGAGCAGGCCCAGCACGGGGTGCCGATCGGCTTTGCCAACCCGGCCATCTACGCCAGGTACGGCACCCGGGCCTACCACGACGTCACCGATCATCCCCTCGGCGGCCGGTTCACCATCGCGGCCGTCGACGCCCAGCGAAGCCTGGTCACCGGCGCGATCACCGACTTCGCCGACACGTTCGCGCTCGACACGAGCCTGCAGGCCACACCCGGCTACGACGACGTGACAGGCGTGGGCACGCCGGACCGGGGCTACCTGGACTCCTATCGCGGCGGTCGGTAGCCGGGGTATCGCCACTCACGGCCCGTACCCTGGGGCCGTGGGTGGCGACCTGGTCGGACGGGCGGTCAACGCCGTGCTGGTGCCGCCGCAGGCCGAGCGGTTCGCCTCGCTGGTCGCCGCCGACCTGGACCGCCTGGTGCTGAACGTGTCCGGGTGGAACAAGCTGGTCCTCATCGACTCCGACCGGGTGTTCCTGTTCCCGCGCTCGGCTGATGGGGTGGAGTGGTTCGAGCGCGAGCTGGAGGTATACCGGGCGCTGGCCGGGACGCGGCTGAACGTGGTGCCGCGCCTGCTGGGCCGGTGGGAGGACGCGGAGATCTACCCGTTTCCTTTCGCCGCCGTGACCCGGTTGCGCGGTGCGGCGCCGGCCGATCCGGAGGCGTTCATCGAGCAGTTGGGCCGGGCCATCGCCGGCTGGCATGAACTGGAGCCGCCGCCGCTGGCCGGGGCCCGGGCGCCCCGCCACCACGAGGTCCCTTACCAGCGCTGGCTGCGAAGGGCGCTCGACCCGGCCACGTCGGCCGGCGCGGCGGCCGAGGCCGCCGGCCGGCTGGGCCGGCCCGCGCGGGCCACGGCCTGGGCCGAGCGGCTGACCGGCGCGGCCCGGCTCAGGCCGGTCCTGGTCCACGGCGACATCCACGAGGACCAGCTGCTGGCCGAGGACGGCCGGCTGACCGGCATCCTGGACTGGGAAACGGCCCGGGTCGACCACCCGTTCTGGGACTTCGACTTCGGCGAGTGGGGAACCGGGCTGTGGCGGCACCACCGCCGCGACCTCAGTGCCCTGTGGGCGCGGGGGTGGGCGGCCTACGCCGAGGTGCGCGGGCTGGACACCGACCCGCGGCCGCTGGAGACAGCGTTCCGGCTCCGGCACGCGCTGCGCCTGCTTGCCGATCCCGGCGATCCCGCCGTCCACGGCACCATCGAGGAGCACCTCGCGGCCCTGTGAGGTGGCCCGGTCAGCGTTCTCGTGAACCGATTCCTACTAATCTACGTAGTAACTTAGTAGATGACGGTTCCGCCGAGATTGGAGTGCACGTGTTCCACCGCTCACGCCGCGCGGCCAGCAGGCCGCTGATCGCGGCCCTGGCTGTCGCCGGCACGGCCCTGGCCGCCGCCGCCCTGGCCGGGCCCGCGCAGGCCGCGACCGCCCCTCGCTACACGCTGACCCTCAACCCGACCGCCAACACCGACTACACCGCGATCAACAACAACGGCGACATCATCGGCGACGCGCCGGGGAGCGACGGGTTCGCGACCGCCGCGCTGTTCAGGGCGGGATCAACCTCGCCGCTGCTCCTCAACGCGCCCGCCGGCCAGGCGGCCGACGAGCCGCTCGTGACCGCCGAGGCCCTCAACGACGCCGACCAGGTGGTCGGCGAGTCCGACACCGGCGACTTCACGGCGCTGGAATGGCCCGACGGCAGCACCCCGACTGACCTGTCGCAGCTCCCCCCGCTCGCCACCACCCTGGGCGAGACCCAGGCCACCTCGATCAACGACAACGGGCTGATCGTCGGGTACGGCCAGAACGTCAGCGACGCCGACACGCCCTTCACCATCCAGAACAAGACCGTCACCACACTGCCCGTGCTCCCGTCCGGGGGCTTCGACGCCCAGCCGATCGCGGTCAGCGATACCGGCATCGTCGTCGGCCAGGCTGACACCACGACCCAGGACTTCAAGGCCGTCGAGTGGGTGAGCGGCAAGATCAAGCGGTTCCCCGGCCTGTCCGGCACGCTCACCTCGGAGGCGCTGGCGGTCAACGATTCCGGCCAGGCCGTCGGTGCCGCCGTGCTCTCCGACGACAACGCTCACCCCGTGCTGTGGGCCAGCGGAAAGGCCACTGAACTCCATTTCGGCACCGACAGCGCGGATTCCTCGGCGAACGCGATCAACGACAGCGGCGTGGTCGTCGGCGACGGCAGCAACGGCGATGCGTTCGTCTACCAGAACGGCACCGCCACCGACCTCAACACCCTCATCCCGGCCGGCTCTGGCGTCACCCTGACCACCGCCGACGGCATCAACAGCAACGGCGACATCGTCGGCACCGCCGTCAACGCCCAGGGCGAGCAGGTCGGCTACGAGCTGACGCCCGCGGGCTAGGCAGCGGTAACCCCGGTCGTCAGCGAACCCAGCCAGCCGGGCCCGCGCCCGGCTGGCCGGGACGGCGAAGCCGTATTGCTTGCCTCACGCGCTCAGGGTCTCGCCCTGCTCGGGTACGGCGCAGTAGGCGACAACATCCTGCAGCGCGAGGCCGACCGAGGCGGCCAGCGCGGCCACGGTGAAGAACGCGGGCGTGGCGATCCGGCCGGTCTCGATCTTGCGCAGCGTCTCCACCGGGACCCCCGAGGCGGCGGCGATCTCGGTCATGGTCCGCGGTCCGCGTGCCGCTCGCAGCAGCACGCCGAGCCGTTCACCGCGGGCGCGCTCTTCCGGGCTGAGTGGGGGCCTGACCATGCTGTGATAATAATACCGGGATAGTTATACCACTAGCTCGGAGGGGTCTTCGTGGTCGAGTACAAGACGCCAGGCGAGATCGACGCCATGCACGCGGCGGGGCAAGTCGTCGCCCGCATCCTGACCGCCGTCCGCGACCAGGCCAGGCCCGGAGTGCGGCTGGCCGAGCTGGACGCCATGGCCAGGGACGTGCTGGCGGCGGCCCGCGCCACCTCACCGTTCCTCGGCCACCGGCTCTCCCCCGAGCAGTCCGCGTATCCCGCCGTGATCTGCGCGTCCGTCAATGACGCGGCCCTGCACGACATCCCTGGGCGTTACCGCCTGGCCGACGGTGACCTGCTCAGCGTGGACTGCGGCGCCATCCTGGACGGCTGGGCCGCCGACGCCGCGATCTCCGTTCAGGTCGGCCACGACCACCCGGCCGATACCCGCCTGATCGCGACCGCCACCGAGGCGCTGCGGGCCGGGATCGCCGCCGCGGTGCCCGGCGGGCGACTGGGCGACATCTCGGCGGCGATCGGGGCGGTGGGACGCGGGGCCCGCTACGGCATCGGCACCGACTTCGGAGGCCACGGCATCGGCCACGCCATGCACGAGGACCCGCACATTCCCAACATCGGGCGCCCCGGCCGGGGTCTGCGCCTGGTGCCCGGCATGGTCATCGCCATCGAGCCCTGGTTCCTGGCCGGCGGCACCGACGAGTACCGGATCGACGCCAACGGCTGGACCGTCCGCAGTGCCGACGGCAGCCGGGCCGCCCACGTCGAGCACACCGTGGCCATCACCGACGACGGGCCGGTCGTCCTCACCGTGCCCATCTGACCGGTCATCGCGGCAGGAGGACGGTCCGCCGCCGGGCATCTCCCGGCGGCGGACCGTCGCGCGCCAACTCGGCTTACCAGCCGATGGCGACCTGCACGTACTGTGCGTCGGTGCTGTTGAAATCCGACGACTGGCCGTTGTCATCGTCGTAGGCGAAGCCGTACTGCTTGCCGTTCACCGCGACCGAGTGCCAGAACGCCGAGTAGTAGTTGCACGGAGCGTTCTGGTAGTAGTCCGACGGCGTGTTCTGCTCCGTGGTGGAGAACTGCGCCACGCACCGGTTCAGGGCCGCGCACAGGGTCGGGTCACCGCTGAGGTCCGGGCTGCCGCCGCCCGAGCACCCGAAGACCTGCTGCGTGGTCTCGGTCGCCCCGACCGACGCCGCGTACGAGGTCATGTAGCTCGCGTCCGCTCCCCCCGGCTGGAACGCCGCGACGTCGCCGGGCGCCGGGATGCTGTAGGGCGCGTCCACCGTGGCCAGCTGCTGGAACGGGGCGGGCACCGAGTTCTCGAACTGCTGGAACAGGGCCGACCTGGTCTCGGAGAAGACTGAGTCGTTCTCTCCCACCACCACATCGCTGCCGTCCGAGTTGTGCAGGTGGACGGCCAGCGGCAGCCGGAACGCGTCGACCCGCGAGGTGTCGGCGTTGATCGTCGTGCCGCTGGAGTTCAGCTCGATGAAGTCGTAGTACTGGCTGTTGGGCGAGCCCAGGTAGAAGTAGATCCGGCAGGAATTGCACGCGGTCATCGTGTAGTAGGGCGACTGGGCGATCGACTCCTCGACGCCGTTGACGTCCCAGTAGACCTCGCTGTCGGGGTACTGGCCGTTGGTGGCGTTGAGGAAGTCGAACTCGATGGCCCCGGACGCGCTCGGGATGCTGCTGGTGTTGCCCCAGAACGACGACGGGAACCCGCCGTAGCCACCGCCTCCGGAAGACGACGGCTGCACCAGGTTGAACTGCTGGGCGCCGGTGCCGTTGCAGGTGTACTGCTGCAGCTGAACGCCGGCCGTGGTGGAGGCGCCGGGGGTGTCAATGCACAGCCCCGAGTTGTCGGCCACGAAGTTGTAGGAGCCATTGGACTGCTGCTGCGCGGCGAACAGCTCGTTGGTGTTCGCGGTGCCGCCGTAGGCCCACGTCTGCAGCAGGGCCCCGCTGGTCGTGGCGCCGACCCCGCCGTTGATGTTCCAGCTCTCCGCGGCCGACTGGGCGTTCTCGTTCAGCACCTGGTACTCGCCGCCGCCCGCGGGCACGAACTGCCACAGCTGGCTGGTCGCGCCGGTACACGGCTCCTGCTCCACCGCGGTCCCGTTGGCCGTGCCCCCGCCTGCCGAGCTGGCGCACAGGCCGGAGTTCTGGTTGACCACCTCATACCAGGCCGAGGAGTTGATCCCGGCCGCGGCGAAGGTCAGGTAGTGCATGTTCCAGCCCGCGTTGTCCTGGTCGACCCGCAGCGTCTGGACTCCGGCCGGCAACGTCACCGTCGCCGTCACCGTGGTCCAGCTCTGCCACCCGCCGGTGGCCGGGGCGTTGATCGGGCCGGACAGGCTAGTCCCGGCTGAGTTGGCGATGTGCAGCGCGTCCGTCACCCCGCTGACCGAGGCCAGCCGCAGGCTCACCGCGTAGGTGCCCGCCGTGGCCACGTTCACCGTGTAGTTGAACCACTGGCCGGACGCCGTCCAGCCCAGGTCATAGCCGCAGCCGGTGTCCGAGCAGGCCTCCAGGTCCACCCCGTCGGACCGGTAGCCGTTGGCGGTGCCGTTGACCGCGGCGACGCTGTAACCCACCCCCTGGCCGCCGGTGTCGTAGTTGGCCGCCTGCACGGTGCCCGGCACCGCCGCCGCGGTCCCGCCGTAGGGGGCGTCGGTGGCGCCGAACGCCGCCGAGCCCGTGCCGCCCACCAGCGTCAGGGCGGCCACCGCCGCGACCGCCAGGGCCGCGGCCCCCGCCCGGCTCCGATGTAACCTGTCGCGCCGGGTCCCGGTCAGCACTGATCCCATGACGGCTCCTCGTTCAGAACTTGTATTAAGTCGCGTTTTAACCCGTATCTTGGGGTTCGTCAAGAGTTAAGACGGAACGAGGCATGGCGCGCTTCGTGAGCGTGGTCACTTTTCAGTGGATATAACTGAAAAGTGACCACGATCATCGAACTCATTTAAGTGTCACGGACGACTAGGACGCTGTTCAGAACCGGCCGACCCTGATGTTGGCCATCGTCACCCGGTAGACGCGGAAGGTGTCCACGGACCCCGCCACGTTGCCGTCGGCCGGCACCACAGACTTGATCGGCATCCCGGTCCTGGCGTTGATCGTGAGGATCTGCTCGCCCGAGCCAACGAACACCTCCGGTCCCGCCGTGAGGATCAGCGTGGGCTGCCCGTCGGTCGTCGAATGCGTGACGGTGACCGCAGAGATGGTCGACAGCAGGCGAAGCACGCCCGCCCGGACCTGCGGGTTGCCTCCCCCCGCGCTGAGCGCGTCGACGCTGTTGTTCCAGAGGTAGTTGTCGGCGTCCTCCCGTGCCCGCTTGGCCGTGAAGGGGGGCGGCGAGCCCTTGACGTGCTTTTCCTTGTAGATCGCCCGTTCCCCCGCCATGGCCTTCTCACGAAGCTTCTTCTGCGCCGCGGGACTGAGGCCCAGCCCGAGCCAGTTCGGCGAGGCATTGATCATCCGCACCCGGGCGGTGGCGAGGTTGCCGGTCACCGCGTACCGCGCCGCGGCCACCTCGCGGGCGTTGATGCCATCGGCCATGTTCTGATGCCGGGCAACCGCCTGCATGAGGCTCTTCTTGTCTCCGCCGCCGTAGAAGGCCCCGTTGTCGACGTACAGGTTGTAGCTGACCTCCGACGGTATGTTGCCATCGACCTGGGTCCTGATGATCAGCGACGCGTTGCCAGGCAGCGGGCCGCTGTCGGCCGTGATGTGGGCGGCCAGGGACAT
>Ga0102924_1004359_pt1 | contig 14301 bp, 14 predicted proteins | sample PaiPotPPM11metaG_FD_80116 | JGI IMG/M metagenome (GOLD analysis project Ga0102924, IMG submission 80116) | Iron sulfur acid spring bacterial and archeal communities from Banff, Canada, to study Microbial Dark Matter (Phase II) - Paint Pots PPM... ... | reverse complement strand
GCCCGCCCACGCGCTCCGGCCAGCCCCATCGCATCCAGCCGGCGTCGTAGGCGAGCCGCTTGACCTTCGACAGGTGCGCCATCTGCTCGTCGAGCGAGTCCAGGCCCGACTCGCCAAGCGTGAGCTCGTGGCGGTGCTCTTCGAGCCAGGCGTCGAGCGATGCCCGGAACTCGCCGAGGTCCATCAACTCGTGGTCGGCGGCGGGCGGGTCGGATCGTGTGGCCGCCCCGAGTCCTGGGCGCCGCTCTTGCGCAGGAACGTCATCGACCGGGCGTGCAGACGCCAGCCGTCGGCCGTCCGGCGGTAGGCATCGGTGTAGTACCCGATCCGCATGTCGTGGGTCTTGTGCTCGACGAAGCAGAGCGGCTGCTCACCGGTACCGGTGTCCCCCTGGAGCTCGAGCGCGGGGGGACCGACCATGAACAGGCCCTTGGGGGCGGCGGCCACCAGGGCCGGGAAGTCGGCCAGCGAGTACCGGTCACCGAAGGCGCTGTAGGTTCCGTCGGGGGTGAACACCTCCATCACCGCCTCGACGTCGTTCTTGGTCATGGCGACGGCGTACCGGGCCAGCAGCTGCTGGACCTCGAGGATGTCGTCGGTGGGGAGCGAGCCCATGGTGCCTCTCTTCACTCGTAGACGACGCGCACCGACGGGGACGCCGGCACCGCCTGGCAGGTCAACACCCAGCCGTCGGCCACCTCTTCGGGCGTCAGGGCGTCGTTGGTACGCATCGATGCCTCGCCTTCGATGAGCCTGGCCATGCAGGTCGCACAGCTCCCGGCCTCGCAGGAGAACGGCGGCGACAGACCCAGCTCGCGGGCGACCTGCAGGATGGTGGTCCCCGGGCGGTGGGCGGCGGTGGCGACCCGGCCGTGGAGCTCGATCGTGACCGTGGCCGAAGCCGGCTCGCCGGCCACCGGCTCCGGCGGGGTGAAGGGCGCCGTGAACCGCTCGATGCGGATCCGGCCGGCGTCGACGTCGTGCTCGAGCAAAGTCCACTCGACCACGTCCATGAACGGTCCGGGTCCGCAGATGAGGTACTCGGTGCCGGCCGCCCGTCGGGCGAGCGGTCGGACGACGTCGGGAACGACGAAGCCGTGCTCGACATCGAGGTGGTGGTGGACCGTCAAGCGGTCGGGATGCCGGGCTTGGAGGGCGTCGAGCTCCGGGGCGAAGATCACTGCGTCGCGGTCCCGGTTGGCGTAGAGCAGGAACACCCGGCGTGACGTGGTCGCCAGCGCCGTCTTGAGGATGGCGAAGATCGGCGTGACCCCGCTGCCCGCCCCGAACATGACGATGTCACCGTCGCCCTCGCCGAGATGGAACACACCGGCGGGCACCCCGGTCTCGACGGTGTCGCCGGGGTGGAGCACGTCGTTCATCCAGTTCGAGACCAGGCCGCCAGGCACCCGCTTCACCGTCACCTGGAGCTCGTCGTCGACCACCGGTGAGGAGGACATCGAGTAGCACCGGAAGTGCTCGTCACCGTCGATCACCACCCGGAAGGTGCAGAACTGGCCGGCTTCGTAGGCAAAGGCGGCGCTCAGGTCGTCGGGCACCGCCAGCACGAAGGAGCTGGCGTCGGCGGTCTCGCGCTTGACCTGCTTGATGCGAAGGGGGTGGAACGTGCGGTCGCGAGCGGCATCCGGTGGCCGGGCCGTGGGCGCCGGGATGGCCATGCTTTGAGACGATAACGGAGTTCTCTTCAAAGGGCAACGGAGGTGGCCAATGTCGAGAGACTGTGCCATAGTGCCTGCAGCGAGGCGCGAGGAGGGGGCATGGCGACGTCGGGATGCGACTGGCAGCGGACGACCCTCCGTGGCGACGAGGTGGCCCGGTGACCGCGGGCCGGACGGCCGTGGTGACCGGGGGCGCCTCCGGGATCGGCCTGGCCATCGCCCGCCGGCTGGCATCCGACGGTGCGGCGGTCGCCATCTTCGACCGCAACCGCGAGGCGGCGGCCGAGGCCGCCCAGAAGATCGAGGCCGCCGGTGGTCGGGCCATCGGTGTCGCCGTCGACGTGAGCGACCGGTCACAGGTCGACGCCGGGGTCGCCGACGTCCATGCCCGGCTGGGTCAGGTCACCATCCTCGTCAACAACGCCGGACTCGACGGCTTCGACGCCTTCCTGTCGATCAGCGCCGAGACCTGGAATCGCATCATCGCGGTGAACCTGACCGGGACGTTCCACTGCTGCCAGGCGATCGTGCCGGACATGATCGACGAAGGTTGGGGCCGGATCGTCAACATCTCCTCGTCCAGCGCCCAGGGAGGCCAGCCCCTGATGACGCACTACGTGGCATCGAAGGCAGGGGTCATCGGCTTGACCAAGGCCCTCGCCCTCGAGCTCGGACCGAAGGGGATCACGGTCAACACCATCCCGCCCGGCTTCATCGACACCCCGATGCTGCGGAAGTCGGAGGCCAAGGGCCGGCTCGGCAAGGGCGTCGAGCACCACGCCCAGCGGACCCCGGTCCGCCGGGCCGGCCGGCCGGAGGACATCGCCGCCATGTGCGCCTTCCTCGTGGGTGACGAGGCGAGCTACGTCACCGGCCAGGTCATGGGGGTCAACGGTGGGCGCAACACCTGACCAGCCACGACTGCCACCCCTCCCGCCGGAGGAGTGGCCCCCGGAGATGCGGGGGGTGCTGGCCGCCCTGCGCGTCCCCAACCCCCGTCACCCCTTCCCGAGCCGGGACCCGGGGCGCCCGAAGGGCCTGAACGTCCTCGGCACCCTGGCGCGGCATCCCGAGCTGGCCCGCGCCTTCCACACCTTCAACGGCCATGTGCTCTTCGCGACGACCCTGTCGGAACGGGCCCGCGAGCTCCTCGTGCTGCGGGTCGCTGCCATCCGGGACGCGGAGTACGAGTGGGCGCAGCATGTCGTGCTCGGCGCCGACGCCGGGTTGTCGCCCGACGACATCCGCCGGATCGCCGAGGGCCCCGGCGCCGACGGCTGGCTCCCGATCGACCGGGCCATGGTCAGCGCCGTCGACGAGCTGCTCAGCGACGCCAAGGTGGCCGACGCCACGTGGGAGGCGCTGGCGCGGGAGCTCGACACCCAGCAGCTGATGGACCTCGTCTTCACCGTGGGCGCCTATGACCTGCTGGCCATGGCGTTCCGCTCCTTCGGCGTGGAGCTGGATGCCGACCTCCAGGTCCGGAAATGAGGTTCTACTAAAAGTATTATGGCCGTGTCGCTCAAACCCGAGGACGGATCATCATGGCGCACTTCACCAAGCCCGCCGAGGGCAGCTGGACCAAGCACTTCAACCTCGACACCCAGCCCGTCTCGTACGAGGACTCGATCTCGCCCGAGCACTACGAGCTGGAGCGCGATGCCATCTTCAGGCGGACGTGGCTGAACGTGGGGCGTGTCGAGCAGCTGCCCAGGAACGGGAGCTACTTCACCAAGGAGCTCGACGTCGCCCGCACCTCGGTCCTGATCGTGCGCGACATGAGCGGGGAGGTGCGGGCGTTCCACAACATGTGCCGGCACCGCGGCAACAAGCTGGTGTGGAACGACTACCCGCGCGAGGAGACCAGCGGCGCCTGCCGCCAGTTCACCTGCAAGTACCACGGCTGGCGGTACGGCCTCGAGGGCGAGCTGACCTTCGTCCAGCAGGAGTCGGAGTTCTTCGACCTGGACAAGGCCGACTTCGGCCTGGTGCCGGTCAAGGCCGGCGTGTGGGCCGGGTTCATCTTCGTGAACCTCGACGATCACGCCGCCCCGTTGCGGGACTACATGGGCCGGCTGGGGGCGGGCATCGAGGACTACCCGTTCCACAAGATGACGCAGGTGCACAGGTACCGCGCCGAGGTGGGGAGCAACTGGAAGCTCTTCATCGACGCCTTCATGGAGTTCTACCACGCACCCGTCCTCCACGCGAAGCAGGCAACCGGCGAGGAATCGCGCAAGCTGCAGGGCTTCGGCTACGAGGCCCTCAGCTACGACATCGACGGTCCACACGCCGTCGTCTCGTCCTGGGGCGGCATGGCCCCGCCGAAGGATCTCAACATGGTGAAGCCGATCGAGCGCGTCCTGCGCAGCGGCCTGTTCGGCGTGTGGGACGCCCCTGACATCGGCGAGCTGCCCAAGGGCCTCAACCCGGCCGGCCACCCGGCCTGGGGGGAGGACTCGTTCCTGTTCTTCCCCAACTTCATGGTGCTGATCTGGAAGCCGAACTGGTACCTCACCTACCACTACTGGCCGACGGGACCCAACACCCACATCTTCGAGGGGACGCTCTGCTTCGTGCCCCCGACGAACGCCTTCGAGCGCCTGCAGCAGGAGCTCGCCGTGGTGACCTTCAAGGAGTACAGCCTCCAGGACGGCAACACCCTCGAGGCGACCCAGAGCATGATCGAGTCGCGGGCGGTGACGGAGTTCCCCCTGTGCGACCAGGAGGTCATGCTCCGGCACCTCCACAAGACGGCTCGCGACCGCGTGGCCGCCCATCAGCAGCATCAGCCCGCCGGGCCGGTACCGGTCACGGCATCCTCCTGAGCCGTCCGAGGAGATCGACCATGCCCACCCTGCCCGCGGAGTTCGCCGACCTCGAGCCCTTCGCCGGCTGGGCGCTGCCGAGCGAGTCCGATCGCTACGCCAAGCGCCTGGCCTCCTCGATGCAGGACCTCCAGACGTTCTACGACGCCGCCTTCCCGCGCCTCGAATCGGGCACCGAGTATCTCAAGGGCGTCGGGTTGGACGGCATCTCCGACGAGGACCGGCACCTCCTCTGGCTGTTCTCATCCCTCATCACCGTGTCGTTCCCGGTCGAGGTATGGCGCCAGCCGCGGGTGCCCGACAGCGGGGTGGCGGCTCTCGACGCCGTCGTGGAGCCGGCCGTCTAGCCATTCCTCGGCGGCTGGGAATGCCGTTCGACTTCTGGGATATCAGGGCTCTCTCCGAATGTTCGGTAGGCTCTCCACGGTGGCAGCCGACGAGCCGACGACGACGTGGCGGGAGCAGGTCGTGGCCCGGTCGCTCGACGGGGCGCGGGCCCGGGCCGAGAACCGCGTGCAGCGCTACCTGGACGCCGCCCTGGAGTTGATGAACGACAGCCCTTCGGGCAAGGAGTTCACCGTCCAGGAGGTCGTCGAGCGCTCGGGCCAGTCGCTGCGCAGCTTCTACCAGTACTTCGGCGGCAAGCATGAGCTCCTGCTGGCCCTGTTCGAGGAGTCGGTCCGGTCGACCGTCGACACCCTGGGCAAGAAGGTGGCCCAGGAGCACGAGCCGGTCGAGCGTCTCCACCGCTTCGTGGTCGAGTACTGCCGGATGTGCCGGATGTCCCGGAAGTCGGCCAACCCGCCGATGCCCCCGGTGATGGTCGACTTCGCGCAGCAACTCCTCACCGGTTACCCGGCCGAGGCGGCGAAGGCCTACACCCCGCTCGTCCGTCTCTTCGGCGACCTGCTCGACGAGGCGGCGGGCGCCGGTGCCATCCGGCCGGGGATCCGCCGTGATCCGATCGCCGGGATCGTGCTCGAGGCGATCATGTTCAGCCTCTTCTCGTCGAGGATCGCCGGCGCCGGCGTCCAATCCGACGGGTCGGACCCGGCCGAGGAGCTCTGGGACTTCATCCTCAACGGGGTTGGCCTGCACTGACGCCGTCGTGGCGGAACACGCTGCCGCCCTTCATCACGAACCGGACGTTCTCGGTCCGCGTGATGTCGACGAGCGGGTCACCGGGCACGGCGATGATGTCGGCGAGGAGGCCGGCCTCGAGGCGGCCGCGGTCGTCGACGTCGATGAGCTCGGCGGAGACCGTCGTCGCCGCCCGGATCGCCTGAAGGGGCGTCATCCCCCGCTCGACGAGGGCGACGAGCTCTTTGGCGTTCCGGCCGTGGGGGATGGCGGGGGCATCGGTCCCGCACGCCACGCGGGCCCCGCGGGCGATGGCCTTGCTGATCGTGGCCCGGGCCCGGGGGAACACCTCGGCCGCCTTGGCCTGCAGCTCCGGCTCGGCATGGGACACGTCCATGCCGTCGGCCAGGTAGGTGGTCGCCACCAGGAACACGCCCCGCTTGATGAACAGGTCGAGGGTCTCGTCGCTCATCAGCGAGCCGTGCTCGATGCAGTCGAACCCTGCCTCGACGGCGGCCCGGATGCCTCCGTCGCCGTGGGCATGGGCGGCCACCCTGAGGCCGGCCCGGTGGGCCTCGTCGGCGATCGCCGCCAACTCCTCGTTGGAGTACTGCTGGGCGCCGGCCGGGCCGGTGTGGGACATCACGCCGCCTGAGGCGCACACCTTGATGACCTCGGCGCCGTGCTTGATCTGGTAGCGCACCGCCTTGCGGACCTCGTCGACCCCGTTGGCGATGCCCTCCTCCAGGGTCAGGGGCATGATGTGTGGCGCCAGCTTCTGGAACATCGTCGGGTCCAGGTGGCCGCCGGTGGGGGTGATGGCGTGGCCCGCCGGGACGATGCGGGGGCCGTCGATCCAGCCCAGGTCGATCGCCTTCTTGAGCGCGACGTCGAGGAGGAGGCCGCCCGTCTGCACGAACAGTCCGAGGTTCCGGACGGTCGTGAACCCGGCGTGCAACGTCCGGCGGGCGTTGGCCACGGCCCGCAGGGTGCGGACCGCCGGGTCATCCTGCACGACGTTGAGGGGACTGGCGTGGTCCGGCCCGCCGAGGAGGAGGTTGACCTCCATGTCCATGAGCCCCGGCAGCAGCGCCAGGTCGCCGAGGTCGATCACGCGGGCGTCGGCGGGCACGGCGGTGGGCGCCACCTCCACGATGCGCCCATCCTCGATCAGCAGGTCGCCGGGCTCGACCATCTCGCCCCGGGTGACGTCGAGCATCCGGGCGCTGCGCAGGTGGATCGGCGGCTCCGGCGTTCGGGGACGGGCCATGGTCGCTCCTTGGTGGCGGCTGGCGGAAGATGGGTCAGCGAACCGCGTTCCCGAAGCCGAGAGTACCGTTATCCCACCGATGCATCCTTGACCGCACACCCTCGACCATGAAGTGGGGAACCCTTTGATCGACACCGAACGACTGACCACCTGGCTGGACGGCGCCGGCCTCCCCGGTGCGGGCGAACCGCTCGAGCACCGGTTCATCTCGGGCGGGACGCAGAACGAGATCTACGAGATCAGGCGGGGCGGCCTCCACGGCGCGCTCCGCATGCCGCCGGCGGGCGCCCCGCCGGCGCGTGACGAGGGGATCCTCCGGGAGTGGCGCATCATCGAAGCCCTCGACGGGACCGACGTCCCCCACACGCCGGCCATCGCCGCCTGCGAGGACCCATCCGTGCTCGGGCGCCCGTTCTACGTGATGGGCTTCGTCGACGGCTGGTCGCCCATGGGCGTCGACCGCTGGCCGGCCCCCTTCGACACGGACCTGACGGCCCGGCAGGGGCTTGCCTACCAACTGGTCGAGGGGATCGCCCTGCTGTCGAAGGTCGACTGGCGGGCCAAGGGCCTGCACGACCTCGGCCGGCCCGACGGGTTCCACGAGCGGCAGGTCGCCCGCTGGACGGCATTCCTCGAGCGGATCAAGCAGCGCGAGCTCCCGGGCTTCGACGTCGCCGCCCGCTGGCTGGGCGCCCACCGGCCGATCGACTTCATTCCCGGGGTGATGCACGGCGACTACCAGTTCGCCAACGTGATGTACCGGCACGGCGGCCCCGCCCAGCTGGCGGCCATCGTCGACTGGGAGATGGGGACCGTCGGCGACCCGAAGCTCGACCTGGGGTGGGTCGTCCACAGCTGGCCGGTCGAGACCCCGGACGGCGATGACGGCTCCAGCTACGTCGACATGGCGGGCATGCCGTCCCGTGCCCAGGTGCTCGATCACTACGCCGAGGTCTCGGGTCGACAGGTCGACGACATCGACTACTACATGATCCTCGCCAAGTGGAAGCTGGCCGTGGTGCTCGAGCAGGGCTTCCAGCGCGCCGGTGACGACGAGAAGCTGCTGGCGTTCGGCCCGGTGGTCCTCGACCTCATGCGGGGCGCCGCCGAGCTGGCCGAGACCACCGACTACAAGGGCTGAGGCCCTGGCGCACGCGATCGCGTTCGGCGCTAAGCTAACTCTACCGGAACGATAACTGCATTCTCTCAGGGGGCGCCCCGTGCTCGCAGCCGAAGACCTGATCCTGATCAGCGTCGATGACCACCTCATCGAGCCACCCGACCTCTTCGTCCACCACCTCGACGCCAGGTACCAGGACCGGGCGCCCAAGCTCGTCCGCAACGCCGAGGGGAATGACGTCTGGGTCTTCGGCCAGGTGGTGATGGAGACGGCGGCGCTCAACGCCGTGGCCGGCCGCCCCCGGGAGGAGTACGGGCTCGAGCCCCAGAGCCTCGACGAGATCAGGCCCGGGTGCTACGACGTCGACGCCCGGGTCAAGGACATGGACGCCGGAGGCGTGTTGGCGTCGATGAACTTCCCGTCCTTCCCGACCTTCACGGCCCGGGTGTTCGCGAGCGAGGACGCCGACCTCTCGCTGGCCCTCGTGCGGGCCTACAACGATTGGCACATCGACGAGTGGTGCGGCGCCCACCCGGGGCGCTTCATCCCGATGGCCGTCCCCGTCATCTGGGACGCCGGGCAGACGGCCGACGAGGTACGGCGCTGCGCGGCCAAGGGATGCCACTCGCTGAGCTTCACCGAGAACCCGGCTGCCCTCGGCTACCCGAGCTTCCACGATGCCTACTGGGACCCCGTGTGGGAGGCGTGTTGCGACACGGGCACGGTCTTGTCGATCCACCTGGGCTCGTCCGGTCGCCTGTCGATCCCCGCCGTCGACTCCCCGCCGGACGTGATGATCACCCTGCAGCCCATGAACATCCAGTCGGCGGCGGCCGACCTGCTGTGGTCACGGGTGGTGAAGAACTTCCCCGCCATCCGGATCGCGTTGTCCGAGGGTGGCAACGGCTGGATCCCCTACTTCCTCGAGCGTGTCGACCGGACCTTCGAGATGCACCACGCCTGGACGCTGCAGGACTTCGGCGGCCGGCTCCCGAGTGAGGTCTTCCGGGAGCACTTCCTGACCTGCTTCATCAGCGACCCGGTGGGCATCGAGCTGCGCGAGCGCATCGGCGTCGACAACATGTGCTGGGAGGCCGACTACCCGCACAGCGACTCCATGTGGCCCAACGCGCCGGAGCAGCTGGCCGCCGACTTCACCCGGTACGCCGTGCCCGACGACCAGATCCGCAAGATCACCCACGAGAACGCCATGCGCTGGTACTCCTTCGACCCCTTCGCCCATGTGAGCCGTGACGAGGCGACCGTGGCCGCCCTCCGCCGGCGAGCGGAGGGGCATGACGTGTCGGTCATGTCGAGGAGCACCCGCGTCCGCACGCCGGACGAGAAGCTCGAGGGGTTCCGGGTCCGGGCCCGCCGAGCCGTCGCCGCCGGTAGCTGAAGCGCCCCGGGCGTACTCAGCATGGCGAAGCGTCAGATGTCGCTGGTGGGTTTCATGCAGGCGGGCAGCACCACGGTGTACGCCGGGTCGTGGCGCCATCCCGCCACCGAGCACGGCTACCTCACCGCCGGCTACTACCAGAAGCTCGGGCGGACCCTCGAAGAGGGCTGCTTCGACATGATGTTCTTCGACGACCGCCTGGCGATGCCCGGGATCTATGGCGGCTCGGTCGCCGACGCCGTGCGGTTGGGGGCCCGGCCGGTCAAGCTCGACCTGAGCATCGTGCTCGGGGTCCTCGCCACCGCCACCCAGCGGATCGGGCTGGGCGCGACCTACTCGACGACCTATTACTCGCCCTTCCACGTCGCCCGCACCTTCGCCACCCTCGACCACCTGACCGGGGGCCGGGCGGCGTGGAACGTGGTCACCTCGGTCAACGACAGCGAGGCCCAGAACTACGGGGTCAGCGAGCTGCCGGATCACGATGCCCGCTACGACCGGGCCGACGAGTTCCTGGAGGCGACGACCGGCCTCTGGGATTCGTGGGAGGACGGCGCCCTCATCCACGATCGGGCCGCCGGCTACTTCGCCGACCCCGCCAAGGTCCACGAGGTCGACTACCACGGGAAGTGGTTCAGCGTTCGCGGCCCGCTGACCGTGCCCCGATCGCCGCAGGGGCGGCCGGTGCTGCTCCAGGCCGGGTCGTCGGGCCGCGGCCGCGACTTCGCGGCCCGCTGGTCCGAGCTGATCTTCACCGGCGATCCGGGCCTGGAGATCGCCCAGGCCCACTACAAGGACCAGAAGGAGCGGATCGCCGCCGGGGGGCGCGACCCGCAGTCGGTGAAGATGCTGCCCATGGCCTACACCGTCGTGGGCGAGTCCCACGCCCACGCCGAGGAACGCGAGCGGGTGTTCCTCAACGACCTGGTGGACCCCCAGGCGTCGCTGACGTTGCTGTCCGAGCTCATGAACCACGACTTCTCCGGGCTCGAGCCCGACGCGCCCATCACCGATGAGCTGATCGCCTCCGTATCGGGCATCCGGGGCCTGGTGCAGAACCTGCGCGAGCACATCGGGGGCAGCACGGTCACCCTCGCCGACCTGGCCGGCCATCGGGCCACGCTGCTCCAGGGCCCCCGCTTCGTGGGCACCGGCCCCGAGGTGGCCGACCAGATGGTGGCGTGGTTCGAGGCGGGCGCCTGCGATGGCTTCGTCATCGCCGCCACCCACTCGCCGGGCGCCTACGAGGATGTCGTCCGGCTGGTGGTGCCCGAGCTCCAGCGCCGGGGCGTGTTCCGGGACCACTACACGGGCCAGACCCTCCGCGACACGCTCGGCCTCCCCCGCCCCGAGGTCGCCGCCCATGGCTGAGGCAGGTGGCCCCCTGGCGGGGATCCGGGTGGTGGAGGCGGCGACGCTCGCCGCCGGCCCCATGGTGGGGACGGCGCTCGGCGAGTTCGGCGCCGAGGTGATCAAGGTGGAGCAGCCGGGGATCGGGGACCCGATGCGCACCTGGGGCAATCGCAAGGACGGCGTCGGCCTGGTGTGGAAGAGCGTGGCCCGCAACAAGCGCTGCGTGACCCTGGATCTGGGCCACGAGAAGGGGCAGGAGCTGTTCCACCGCCTGCTGGCGGTCAGCGACGTCCTCGTCGTCGGCAACCGGCCGAGCGCCCTCCTGCGGTGGGGCATCGACTACGAATCGGTCCACGAGCGTCACCCCCGGCTGGTGATGCTCCACGTCAGCGGCTACGGACGCGGTGGACCGAAGAGCGACCGTCCCGGGTACGGGACGCTGGCCGAGGCCATGAGCGGCTTCGCCCACGTGACCGGCCAGCCCGACGGGCCACCCACGCTCCCTCCGTTCATGCTCGCCGACGGTGTGGCCTCGCTCGCCGCCACCTACGCGGTGGTCATGGCCCTGTACCACCGCGACGTCCACGGTGGCGGCGGGCAGCTCATCGACGTCAACCTCATCGAGCCGCTGGCCCGCCTGATCGAGTCGTCGACGCTGTCCTACGACCAGCTCGGCGTGTGTCCCGGCCGGGTGGGCAACCGCCTCGACGCCAGTGCACCGCGCAACGCCTACCGGACGGCCGACGACAAGTGGTTGGCGATCTCGAGTGCATCGCCCAACATCGCCAGGCGCGTCTACCGCGCCATCGACCGGCCCGAGCTGGCGGAGAACCGCGACTACGTCGACCCGGTCCGCCGTCAGGAGCGGGCGCTCGAAGTCGACGCGCTGGTCGCCGGCTGGGTCGGGAAGCGCAGCCTGGAGGACGCCATGGCGGTGTTCGAGGCCGCCGAGGTGACGGCCGCGCCGGTCTACGACGCCCGTCAGCTCCTCGCCGACGAGCACCTCCGGGCCCGCGGGTCCTTCGTCGAGGTCGACGATCCGGACCTGGGCCGGGTCACCGTCCAGGCCCCCGTCGCCAAGCTGACAGAGACACCCGGCCGGGTGGAGCACCTGGGCCGTGATCTCGGTGCCGACAACGACGCCGTGTTCGGCGACCTCCTCGCGCTCGCCCCCGACCGGCTGGCCGCCCTCCGCGCCGCCAGGACGATCTGATGCCGGTGCGCCCCCTTCGAGCCCGACGATCCGAGCTGGCCACCCCCGCCAGCAGCGAGCGCATGTGCGAGAAGGCGCCCGGCTCGGGCGCCGACCTCGTCTTCCTCGACCTCGAGGACGCGTGCGCTCCCGCCGTGAAGGAATCGGCGCGGGGGATCGCCGTGTCGGCGCTGACCAACCTGGACTGGGGTCGGACGGTCCGCGCCGTCCGGATCAACGGCGTCGAGACGCCGTGGTGCCACGGCGACATCATCGAGGTCGTGACCGGTGCCCGGGAGGCGCTGGACGTGATCATCGTGCCCAAGGCCCGGACCCCGCGTGACGTGTGGTGGGTGGACCTGCTCCTGTCCCAGCTCGAGGCCAAGCTGGGCCTGGCCAAACGGATCGGCCTCGAGGTCCTGATCGAGGAGGCGGAGGGCTTGACCAACGCCGCGCCGATCGCCCGGGCCAGTACCCGGCTGGAGGCGATCATCTTCGGTGCCGGCGACCTGTCGGCCTCGCTGCGAGCGCGGGTGGACGGGAACTTCGACCCCATCGACGAGTACCCCGGCGACTTCTGGCACTTCGCCCGGGTCCAGGTGCTCGCCGCGGCGCGGGCCGCCGGCATCGATGCCATCGATGCTCCCTATCCGGCGTACCGGGACCCGGAGGGATACCGGCGGTCGGCGGTGCACGCCGCCGCCCTCGGGTTCGACGGGAAGTGGGCGATCCACCCGAGCCAGGTGGCGATCGCCAACGAGGTCTTCGCCCCGACGCCCGCGGAGGTCGAGCAGGCTCGTGAAGCCATGCGGATCTACCGGGCGTCGGAGGCCCAAGGGGTCGGCGCCATCGGCCAGGACGGCAAGCTCGTCGACGCCGCCCACATGCGGCTGGCCGAGAACGTCCTCTCCAAGGCGTCGCTCCCCGGGGAGGCAGGGGCATGACCGCCCCGATCCGTGTCGTGCAGTGGGCGACGGGGAACATCGGCCTGCGGTCGCTCCGCGCCGTCATCGAGCACCCGAAGCTCGAGCTGGTCGGTGTCTACGTGTACTCCGGTGTCAAGGCCGGAGCCGACGCCGGCGAGTTGTGCGGCGTGGGTCCGATTGGCGTGATCGCCACCCGCGACATCGAGGACATCATCGCCGTCCGTCCCCAGTGCGTCCTGTACATGGCCGACCGGGCCGACGTCGACGTGCTCTGCCGGCTGCTCGAGTCCGGTGCCAACGTGATCACCACCCGCAGCGAGTTCCACCGCCCGGAGAGCATGGACCCGGACGTGCGCGGGCGCATCGAGGCGGCGTGCCGGCGCGGCGGGTCGACGCTGCACAGCACGGGAAGCAGCCCCGGGTTCATCACCGAGGCGCTCCCGCTGGTGTTGACCTCGCTCCAGCGCCGGCTCGACTCCCTGACCATCGACGAGTTCGCCGACGTGTCGTCACGGAACTCCCCCGAGCTGCTGTTCGGGGTGATGGGCTTCGGCCAGAGCCCCGATGAGTTCGACAGCCGGCGGTGGGGTCACGGGGCGGCATCGTTCGGCCCGTCACTCGGCGTCCTCGCCGACGCCCTCTCGTTGCCCCTCGACTCGGTGGAGTCGAGTGGGGAGGTGGCGACGGCCCGGCAGCGGATCGAGATCGCCGCCGGCCCCATCGAGGCGGGGACGGTGGGTGCCCAGCGCATGATCGTCACCGGGATCCGCGAGGGCCGCCCGCTGATGCGCTTCCGCGCCAACTGGTACTGCACGACCGACATCGACCCGGCGTGGGACCTGCGCTCGACGGGGTGGCGGGTGCTCGTCGACGGCGACGCGCCGCTCGATGTCAGCATCTCGTTCCCGGTTGACGCGGAGCACTACGCGGCCACGACCCCCGGCTACACGGCGCACCGGCCGGTGAACGCCGTTCCCTACGTCTGCGCCGCCGAACCCGGCATCCGCACGACCACCGAGCTGCCGCAGGTGATCGCCGATCTCGGCTCCGCTTCATGAGGCCGCTTCCCGAGATCACTCCGGCGACGGAGTGGTTCTGGACTTCGGGTGCCGATGGGCGGCTGCGCATCCAGCGGTGCACGGCGTGCGCCGCCCTCGTCCACCCACCGGCGCCGATCTGCCCGTCGTGCCGGAGCCGGTCGTGGGAGGCGGCGCCGGTGTCGGGACGGGGCACCGTCGTCGGTTGCACGGTCAACGCCCACCGCTGGCTGCCCGCATTCGACCCGCCCTACGTGGTCGCCGTCGTGGCCCTCGCCGAGGATGCCGGCGTGAGGCTCACCACCAACATCTGCGGGTGCGAACCGGGCGACGTCCACATCGGGCAGGAGGTTGCCGTCCGCTTCGAGGAGCAGGACGGCGTCTGGCTCCCGCTGTTCGAACCGACCGGGCGGGATC
>Ga0102924_1004357_pt1 | contig 14308 bp, 18 predicted proteins | sample PaiPotPPM11metaG_FD_80116 | JGI IMG/M metagenome (GOLD analysis project Ga0102924, IMG submission 80116) | Iron sulfur acid spring bacterial and archeal communities from Banff, Canada, to study Microbial Dark Matter (Phase II) - Paint Pots PPM... ... | reverse complement strand
TCCCAGCACCCAAGGTCTTCATGGAAGAATTGCGGCGAGTCTGCGACCGGCACGGAATTCTGCTCGTCGCGGATGAAATTCAGAGCGGCGTTGGACGCACGGGAAAATGGTGGGCGATCGAGCACACCGGCGTGCAGCCGGACATTATCTGCATGGCCAAGGGCATTGCCTCCGGGATGCCGCTCTCAATCACGCTCACCAAATCCGACATCATGGATTGGGTTCCCGGGTCGCATGCTTCCACTTTCGGTGGCAACCCAGTCTGCATTGCCGCGGCACTCGCCACGCTCGACGTCATCGAGCGGGAAGGCTTGCTGCGCAACACTGAAGAAGTCGGCAGCCATATGCAGCGGCGCATGTCGGATTGGCCCAAGAAGCACAAGCTGGTCGGTGATGTGCGCGGCCGCGGGCTAATGATTGGAGTAGAGCTGGTTAAGAATAAAGACACGAAAGAGCAGGCGCCGGCCCAGCGCGACCGTGTAGTCGAGCTGGCATTCGAGCATGGCGTGCTGTTCCTCGGCTGCGGCCCCAGCACCATCCGCATCGCTCCCCCGTTGATCACAACTAAAGATCAGGCGGATGTCGCGATGGATGTGCTGGAAGAGTGCATCGAGCTCGCGGCAAAGTAAATCGTCAGGAGCCCCTGCCCTGCTGCGGAATCAGGAGGGCGGGGGAACACTGAATCTTTTCTCGCCAAATTTCTGCCGCTTACCTTGGCCACAAAATTTCACAAAATTCTTCTTGCATCTGTGGAAATTTTCCGTACATTAATCTCTGCGAACTAACTTCAGCGCGATTCCTGGAATCCAACCACCAGGAAGCTCGCAAGCGAATCCAGCCTCGCGGGGAGCAGCTGAGAGTGAGTCGCTTACGGAGGAAGCCATCGGAATTGGCAACAGCTAGCGCCACACATCACCAAGTCTCGCCTCCTCTCCTTTCCCCTTCAAAAAAGAAATCCGCTCGCCTGACGCTCTGGCCGCTCGTCGCTGCCACCTTCTTTATGGTCTCGGGCGGCACCTACGGCATTGAAGATATCGTTCATGGCGCCGGATACGGGCGCGCCATTCTCTTCCTTGTGCTCACCCCTGTGCTCTGGAGCCTGCCGACTGCCTTCATGATCGGCGAGCTCTCGAGCGCGCTGCCGTTCGAAGGCGGCTACTACGCCTGGGTGCGGCGAGCCATGGGCAATTTCTGGGGATTTCAGGAGGCTTGGCTCTCGCTGACAGCCTCGATTTTCGATATGGCGATCTACCCGACCCTGTTCGTGGCCTATCTCACGCGTCTGTTTCCATGGTTTGCGGCAAACCATCGCGGGCTGATAGTTGGCCTCGGCGTCGTCATCGTTTGCTCGTTGCTGAATATTGCCGGCGTGAAGGTGGTCTCGACGACGTCTCTGTGGCTATTTTTTGCGCTATCGTCGCCGTTTGCACTCGTGGTGTTGCTTTCGCCGCTGAAGTACGGAGCGCTGTTCCACGCCGTGACCACGCCCACAACCTCCAAGGTTGATTTAATCGGCGGACTGCTGATCTGCATGTGGAATTACATGGGCTGGGACAACGCCTCGACCATCGCGACCGAAGTTGAGCGCCCGCAGCGCACGTATCCTCGGGCAATGCTCGCTGCCGTCGCCATCGTGGCCTTGAGTTACATCGTTCCCGTCGCGGCCGTCTGGATGACCCATCTTCCTGCCGGCGCTTGGGAGACGGGTTCGTGGGCAGATATTGCTGGCCTGCTCGGCGGCCCGGCTCTGCGCATCGCACTTGTCGTGGGCGGCATGTTCAGCGCCTTCGGCATGTTCAACGCCTTAGTGATGAGCTACTCGCGCCTGCCCTTAGCAATGGCGCAGGATGGCATGCTGCCGAAAATATTTGGCAAACTGAATCGCCGGCGCGCTCCATGGGTTGCAATTATCGCATTGGCCATTGGTTGGGCCGCGTGCCTGAATCTTGGATTCGAGCGGCTGGTCACGATCGACATTCTCATCTATGGCCTCAGCCTCGCGCTGGAGTTCACGGCGCTGGTAGTTCTGCGAATCCGCGAACCGCGTTTGAGGCGTCCTTTTCGCGTTCCCGGCGGGATGTTCGGCGCCATTGCGGTCGGCATCGCGCCCGTGCTTTTACTCGGTTTCGACCTTGTCCGCAGCGAAAGTGAACAAGTCGCCGGGATGAGTTCATTCGCCTTCGGCGCCATGATCATTGGGGCGGGTGTGCTCGCTTATGTCCTCAAACAGGTGCTCAAACCCGCTGGATGGACGGTAGGCGAAGGTGCTGAACCTGCCGCTTAAAACTCAGGGCTGAAATGAGAATTAAAGAACCGTTTCTTTTGACTTTTTCTGTGCTCTGGATTGTCGCGGCGATTCTTCCTAAGAAAATAAACCGCAGACGTTCGGGAGTCCCCTACGAGAACCAGGCCCTTGCACGGGCCGGCCTCGTTGCGATCGGGCTGGCAATGCTCGTTCTTTGTTATTCCCTACCTTCACGATAGGGCGGTCCTCCTGCGTGTTGTACACTTCCCACAAATGACCAAACGCCGGTCCAAAGGCGCGTACATGATCTCGGCGGTGGCCGAGATGTATGGAATCCATCCGCAAACTCTGCGCCTTTACGAGCGTGAGGGATTGCTGAAACCCTCGCGCACCGAGGGCAATACCCGCCTCTACACTGACGAAGACCTGCAGCGGCTGGAGTTCATCCTGAATCTCGCGCGCGACCTTGGGGTAAACATCAGCGGGATGGCAATCATTCTGCAAATGCGCGAGCGCATGGAAGAGATGCAGCGTCAGATCCAGGATTTCGTGAAGTACATTCAGGAAGAAGTGCTCTCGCGCGCGAACGCCGCCGCTGATCCTTCTCGCGGAGCAATCGTCGCCATCCGGCGACCCTTCCCGCCAGAGCCGCCTGCAGCAAAAAAGCGCTGACCATTTGTCGCCCTGAGCGGAGCAGCCCAGGTGGATCAGACTGGCTGTGATTTGAGTATGATCGAATCGCAATGCTCCCCTTCAAGCTCATCTACAGCGACGGGTACTACTTGCCCATCGGCCAGCATGTTTTCCCTGCTGAGAAATATCGGCTTGTTCAGCGGCGATTGATAGAAACCGGCGTGGCTGGCCCGGAAGACTTCATCACTCCTCAACCTGCTTCGGATCAAGACATTCTGCTCGTCCACACGCCCCAATATGTCAAAAAGCTAAAAACCGGAACTCTTTCGGCTCGTGAGGAATTGGAGCTCGAGGTTCCGTACTCGCCGGAGCTGGTGAAAGCGTTTTGGCTTTCTGCCGGCGGTTCCATTCTCGCCGCTCAACATGCGCTGAATGATGGAATTGCCATCAACATCGGGGGCGGATTCCATCATGCATTTCCCGATCACGGCGAGGGCTTCTGCATGATTCACGATGTGGCGGTCGCTATCCGCCGCATGCAAGCTGACAACAAAATAAAAACCGCAATGACCGTCGATTGTGATGTTCACCAAGGCAACGGCACGGCGGCTATTTTTGCCGGAACGCGCACCGTTAGCGAGCAGTTGCCGTCGAGCGCGCGTGCGGTCCTGGGCCAGCGTCCGCTTATGCGTGGCACCCATGCCGGCGACGTTTTCACCATTTCGCTCCATCAGGAGAGCAACTACCCGCCATCCAAGCCGCCCTCGTCAATCGATGTGGATTTGCCCGACGGCATTACCGATGACGACTATCTCGCCTGGCTTGATAACGCGCTCAGCTCCGGCCTGCGCCAGTTCACGCCGGATTTGATCTGCTACATCGCCGGCGCCGATCCCTACCGTGAAGACCAGCTCGGCGGCTTGGCGCTGACCGTCGAAGGTTTGAAGAAGCGAGATGAATTAGCCTTCCGCGTGGCCAAGACGCGCGGGATTCCCGTGATGGTGACTTACGCCGGCGGCTATGCCCGCAACGTGGCAGATACCGTGACCATCCATTGCAATACGGTAGTGGCGGCAAAAGAAGTGTTTCAGAGTATCAAGCTGGACTAGAATCAGCTGCCCGCGAAAGAGAATGGCACTCCAGGAGGAGAACATGCCGACACAGCGTGTGACCGTGATCTATCCAAACAAAGACGGCTCGAAATTCGATTTCGACTATTACACACAAAAACATGTTCCATGGGTCGCGAGATTGGTGGGCAAGAGCATCGAGGTTCGTCGGGGGATCTCGTCGGCAGCCGGTGCGCCGGCACCCTATGTTTGTATAGCGACCATTGCAGCCAACATCGCGGAATTTCAGGCTGTGTTCGCCCGGCATGGCGCGGAGATTCTCGCGGATGTTCCGAACTACACGAACATTGAGCCGACAGTGCAGTTCGACGAAATATTAGCGGAATGTGAATCGCTAAAGATGGAGACGGCGCGGCCTTACAGCTCTCGCTGAAAGGAGATATTGCTCGCCTAATTCGAGCCCGCCGCGAAAGACAACTTCGCCCCATGACTACGGCTGCACAAAATCAGAACTCGACTGACCCGCTCATCGAATTCCGTAACGTTGAATACCAGTCGAGCGGCCGGGAAGTCTTGCGCGGGCTGAATCTCGCGATTCATCGCGGAGAGGTACTTGTTCTGCTCGGACGCAGCGGCTCCGGAAAAACGACCGCGCTGAAACTCGTGAACCGGCTGCTAAAACTTTCTCGCGGCGAGGTTCGAGTGGAAGGCCGCGACGTCCGCGAGTGGAACGTAATTCAACTCCGGCGCCACATAGGATACGCAATTCAGGAGGTCGGGCTTTTCCCTCATTACACGGTGGAGCGTAATGTCGGCCTGGTTCTTTCGCTCGAACGCTGGCCCAAAGAAAAAATCCGCGCGCGCGTTCAGGAGCTTCTGCATTCAGTAGGCCTGAATCCGGACGTTTCCTCGCGCTACCCGCACCAACTCTCCGGAGGCCAGCGCCAGCGCGTCGGCGTGGCCCGCGCGCTTGCAGCCGATCCGCCGATTCTCCTGATGGACGAGCCTTTCGGCGCGCTCGATCCACTCACTCGTTCTGATCTTCAGCTCGGATTTTTATCGCTGCAGCGGAAATTGGGGAAAACTGTACTCTTCGTCACCCATGACCTTCACGAAGCATTGTTCCTGGGGACCAGAATAGCGTTGCTCGAAGAGGGCCGGCTCGTTTCGCTCGGTTCTCCTGAGGAATTTCTGAACTCATCTGAACCTCTGGTGATGAAATATGTGGAAGCATTCGGATCAGTTGAGCGTGCGCGAGGGAACAAATGAATTTCTGGAATTTTGTTACGCAGAACCGGTTGGAAATCGCCGACCTCACCTTGGAGCACTTATGGATGGTTGGAATCTCGACTTTGCTGGCGCTCGCAGTCGGCATCCCACTCGGCATCCTTATTAGTCGCCGCCCCGCGCTGCGCAAGCCGGTGATTGCGACCGCGAACATCATTCAGACTATCCCCAGCCTCGCGCTATTTGGATTTCTACTGCCGGCGCCCTGGATCGGTGAACGCGCAACTCGACTCGCCATTTTGGCGCTGATGCTATATGCGCTGCTACCGCTGATTCGCAATACTTACGCCGGGATCACCGGCGTGGATCGCGGCGTAATCCTTGCCGCGCGTGGCATGGGACTGACTGAATCGCAGCTACTATTCAGAGTTCAACTGCCGCTCGCTGCCAGTGTCATCCTCGCCGGAGTCCGCATCGCCATCGTGATCTCGATCGGCTTGGCAACGATCGCCGCCGCAATTGGAGCCGGCGGACTCGGCGAATTAATCTTCCGCGGTTTGGCAATGGTGAATAATTCCGTCATTCTCGCGGGAGCGATTCCAGCCGCGCTGATGGCCTTGGCCGCCGACACGTTGCTGGGCTGGCTGGAAAAACGGCTCTCGCCACCCCGGGCGGCTTGATGCGCCTATAGCGTTTGTATCAGGGCACGACTTCAGTCGTGCCGTGAAAGACCAAATTACGATGTCATTCCGAGGCGTCGAACATAGTGAGACAACGAGGAACCTGCTTCATCACTCAGAAAAGCAGGTCCCTCACCGCTGGAAGCGGTTCGGAATGACAGCAATAAAAAAGGTATTTCGACCACTGGCGTGCCTCGTCCTCACTCTCCCTCTTCCCGCCTGTTCCCATCCCTCCCGCGTCGTTGTCGGCTGCAAGAACTTCACCGAGCAGATCATCCTCGGCGAACTCATCGCACAGCAGATCGAAAACAAGACTCATCTCCCGGTCGAGCGTCGCTTTTACCTTGGCGGCACTTACATCGCTCACCAAAGCATTCTCGCCGGACGCATCGACGTGTACCCCGAATACACCGGCACCTCACTGACCGCGGTCCTGAAAGCAACGGCCAGTTCCAACTCAACAGCAGTTTACGATCGCGTCAAGTTGGAATACGAGCGACGGTTCCACCTGACGCTCGGCCCTCCGCTTGGCTTTAACGATACTTTTGCGATCGAGATTCGCGGCGAAGACGCACGCCGCCTGCACTTGCAAACACTTTCGCAAGCCGCGCAGTACACTCCGCAATGGCGCGCCGGATTCGGCTACGAATTCATGGAGCGTCCCGACGGTTACAAGGGCCTGGTCGCAACCTATGGCCTGCGTTTCGCCGCGCCGCCGCGCATCATGGACCTCGGCCTTCTTACCCGCGTTCTTAAAGATCATCAGGTAGATCTGATTGCTGGCAACATGACCGATGGCCTGATCCCAGCGCTCGATCTTTTCGTGCTCGAAGACGACAAACACTACTTTCCGCCTTACGAAGCAGTTCCCATTGTTCGTCAGCAGACACTCGCGCAGCATCCCGAAATTCGCACGGCGCTCGAAGCCCTCGCCGGCAAGATTTCCGATGCCGAAATGCGCCGGCTCAACTACGCAGTCGATGGACAGAAGCGAGACGTGAAGGAAGTAGTCAGAGCGTTCCTGCGCCAGAAAGGACTATGACCAACGACGATGCAGGACTACTCGGGGTTCCGAAGACGGGGAATCCGAACCGTCAGAGCTTGAGAGTAAGCCGCTCGGACTCGTCCGGCTTCTCGTGTACGAACTGGAGCACTGCAGCGATCACAAGACCTACGACTAGCGCACCGGCGACGACGTACCACAGCGCCGGAATAGCCAGCAGAAAGATCAGCGAGCTTCCGACCGCGAAGACCAGCCCAGGAAAATTGCCCTCGACCGGGAGCCGATGCATCGTGATGCCACGATGTGGAGATTTGCTTTCCATCGCCGTTCTCCTGTACCTCATTATGCTCCTGACTAGCCCAATGCAGATATTAATGGTCGGTGCTCACTTCCTTTCTCCTGGGCGCGCGCTCGAAAATAAAGTCGCTCCTCCGGATGCCAGCGCATCTTCTATCGAAAGGACCAACCCAGATGAAGCTGGTCTCCCTCAATACCGGGCTCCCTCGCGAAGTGATTTGGCACGGCATAAGTGTCACTACCGGAATCTTCAAGCAGCCGGTCGAGGGCCGCGTCTCGTTACGTAAGCTTAACCTGGATGGCGACCGTCAGGCGGACCTCACCGTCCACGGCGGAAAAGATAAGGCCGTTTATTGCTATCCGGTCGGGCACTACGATTACTGGAAAAAAGAGTTGCCGGGTCGCGACTTGCCGATGGGAATGTTCGGAGAAAACTTCACCATTGATTTTCGTAAAGAATACATCAGTGGCAGCGAGATCGGCGCGGGCGCAGCCCTGCCTGAGGACTCGGTCCACATTGGCGACAGGTTTTCGGTTGGGTCCGTCGAAGTGGTCGTGACCCAGCCTCGGCTCCCTTGCTACAAACTCGGCGTGAGATTCCAGTTGGATGACATGGTAAAGCGGTTTCTCGTCAGCGGACGGTCGGGCTTCTACCTCGCGGTCACCTGAGGGTGAAGTGGGCGCCGGGGACGAGATGCGGGCCATTGGCCAACCCCGAGACGAACACTCAAACTCGGTTACCGTTTCTGACATCACTCGGCTGTATGTCGCGAAAAAGTATTCGGATGATGACGCACGTTCGGTAAAGCGGGCAGTCCAGGTCGTGGCTCTGCCGGAAAGTTGGAAAGAGTATTTTCGCGAACGGCTGGAGAAAATGAATGTTCAAGTTTGAGAACTATTCGTGAGGATACCCCGTCCTTGTGTCTCCCGGTTTTTGGAGACACAGGGCGGGGATTTCGATTTCACAAACCAACCAGCTTACGGCCCGAGCAAAGCTTACTGTTTGTCATACACGGCGACGCTTTTGTACTTCTTGCCCTTCGCATCAGTCCCCGTGGTCGTAACTGTGCGGCTCTTGCCGTCGGCTGAGAGCACAACGTGGGCTACAAGAACAACCTTGCCGCCCTTTTTGGACGTTACGTGAAGCGTGTGGTCATCAATCTGTTTAGCTGACCGCATGTCTTCATTCGGATTCCCCGTCGAGGGATAGTCTTTGCCGTCAAACTTACCCGTCCACTCGCTGTGGATCGCCGTACCATCGGGCGCAGTGCCGTCGATCGTCACTTTCATGTTGTCACCCGCAGCTTCATAAACAACTGTGTTGTTCTTCGGCGCGCCGGCGGCGAGCTTCGATTTGGCCTCGTTCAGTTTCCAGGTGCCCATCATCGCGTCGTTGGCTGCGAAGCACATTACCGCTACCAAGCACAACCCGAGCGTCAACAAACTAGTTCTGATTTTCATGTAGCCTCCATTTGCGGACAGGATTGTAGGGCTGATCTACCGCGCGCGCATTTTAGTGCTGCAGGGCGCATTGTGCAACTTATTAACTCTGTCGTGTCGTTAGCACATGATATGTCCGGTTGAGATAGCACGTGATCTGTCCGCTGAGCGGGCGGCGAAGGTAGGAGACCATGCGGAGCATGGATTTCTACCCGAGGGCCGCGACGGAGCGGGCGATGAAAGTACAGGAAGTGATTTTGCGGGCTGCGGCCAAGAAGATTACGTGGTGGCAGGCGGCGGAGATTATCGGCATCAGCGATCGGCAGATGCGACGGTGGCGGGAGCGCTACGAGGAGTTTGGTTTTCGCGGGCTGTTTGACCGGCGGCGGGGCAAGCCTTCGCCGAAGAAGGTCCCCATGGCGGTGGTGGAGCGGGTGCTGGCGCTGTATCGCGATCAGTACTTCGATCTGAACCTGCGGCATTTTCACCAGTCGGCAACGGCGCTGCGGTCTAAGACGTGCCCGCAGTTTTGCGGGACGCGGATTTACGTGACACCGATTTACTTAAAGGCGCCTTGCGGGGTTCAGCTACCGCGCTGTCCAGTCCGGCCGCGATGGCGTCAAATTCCGGCTTCGGCCCGTTCCAGCGCAACTGTTCCACGTCTTCGAAGAGCGCGATGTCAGTGCGGAGCGTGGCCAGGGTTCGAAAAAGCAGCGCGTTGTCCCACTCTCGGCAAAGCGTGTCGGCGAGTGCGCCTGCGCTGGTTGCGTTCACGTGCCATTCGCGACAATCCTTGGGGATCGATTCCAGATGACCAAACTTGGCGAGGACAGCTGCCGACGATTTCGCGCCCCAGCCTGCCAGCCCGGGATAACCATCTGCCGAATCGCCCACCAGCGCCAGATAGTCTGGAATCGACAACGGCGGGACACCGTATTTCTGAATGACGCCCTGCTCATCCAGGGTCACTCGCGTGCGGCGATTGAGTTGCACGACCCGCGTGCCTCTCACACATTGGGCGAGGTCTTTGTCGGGCGTGCAAATTACGACGCGTTCGACGCGAGCCTCTTTTCCTGCAAACGCCGCAGCGGCCGCCGCTCCAGCAGCCAGAGCGTCGTCGGCCTCGAACTCCACCATCGGCCAAACCACGATGCCAGCCGCTGATAAGACGTCCTCGAGCAGGGGGAATTGCGCCAACAGATCAGGTTCAACGCCCTCGCTGGTCTTATATCCCGGCCACAACTGGTTGCGAAAAGATTCAATGACGTGGTCGGTGGCAACCGCGATGTGCGTGGCCCCGCCCTTAATCATTCCCAGTACCGACGCTAGGACGCCACGCACCGCGCCAACCTCCCGGCCCTGCTTATCGCACGCGGAAGGCAACGCGTAGTAATGCCGGAACAGCTCGTAGGTGCCGTCAACCAGAAAAACTTCCATGGCTCAGGGAAGAAGGATACTACGATATCGAGAGCGACAAGTCGGCCACTCATTAGCAAGGAAATGGGGGAGGATGGATGGCCGGGCGGTAGATGTCGCGAACCGGGAAGGGCACGGCTTCATAGCCTGTCCTGAGCGAAGTCGAAGGATGCCAATTTTGTTCCACCCCTTTGTCATCCCGAGCGATGCAGGATCATTCGCTTGCGGATGATCTGCGGAGTCGAGGGATCTGCAGTAGCGGTCACCGTACGGAATTGAGAGCAAACCTCAACGGCTGAAGCCATAATTCACTCAGACGAGTCGGCACGACTGAAGGTCGTGCCCTTCCCGATGCACGAGACTCGAGGTACCCACGCTTTGAAAATCGCGAAGAGCCCGCCCTGAGCGTAGTCGAAGGGGTGGGGCAGCCTCAGCTGAGGTGATTTAAAGGGTGGGCCAGCCCGCCCTCATTCGGGATGATTCGAAGGGTGTGCCAACCCGCCCGCTCCACAGCTCTTTAGGAACTCCGCAGTCAGATCGAGTTCTGCGCCCAGGCGACTTGTATCCGTCTTGGCTGGCTGAGGGACGTAAATCAACATGCCTTGTCGAGCGCGGGTCATTAGGACTCGATAGGCATTGACTAGGTAGCTCAACCGCCTCGTCTCCGTCGCTTTAATCAGCTTCCATTTCTTGTTATCGAATCTGCGACAGATCCACTTGGTACCGTCCCAGGTGAGGTCTTCTGACCAGCAAAGTCCAACCCAGTCGAGTTCGAGACCCTGAATCTCGAACTGGGTCGCTGCTACTTCAAGTTTTGAGCTTGCTCGAACATCGTTGCAATACTGGTGATTGCAGCCAGGATTAGGACAATCATGTGTATCCAGGAACCAGTGCTCCCAGTCGAACCTTTGATGGAAATCGAAACTTGGCTCCAGCCCATCGACACGGAGACGGGCGGCAGACGCACTGGCGACTAGCCCAGCACGAGTGCGCCCCCGCTGATTAGCTCTAAGCCACTCCCTTGCGCAGTTCAGATGTCGTGTGATTGCTGGCTTTGCGTCCATCGCGCTCGCTATTCCTGAAGCTATATCAGCCTTGCCAGATAGCACAGAATCTACCCAGTCGGAAATGCGTTGTGCCCGAATCGAACGTGTGCTGACATTAAGGTGCAATGCGTCGATCTGGACTATCCTCTCTTGGTGAGGACTAGGGGTTTCGAATAGTCGGAACCCTGCGGGGCTGTCGGGCCGCAGTACCGTCGGAGATGCATAGACTCTCCAATGCGGGAAGCGATTCAACGCCCGGCCCCATTCCGCTAATCCCGCCTCACCACGATTGATCTCTTGACCACCGCCGATCAATCCAACAATCACCGCCCAGTCCGAGCGCCGTTCCATGACTTCAAGCATCATCTCGGGTTCAGATACCTGAGGGCGATCTGCACGCTTGTTTTGTTCGGCATCCCAGGCTCGTTGTGCCTCGTCAAAGACAATGACGTTCTGCACAGGCTCGCGTCGTCCTTCGCCGTAGTATTGGTCGGCGAAGCGATGAACATTGTGGACAAATGTACGGACTTCCAACTCGGCCTGTCGCCGAGTAACTCGCCGATCGGCAAGTCTGCTCCGTTGCACGACGTCGCGAATCAGAGCTTCTTGAATGACCTTTACGAGCGGGCCATTTCCGGAAAGAAATGAGCTGAAATCTTTAATCTCGGGGCGGTGTACCGTGTTGAGGCCGACTAGAGTCTTGCCAGCTCCTGGTACACCGGTAGTGAAGCAGATAGCCTTTCGCCCGTTAACTCGCGCGTCCAGAACGATTTGTACGAGCGCGTAGGTTGTTGTTTCCAAATCCTTGCGAGCCGCACAGGCATGTCCAATCTCAAATACATCCATTCCAGAATAAAGAGCGACTGCGGCATCGATGATTGGCGGTATTGGCTTGAACCGTCCAAGATTCCAATCCTCAATCTTTATCGGCGCTTTGTGTTCTTGCACATACTCACGGCAAATCATCGTGAGGGCTCGTCCTAAGTGGCTCGTTGATGTAACTCGGCATTGCTCTATGAGGGTGTCGAATTCAGTGCGCGCGCTGTTTGACGAAGCCGGTGAATCCGCTACAACAAGCGGCACAATTGTTTTGTGCTCGCTGTATTCATGAAAGCACGCAAGGTTCAAAGCGTAGTCGTCGACCTGACGTATGGCTGAGGTTGGACTAGCCCCCGTTTTCGTTTCGATGACAATGATCACATCGTGAGCAATCAGAACCGCGTCAATCCGCTTGCCGATGATCGGTATTGGGTATTCGAGCAGGACTCCCCAGTCTTTCGCGCCGGGGCGGAGATGAAGCAGTTCGGAGATACCAGATGTTAGAAACGGGAGTTGCGTGTTCCAAGCCTCGATTGCTTGCGGGGTCAACGGGAACCGTGCCGCGGCATTAGCCTGAGCCAACTTCCATAGAATCGTGGGAGGGCTTTCATCGACAAATACCCTCAACGGCCCTTGGTAGTAGGCAGGCATGGGAGGGGACCAGGATATTCAGAAGTTTGTATTTGGTCCAGTTTGGCGATACAGGCTGACTCCGCATCGATGCTCGTGCTTGGCTCGCTCTGACTATTGGGCAGGCATTAAATGCCGATGTATATGCTCATCAAGGAGGAATATGCGTGATTATTCCGTGACAATCACTCTGAAGGGGCGCAATCGTTCAGACATCAAAAAGCAGCTGCGCGCGGCCTTCGGTGCTTCTGTTGCAAAGCGTCTAAAGTTGCTGATTTCCGCGAATTGCTCAACTAGTACGAATCCTGTCAGGCTAATGACCATTTCGGTTGTGTCCACTGGACGGACGAAGATCTGCTGACCGGACTCGGGGAACTCAACATCAAAGCGACGCCTGAGATGCTCGATTCCATCAAGGACAGTTATGCCAGGCGGCACGTCGCAGATCGCATGATCGAAAGAGGCTGGGATGTTATACAGCAGGCAATAGTTGACACGGGCCCGGCATGAGCAAAAATCCGTAAGGCCCGATCATTTCCCGAGTCCCGCCGATTGGGTGCCTCGCCTCCCCGCTTGCCAATCCTGCTAAGCTCCAGCATAATAATTACTTGTCTTATTCCCGATAGGTTGCGCGCCAGGCGTGCGTATTGTCGCCTCGCAAAAAGCGCGAGGCATCGCACGGCGCGCCCAGGCTCCTTCGACGAGCTCAGGACAAGCTCCTCGAACGCCAAAAGAAGGCGGCTCGGGATGAGAAGGGCAGGCCGAGCCACTACCTCCTTTCGGAAGAGCAGGAAAAGCGGAGTGGAAGCGCGGTTCCCACGTCTCGCAAAGGCGGCGAGACATGGGGCACCCTGCAATTTGAAATTTGCCGAGCGTTGCTCGGCTGGACGGGCGAGGGCTTGGCCTGAGCGAAGTCGAAGGGGTGCCCGCCCCCACATAGTTCGAGATTAACGACAGGAAAGGAAACCAGTTCAGTGTTAATGATTCGTCTGGCGCGCGTAGGCGCGCGCAAACAGCCGCACTACCGTGTGGTGGTGATCGAGAAGGAACGGGCGCGCAACGGGCGTCCGGTGGAGATTGTGGGGACGTACAACCCCCGCACCAACCCGGCCAGCGTGGAGCTCAAGCGCGAGCGCATTGACTACTGGCGCTCCAAGGGCGCGCAGGTGTCGGAGCGCGTCGGCAAGATTCTGGGCTTTACAACAACGACTGCGCCCGCAGAACCGGTCGCGTCGTAACTTCAAGGCCCTCGCCGCCGAGAACGCACAGTACTCAGCCGCGAAGTGGCGGCATGTGAAAGCCCGGCATGGAAATGTTGGGTATCGGCCGGGCAGGGATCGAGTGCCGCAGGGACGGCACCGAATTACCATTGGCGGACGAGGGCGTCCGCCCCACACGGAATCAAGCATGACTGACCAGGCTCCCAATCCGAAGGCTTTGATCGAGCATGTTGCCAAGGCGCTGGTCGCCGCGCCCGATCAGGTGATCGTCGAACAAGTGGACGAGGACGGCGAACTGGTCCTCGAACTCGAAGTCGCTGAAGACGATATGGGCCGCGTGATCGGGAAGTCGGGCAAGGTCGCGCGGGCGATGCGCAATCTGCTGCACGCCGCGGGCGAGAAGGCCGGCCGGCGCTACGAGTTGGAGATTCTGGAATAGCCGCAGATTTTGGCATGACGGGCGACGCTGGGTTCATCACTCTGGCGCGCGTGGTGAAGACGCAAGGGCGGCATGGGGAAGTTGCCGTCGAGCTCCACACCGATATTCCCGGACGGCTGCACGCAGGCATGCGGGTTTTCGCT
>Ga0102924_1004354_pt1 | contig 14313 bp, 7 predicted proteins | sample PaiPotPPM11metaG_FD_80116 | JGI IMG/M metagenome (GOLD analysis project Ga0102924, IMG submission 80116) | Iron sulfur acid spring bacterial and archeal communities from Banff, Canada, to study Microbial Dark Matter (Phase II) - Paint Pots PPM... ... | reverse complement strand
CTGTACGACCGTGAGCGAGAGGTCATCCGGCTAACCCCACTGGTCAAAGTGTTCGGCACCATCCAGTGGCGGGGCGGTTCCGTCAACATCCTCGCCAAGCATTTCGAAGAGGTCCGCGCTGAGGTTGCCACACCCGGCGCGAGGAATTTCCACTAACCGGCCATGGCCTCACAAGCTGCGTGCGCCCCCGCATCGCCAACTATTGGACAGCCCCTCGCGCAACCTCGCCGCCGTGGCAAGCTGCACCAGCTCGCGCTGTACAAGCTGCCGCCGGCGCTGCGGCGTGCCTGCCAAGCGCGCATCGCCTGCCTAGTGATCCCGCATTTTCAGCTGGAGATCGAGTTACTGCACCGGCCGGAGTTGCGCGGCAAATCGGTGGTGATAGGCGGCGGCGTCAACCAGCCCAAGACGGTGCTGGACTGCTCGCCTGAGGCAGAGACGTGGGGCGTGACGGTTGGACAGCAGCTGAGGCAGGCTCTCGCCCGCTGCCACGAAGCCATCTTCCTCGAAGCTCGACCGACCGTGTACGCCGATGTGAACGATCGCGTCTTCCAGGCGGCGTACAGCATCAGCCCCCGTGTCGAGATTCGGTCAGCGGGCTGCCTATATGCCGACGTTAGCAGGCTCCGGCAGAGTGAAGACGCACTCCTGGCAGAGCTGCTTCTGGAAGTGTCAAAGTCGAGTGGTCTCGAGCCAAAGGGCGCCATCGCCAGCGGGAAATTTCCCGCCTACGCTGCGGCAGTCAACTCCCAGCGACCGCGTGTCGTGCCAGCGGATGAGATGGCTGATTTCGTCGCGGACCTTGGATGCAGCCACCTCCCCGTTCCTCTTGAGATGCGTACCCGTCTGAGCTCGTTCGGGATCTACAGATTGCGGGACATCGCCCGCCTGCCGAAGGGGGCAATGCTGGCGCAGTTCGGCTGGGATGGAGCTCGTGCCTGGGAACTGAGCGTCGGACTCGATACGGAATTTTTGCGAGCTGCGATTCCGTACGAGGAGGTCACGGACCAGCTCGACTTCGACGATCCCGTGTCCAGCGTCGGCGCGCTACTCGAGGGCCTGCGAACCTTGCTCACTCGCCTGTGTGGACGGCTGTCATCATCCGCTCGTGGTGCGCGGTCCATTCGTATACGGGCATCCATTGGACACGGACGTGTCTGGGAGGGGCAGGTGTCTTTCAAGGAGGCAACCGCGGACTCCACCCGCATGCTCGCGGCGGCCAAGTCGGTCATAGAGCGGCAGGAGTGGGCCTCCAGCGTTGAGCAATTGGAAGTGCGGCTAGGCGGAGTGACGGCAGCCACTGGAACGCAAGCAGAGCTTTTCGCGAGCGCAAAACAGGGTGCGCATGAGCGACTGGATGCGACCGTGAGACACCTCGCTTCGCGCTACCGCCGGCTGCCCGTTTACAAGGTGATTCAGACCGATGTCGAATCCCGAATCCCGGAGCGTCGATATGCGCTAACCAGCTACTTGCCGGATGCGCTGAAACCTGAATTGCGGCCGCTTGGCGGACCTCGACCGATCGACGTGCGTGTCAACTCCAACGGCGAGCCTAGTCAGATTCGTTCAGACGACCAATGGCTGGATGTCATGGTCCTTCGTGAGGAGTTCCGTATTCGTGACGAATGGTGGAGTCGGCTACTGCGGCGTCGCTATTTCAAGGTGATCTTGGGCAATGGAAGCTATACCGTGCTGTTCTGCGAAGCCGGCCGTTGGTGGCTAGCAAGATAGCGGCTAGGGTTGCTCTCGTAGGACTCCGATTCCGCCGTCTCTTCAAATAGCGTCGGCCGCTCATCCCATCGGGGACCCCTGCCTACGGGAGCCTTAAGCGCCGAGATCGCCCAAATCCATCTCGAAAGCCGCTCGCGCGATGAACTGCGCAAAGTCCCCGAGGAGAGCGACGGACCACGGGGGACAGAGTCGGCCAATACGACGGAAACCAAAGGCTAGCGTGTTTTGGGCTTCAACCTCACCTCGGATTAGGGTGTTTCCAACCCCAAAACGAAGCAGTAGGCTGCTAACTTGCTTGGTGTCGTCCGCCCTTACTTTGCCAGCAAATGTGTTTTCAACGATTGAGACTAACTCAAGAGACCGCTTGAACTCCTTACTTAGGAGCGGATGTCGCCTCCGAAGTGGTTCTATGACGTCGACCGGGCAGGCCTCGTCCAAGACAAATTTGCAGGCACCATTAGGCTGATATACGCAGAGGTCCAGTACAGACGGCGACACTGCGCTCCTATCTTTGAAACTAACCCAGGCAGAAGCACCAGAGGCGGGGTTGTAGTAAGGCAGCTCGTAAACGCCGATACGTTGGCTTGGCTGCGCATTCAAGACCTCGACGACCCAAAACGAAGTCACGTATCCAGCACGTTTGCCGTTCTTACGAATCATCACATCGCAAGGCTGCGCAAGGAGCATGAACTGCTTGCCCGTTTCCGTCTCAAACAGGTCACCAAGGTCGAGCGGCAGGTGGAAGGCGCAGAGATGCTCCGGATCCTCATACATTTCATCGTGTTGAAGCTTCCACGACGTGATCTCCTCGCCAGAAGACGAAATCGTGGAAATCGCCGCCAGGTTCCGACTAGCCGAAATTACCTTTTGTAGTTGGGTATCGGCGCGTGCCTGGGCTCGGGCCTCCCTCCTTGCGTAGACCCCATAGATTCTAAAGAGCGTGTCCGGTTCCCAGACGCCTTCCTCCGCCGACCGGCGGAATACGACATGCTCGAAGTCATAAGGTGTGACAGCATCCACCTTTTTTAGGGCAGTCAGATGTGCAGCTCGCAGAATCTTGGCGGACCTACTAAGCATCTGGCGACGATGAGGGGCCAAGATAGTCATCTTGACAGCGCGTGGGAATCCTAATGGATCGTCGCCCAGTCGCGCTTTGGAGATAACGATCACCCGCTCCGTATCTAGGTTGTACTGAGACTTGAGTGATTGCCACTCGCCGTACTCTTCATTTATTGCTGTAGTAGTCGTTAGAAGCCCACAAAGTAACTTCTTGGCCGTGCTTCGGTCCAGAGCGTCACGAATGGCTTCCACCGCGATTTGTGCGTTGTCAATGCCTTCACGGCTGAAGATTTTATCGAAAAGCAAGAGCGTCTTGGCTTTTTCGAGCAATAACTCCGTGGATTGGATTCTCCACTGTGCCAACGTAAGTTGGGTGAGAGGAGTTGCGCCCAGCATTTTGTGAAGCGCTGTCATGACGACCGCTTCGGTGGCTTCTTCCTGGTCGGTGCTGCGGGCTTCTACCGCAACCAACACTTGCTGTTTGTCTCCGTCCCCGGCGGCCTCCCACCATACTCCGAGACCTGTTTCCAGAACATCGACATCAATCTGCCCATCACCCATTCGAGCAGGCGCTATTAATTCTTCGGGAAAGCACTCCGGGAGGAGATTGTCTTCCAGTGCCCGCGTCCTCTCCAGCAATCCATCAAGCGTTTGATTTCGAGAGTAGTAATCATCCACACATATGACGCGGCGGATACCTTCGGCCGCAAGAAGGTCGGTTAAGGTTGACTGCGCTGCATCAAGCGTGTCTGGCACGCTAGCCTCGCGTCAGCGCCTTCAAGTCAAGCTCGAACTTGTATCGTCGTCCGAACGAGTTCCGCTCAGAAAGAAGTTGGATATTGCCACCTTCGGACTCAAGCAATTGACTCACGATAAAGAGGCCGAGGCCCCGGCCGACGCCAGTCGGTTTTGTGGTGACAAATGGCTCGAAGAGTGATTCGTCGACGAGCGGGTCGACGCCACGTCCATTGTCGCTAACGACGGTCTTCGGGAAATGGAGCGCAATTTTAATGGCGCCCTCGCTTATCCGTTTCATGCGGATGTCCTCGGCAAGCCAAAACTCTGAATTGAGAATGAGGTTGTCGAATATCTGCGTCAGTTTGCCACGGTTGACAACCACCTGAAAGGCATCGCTTCCAGTGTCCTCGACCGAGACCAGAATCCGCTGCGAACGCAACCGACCACTGTGATATTCCGCCAAGTCCGAGCAGAAAACTCTCAAATCGACGGTTTCACGCCGCTCTCGTGCAAACCGGAATGCTGGAGCTAAATGGCCGATCTGTTTTCGCAAAGACCCAATGGTTGAGCTGATATAAGTGAAGTACCCGGACAGTTTGGGGTCGGCTATCTTCGATGTTTTGAGATGTTCGACGACATCACGTGTGCGGTGCTGGAGTTGGTCCACTGCCGCAGTTATTTCGTGCGACAACGCTTCGGCCGTGATCCCGAGGCCTACCAATTCGTGGGTCTGGCCCAGTTGCTCTTGCAAGAGCTGAACCTTGGAGTCGAGAAGTTCGACAAGCGGCATCTGGCCTTGTAGCTCGGCCAGGTAGGCTTGCGCTTGTCGCAGTGCCTCCCGGCATTCAGACAAAACGGTACCGAGACGACCAACAAGGTCGTCCAGTTCGTTGACGAGCGGCTCATCACCTGCCACCCGGGGCCTTCGCGCGAGGGAGCTTTCAGTTGCCCGAATCTCTGTACTTAGTCGCTCAGCGATCTGGCCCATTGCGTCGCTATGTCGCACGGCGTCCGAGTATGTCTTGCGAACCGTAGAAATCAGCTCCTGGGGACTGAGTGCTCGCGCCGTTGGTTCGGGCACCTGCTGTCCGCGACGATACTCAACCCATGCTCGACCGAAGAACTCCATTACGAGACCTGACCGCTGGACAAAAGTAAGCAGCAGCTTGTAGAAATTCTCGTAATAGGCGTTGACCTTAAAGCCCTCCCGGTCGGTTGTTTCCTCCAGGCGGGCGTTGTCTTTCGCACTCAGTGCGATGAAGCCGATTGTGCCCTCCGGGCGGAGCGTGTACCAGGATCTTCCGGAAATCCATTGAGCGCCGAGCTTCAGCCAGTCACGATCAACGTGAATGCCAAAGCCATCTCGGTAGACCTTCACCCCACTGAGATCGCGCACATAGCTCCTAAGGTCGCTCACCGTGTTGAATACGTCGATGTCCGCAGTTGCCGCGTCGAGAGAAAATGAATTGATCTCCCCATGGAATGGCCCGGGGTTAGCAGCTGTCCCATCAACAAGTTTGGGTTGAACATCTTCCAGCCCGATTTCCATGTCGAAGTCCAAAAGCCAGTCCCCGGTTGTTGTTCGCACTGAATATGGGACCCCGCCCCGATGTTGGGCAAGAAACCCCGCGAGCTGCTCTCCGCCGTCGATCTCGATCAGTTCTTCATATGCCTGCCTGTCTGGCTGGCTGGAGCGCTTGGCAGGTCGAAAGAAGTCCTTACTAACGTGTCCCTCAACACGAAGAGTTGATCCATCAAAGGAGATCAGGAATTGGAGGTTGGCTGCTTGGCGCACTCGCGTCGCGATGCTCGCCAATTCGACCCGCTCAGAGTTGACAATCGCCGTCACTGAGAATTGCTGGGGCGGAAGAAACGGCGATACCAACTCCGAAAGACGCGTCTCTAGACGCTCGAGAGCCGCCTTCCCTTCCCATTCCGAAGCGTCTCGGAGCCCTGAAATAATTAGCTCCGTACCGTTCTGACGTTGAGGCGGTCGTTCCTCGTAGGTGACCTTCACGTCAGAGAGTCGGCTGGCGTTCCGGAATGCGGACCAGCTAAATGCCACGTAATGCTCGACATCTTCTGATGCGGACCTTGTGAAGATTTCCAGATTGTCCCCCAGCCTCTGAGTGCTCAAGCGACCCAGACCTTTGTCACCCAAGGGCGTCCGATTCTTCTTGGTAACCCCATTGACTGCTTTCAAGGCTCGCTTGGGGGAGCTTGAAATGAACAGCCAACCGTCGCGAATCGTCGGGAAGTCCATTCCGCTGCCATTGTCTTCAACTCTGATGAAACCGATCGAGTCCGAGAACGCTGATTCCGCTCCTGGACCCTCTTGTGTCTCGATTGTTACTTTGGCTGAAAGAGAGTCGGCGTCGTAGCAGTTCTTGAGAAGTTCGACCATTGCCTGAACATCGTCGCTGATGAGGCTCTCCCCAAGTTGGAAGACGACCGACGAGTCGATTTCAAATTTCAGGTCCGCCTGTGGGGTGGTCACGTCGCTTGTACCGTGCATGTCGTTGGCCTATTCATTTGCGCCGTCGCTGCGTCGCGAAGACGAGCTGTTGCTGCGTCGCAGCTCCATTGAGGCATCCCTCAGGACCGTGGGGACTGTCAGATGCAGGTGTGGTCACGGCCAATCCTAGGTCGGTTAGGCATCGGCGGAGCTGCGTCCCTGTCGAAATATGAGAATCCGCTCGGACCGCATCGTGCTGGCCACATTGTTTCTCGTGGCCATTCGTTTCGCGGGTATTCTGCGATCGACAGCAGTCACGAATTCGACACCTCGTTCGGCGAAGAGCTCCGTGAGCATGCTATCTGACGGAACCTCGACGCCTCCGACACGCCGGTTTCCAATCGTCACTAGCAGGTATCCATTTTTGCGAATGGAACGTGCGAGCGGTGTCAGGCACTGGTCCAGGTCTCTTACGAAGGCATAGACTCTGGCGCTTCGATCACGCGGCAATAGGAGGAGCGCTTTGAGCGTCCTCTCAAGTGATGGGGATCGCTTCCGCAAACCCGAGGAGAGCTCCCAGAGGTCTCCGCGCGGCAGCGTGCCTCCCAAGCAAAGATTGTCGATCTCGTACGTCGATTTCAAATAGTCCGATTCTGCAGGCGAAGGTAGGTCCTTCGGATCGATCCATTGAAGCGGAAGGTAGCTGTTCTGGCCGTACGGGACTGTGGATGTGTTGTCCCCGTATGGCGGCGATGTGACTAGCAGATCAAATTGGCCATCAACGGGCTCTCTTGCATCGTGTAGCTTGCACGTCACGTCGCCGATGTAGCACCCGTTGGTTAGGAGTCCCGCAGCGGCGAGCGTCTCAGCAAGACTTGCGTGCCGCTTCCGATTCCGCTCAAGGATCGCCAAGAACGTCACTAATGGGTCAGGCAGGGCGTCAATCTCCGACTGCGGCCGAATGTGCAACTTGTATGTCGATGTGCGAGAGTTGCTGGTCAATCGAACAGTTTCTGCGACGGTTATCCAGAAGATACGACGGACCCATTGGTCTGGCTCCTTCGTGATTGCTCGGTGAATCCGAGAAAGGGCGGTTATGGCCTCAGCAGTGAACCACTTCTTAAGCCCGCTGAACTCAACTGCAGGCGTTTCGCTTTGGTCATGAGAGATTCGGCGAACCAGACTGTCGATTTGTGACGCCAAAGTTTCATACGAGAATGGACCAGTCTTCGCTTTGCAAAGCAACACCGCTAGGGGATTAACGTCGTGCGCCCTGGCATTGAGTCCTGAGTACATTGTTTCGGTGAGGATCGTGCCCGACCCCGCAAATGCGTCGAACACAGAACTGACACGGGGCTGCAATTGTAGGATCAGCTTCATTAGCTCGCGCTGAAGCCGCGGAATCATCATCGCCGGATACTGGTAATAGCCATGAGCATCCTCGCGATCGGTCTTTCGCGAAAAAGTCCAGTAGTCAGCGTCGTTTTGTGAGAGGAGCCTAATCCCTTCCCTAAGCTCCTCGTCCACAACACGTAATTTCTTATCGTCACATCGACTCGGAGGAGACAATGCGACTTTCGACGCGATGGCAGACGAGCGCTTGAGGACTGAGGCTATCGCCAAGAACTGACCATCGCCAAGTGCGGCGATCGCCTCGGTGTCTCTCGATAGGGGGCTCCAGGATCGCCGGCTCCGATCGGCACGATTACCTGTATACGGCCGTTGGGAAGTTGACGGCTCTCCAGAACTCCTTTGTCGGCCCAAGCCCGAATCGTCCGCTCGGAGGCAACTCCGAGAAGTCGCTTGGCCTTCGTAGTGCCAACCCAGTCGTGGTCGCTGGTGTCGATGTAGTCAATCGCCTCCCCAACGCGATCCGCGATATCGAGCGGATCAATGTGAGCGGTGGCATCGACGAGGAGTTCAGCGCGGAGGCTCCTTAGCACCTCGACCGCCTTACGGAGTGAAGTCACAGTGCCAGCGTACCAAAACTGTAAAAACTGGCACTCCACGGAAATCCGTGTTGAGCCTGGATGACCCGGGGTGAAACCGCTCCGTGCGCTCTTCTTCTCGCTTATGATTGGCACCATCTTCGTGCCACCGCGAGGCGGAGTCTGGCTACTAGGCTCATAAGGCATATCGTGCAGGTGAATTAGATGGCACGTTTCATATCTCAAGACTCCGTTGCCGGTGCTGCGACCGATATTGTCAGAACTGCTGAAGCCTCAGTCGACATTACTGGCGCATGGATAACGGGATCAGCCCTTCGATTGCTCCTGCAATCTATTCGGCCCAAGATTGAAGCTGGCCAGCTAAGACTCAGAATCATCTGTCGCCTCCATGGTCTGACGGACCTCGACATCACCGACCTCGGTGCCATCAAAGAGTTCGAGCAGTTCGGCGCACAGGTGCGCTTCTCCAGGCGACTTCACGCCAAGATGGTCCTCGTTGACCGCAGGCATGGGGTCGTTTCGTCTTCCAACCTCACGTCAGCGGCAGGCTACGTCCGCCAGGCGGAGGACAAGAACTGGACTAATTTCGAAGCTGGCGTTGTGCTTGAACCCGCCGATACCGACCTGGTCGCTGATGCAACAGCACTCTTCGAGCGCATATGGGAAGACTCCACTCCCATCGATGATCAAGCGGTGGGAGTCGTCATCGGGGAGCCTACAACCACCCAGTTCGACGTGGTCATGGTCCGGCCGGTGAAGCGAAGTCAGTACGTGGTGGCTGAGTGCGAGGGTGGTCCGCTGCTCGGGAAGATTGATGAGATCAGGACCATCAACGTTTCCTTCCCTAGTCTCGAACGGGCGGCTGCGTCGCAGAATTCTACGGGTTACAACCGCGAGCCTCTCCCGGACCTTCGCTCGCTTTTCACGGGCGAATCTAAAGAGCAAGGCTTTCTCAAGCTGACGACGTTCTTCGATCCGGCTGCCGCGTTCAATATCGCAGCGGTCCGCGTATTGAAGCAGCGCGTGGCCGACCAGTTGAAGATGGCTCTTGTCCCGACGGCGCCGGGCGCGATTGTCCAGCAGCCAACCGATGACTGGCTCCTCTCGTTACAAGGGGAGGGCGAATTAGAGATTGGTCGAGCACTCAATCACGAGACTGTTCCCGTGCACCTGAAGGCAGAGGAGATCTTGCGCCGGCATTGCGCCGTCTACGGAATGACTGGGGCGGGAAAGTCGAACGGACTCAAGGTCCTTCTTCGCTCGCTCGTCGCTTGGCTCACGAAACGTCCCGCTGACGGCGCGTCGAAGTCGCGCAACCTGAGGGTAATCGTCATCGATACGCACGGTGAATACGCAACATCGGCCGCTGAGATCGATCCTAACGCTCGGTTGGTCAATGTCCTCGTCCCGGACGCCATCGATCTTCTGGACGATGTTTCCGTCAAAGAGGGACTGAGGCTCTCGCGGATCGACCCCACATTGAAAGAGCGGATCTGGACCGTAAAAGAGAAGCTTGAAGAAGACGGTGGTACAGCCGATTGTGCAGCCGTGATTGAGGAACTGAAACAGGTTGGAGCAACGAGGGGCTCGACGCTCGAACGGCTGTTTCGAGCATTCGATCGCGATCCACACAGGTTTGCCCTCGATCCTCAAGCTCAAATCACCGATGCAGCCACTGGCGAATCGGAAGACTTTGCTGCTCCAGGCCTCTACATCCTCAACCTAAGCAAGGTGCACGACGTGACCGTGCGCTCGGAGTCGGTCGGGCACGTCATTGACCATGTGTTCGAACGCGCGAAGGACTCCGAAGGAACCTTCAACTCCCTGCTGGTGATCGACGAGGTTCAGAATTTTGCGCCCGAGTCAGGTCTGGATCCGGTTCGGGCTTCGCTCGACGCGATTCTTCGGGTCGCCCGGGAGGGCCGGAAGTTTGGAGTTGGCCTAATAATCTCCTCGCAGAGGCCTGCAAACGTCAACACCGGCCTTCGATCGCAATGCAACACCCATCTGATCTTTCGGCTGGTGAACGGTAACGATCTTGGCGCCATCGCCGACACGGTGGAGGCGGCGGACAGAACACTCGTCGCCGCCATGCTCCCACAGCTCGATATCGGAACGTGTTTCGCCTGCGGGACTGCAATTGACAGTCCTTTCTTTGCCGTCGTGCCGCTGTTCTCCGAACTGCCTCAGGTCAGCGTAAGCGCGGAGAACATCGGTCATGAGTCCAGCGCCGTCGAGCACCTATCAATGGATCGTGGCCCCCTCGATGGGTCCGATCGAGTGCCCGCCGGATAACGCTCCCTAGATCTCCAAGGTGCGACTGACTGCCCGGTCAACGTCGCTGTAGAACACGATATCGAGCTTGTCAGCTAAGTCCTCCGGCAGCGCGCCGACTTGTGATTTATTGCTGGTAGGTAAGACGACCCGAAAGGCGCCGTTTTCCATGGCCATCTGCAAAACTTCGGTGATCGACGAGGGCGCCTTGATGTTGCCCTGGATGGTCAGGTCTCCGAGCACCACTGTGCCGGCCTGCACGCGGCGTTGGGTCACCGCCGACACCATGGCCGCGAAAAATCCAACCCCGCAGGCGGCCTCAACACGGCCGCCGGATAGATCGATGGCCTCAGCGACCATGTCTTTCTGCGCGAGCTGTGGGGCAAGCCCCATGCGGTCCTCAACCGAACGCAGGTACGACCAGGCACGATTTAGCGACTCTTTCAATCCGTGCTCCAGGCCGGCCGGTGTCCGCAGCTTTCCTGTACCAGCAGTCAGCGTCACTTCTAACCGGTAGAGGCTCAAACGGGCCTGGTCGTCCATCGCGGCAGTGTAGATAGTTCCCGGAGGAAGCGGATCTGGCGAGATGAGCCCGGCGCCGCCCTGTTCTGGCACGCCCACAACGTGCTCAGCGCTGTCACCGTCTGTCGAGAGGTACGAGAAGCTCGTTTTATAGAACTCGAACGAGCCGCGCTTCTTGAGTTGCTCTTTGATGCGACGGCGGGACTCCAGCGCCAATTCCACGTATTCGCGCAACTCCTCGACGGTGACATCGCCGTGGGGATGCAGCAACTTAAGGAGACCGCTTACGGTCTTTCGAACCGCGGTTGCGTCCCGGCCCTCTACGTGGGACCCGAACCGGAAATGACTGTCCACGGCGTCAAAACGGTTCTGCTTGCGTAAAACCCGGAAGGCCTCGGCTAGATAGTCCGTAACGAAACCGAAGTGCGTGGTGAGAATGTCCTTCGAGGTCTTCGGAATCTCCCAACCAGGCAGATAAAAGTGAAGGCGATCAATGACAGCCAGGTCGAATTCCTTCGGCAGCGGTTGGAACAGATCGGTGCCCGCGCTCTGGACCAGCGTCTCGACACTTTGGTTCAGGTTTCCAACGAAAGCAAACGATGCATCCGCCATCACCTGCACGATCCCGCGGCTGAACCTGCCGTTAGCCATGTAGTCCTTCATGATCTGGAAGGTGTCGGCCTCGGTCACCTTCATGCCACCGACTTCGTCGAATGCCACGACGTCCCAGTGGCCAACCAATCCCACCTGGCGGCGCGCATTGTTGTAGAAGAGGTTGGCGCTGCTGGCCTTGCCACCGGAGAGCAGAATCCCGTAGGGAGACATCTCGCTGAAGACGTAGCTCTTCCCCGTGCCCCGAGGGCCAAGCTCAATGAAGTTGAAGTTCTTTTCGACAAAGGGTATGAACCTGGAGAGCAGGAGCAATTTGACTCGCTTCTCCATCCGGGCTGGTTCAATCCCGCTGCTGCGCAGCATCGCGTCGATCCACTGATCAGTTGAGAATTGCCTGCGGCCTGCGCAGAATTCGTCGAAATCGAAGCTGGCGAGCTGGATTGGACGGATTTCGGCGATCTTAAAGGGGCTGGCAAGCTCTTTGGGTCCCTCCGCTCCTTCTGGCCAGTACTCGACGTCAACGATTGCCCATATCCCGCCCTCCAACAGCCGCTCGTACTGTCGATAGAAGCGCTCGTTAACGTGAATCTTGTTGAAGCTGAAGTTATCCATGGCCGCCCAGTACTTGTTGAGGGCGGCTGCAAACCGCACCTCGATGCGGTCAATGAATTTGTATTTGCCGCGCTGTTCTACTAGCGACTGGGCCTTGTTGGCTTCGTCGTGCCGGAAATAGTTTTCGGTAAGCGTGTCCTTGACCACCCCGATGCCGACCTTGATGTCCTCTTCCGCGGTCGAAGCGCAGTAGCGGCCGAGCAGGTATTCCAGGACGTAACTGGGAACGTTCTCTCCGCCCTTTATCTGGTGAAGAAGGTCTTTGCGTACGACCCTGCCGGCGTAGGCCGTGGTGACCAACTGATCCAGTTCGTCTAGTTCGGCCATTGGTTCTCCATTCTCAAAGGTCTTCGACCTCGATCGCCACGGCAGCCTGCACGACAACTCCCTTACCAAGCGGTTGGTCAGTATGGGCGTCCACGGCCAGCACTTCCACCTGGTCATTCTGTGCCAGATTGGCGGTCAACCGGAAAGTGACCGAGCTTGGCTCAGATCCAAGTCGAACGATCCCCGTCGCCGCTTCCAGGCCTTCACCAGCGATGAGGCGTGCCACCGGCTCGACGTTGCCAACCCGGCGGGCCAAAACTCGGACTTCAATCTCGCTTGCGAACAGTTCTGGCGTGTAGCGCAAGATGACGGAAAAGACCCCGGTGGTTAGCTGCCCGCCGCGAACCTCTAGCTCGACTTTACGCCCGCCCACGGCGGTCTCGACTCGCGCCTCAGCCACAATGACCGGAACTATCAGCTCTTGGGGGGACAGCCCCCCATGGAAAAACTGGCGCGTCCACGGCCCAGCGAAGACGGCGAGGTGTGCCGGTGATAGCAGGTCCAGATCACTGTTGACACCGGTGTCGGCGAGCGAGACACGCACCATTTCTGGCGTGGTGATGGCTCCGCGACCAACCCAGGCCCGTGCATGAAGTTCGCCCACGCCGCCTTCTGGTCGTCCGACAACGCGATCGCGACGTAGATCGCGGCTGAGCGCAATGAACCCATGGTCAGCGCTGATCACAACGCGCCGAATGCCCGCTTGAGTGAGCCTGGCAACGGCTCGGACGAGCTGCTGGCTAGCCGTCTCGAATCCGTCCCATGTTGTCGTCAACATGCCCGACTCGCCGGCTGAATCGATCTCCTGAGAGCGAACGAGCACGAGCGTTGCACCTTCGATCCGTTTGGCTAGTTCCTTCTCACCCCGGCTGACCACCTCGGACAGTTGCAGGTCAACGACCTGGCCGTGGGCCGCGCGCAGCAACGTAACGCGGGCGGGCACGTCCTTCAATTCGGTGTCGCCAATGCGCACGACAAGCTGATTCTTGGCTCCAAGCTCAAGAAACAGTCCGTCTTCAGCGCCGGGGCAAAGGTTAGCCATGCCAACCGGAGTGATGGTAGGAAGGGCCGCAACCGCTGGTTGTAAATCCACCTCTTGGCAGATTGGCCGCAGTTTGTCCACGAGATCGACTCCCAGCTCGAAGCGCAGGGCATCAACCCACACATAAGCGGTGGGTCCAGGCTGTGACTTCACCAGCTGGGTGTGAACGTGCGATTGCGAGAGCAGTGTCCCCGGGTCGACGCCTTTTCCCGCGGCTTTGGCGAACAAGCTGATGACTCTGTCCAGCCACTCCTCGTAGGCGACTCTTGCGATACTGATGTCTTCCTCAAGCTCAGCCTCAACCTGCAGCTCTGTGAGCGCCAGCTCGAGCCTGCGATGGTCCCTGTCAACGGTCCAACCGGTATCCGCGTACCAGCCAAGGATGGGTGCTGCGTCGCCTGGGGGAGGAGTCAACCCCTGTGCCGATGCTCGGAGGCGAGCTATTGCCTCTACCACGCGCCAACGCGGCCCCCAGATGTCCGCACCCTGCAGGGGCGGCTCGAGGTCAACCCTCGCCCAGAAGCTCCGTCCCAGACGTGTGTCGGCAAGATTTCTCGCGCCTGGTAGGTCGCCAACGGCAAGCAGGCGAACCGCCTCACTCAATGCCATCTGCTCGATTGCTGGCGTACTGTCGAGGTCGACAAAATGCTCGCTCCATGTGAGCCCACTGAAAGTGACTTCGGCATCAAACTGAGCGGCTAAGTTAGCGTAGGTAGCCACACGGACCCTGTCGCGGCGCCATGCTTCAAGAATTGCCAGAGCACATTTCCGCTGCTCTGCCAAAGGCGGCGACCAGCTCGATGTAAGTCCGGCGGGGAGTCCGCCGAGGCGGTCCGCTAGCTCAATAAGAATGATGCGGCGGGTAACCGCTTGGCGCAGCTCATCGCCGGAGCCCGAAAACTCACCGCCCAGCGATCGGCCGGCAAAGGCAGCCAGTTGTGGCCAGGCGTCCGCGCCTGAGATTGACTCATCCTTCTCGCCAGCTAGGAACG
>Ga0102924_1004353_pt1 | contig 14314 bp, 11 predicted proteins | sample PaiPotPPM11metaG_FD_80116 | JGI IMG/M metagenome (GOLD analysis project Ga0102924, IMG submission 80116) | Iron sulfur acid spring bacterial and archeal communities from Banff, Canada, to study Microbial Dark Matter (Phase II) - Paint Pots PPM... ... | reverse complement strand
CAGGTAGAGCGAGCCAAGTCCCAGAAAGGCAGCCGTCAGAATGCCACCAAAGAGATACCACGTCTTGTACTCGCCGACGGTCCAGCCCCAGGCAGTCCCGGCAAACACGGCTGCTGCGGCAATGCCATAGAACAGCAACCCCAGCGACCACATCAGCTTGTGGGGCCGTGGCCGCTGGACATGCGCATCGAAGATAAAGACGGCGGCCACCAGCGCGCACAACCCCGCCAGCGCCTCGAACAGCGCGATGCCTGCATTTCCATTCATATCCTGCTGCGCTCCTCCTGCAAACTGACTCACCCCCGCGGATCGGATGTGACGGTTGGGACGTTCGTGAAATAGGCGACGATAGCCCGCACGAGGCCAGGAATACTATACGTCTGTGCAGTGATGGTGGCGGGCAGATGGTAATCTTCGAGCGTGGTGGCCGTGATCGGTCCGATGGCGGCGAGTGCGATGCCCTCCAGCGCCTCGGTATGCGACCAGCCAACCGACTCGATGGCCTGCGCCAGCCCGCGGACGGTGGAACTGCTGGTGAAGGTGATGGCATCCACCCGCTCGTCGCCACGCAGCGTCCGTTCCAGCAGCGTCTGCGGGATTGGCTGGGTGACGGTGCGATACGCCGTGACCTCATCCACCTCGGCGCCCTGCGCGCGCAACTCACTGGCGAGCGTCTGGCGGGCGATGTCGGCCCGCGCCAGCAGGAATCGCTTGCCACGAATGGCGCCCAGCTTCTGCAATCCGGCGAGAATGCCCTCGGCGACATACTTCTCTGGCGTCAGGTCCACCTGCGCGCCCTGGCGCTCCAGCGCCGCCGCCGTGGCAGGGCCAATCGCGGCGATATGCGCCTCGCCCCGGTCGGCCCATGATTTGCCGTTGGCGGCGAGCCGCTCGGCAAACGCCTGTACACCATTGACACTGGTGAACACCAGCCAGTCATAGGCGCTCAGTCGCTGCGTGACGGCGTTGAGCGGCGCGTTGTCGTTGTTCGGCGCGATGGCGATGGCAGAGAGTGTGACCACCTGCGCGCCCAGCGCCTCCAATCGCTGCTTCAGGCTTGCCGCCTGCTCTGGCGGACGGGTGATGGCGATACGCTTGCCTGCCAACGGTTGTACATTTGGCGCCTGCTCTGGTTTCGCCTCCCTAGCCGCCGTCCCTGACGATTCCAGCGCCATCATACTACCCTACTTTCCATACGATCGAGTCGCCACTCAGCGGCCCAGCACGGCGCGCACGATCTCGCCTGCCCCCTGGCGAAGCAACTCACGCGCCACAGTGCGACCCAGACTCACTGGACGTTGCGCCGCGCCCTCACGCTCGACGCGCAAAAACTGCTTGCCGTCGGGGCTGGCAACCACCGCCAGCAATCGCAACATGGCGCCATCTGCGGAGGGTATGGCATGCGCGCCCAGTGGCACCAGACAGCCGCCACCCAGTGTCGCCAGCACAGTGCGTTCCGCTGTGACGGCGCGGCGGGTGAGCGGAGAATCGAGCCGCCGCAACAGGCGTCGGGCGCGCAGATCGTCGGCGCGCGTCTCGATGGCCAGCGCCCCCTGCCCCGCCGCCGGAACCAGCGTCTCCACCGGCAGCAACTCGGTAATGTAGTCGCCGAGGCCCAATCGCCGCAAGCCAGCCGCCGCAAGAATCGTCGCGTCGGGTCCATCGGACGCCAGTGTCTTGCGCAGGCGGGTATCCACGTTGCCGCGTATCTCGACGATGCGCAGATCAGGGCGCAGATGCAGCAGTTGCGCCCGGCGGCGGAGGCTGCTGGTAGCGACGGTTGCGCCCCCCGGCAGTTCGGCCAGCGTATATCCCCGGCGCGAGACCAGCGCGTCGCGCGCGTCCTCGCGCTCAGTGATTGCCGCCAGCGTCAGTCCGGCGGTGACGACGCTCGGCAAATCCTTGAGGCTATGCACAGCGGCGTCTATCGGCTGGATGTCCGGTTGCGGCGGCTGCATTGCGGCCTCAGCGACCGCCAGCGCATGGTCATTCATCGGCTGGATGGCGGCGTCGAGTTCGCCTGCCAGCAGCGCCCGTTCGAGTTCAGCGACGAAGAGACCCTTATCGCCAAGTTGCGCCAGCGGCGTGTTGTGTGACTGAGTGCGGTCGCCCTGCGTGCGGATCGTCTCGATGCTGAACTGCGCCTGTGGCGCCTGTTCGCGCAGACGATCCAGCGCCCAGTTGGTCTGCCAGAGCGCCAACGCCGAGCCGCGTGAGCCGACGATCAAGGGCTGGCGTTTCTCCATTGGTCGCGCAGCTCGCGCAGCTATAGAGGGTGATGGAACGGTTGAAGACACAAGGTTTGCCTTTTATAGAACGTGGTGTTGGTGAAGGGTAGAGGACAGCTTCAACGGCCTGCGCATTCGCGGCCCGAAATCGGCGCCCTGCTCTCTATTATACCGCCGCTGGCCAGTGTCGCATGTCACCTCCCTGCCCGATCAGCCAGGGGAAAAGGCGACGCATGCGTGGTAGACTGCTGGTAATGGCGACTACAATTCGGCAGCAGACAGCGCGATCAACAAAATAGCCTACTGGCGCGTACAAGGGATAATGAGACGCACGGCGAGGCGCCAACGGGGCGAGGCGTGTGAGCCAAAGCAGCGCACAGACGATACGACACGACATGACGCGATAGACAGAACAGCGAACAGACCTTGACGCGACACGCCCTGTAGGGGCTGGGCGCGGGAATGCGGCAAAGAGAGGCAGACAAGACGATGGCATGGTTCGGCAATACCCGCGACGAGCAGCAGTCGGCCCAGACGACCGACGCGCAGGCGCTCGACGCCTACTCACGCACGGTGATTAACGTGGTGAGCAAGGTTGGTCCGGCGGTGGTGCAGGTGGGCGTGCAAAAGGCGGTGATGGCGCAGTCGCCGTTAGGCCCGATGCGCCGCATGGCCGAGGGCGCCGGGTCGGGCGTGATCTTCGCGCCCGACGGCTATATCCTCACCAACGCGCATGTGGTGGATGGCGCTGCGCGCATCAGCGTGACGACCGCCGACGGCCACGACCAACCAGCCGAGGTGGTCGGTGTGGACCCCGATACCGATGTGGCCGTGGTGCGCGTCTCGGTTCCCGCCGGGCAACGCCTGCCAGCGGCGAAGCTAGGCGACTCGGACAAGCTCCAGGTGGGGCAGCTCGTCGTCGCCATCGGCAGCCCCGCTGGCCTGCAAAGCACCGTCACTACCGGCATCGTCAGCGCGCTGCACCGTACGCTCCCTGGATTCGGCGGTCGCCTGATCGAGGACATCGTGCAGACCGACGCGGCAGTCAATCCCGGCAACTCTGGCGGGCCGCTGGTGAACTCGGCGGGTGAGGTGATCGGCATCAACGTGGCGATTCTGCAACAGACCCAGGGTCTCTCGTTCGCGATCCCCATCAACACAGTGAACTGGGTCGCATCGCTGATCATGCGCGATGGCGAGGTGCGCCGCGCCATGATCGGCATCGCGGGCCAGTCGGGCATGCTGCCGCAATCGCTGCGACGGGCGCTGCACATCGAGAAGGAAAGCGCCGTTGAAGTGATGGACGTGGTAAATGGTGGACCTGCCCAGCGGGCGGGCATCCGACCCGGCGATGTGATCTTCAAGCTGAACGACGCTGGCGTTAGCTCGGTAGACGATCTGCGCCGCTATCTGGAACGCCTGCCCAACGGCTCACAGGTGAAAGTCGGCCTGATCCGCATGAGCAACGCTGGACCCGTCACGGCGGAGGCGTCGGTCAGCGTGCAGGTCGCCAGCGGCGGCGCCAACACTGCTCCTCGGAGACGATAACCCGATAGAGTCAGTCCCATCCTACTCATCATCCGCACGCGCCGTAGAGAGCATGCCTGTCTCTGCGGCGCGGGCAATGAAAAGGCGAGATGGCTTCATACGCCACCTCGCCCGATAGGTTGCGCACACTTTGATGCGCCAACGGGTTTACCAGGTGATGGCCTGGCTGTAGACCTGCATGCTGGCGCCGTCGCGGGTGTCAGACCAGGCGGCATGCGTCACGCCGTCGGGGCCGGTGACGAGTTGCGTGTAGTCGCCGAAGAAACTGCAACCGGGGAAGCCGACGCACGGATTGAACGACGTGTCGCTGACTGCCTTCTGCGTCGGGAAGGACACACCGCCGTCTGTTGACTTGCCGACGAAGTATTGCACCTTCGTGTTGAAGGAGTCGTTGCGGTCGTCATACCAGCCAACATAGACCGAGCCATTGGCCGCCGCCGAGGCCCACGGGAAGAAGTGGTGCTTCGAGTTGCCAAACGGATCGTTGTTGACACGGCTGATATTCGATGCGCCTGTCTGCGTGTTCACACGCACAAGGTCTACGTTGGGGGTGGAGCTGATTGGGCCAACACCGATGCGCGTGGAGGAGAAGGCGCAGTACGCCTCATCCTTCGAGATGCCGCACCCCGGCGCGACTGTGCCACTGTCGCGGAAGCCCCAGTTGATGTTGTTCATGCCGGTGTATTCGAAGTTCGCCACCGGCGTCGGATTGACCACCCAGCCGCTGCCCGTCAGTGTGGACATATACATGCTGACGCCGGGGTAGAGGCGCGAGAAGTCGTCGAAGAAGATATGCGGGACGCCGTGGCTGTCAACGACCATGCTGGAGAATTGCTCTGCTGTCAACGAGCCACTTACCAGTGCGGGCGTCGAGAAAGGCAGGTCCGCGCCATCCGCATGCGATTCGAGAATCGCCGACGAGAAGGCCGGCACGGTCGCAGTACCGTCCACACACGGCGTATTGCCAGGACCACCGTTGCAGAACAGCGTGTAGTAGACGTAGATGCGGCCCTTGTGTGGGCTGCCAGCAACGTTGTCTACCGTGATCAGCGGCTTGTCGAGCTGCGCTTCGCAACTGGACACACTGCCAGCGCCGTTGCAGGGCTGATAGTCAACGATGGTGGAGAGCAGGCTGCTATACGTGCCGTTGCCATAGCCTGTGACGACCTCAATCGCCGTATCCGAGTTGAAGTAGCCGTTGACGAAGTCGAAGATCACGTTGCCAGAGATGTTGCTCAGGTAACTGTGACCTGTCCCGTCGAACGCCACACCGGGATCGCTCTGGAAATTGAGCGGGGCAAATGTGTCGAAGTCATTCGCAACGGTCATCGAGTCGTCGGTCCAGGTGGCGCCACCATTGGTGGAGACATGGTAGAACTGGTGGTCGTAGTTCTCGCGGAAGTCATTTGTCATGACCACATAGTTCTTGCCGGTCACAGGGTCCACCGCCGCGCCAATCTCGGCCTTCGGCCAGGGGTTCCTGTCCTGATTGACCTTCACATTGGTCCCACCGCTGCCAGATTGTATAGGCTTGCTTGACTTGTGCTGGTTGACAAGCCCCTGCGTGCCGTTTTGCGACAGGCCAAACGACACACCATGATCAAAGGGCGCCTTGTGGTGCGCCTGAATGTACTTCACCAGGGCCGCATAATTGGCATAGGGCAGGCCCGACGCATGCGCCGGACGTGCACCCAGCGAGAGCGCCATTGCGCCACCCGCAAAGCCGCCAACTACCAACACGACTGCCACGAACGCCGAGAACAGGTTTTTGCGCGTGAAGAACTTCCCCATGGATTCACACCTCACCATTCTCTTCGGCGATCAGCCGAAGATTACATACAACACACTCCAGTTTCCACGGTCAATGCGCTACGCTCACGCACACCATTGACAGGCAAGGGCAATACCTTGCGCCTGCCTGTATGGTACGCCCGTTGTCAAGACCTGTGAGCAAAGTCGCATCTGAGTGGTGGAGAGCAGCCAGGGCTACACGAAAGCGGGAGTGGTGAAGCAAGTAGCTACTATTTCTAGCAGCGCAGGTGAAGTTAGTGCGCGCTGCTTGTGGGGATAATGATCACAGGCGTATCGCCGGGACGAATGTAACCCCAGTTGCGGGCCTCACGCTCGATGGTATCCGGCGATTGCGCAATTGTCGTCGCGTGTTGTGTCTGCTGGGTGTCGCGCTGCATGGCGCTGTTCTGGGCGCGGGTCTGCGCCGTCTGCCGCTCGATGCCGACGCGCTGCCACGTCTCACTAGCCGTCGCCACCACCAGCGCCATGCAGATCGCCAGCGTCGCCCACAGCAGCGCGCGTGTCGCTAGCGCCGGGCGCGATCCGGGTTCCCCTGTGTCGTGCGCTGTGTCGCGCAGATCAGTCGCCTGCCGCCGTTTCGTCGCAAGGGGACGCGGGCTGGCAGAGGCAGCCGGAGTTTTGCGTGGATCGGTCGGGATGTAGTCTGCGTAATCCTCGGTATTCATCGAGAGGCGGTAATCCTCATGTACTCGCTTTATATCTGCTCGGTTGTATCAATCACATCTTCAGCGGTGGCTTGGGATGCGCGCTGGGCGCGCCGCGATGGCTTGAGCGGCGTCGCCGGATCAGCGGGCGCCAGGGTGGGCGTCTCGGCTAGGGAGGCGCGGGTCAGCCGCAGCCACTCCTCCATACTCAGCGTCTGGGCGCGGCGCGTCGGCGCGATCTCCGCCGCCGCCAGCCAGCGCGCCACCACCGCTGGATCACAACGCATATAGCGCGCCAGACTGTTGTGTATCTGCTTGCGCTTCTCGCTGAATCCACCATGCGCCAGCGCAAAGAAGCGTGTACGCGCGGCTCCCGTCAGCAGCGGCCCAGAGTTCACCTCCACACGCACCACCGATGAATCTACTTTGGGAGGCGGAAAGAACGCGCCCGCCGGAACATCGGCCACGATGCGTGGAGAACCATAGAACTGTACGCTGATGCTCAACAGGCTCATCGCGCCCGGCGCGGCGGTCATACGCTCCGCCACCTCGCGCTGCACCATCACCACCAGCAGCCGGGGCGGATTCTCCGCCTCGAAGAAGTGGCGCAACGTCAGCGCGGTGATGTAATAGGGCAGGTTGGCGACCAGCTTGTAGGCATCGGCGCCAAAAAGCGTCGCAGGTTCGACGGTCAGCAGATCGGCGTGCAGAATTTCGACGTTGGTGAACGGCGCCGTCGTCTCGCGTAATACCGGCAAAATCGCGCGGTCAAGCTCGACAGCCACCACACGCTGCGCCCGTTGCGCCAGCTCCAGCGTCAGCGTCCCCGGCCCGGCGCCCACTTCGAGGACCAGATCATCCGCCGTCAGATCCGCCGCCGCAATGATAGCGTCGAGCGCAGCGCGGTCCACGAGCAGGTGCTGGCCCAGTCCCTTGTTCGTATGCAGTAAGCCATGTCGCCGTAGCAGCGCCCGCAGGTCGGCTCGATTTGTCAGGTCATATCCAGCGCCAGCGATTGTTGGCGTGCTCGTTTGCGTTACTGGCTCATTTTCAGCATCATCAGCGTGGCACGACTGGTCTCTCTCCGTCACAAGCAATTATCCTTCTGTTGTTTCCATCTCTGCATTCTATTCTATCATTCCTCAGCGCGGTGTTCTGGCGATTGCCTGTCGTGTCCTGACGCGCCGCAAGTACCAGTTACGGCGACGGGTTGACGATGTGGGAGTATAATGGCCTGCGGGACAAGTGTGAGAGCGCAGGATGGTTGCCAGATGCGGCGACACCTGCGCATAGACACCCTACACGCAGCAAACACGCAATGATATAGCGCAATTCGGCAACGGCGCGCGGCGAACCGTTCATTGTTCGCGTAGGGAAGCGCGAACTCCACAGTGAAAAGGTTGGGAGCGGCAATGCAGGAGTGGCGGCTTGGCTCATATGAACTGGTGCGTCGGCTGGGCGAGGGCGGCATGGCGCAGGTCTATCTGGCGCGCGATGTGCGGCTGGGACGCGAGGTGGCTGTCAAGGTGCTTGATCGCCGTCTCGCCGAACGCCCCGGCTTCCGCGAACGCTTCCTGCGCGAGGCGCGGGTAGCGGCAGCCCTCGACCACCCCAATATCGTGCCGCTCTACGACTTCGGCGAAGATGGCATGCTCTTTCTCGTCATGCCCTATGTGAGTGGTGGCAGCTTGCAGGATATTCTCGTCCGCACGCCCCTGCCGATGGGTGAGGTCGCCACCTATGGCTCGCAGATCGCCGATGCGCTGGCCTATGCCCATCAGCGCAACGTGGTACACCGTGACGTGAAGCCCGCCAACATGCTGATGCACTCCGACGGACGACTGATGCTCTCGGACTTCGGCCTCGCCAAGATCGTTAGCGCGTCGAGCCGCTCGGCGACGCCGCGCAACCATCCCGACGCAGGCACGCCGGAGTACATGGCGCCTGAGCAGATCGGCGGTCAGAGCGATGAACGCTCGGACATCTATGCGCTGGGCGTGGTGCTCTATCTGCTACTCACCGGACGCCTGCCCTTCACCGGCACGTCGTCAACCGCCGTGATGGAGGGCCATCTCTACCGGATGCCGGAGCCACCACGCCACCTCAATGCCGAGGTGACGCCCGCGATGGAGGCGGTGGTGCTGCGTGCGCTCGCCAAGAAGCCGGAGGAACGCTTTCAGCGGGCAAGCGAACTGGGTGCGGCGCTGCTCGGCGCGCTGATTGCAACGCCGACATCGAATGCCTTCTCGCTGGGAACACCACACCCAGTCTCGTACCCCTCAGACGTGACGCTGTTGCCGGGCATGGAAGAAGTCGTCTTGCCCTATGGCTATGGGGCGGGCGCCGGCATGGATGACAGCGGCATGAACGGCGAACTGCCATTCGGCCAGCCAAACGCTTACTCAGGCGGCTTTATCGGGATGCGCCCTCCCCAATCGCCGCTGACAGCCTCGCCTGCCGATCCCTTCGCCAGCGCGTCAGGCAGTTCCAATGCCCTGCCCCGGCTGGATATGCCATTCACCAGCATGCCTGCGTCCATGCCCGCGTCCATGCCCACAACCATGTCGTCGTCACAGCCAACCGCCATACACAGTCCCATGCCCTACGCGGCGGACATGTCGGGTATCTCGGACGCGGTAGGCATACACGGTTTGCCGCTGGGAGCGCCCGCCGTTTCACCGCTGCCCATCGGGTCCACTCCCGGTCGCAGCCGACCGGCGGGACCGACATCCTTCACAGCCACCGGGCGCCCATCGTCGGTGACGCCTGCAGGCCTGCGGGCGATTGTGCCGCCGATCATGCCGCCTGCGCCTTATTCGCCGCCAGGCAGGCTATCCACAGCGCCGATGATGGGAATGACGGGAATGACGACACGCGCCAGCGATCCGCACCTGCCCACGCCACTCGTGACCAGCGCGCAGCATCAGCAAATCGACCGGCAGGCCGATGACACCGGCGAACGGCGCACGCTGCTCTGGGTAGTGGTCGTCGTGCTGGTAATTCTGCTGCTAGTGGCGGCTGGCGCCCTGCTCCGCTGGCTCCAGACCGGCGTGATCATCTCATTCTGAGATCACGACACTAGCCGACATCCACCCTCGGCCTGTATTGTAGCGCCTCAGCCAAGTGGGGCGCGGCGATGATGTCCGCTCCGGCGAGGTCGGCAATGGTGCGCGCCAGCTTCAACGTGCGATGGAAGGCGCGGGCGGAGAGTTGCAGCCGCTGGGTGGCCGCGCGCAACAGCGATTGCGCCGCCGATTCGACCTCGCAGAACTGGCGCACCTCAGCTGGCCCCATCTCGGCGTTGCAGGTCACACGCTCGCTGCCCGCGAAACGTTGCGCCTGCCGCTCACGCGCCGCGATCACCCGCGCCCGCACCGTCGCCGAGCGCTCACCCGCCGCGCGGTCCGTCAGCTTCTCATACTCCACTCGCGGAACCTCGACATGGATGTCTATGCGGTCCATCAGCGGGCCACTGATGCGCTTCTGATAGCGGGCAATCGTCGAAGGCGAGCACGTACACTCGCGGGTGGGGTCGCCAGCATAGCCACAGGGACAGGGATTCATGGCGCTGACCATCATGAAGTTGGCGGGGAAGGTGACGGCGCCCTGGGCGCGTGAGATGGTGACGACATGATCCTCCAGTGGCTGGCGTAGCGCCTCCAGCGTATTCTGGCCGAACTCCGGTAGCTCGTCGAGGAAGAGAATGCCGCGATGCGCCAGGCTGATCTCGCCGGGATGCGGGAAGCGCCCGCCGCCGACGAGACCTGCGTGACTGGTAGTGTGGTGCGGCGCGCGAAATGGACGTAGCCGCACCAGCGGCTCCTGCGCCGTCACCAGTCCGCTGACGCTGTAGATTTTCGTGACAGCCAGCGCCTCGGTCAACGTCAACGGCGGCAGAATCGAGGGCAGCGCCCGCGCCAACAGGGTCTTGCCCGATCCCGGCGGCCCGCTCATCAGCACATTGTGCGCGCCACACGCCGCCACCTCCAGCGCGCGCTTGACGTGTTCCTGCCCACGCACATCTGAAAGATCGTAGGGATAATCGGCAAACTCGTTCTCGGTACGCAGCAACGATTCATCGGGGACGTAGGGCGTGAGGCGCGCGTCGCCGCGCAGGTGGGCAATCAACTGCGCCAGATGCTCGACCGGATAGACGGTGACATCCTCGACCAGCGCCGCCTCGGCAGCGTCCATGGAGGGGACGAAGACCGAGGTAATCTGCCGCTCGCTGGCCAGCGCCACCATCGGCAGAATGCCATGCGTATGTCGCAGGCTACCATCCAGGCTCAGCTCGCCGAGAAAAAGCGCGCCATCGGCAAGGGCAATGGCGCCGGTCGCGTCGGGTGGCGCCACCTGCTCCGAGGCCATCAGGATCGCGACAGCGATGGGCAGATCGTAGGCCGGTCCAGCCTTGCGCAGATCGGCGGGCGCGAGGTTGACGGTGATGCGTTTGAGCGGGAAGATGCCGCCGCTGTTCTTGATGGCGGCGCGCACACGCTCTTTGGCCTCATTCACCGCCGCATCGGGCAGGCCGACGATGCTGAAGGCGGGCAGACCGTGGCCAATATCCACCTCGACCTCGACCAGCGCGCCATCGAGTCCCACCACCGCGCAACTACACGCCTTCGCCAGCATGCTTTCCCGCCTTCCCGTGCGCTACTCCACAAGGGAGTTATGCAGGATACAAGCGACGCTCCGCCGCGTCCGCATGCTCTATTATGCCCGTATGCGCGCTATTGTCAACACGCTGCCAGGCAATGCAGACAAATTGGCCCCGCTCTGCTATGGATGATCCACAAACAGAACGGGGCGCATGCGAATGGTCTGGCTGACTTAGCTGACTTACGCAGCGGCAAAAACCCTCGGTTGAGGTAGCGGCTTGCCATCTTCTTGGGCGAACTGGATGTAGTTCTCCAGCGCATTGCGCCCGCGCGCAACCGCGTCTTCATATGTAGAGCCTGATGCGACGGGCATCACATACTGCTCCGCCCAATCGTGGAGGATCACCACTTAGGTGTGATCCTCCACGCTCCACTCAATCAGCATCGAGTAGTGAGATGTGTGGCTCACGCGACACTCATTGGGCTGCGTCGGCATGGTCGTGGCCGATGATGCTGTGTGCCTCGGCCAACGTCATATCCTCTGATGGGACGATGACATCGGAGGGCTTCATCTCATCTTCGGGCAGCGGCTCGCCTTGCGTTCGGACATAGGCGATCAGTTGGCCGAGCGCCGAGGTGAAGGCAGTGTTGTCGTTCTGCTCGACAGCCTGCTCCATCGCCGAATCCAACCGGTCGAACTCCGCCTTCTCTGCGTCTTCCAATACGTACTGGGCGTCTGCGTGGATGCGTACAATCATGGGTTGCTCCCTCCTCGACACACTGCGTCTGAGATGCGCCATACCACGATTGACCTGTGAGCAGAACGGCGCATACCAGCTTTGACGCTGACGATGTACTTGACATCGCCGACCTTCACCGTCTTGCTGCTCAGTATACACCGTATCGGTCTCACACACCAACGGTGAGGTGTGGGACATCTGCGTGAGCCGATCCGCGCTACTCGCCCTCGGTCACAGTGGTGGTCGAGGCAGGTGGGAGCTGCGCCTGCTGGCCGGCGCTGGGCAACTGCATCTGCGCCTTGAGCGACGCCATCTCGCTATCCACCGAAGACTGGTTCGACAATTGCGCAAACTGCCGCTCCAGTGGATCAACCGCCCCCCCCGGCCCAATCTCCGGAAGCGCCCCCGAAGATGTCAGCTCGTCGAGCGCGTTGGCGCGCGCCTGCATCGTCAGCACGCGGTCCTGTGCGCGCTGCACGGCAAGGTTGACATCCGCCATCTGCTCCGAGAGGCCCGACGCCGCCTCCTGAATCTTCACCTGCGCCGAGGCCGCGCCATACTGCGCCTTCACCATCTCCTTCTGTGAGCGGAAGGCTTCCACACTCGTCGCCAGACGCTGCTGCATCGCCAGGAACTTGTCCTGTTGGGCCTTCAGTTGCTCGATCTGTGTGTCGAAGGTGGAGAGTTGCGACAGAATCGCCTGCTTGCGTTCGAGCGCAGCGCGAGCCAGCTCCTCATTGTTGGCGGCCAACGCCGTGCGCGCGCGCCCATCCCACGTATCCGCCTGGGTCTGAAGCTGCGCCTTCTGCAATTCGAGGCGCTTCTCGTTCGTCACCACATCGGCGATGCTACGCCGCAGGTTTTGCAGTTGCTCAAGCTGCTTCTCATACGAATAGTCAAGCGTCTGGCCGGGGTCTTCGGCCCGATCCAGAAACGAACTCATGACTGTCTTGATGTAGTTCGTGAAACGCGAGAGCACACCCACGGCTCTGCCTCCTCATGCTGCTCTAACAAAACACAGCGCTAACCGGCGACCGTCTACCTTTCCGGCGCATATCCGGTCTCTGCCCATTCTGTCACGATTTTCGTGTTATGTCACGTACTTGATTACGATGGAGATTCCGGCTGACGGATCAGGCGTAGCAACTCGTCGCGGCGCTGCTCCATCTCCTCGCGGGTGTCACCCTCTACGTTCAGCCGTAGTAGCGGCTCCGTGTTGGAGGGGCGTACGTTCGCCCACCACGTTGAGTAGCCAATCGTGATGCCATCGAGGTGATCGATCTGCGCGCCCTGTGCGGCGTAGTGCTGCTCGATCTCCGCCATACGCTGCTGCTGGTCGTGAACCTCGCTGTTCACCTCGCCACTGCGGAAGCGAGTGTCAACCGCCGCGACCAGTTCCGAAACAGGTTTGCCGCTCTGGCTCACCAGTTCCAGCACGATCAGGAAGGCGATCAGGCCGGAGTCGGCGTACCAGTTGTCGCGGAAGTAGAAGTGTCCCGAATGTTCGCCGCCGAAGATCGCGTTCTCCTGGCGCATCTGCGCCTTGATGAACGAGTGGCCTACGCGGGTCCGCACCGCGCGACCGCCGTTGCGTTCGATCACTTCTGGTACGGACCGGGAGCAGATCAGGTTGTAAAGGATGGTCGCCCCTGGGTTGCGTTTCAGCAGGCTCTGGGCCACCAGCGCCGTCACCATGTCGCCGCCCAGCAGATTGCCCTGCTCGTCGATCAGGAACATGCGGTCGGCGTCGCCGTCGAAGGCCACGCCCATCTCGCAGTGCTGCTCAGGCACCGTGCGGCGTAACACCTCGGTATTCTCCGGCTCGATGGGGCTGGCGGGATGGTTGGGGAAGGCGCCATCGAGTTCGAAGTAGAGTGGGACCAGCGTGCAAGGCAGCCGCTTGAAGACGCTCGGTATCATCAGGCCCGCCATGCCGTTGCCCGCATCCACTGCGATCTTGTAGGACTTGATCTTGCTCACATCAACGAACGACAGCGCATGCTCGATGTAGTCGTTGAGCACGTCGCGCTGCGTCACCTGCCCCTGGCGCGCGGGCTGCTCGAACTGGCCGGAGAGCGCGATGTCGCGGATGGCGAAGCCCCCGGTCTCAGAGCTGATGGCGATGGCGTTCTCGCGGCACATCTTGATGCCGTTGTACCTGCCGGGGTTGTGCGAGGCGGTGATCATCACGCCAGCGGGATAGCCAAACTTGCCGACGGCGAAGTAGAGTTCATCGGTGGTGGTCATGCCCAGGTCAATCGCGTCGGCGCCCTGATCGGTCACGCCACGCATCAGCGCCTGTGCCAGCGCAGGCGACGAGAGACGCATATCGCGCCCGACGGCCACCTGCTTCACGCCGAGATACTGCACAAAGGCGCGACCAACACGATACGCCGCCTCATCGGTGAGGTCGGTCGGGTAGACGCCACGCACATCATACGCGCCAAAGATTTTCGGGTTGATCGACGCCACGCTTGCCTGATTGGCTGGATTCGTCATGTTGGCTATCCTTTCCGGTGTTTACGAAAATATTGGGAAGAGGAGCAGTCCGCGCGCCAGGATTTCGCCGATGAAGACAAACGACACGCACAGGTATAACATGCCGGTCGCCGACTGGAACGAGCGCCCGCGTGTCAGGTAGAGCGCCACAGCCCCCAGAATCAGCGGCGAGAGAAAACCCAGGATGATTTGTAGCCAGACCATCGCGCCGGTCGTCAGTGGCGCCTGCCGCTGGATGGTCT
>Ga0102924_1004352_pt1 | contig 14314 bp, 10 predicted proteins | sample PaiPotPPM11metaG_FD_80116 | JGI IMG/M metagenome (GOLD analysis project Ga0102924, IMG submission 80116) | Iron sulfur acid spring bacterial and archeal communities from Banff, Canada, to study Microbial Dark Matter (Phase II) - Paint Pots PPM... ... | reverse complement strand
GGTAAGGACGCGGTTTCAGGGTCTCTTTCATCCCCCTTCCGGGGTGCTTTTCACCATTCCCTCACGGTACTTGTCCGCTATCGGTCGCTAAAGGTGTTTAGCCTTGGAGGGTGGTCCCCCCAGCTTCCCACAAGGGTTCTCGTGCCTCGTGGTACTCAGGAACAGGCCGACCACACTTTCTGTGTCCCCTACAGGACTCTCACCTCGTCTCGTGGGTCGTTCCAGACCCTTCGGGTTCCAGTCGTCGTCGTCATCTGGCCTGCCCTACAACCCCGCCCCTCTCTTACGAGAGCGACGGTTTGGGCTGCTCCCGTTTCGCTCGCCACTACTCCGGGAATCTCGCTTGATGTCTTGTCGTCGGGCTACTGAGATGTTTCAGTTCACCCACTGCCCCCCGTTGGGCTATGCATTCCCCCAACGGTCTCCGGGTATCACCCCGGAGGGGTTGCCCCATTCGGATTCTCAAGGCTCATCGCTTGCTTGCAGCTCCCCTTGAACGTTTCGCCGGTCTCCGCGTCCTTCTTCGGCCTTTAGCGCCCAGGCATCCTCCGCGTCCTCTTCTTTGCTTGATTTCTTATCTCTGGTTAGATCTTCTATTGGTGTTGATACGATTGTATCCTCTGCTTCGTTCTCGCTAACAAAATGTGGTCGCAATCAGCATTGCGCTGCACACTTCTCGGCAAAATTGAAGTAATCACATTCTTCAGTTGTCAAAGTTCTATTGCATTCCCTCGCGGGTGCTGATGTAATATGCCATATTTTGCGAAGTTTGTCAACCCCTTTTTCCGCGGAGGTCTACACCCTTCCAGGGGAATGTCGTAAGGGCGTAAGCTCTGCCCCGCCCGCGTGATCTACCATTCGGCAGTGGGCGGGGCAGAGCTTACGCCCTTACAAGGTTCGAGCCCGTTTCCCACCAGAGGGATGGAGAACCTTCCGCGGAGTTTGCACGTAGCGAGAAATTTAGCCCGATAGTACCAGTGAGGATTGACGATGTTTGTTTCATGAAGTACGCTTTTTGTGTGCTAAAAGATTTGCGGGGTGTTCATTTATCTATGGAAGGATACTTGAGGGTATGAAATATTTTTTCTGGATCGCTTTTGCTGTATTTCTGGCAGCCTCGATACCGCATGTAGCCTACTTTTTTGCTTCATTTGAACCATCACAAGGGCCACAGGGCGTCTGGTGGTGGGCGGTAAGCTACGCTATCGCCATCAGCATCGACGTCACAGTTTATTTGCTTTCCTGGACAGCCTTTCAACGCTATCGTAAATACCGGACCGCGAAGGCAGTCTGGCAACACTGGTTGCTCATTGTAATGTGTACGGTCTTCTCGTGGGCCGTCAACTGGGCCTACGCGAAACAGTTTCATAGCGTGACCATGCTGAGTTCGGCGGAGTCGGCGGCTCCCTGGCTGACAGGCGTGTTTCCGTTTATGGCGAGCGCATTCCCTTTACTTGGCATCGTCTATACCATGATGGCGGAAACCATCACTGAGACCGCGGCAGAAGAGAAGCAAGAACGAGCGCGTGAACTGAACGCCCTGTCCGATCTGGCGAAACAAATCCAGGTTCCGGTCTCAACGCTACGCCGCGCTTTGAACAGCGGCTCGCGCATCAACCCATCCGCTTTGCTGGCAGCCGTAGCGCAGCTACCCAACGCGGTTGCAACCAATGTCGCCGTAACACCGGCCATTAAGGACGTTGACGATACTGCTGAAACGTCAAAACCTATTACCGGCCAACTCATGGCGGTCCAAAAAGACACGACGGCAGGGTTTGATGCGAGCAATACCAACCCTTCACTGACCATCATCGGCAATGGCGGTAGTCCCGACAAATTGCAAATGACCATTGAAGCGCTGCGGGCCAACCTCAATATGACCGACGAGGCGCTGGCCGAGTATCTCTCGTTGAAACGACCTGCCAGCGCGCGTTTCTGGCGTTTAAAAGCGATCGAGATTCTGAACGCGCCGGGACGAGAGCCGACCGGCCCGACGCCCGCCATCCATACCACGGGATCATGGGCAACGCCAGAGGCTATACACAGCACGAACGGTTCCGGGATCAAACGCTAAGATTCACACGGGAACACATGGGGTTTTTGCGTAGGGGCCAGCAGCCTCTCCGGGGGAGAGGTAACGAGCTTGCTGGGAGCAAGATCAAAGCGCGCTCCAGAGCATAATTCATAGCACAAGAACGCCCATTGTGTGGTATAATACGGCGACACCGGAAAATGATTGATGAGGGGGCACCCTTGTGGGTGCCTCATTTCTGTATCTATCGCGGGTGGAGGAAGGAATGTTTTATGAAGCCGCTTGTTGCCATTGTGGGCCGACCCAATGTCGGAAAATCTACTTTTTTTAATCGGATGATCGGTGAGCGCGTCGCTATTGTTGAGGATTTGCCAGGCACAACCCGCGATCGCATCTATGGCGATACCGACTGGAACGGGCGCGAATTTACGCTGATCGACACGGGCGGGCTAGAATTTGGCGCCGGCGTTCCCATTGGTCAGGTAGGACTCAACGGCCAGCCGGGCGATATCATGAAGAATGTGCGCGCGCAGGCCGAGCTGGCGATTCAGGAAGCCGACGTGATTGTGTTTATCGTCGATGCCACCAGCGGCATTACGGCGGCGGATGCAGAGGTGGCGGAAATGTTGCGCCACACAAAAAAACCAGTCGTGCTGGCGGCTAACAAGGCCGACAACGCCCGCTTACGGCAGGATGCAGTGGAGTTTTATAATTTCGGCCTCGGCGAGCCAATCACCCTTTCCTCCGTTCAGGGTACGGGGACAGGCGATGTACTGGATGCCATCGTCGAGGCGCTGCCGCCAGAAGAGCCTGCGACTGACGAGGAGGATGAAGGCATTGTGCGGATTGCCATTGTCGGTCGTCCCAATGTTGGCAAATCTTCCTTGCTCAATGCCATTCTGGGTATTGAACGCTCGATCGTCAGCGATATTCCTGGCACGACCCGCGACGCCATCGACACCGAGTTCGAGTTCGCGGGTCGCAAAATTGTGCTGGTCGATACCGCCGGCATCCGCCGCCGCGGCAAAATCGTTCCTGGCGTCGAGAAATTTAGCGTGCTGCGCTCGACGCGCGCCATCGAGCGCAGCGACGTGGCTCTGCTGTTGATCGATGCCAACGATGGGCTGGCCGCGCAAGACACACACATCGCCGGGGAAATTGACGAGCAAGCGAAAGGCGTCGTGGTAGTCGTCAACAAGTGGGATCTGGCGCAGCAGCAGCATAAGGATGAGCACGCGGACATCTTCCCGCAGCTCGACGAGGAGATCCCCAGCGCCGAGGGCTATCGCCGCTCGCTGGCCGAGGATTTGAAATTTATCCCTTACGCGCCGATTGTCTTCGCGTCCGCCAAAACTGGCTATCACGTCCAATCCATCCTACAAACGGCGCTTGACATCGCCGATACGCGCTTCATCCGTATCTCTACCTCGCGCCTGAATGAAGTGGTACAAGAAGCAGTACGGCGGCATCATCCACCCGCTATACGGGGTCGAATGCTTAAGATCTACTACGGGACAGAGGTACGAGTGAATCCGCCAACTTTTGTCTTTTTTGTCAACGACCCGCAACTGCTGCACTTTTCATTCGAGCGCTATCTGGAAAATCGCTTGCGTGCCGCCTTTGGTTTTAAGGGAACGGCTATTCGCGTGTTTTTCCGGGCGCGCACACGCGACGAAGCCAGAGAATGAGTGGGGAAAACCCAACTTTCCTGCCGCTAGTTCGTAGAAATGAGTGCTATGAAAGCGCTATGAAAGAATAGATTGTAACTGATGACACAATATGCTATAGTGTTCTTACCTATTCTATTGATTTCGTCTGTGCAACGAAGCAACTGAGGAAAACTTTTATGCCTATAAAATTAACTGCTGCTGATAAAACCGATGTAGGGAAGCAGCGCGAGCAGAACGAAGACAGCGTCTATAAGCGTGTAGAGTCTTCGGACGAGGGAGATAACGGGCTCTTTATTGTGGCCGATGGTATGGGTGGCTATCAGGCCGGAGAAGTTGCCAGCCACCTGGCCGTGGAAAGGATCAGCAAGACGTTGGGGTTTTTCTTCGATCCGATCGCGGATCAGCCAACGGTCAAGCTTCAGCTGAACGCTGAGTCTCCCGCCGATCCAGATGCGACGATCCAGATCAATACCCGACACCAGACAGACAATGCACAGAAAACGATCAAGCTGCCAGAAATGGCGTCCGCGCAGATTGATGAGCAGCGCATCCGCGATGCCATCCAGGCCGCCAATGACGACATCATCCGCTACGGGGAGCAACATCCTTCCGCGCGCGGCCTGGGCAGCACGCTGACCATGGCCCTGGTTCTCAACAACCGGGCTTATATCGCTAATATCGGCGATAGCCGCACGTATCGCTTGCAGCATGGCAAGCTCGAGGCCGTCACGAAGGATCACTCGCTCGTGGCGAAGCTGGTTGAGACGAAACAAATCGAGCCGGAAGAAGTTTATTCGCATCCACAGCGCAACGTGATTTACCGCTCGCTTGGCGCGGGGAGGAAGAGAGTGGAAGTGGATATCTTCCACATCTCACTTGAACCAGGCGATGTGCTGCTGCTGTGCTGCGATGGCTTATGGGAAATGGTGCGGCGCCCGGATTTAGAGAGAGAGCTGAAGACGAACAACAGTCCACAGAGCATCTGCGATCGCTTGATAGAGCTTGCAAATGCGAACGGCGGCGAAGACAACATCAGCGCGATCGTTGTCCAGGCTAGCGCCCACTAATCAGAATGAGTATGTTGGAGAAAACAGCACTATGGCGCTCCCAATAGGTACTGTCCTCGATGGAAAATTTAAGATCGTGCAGGTGATTGGCGAAGGCGGTATGGGCACGGTGTATAAGGTGGAAATGGTTAACAAACCAGGCTACTATCGCGCTATCAAAGAATTGCTCATCAACCCAAGTACCAACGAAGCTGATCGTAAGTCCGCCATTGAGCGATTCAATAAAGAAATTGATCTTCTGCGAAATTTGAAGCATTCTCGCGTCCCAACTTTCTTCGACGATTTTGGCGAACGAGGCAATCATTACTTCGTCATGGAGTTTGTTCCCGGCAAAAGCCTGGACAAAGTGCTGGAGGAGAATAATAAGCCACTCGACGAAAACAACGTGATCAAGTGGATGATGCAGGTATGCGAGGCGCTCAGCTATATTCACTCACAGAATCCGCCAATCATCCTGCGCGACCTCAAGCCGGGCAATATCATGCTCATGCCCAACGGGGAAGTTCAGTTGATCGACTTCGGCATCGCGCGCCGCTTCGATCCCAACAAGAAATCCAACACCGAGAACCTGGGAACCATCTCGTATGCCTCGCCCGAACATCTGGGTTCGCTCGCCGCTCCTGGGCAGAAGCGCAGCGCGCAAAATCCAGGGCGGCTCGTGCAAACGGATGCTCGCTCGGACATTTATTCGCTGGGCGCAACCATGTATCACCTGCTCACCAACTACGAGCCAGACCCGATCCAGACGCCTGCTACAGGCAGCATTCTAGCGAAAAATCCGCGTTTGCGCACGATACGGAGCGGAAGCCTGTTCATCTGCCCGATTGAGCAGGTCATCATCAAGGCGATGCAGCAGAATCCTGCGCTGCGCTTCCAGAACGCGGATGCCATGCGCACGGCCTTGCAACAGTGCTTGCCAAATTACAACAACAACGCGCTGAACGCGACAGTAGCGACGATGCAGATTCCGGCGATCTCGGCGAACTCGACCATTGTTGTACCGGCCAGCGGGCTGATCTGCCCCAAATGCGGCTACCAGAATCGTCCGGGAGCCAAATTCTGCAAGCGCGATGGGCAGCCTCTGACCCAGGGCGCGACAATCGTTCCACCCACGCAGGGACGTTTGCCGCCGATGGTGCGCCGATCCGCGCCGATCCAGGCACGACCGATCGCCACACCGCCACCCAGAACCTACACGCCGCAGCCGATCCGCGCCCGACCGATCACCGCGACGCCACCCAGGGCCAATACGCCGCAGCCGATCCGCGCTCGTCCCGTCACTGCGACGCCGCGCGTGCCGCCGCCGCAGCCCGATGCGTTAGCGGCCTATCGCCTGGGTTTGCAACAACTGAACAGCAAGAACTATACGGCGGCCATCCAGCAGTTCAAGTTGGCGCAGGTCAGCGGCAAGCCTTCATACGATACGCTCTATAACCTGGGACGCGCCTACCGGCAATACGCGCAATCGCTGCAAAGCAAAGACCCCCAGTTGGTTCTGGACAATATGCGCATGGCGGCGGAACAGTTTGAACTGGCGACACGCATCAAACCTGACGGGTTCAATGCCTACTTCCAACTCGGCATGTGCTATCGTGAGATAAAATTGTATGCGCAGGCGGAAAAAGCCTTCAAGAGCGCGCTACAACTTTCGCCGCAGGATGTTGGCACGCTCTATCAATTAGGAATGATCGCCGGGGATCAGCAAAGCAAACGGCAAGCCGAGGCATACTTTCTGGAAGGATTGAAAATCAGTCCAGATCATGCCTTAATTTTGATTGCGCTGGGCAAGCTCTACCTTGACATGGATCGCACCAATGACGCCATCGATACCCTGCGCCATGCCAGCCAGGGCCAGCCCGAACCGACGCTGCCCGCCGCGTGGTATGAGTTGGGACGGGCGCACATGAAAGCGCGACAATGGAAGTTCGCACTCAGCGCCCTTGAGCAAGCCCGGCAGCGCGATTCTGACTCGGCTGACACGTATAGCGCGATGGCTTCGTGTTATCAAAAGATTAACAAGAAGGCAGATGCGCGCAATATGCTCAGTGAAGCCTTACGGCGCGATCCCACTAACCTGGAAGCGCTGCGAGTGCAAAAGCAACTCTAAACCCGGATACCTTGATGACATCGATAGATAGAGGAGGGCAGCAATGATCTGTCCAATGTGTACCGCTACCAACCGTAACGATGCGAAGTTCTGTAAAAAATGCGGACATGCACTGCATGTCGAGGAGCCAGCGCCTGTCGAAGCGGCAGTCGCGAAGCAGGACGCCGCTGCTGGCGTGCAGAGCGCGGGCGCGGAAGAGGATATCAGTCTCGCGCCGACGCAGATTATCAGCCCGGAGCAGATGCTGAAACTGCAAGAGCGCCATTGGCAGCGCGAGGCGGAGCAAGATCGGCACGCGGAGGAACCGCCAGCCGAGGCGAGCGACCTTGATGACGCGAAGTCAACTTCATCTGCGCCGGATATCGCCAACTTGCCAACCATGATCATCGCTCCTCCCGCGAACGAGGCGGCCAGCGCAGAGGCTGTCGGCGAAGATGCATCCGAGGAAGATGCGTTGATTCCGCCACCGCCACCGCCATTAGACGAGTCGCCAGCGCCGGAGAGCGCGCCCGCGGCTGCGCAGGCGGACCCGGAAACGGATCATGCCGACAGCGCCAGCGTCGGAAGTACCCAGGATGAAGAAACCGTCACCGAAGCTGCCGCTAGCACGGAAGCAACGGTCAAAGATGCGCCAGAGGATGTAGAGATGACAACGGATGATCATGAAGCCGAGCAGGCGCCAGCGCCAGAAACAAGCGACTTCCCAACCCTGGCCGCGGGCGCTGTTTTACTAGGACGCTATGAGATCAGCGAATTGGTCAGCGCGGAGCCTGACCAGCACATTTATCAAGTCATTGATCGGCAAGGCTACCAACGCTGCTGGAATTGCGGCTCCGAACAAAACCGCGAAGGGGATGAGTTCTGCATCGACTGCGGCGCCGGTTTGTCGGACGTCGCCTATCTCATGCACGAGTACCCGGCCACGCAGGAGAAAGGCGCGGAAGCCAATGTGCTGCACGAAACTATCGTCAACACCTTTGTTGATCAGGGTCATACCTACGTCATAGCCCAGGAGCAGGCAGCGGAAAATCCCTTTCCCAATGGCGTTCGCCTCTCCGTGGCTTCGGATTCTGATGCCGGCGACATCCGCCGCAGCGATCCGAATGAAGATAGCACGCTGGCTCTACTGCTCCAACGCATCCATGAATCCAGCGCCGCGCCAGCCGGACTGTTCGTTGTCGCGGACGGGATGGGCGGCCACGACAACGGCCAGCGCGCCAGCCACCTCGCCATCAGCGCGCTGGCCGAGCGTATCACGCACGACCTCTTACTCGCGCCGCTGAGCAGCGAAAACGCGGGCGAGGCCGTCACTGCGTTCGACGAAGATGCCCTGGTCTCGCTCTTAAACGACGCCGTCGAGAATGCGAATGCCGCTATCTATAAAGAGAACCAGCGCGACAAAACCGATATGGGTTCGACGATCACCGGCTTCATGATCTTCGGCGACTACGCTTTCATCTTCAACGTGGGCGACAGTCGCACCTATATGGTGCGCGGCGGGCAAATTTATCGCCTGACCACCGATCATTCGCTGGTGGCGCAACTGGTGGCCGGCGGTCTGATCCAGCCCGACGATGTCTATACGCATCCGCAGCGCAGCCAGATATTCCGCAGCCTGGGCGACAAGCTCAATGTCCAGATCGACATCTTCAAGCAGCAGTTGCACCCCGGCGATATCCTGCTCTCCTGCTGCGATGGCCTGTGGGAGATGGTACGCGATCCACAGATCGAAACGATCCTGACGACCGCTCCCGACCTGCAAACGGCGTGCAGCCAGTTGATTGACGCTGCCAACGAGAACGGAGGAGAAGACAATATCAGCGCGGTCATCGTTTCCGTCCACTGAGGGCGATTCCCTTCATATATCAAGCTATGGTATACTACAGCAATCGGACAAAAGCCATGATGAAAGGAGTATTCTATTATGCCCGGTGAGGTAACACTGGCGCACCAGGTAGGCAAAGACTATATGCCCGTCACTGGCGGCAGCCAGTTAGCATATGTCTTAATCGAAACCAAGCCAACTGAGTTGATGGCGCAGGTGCGGATGCCGCTCAATTTTGCCCTGGTGCTTGACCATTCCGGCTCGATGAAAGGGCCGAAGCTGCAAAACGTGAAAGAGGCGGTCAAGATGGTGATCGACCGCCTCGAACCGACCGATTACATCTCGGTCATCATCTTCGATGACACCTGCCAGGTCATCATCCCTTCCATGCCCGCGCGCGATCCCATTGGCATGAAAGCGGCTATTGACCGCATCCGCGACGCGGGTGGTACGACTATGTCGCTCGGCATTACGCAGGGACTCAACGAACTCCAGCGCTGGAAAATCCCCAACGCGGTCAATCGTATGATCCTGCTGACCGATGGCGTGACCTATGGCGACGCGAATCAATGCCGCCAGTTGGCGCGGCAGGCCCGGTCATCCGGGGTCTCGATCTACCCGATGGGCATCGGACAAGACTGGGACGAGGCGCTGCTCGATGATGTCGGAGAACTCAGCGGCGGCATGCCTGCCGAGTTCATTCGCCGCCCAGAGGACGCCATGCTGATCTTCGAGCAGCAGGTGCAGAGCGCCGTCGCCGTCGCGGTGCGCAACGCGATGCTGACCCTGCGCTTGCCGGCAGGCGTGTCGCCGAAGAAAGCAGTGCTGGTGCTGCCGATCATTAAGGATTTGAGCCAATCAAGCCTCTCTGACCGGCAGGTGGTCCTCTCGCTCGGCGACCTGGAGAAAGACACCCCGCAGTCAGTGCTGGTCGAACTCATGATCGATCCGAAACCGGCTGGCATCTTCCGTATCGCGCAGGCGGAGCTGACCTATGACGTGCCGGTGGCGAACCTGATTGGCGAAGGAGTGGCGGACGACATTAAAGTCACCTTCACGACCGATGCCAACGAAGCGGCGCAGGTCAACCCGCTGGTCATGAACTACGCGGAAAAAGCCAATGCCCATCGCCTCGTCACACGGGTGCTGGACGAATATAAAAAAGAAGGCCGGGTGACGACGCGCCTGTCTCCCAACGTCACCAGGGTGCTTGACCCGGAGACGCAGGCTGCCCTGGAGCAAATCAACCAGGGCCAGCAAATTTCACCGGATCAGGTCAAGTCCATCGGCAACAAGACGCGCAAATTGACGCAGCGCCTGGACGACCTGCTACCGTAATCATACACACCTGATCGAACCTGGCAGCAAGACCAACGTATATAAGTGTAAGGAGGACAGACATGACAGTATATTGTTCGCAAGGCCACCCCAATCCTGATGGGTCAGCTTTTTGTGATGAATGCGGCGACCCTCTGTCAGGGGCAACGCCGGATCCGGCTGCCGAGGCTACGGTCCCGGCGACGATGGCCGCACCCGCGGCCCCAGCAGAGAGCATGGTTACATGTCCATCCTGCGGGGCGCAAAACCCGGCAGGCGAGGCTTTCTGCTCCAACTGCGGCGTCAGCCTGCTTGGCGCGCCAGCAGCCGCGAACGCGGTAGCTCCTGCCGCCACTCCCGCCGCGCCGCCTGAACCTGATGTAGCAGCGGCTCCCGTCGCGCCAGCAGCCGCACCGGTCGCGGCCACCGCTCGCTTGATCGTGGAAGCAGACAACCAGGAATTTGACCTGAGCGGGAAGGATAGGATCAGCATCGGACGCGAAGATGCCGTGAGCAACATTTTCCCTGATGTTGATATGACGCCGCATGGCGGCGAAGAGGGCGGCGTGTCGCGTTTACACGCGCACATCTTCCTTGAGAACGGCCAGTACATGCTGGAAGATGAAAACAGCACGAACTACACCTTTCTCAACCGTCAGCGGCTCGCGCCGAAAACGCCGACTCCCCTGCACGACAATGATGAAGTCAGGCTAGGACGGGTGTTACTGCGTTTCAAAACGTCCTGATAGCGCGCATTGAGGAGGAGCAAAATGGTACTCTCCTCCTCCAGTTTGACAGGCTGCGCCTGAATCGCTATAATTGACGGGAAAACTTTGTGGAGGATTAAGAAAGGAAGCATATGAAACGCACATGGCAACCCAAACGCATTCCGCGTCTGCGTGAACACGGCTTTATGAAGCGCATGGCGACGCGCAATGGCCGCCGCGTTCTCAAGAGCCGCCGCGCTAAAGGGCGTTGGAAGCTGACAGTATAGTATCGCGGCGTCATGGCGCTTAATCGTGCGGTACGCCTGCGAAAAAATAGCGAGTTCCAGCGGGTGAGGCAGCAGGGACAGAGCGTTGCCTCCCGGCTCCTCATCCTGGCCTGGATACCGAATGGCGAAGCCTGTTCGCGTGTTGGCTTTGTCGTTAGCAAGCGGGTCGCGAAACACGCGGTAGACCGCAACCGCACGAAGCGGCGGCTCGGCGAGGCTATTCGCCCCGCGCTGGAGCAACTCCCAGCGCCCTACGATATCGTTCTGAGCGCGCGGAGCGCGGCAGTCACGGTGGATTTTCCTGTTCTCAGGCAAGATGTAATCAGTTTGTTGCGCCGGGCGCGACTTCTCAAACCCGACCAGTTGCTCTTATAATATGTACATAGTTTTCTCTCAGGGAATGTCAATATCGGGCAGGAATCCTATCCGATACGGTATGGTTTTTGAGAACATCTAGAAGCCGAAGGACACAATTGTGAAATACGTGGCGCTGTTTCTCATTCGCGTTTATCAACGCACGCTGTCGGTCGTCTTGCCTTCATCGTGTCGATTTACGCCGTCATGTTCGCAATACGGATATGAGGCGATACAACGTTTTGGGTTCTTCCGTGGAGGCTGGATGGCAGCCAGGCGTATCGGTCGCTGCCATCCCTTCTATCACGGAAATCTGTACGATCCGGTTCCTGAACGCTTAGGGGACTAGATCGAGGAAGGCAAGGAATGATTCGTGGGTCAAATAGGATATATCTTTAATCTGATTTTTACCTTCCCCATCTTTAACATCCTGATGCTGCTTTATCGCACCATCGGAGATTTCGGGTTGTCGATCATCGTTCTGACATTGATCGTCAGGCTGATTCTCTTCCCCTTGACGCTCAAACAGCTCAGATCGATGAAAGCGATGCAGGCATTGCAGCCACAGCTCGCGGAGATTCGCAAGAAGTATAAAGATCAGAAGGCACAGTTAGAAGCGACGCAAGCCCTGTATAAAGAGTATGGCGTGAATCCTGTGGCAGGCAGTTGTCTTCCGCTGCTGGTACAGATGCCGGTTCTTTTCGCGCTCTTCTACGCGCTGAACGCTGTGCTGCGGAACGCCACGCTCAAAAGCATTAACGGCCTCATTTACCCCTTTCTGCCGAAGTTTACGACGTTTCCTGTTGTAAAACTGACCTGGTTCACGTTCATTAACCCCCATTGGTTTATAGCGCTAGGAGCTCCCGACCCCACGCATATCCTGCCCATTCTGGCGGCGATAGCCACCTTTATCCAGTTGCGTATGTCGCAGGCGCGCACGAACGCTACGAAGACTACCTCCGGTGGCAAAGACATCACTTCACAGCAGATGGTCATTATGCAGGTTATCTCGCCGCTGATGGTGTTGTTCTTCGGCTGGACCTACGCCGCCGGCCTGGCGCTCTACTGGACAACGTCTTCGGTCTTCGGCATGGTCCAGCAATACTTCGTGACCGGCTGGGGTTCCTTGACAACTATACCCAACTTTGGCGGCAATAGTGTGAAGAGCGCAGCCAAACCAACAACCACCATTGCGCAACCTAAAGAGGTGGAAGTCGTCGATAGCACATTGGAGAGAGGAACGAACGGGAGTACACCCAAAAAGAACCCGTACTCATCATCTACAGCGGCGCGGCGACGCTCGCGCAATAACAGCGCCTCGGCGCGCCGCCGGGGCGGTAATGTTCCAAAAAGAAATCCATCGCGCAGTTAAATAAAGGGAGGCACGAGTTCGTGGAAAGTATTGAGGTCAATGGTAAAACGATTGATGATGCCATTGTGCAGGCGCTGGCTCGTCTCGGCAAACGCCGCGACGAAGTTGACGTAATCGTGTTGCAAGAAGCGTCGCGCGGCACATTCGGCATTGGCGGCAAAGAAGCTCGCGTCCGCGTCACTGTTCACCCTGTCCGCACATCCTCTGGCGCGTTGATCACGCCGGAGATGGCCGATGCTATTCTCGGCCCCGCGGATGCGCCGTCTGAAGAAGATGCCTATGATGACGAGGAAGACGAAGAGCTGATATTTGAGGAAGAGGACGAAGAGGATTTTTACGATGACGAAGAAGACGTGGGAGAGGATGAAGAGGAAGACGAAGATGACAACGACGAATTGCCATCCCCCTTTCTCGAAGCCGATCTGTTACCTGCCGATCTATTAGCCGAGGTCAGCCAGGAGAATGGCGCGGCGCTTGCCGAGGGCGATCAAGAGACTGATAGGGCCACTCGTGAAGATGTCGAGATCACCGTTGATGTTCTACAGCATATTTTACGCAACATGAATATTCACGCCACCGTGCAGGTGCGCGCCGCCGATCCACTGACCGTCAACATCCAGGGCATTCACGAGAACCTGGGCTTGCTCATCGGGCGGCGCGGCGAAACGCTGGCGGCCTTACAATTGTTGGTGAGCTTGATCGTGCGCCACCGCACAAAGCATCATCTGCGCATCATTGTTGACGCGGAAAATTACCGTATGCGCCGCGAAGAGAACCTGCGCTCGCTGGCTCAGCGCGTCGCGCAGCAGGTGCGCAACTATCGCCGCTCCATCGCGTTAGAAGCCATGCCCCCGCACGAACGGCGCATCGTCCATATCGCGCTCTCCGACAGCAAGGATATCAGCACCGAGAGTATCGGCGAAGGCGATGAGCGGCGTGTGGTCATCTCGCTCAAGCGCCTGGGACGCTAGCCGCCAATGTCCGCGCGCGCGCGGGCTGTTCCCGGCGGCTCTCCTACTTTCCTGACCATCGGACACATTACCCGCGATCTCCGTGAAGATGGCTCGTTCTCACTCGGCGGCACTGTTACTTTTGCCGCCGTCACGGCCTATCGTTTAGGGTTAGCGGCGGCGCTTGTGACCCGCGCCGACGAGCAATTGATCGCCGGATTAGCCACGCGGCTGCCGGGCATCCAGGTGGCTGCGCGCGTCTCTCCACAGGCAACTACCTTTGCTAATCGCTATCACGAGGGTCTGCGCACGCAATACCTGCATACGCGCGCGGAATCTCTTTCGCCCGAGGATGTTCCCGCCGTATGGCGAGACGCGCCCATCGTGTTGCTGGGTCCGCTGGCGCAAGAACTCTCTCTTGAACTCGTGCAACTCTTCCCCAGGCGCAGCGGCGCGCTAATCGCCGCCACACCGCAGGGCTGGCTGCGCCGTTGGGATGTAGATGGGCGCGTCTGGCCCACAACCTGGGCTGACGCGGAGACACTGTTGCCCCATCTCGACGCGCTGATCCTCAGTTACGATGATCTCCAGCCCTTCGCCAACGGCGACCGCGCCGCCGCGATCCT
>Ga0102924_1004350_pt1 | contig 14315 bp, 14 predicted proteins | sample PaiPotPPM11metaG_FD_80116 | JGI IMG/M metagenome (GOLD analysis project Ga0102924, IMG submission 80116) | Iron sulfur acid spring bacterial and archeal communities from Banff, Canada, to study Microbial Dark Matter (Phase II) - Paint Pots PPM... ... | reverse complement strand
CTTCCGTCTTGGGGGCCACCTGAGCGGGCGCTGCCGGGGCGCTCTGGCTTTCGCCTGAGCTCGAGGCCCACACGGCAAACCCCGCGGCGCCCAGCACGACCACGCCCACGCCGAGCCAGAGCCCCTTCTTGGACTTGCGCGGGAAGATCTCCTCGAAGTCCAGCGAGGCCGCGCGAGCCCGAGCGTCCGGCGCGGTGAGCGCGGCCATGGCCTGACGCCGGGCCGACGGCGGGACGTGCGCCGGCTGAGGAACCTTCGGGGCTGCCTCCGGCGGAACGACCACCGTCCCGGTCGGGCCGGTATACTGCGGACGCGCTGCGGGCGCGGCGGCCGGCGGTGCCGGCGCGGCTGGCGGCGCCGGGCGCGCAGCCTCGGCCGCGATGCTGCGGTCGATGATCACCGAGTTCTCGGGTTCGGTCGAAACGTGAGTCGGCGGCGGCGGCGCTTGGGATCCGTTCGTCGCGTACGCGGTCGAGGCGGCAGCGCGCACATCCGCGTGCATCCCACCCGCCTGCAGGTCACGCACCTCGTTCGCGGACAGCGTGCCAGGGCCGGTAAAGGGGGCTTCGTCGAGCTCCCAGGAGGGTCGAAAGCTTGCCGCGAGGCGCTCGGCTTCCTCCGGCGTGAGCAGCGCTTTGGCGAAGGGGGGGGCCGGGGCCTTCGCCGCCGGATCGGCAGGTGGGCTCATAAATCTGCCGGAAGGGTATCACCGCGATGCCGCCGGAACAACGCGCGGCCCGCGCCGCACCCCTGTCCAAACTGTCCAAACGCCCGAAGCGTTCTTCTACTGGCCGAATTCTTCACGCAGCGCGTCGTCCCACTCGTCGGCGACCTTTCCAACCGTCTCGAGCAGGTCTTCGAACTCCTCGTAGTCCAGCCCCGAGAGCCGCCGCAGAGCTCGCACGACCACCTCGTCCCGGTGGGAGTCGATGGCGAACGCGGCGTCCGACGTCGTGAGGAAGGAGAGCTCGAGGAGGCGCTTGTAGAATGTCTCCCGCCCCGTGTGCGGCACGGTCATCACGGGCGCAACGAAGAGCAGCACTCCGTGGTCTTCGAGGACGTTGATGCCGACGCTCGCGGATCCCTTGCGCACGAGGGTGTAGCCGCCCGAATCGAGGGGTTCGAGCTTGGCGCCCGCCCGCTCGCCGAAGCGCGCGAGGTACGCGTCGATCATCGAACGCGCGTCGGCGAAGGTTTGGCCGCTCGCGCGGTCCGCGTATATGGGTTGAATCGTCACCTGGGACTCGGGCACGTGGCGTTCCTCCCGCGCAAGCAGGATACCCTTGGTCCCCGCGTCCGGGGAGTGCTGCTGCTTCTCGCCGTGGCGACGGCGGGCTGCTCCCACGCCCCGCGGACGGGCGACGCCGGCCCCGCGGGTGCCTCGGAGCCCCCGGAAGCCGCTGCGGCACGTTCCCTCCTCGCTCCCGACGCGGCGCTCCCCGACGTCGCCGAGGTCCGCGCGCTCGCCGACTCTCTCCGCGGGCGCGCCGAGCGCGAGGGCGCCGGAGCGCGCGCGATCGAGCTCAGGGCCGCCGCCGGCGGGCTCCTCGAGCGCGCCTGGCGCGTCGAGGGCCGCGAGCGCGACGGCCGCGAAGCGCTCGCGCGCTACCGCGAAGCCGCCGCCGGGACGCGCGATCCGGGCGCGTGCGACGCGGCCATCGCCGGGGCGCGTCTGGCCGGCGACCTCGCCGGGGACGCGGAAGTCACCTACACGGAGCTCTATCGCGCCAGGCGCCGCTTCGCCGCCCCGGGGGGCCCCTGCGAGCGCCGGCTCGACGACTCGCTCGCCCTCCTCACGGCGTTCCGTCCGCCGCGTCGTGTCCTCGAGGCCATCGACGAGGGGCTCGTCGGCGAAGGACTGGTTCCGCCCGGGCCCTCGGCGCAGTCGGACGTGAACGCGTCCGCCCGCCCCCCGCACATCGCTCGAATCGAGGCCTGGCCGAGCCCCGACGCTGCCCGCCTCGTCATCGTCCTCGACCGCCCGGCGGCGCATCGCGTCGGCGAGGACACGGCGCCAGGCACCGGCCTCCTGCGAACGTTCGTCGAGCTGGACGGCGTCGACCTCGGCGACGCGCCGCGAGAGATTGCCGGCGGCGGCGTCGTCACGCGCGTCCGCGCCGATCCGACGAGCACGGGCTCTCGGGTCGTGCTCGACCTCGATGGCCGGGCGTGGCGGCGCGTCTTTCTCCTCCAGGACCCCTATCGCATCGTCGTCGACATCGCGCGCCATCCGCCCGGGGTTCAAGGGCGCAGCTCGCGGCAGGTGGCGCGCGTCGTCCTCGATCCCGGTCACGGCGGCCGCGACGTGGGTGCCCTCGGCGCGAGCGGCATCCGCGAGAAAGACGTGACGCTCGACGTCGCGCACCGCGTCGCCCCGATCCTCGCCGCGCAGGGCATCCAGGTCGTCCTCACGCGCGACGACGACAACTTCGTCTCGCTCGAGGAGCGCACGGCGCGCGCCAACGCGTTCGCCGCCGATCTGTTCGTGTCGATTCACTGCAACGCCAGCGAGAGCCGCGCGCCGCGCGGCATCGAGACGTACGTCCTCGACACGACGCGCGACGAGATCGCGGCGCGCGTCGCCGCGCGCGAGAACGCAACGACGCAAGCGGCGACCGCGGAGGTGGCCTCGATCCTCGGGGGGATGCGCATGGCGGACGAGGCCGCGCGATCCTCGCGCTTCGCGCGCCTCCTGCAGCGCGCCGCCGTCGCCTCCCTCCGGATGCGGTACCGCGACGTCGTCGACGGCGGCGTGCACACCGCCGGCTTCTACGTCCTCGTCGGCGCGAGGATGCCCAGCGTGCTCTTCGAGGCGAGCTACCTGTCCAACGCGAGCGACGAGGAACGGCTCGCGACCGACGAGGGGAGACAGGCCTTCGCGGACGCCATCGTCAACGCCGTGAGGGCGTACCGCGAAGGACGGTGAAGGGTCGCAACGCTCGCCCGCGACCCGGACCTCGACCCCTCCGCTCGAGATCTACGCCAGCAGCGCCTCCAGCGTCTCGCGGAGCCCGTGCGGATCCCCCAGCGGCACGACGCGCACGTGGCTCGTCGCCTCGTTCTCGGGGAGCCTCGCTGCGATCGACGGAAGGTCGAGCGGCGAAGCGTCGCCGACGAAGAGCACGTCCGGGAGCTGCGTGGCCACGGCGAGCAGGCCGTCGACGACGTGGGCGCAGATCGCGATTTCGAACCGCCGCGACAGCGAGCGGCGGACGGCGGCGAGCGTCTCGACGTCGGGGTCCACCACGACGGCGTGGAGGCGGATCTGGCGCAGGCCGTCGGGGACGGCCATCTCGTAGGCGCGCAGAAAGTCGACGACGTCGAGCGGGCGGAAACGCAGGTGACGCCCGCTCGTACGCTGGAACGGGATCTTCCCCTTGTTCACCCAGTTGTGAATCGTCTTCAGATCGACGCCGCAGAAGCGCGCGACCTGCACCGCCGAGAGCTGACGGGAGCGCGCGCGGGTCGGCGCCCGCGCGCTCATCGCGGTGGGTCTTCGGGCAGGAAGCGATCGCCGCGGCGGACGTAGCGAGACTTCCCCGGAGACCGCGGCTCGCGCACCTCGTGCTCGGGGTCGCCGGGGAGGACGAGCGCGACGGTCTCGCCCCGGGCGTCGCGATGGGGGACCAGCCGCGGGCAGATGGCCTCGACGCAAGAAGAGGACGCGATGCGCACGGCGTCGCGCGCATCGACCGCCTTCGCGAGGACCTCCAGCGTGCGATGCGTCGGCGGCGCGAGCTGGAGCGCGCCCTCGCCGAAGCGCCGGAGCACCTCTCCCGGGCTCGCCCAGAAGCTCGCCGTCGTCTCGTGGTCGTCGTGCGCGCCCGTCAGCGCGCCGTCGGCGACGAAGAGGAAGAAGCGCGCGTCGAACCGGCGCGACTCCGCCACCGGCGTGATCCAGCGCGCGAACGGATGCATCGAGGCGAGATCGAGGCGCGCCCCGCGCGCGTCCAGGAGCTCTCCGAGGGTCGCTCGCCCCCGGGCGAGCCGATCGCGCCAGTCGAGCCGCTCCGCGTGCGCGAGGGTGGCGCCGGCGATCGGAAGGATCGCGGCCTCCTCGAGCGCCTCGCGGCACGCGGCGACCGCAAGACCGCGCAGCAGCGCGTCGCCGTCCGCGATGGGGGCCGCCGGTGTCCGGGGCGCCGTCGCGCGCCGCGCCCACGTGGGGTCGAGGTCGCTGGCGTCGAGCTTTCCTCCGGGAAACACCACGGCGCCGCCGAGGAACCCCGACTTGCCGCGCTCGACGAAGAACACCTCGATCCCCCCGGCCGCGACGTCGCGCACGACGACCAGCGTCGCCGCATCGCGCGCCGGCACGGCGTCACGGGTCGGATCCAGATCGAGCATCTGCGCGGCCGCCGATCACCGCTCGCGCGCCGTCGCGGTCCGCCGACCGCGCACCAAGGGCTCCATCCGCTTCTGCGCGGCCGCGTCGTCCACCAGCCACCACGCGTCGTGCTCCGGGGAGGCCCCGGCGCACTCGAGCGCGAGCGCCATCGCGCGCTCGGCGTCGATCGCATCCGTCCCGCGCCCCGGGAGCTCGACCACCGCGCGTCGCACGCGCATCCCCTCGAGGGAACGCGCGATGCGCACGACCGCCTCGCGGAACGCGCCGTCGCCGAAGGCGCTGCGGGCGCCCAGGCCGAGCACGAGGACCTTCTCGAAGGGGACGTGCGGCTTGCCCGGCAAAAGGAGCGCCTCGCCCCGGTCTCCGGTCACGAAACCCGACTTGAGCAGCGCGCTCAGCCTGCCGCCCAGCCGCCAGTCGAGCAGCCCGGCGAAGCCGCGCACCGGTCGCTCGTCGCTCCAGATCGCGCAGGCGCAGACCTCGGCGCTCGCCTCGTCGAGGCGTCGCGCGTTGGCCGACAGGAAGCGCACGTCCATTCAGGCTGGCTCCTCGTCCTTGCGGCCGAGCGCGTCGGCGATGCGGTTGAGGACGCCGTTGACGAACGCGCTCGAGTCGTCGGTGCCGAACGCCTTCGCCAGCTCGACCGCTTCGTCGAGGATCACGGCCCGCGGCACGTCGAGACGCTTGAGCAGCTCCCAGGTGCCCAGGCGCAAGACGTTGCGGTCGACGCGCGCCATCCGCTCGATCCGCCAGTGGGTCGAGGCCTCCGCGATGTGCTTGTCGAGCAAGTCGCGGTCTTCGCCCACGCCGTGCACCGCCTGGTCGGCGTAGGCGCGCCCCTCGGGGTCGGCGTCGGCAGCGAAGCTCCGCCAGAAGAGCTCGACCGCCTCGTCCGCGCTCGCGGCGGAGGCCTCCATCTGGAAGAGCATCTGAAGCGCGGCCTCGCGGCCGGAGTGGCGTGCGCCCATGGTCTACTTCGCGCCCAGAGAGAGTGACCTCAGAATCCGGCGTCGTCCAGGGCGCGCGAGAGCGAGACCATTTCGATCGCGCTGATCGCAGCGTCCCAGCCCTTGTTGCCCGACTTGGTCCCGGCGCGCTCGACCGCTTGCTCGATCGTCTCGGTCGTCAGGACGCCGAACGCGATCGGCACGCTGCTGCTCGCGGCGGCGGTGGCCACGCCGCCGGCGGCCTCCCCCGCGACGTAGTCGAAGTGCGGCGTCGCCCCGCGGATCACCGCGCCGAGCGCGATGATGGCGTCCACCTTCTTGGACGCGGCCAGCCGCCGCACGACGACCGGCAGCTCCCACGCGCCGGGCACGCGCACGATGGTGATCGACTGGGCCGTCGCCCCGTGCCGGACCAGGGCGTCGACCGCCCCCTCGACGAGGCGGTCCACCACGAAGTGGTTAAACCGGCTCGCGACGATGGCAAAGCGCGCCCCGTTGGGGATGACGAGGTTTCCTTCGATGACTCGCGTCGTCATGATGGCTCCCGTCCGGCGTCAGCCGGACCCGCTCGAATTCCCCCCGCTCGCATCCATCGAATGCAGGGGCAGCCGCTCCACGACGTCGAGCCCGAAGCCGTGGATACCGGCAATCTTACGCGGGTTGTTCGTCAACAGCCGAATCTCGTGCAGTCCCAGGTCGACGAGGACCTGCGCGCCCAGGCCGAATTCGCGGAGCGGCGGCTCGTTCGGCCCGCTCGGCGGCGGAATGCTCTCCTCGTGGGTGGTGCGCCATTGTTCGAGCTCGCGCCGGACGTCGCCACGGGGTGCGATGTACACGAGCGCTCCTCGGCCGGCGGCTTCGATCTGCAGGATGGCCTCGCGCAGGTGCTGGCCGCCGTCGCGCGGGGTCGCCGCGAACGTGTCGGCCACGATGGACCCGGTGTGCACCCGGCAGAGCGGCGGCGGCCCGGTCGTGAGGTCGCCCTTCACGAGCGCGAGGAACTGCCGTTCGTCGATGGTCGTCCCGTAGACGACGGCGCGCCACTCGGTCCCGGTCTGATCGAGGACGAGGGTCGACTCGCTCAGGCGGCGCACGAGCCGCTCGGTGAAGAGGCGGTACCCGATGAGGTCCGCGATGCTGAGGATCCGCAGGTTGTGCCGCTCGGCGAAGCGCTCGAGATCGGGCATCCGCGCCATCGTCCCGTCGTCCTTCATGATCTCGCAGATGACGCCCGCCGGGGTGAGGTCGGCGAGGCGCGCGAGGTCGACCGAGCCCTCGGTCTGGCCGGTGCGTACGAGGACGCCTCCCTTGCGCGCGCGAAGCGGGAAGACGTGTCCCGGCGTGACGATCTCGTCGGGGCGCGTGCTCGGGTTGGCCGCGAGGCGGATCGTGTGCGCGCGGTCGGCGGCGCTGATGCCCGTCGTGACGCCCTGGCGCGCCTCGATGCTCACGGTGAACGCGGTGCCGAGGGGAGGACCGACGCGGCCGGGCGACGTCATCATCGACAGCTTGAGGTGATCGACCTGCTCCTCGACGAGGGTCAGGCAGATGAGCCCCCGCCCGTGGGTCGCCATGAAGTTGATGGCCTCCGGCGTCACGAACTGGGCGGCCATCGTGAGGTCGCCTTCGTTCTCGCGATCCTCGTCGTCGACGAGGATGACCATCTTGCCGGCGCGGATGTCGGCGATGGCGCCGGCGATGCGTTCGGTGAGCTTGGGGTCGATGGTGTGCACGGGGTCCAGGCGCTCGGCTAGCCGGAGCTCCCGGCGACGATTCGTGCAACGTAGCGCGCGATCAAGTCGACCTCCAGATTCACGCGTGCCCCGAGCGCGAGGGCGCCGAGGTTCGTGCTCTCCTGGGTGAGGGGAATGACCGCGACGTCGAAGGACGCGCCGCCGCCGCCCCCCCCGGACGTTTGCGTTTCGCTTTGCGTTTCGCGCACGGCGTTGACGGTCATGCTCACGCCGTTGATGGCGATCGACCCCTTCTCGGCGACGAACCGCGCGAGGTCCTTGGGCAGGGCGAACGACATGTGGAGCGCCTCGCCCACCGGGCGCCTCGCCTCGAGAGCCCCGACGCCGTCGATGTGCCCCGTGACGAGGTGGCCCCCCAGGCGGTCGCCGGCGCGAACGGCGCGCTCGAGGTTGAGCGCGGTCCCGAGGGTGAGCTCGCCGAGCGTCGTCCGCGAGAGCGTCTCGGCCGTTGCATCGACCTCGAACCCGTCGGGCAAGATGGCCGCTACCGAGAGGCAAGGGCCGTCGATCGCGATCGACTCGCCCATGGCCAGCGGCTCGCCTGGCAGGCGCCCGCGGACGCTCAGGCGCGCCCCCGGGCCGCGCGCGGTGCGGGCTGCGAGAACTCCGGTGGCCTCGATGAGCCCAGTAAACATGGCTCCGGTGTAGTGACGCGTAGCGCGGGCGTCCAGCGTGACAGCGTGGCGTCCTTGCTATCTGCGGACATCGGGTTGCTTCTGGGGACGCCCCGCACGACACTTGTTTTCGTGCTGCCGTTGCGCGCGCGCTTCCTTCTGGTCGGCCTCGGGGCCTTCGGGCCCGTCGCCTGTGGGCCCAGCTTCCAGGCCGTGTACGAGTGCGACGTGCGCTTCGAGCACTGTTACGCGCTCGATCAGGGGAACGGGTCGGTCGAGCTGAAGAAGCAGTGCTGGCGAGACTGGCTTCACGGCTACACGTACGGACAATCGGGCGACCGCGTCGAGTATGCGGCCGCCCGCTTCAGCGAGCTTTCGCTCGACACGACGTTGCCGAGCGTCGAGGTGCGCGAGGCTCGCCCGGCCCGGCGGGCGGCGGCCCCCGTCCCGACGAGCGCCTTCGCGCCGCCTCCCAACCTCGCCGAGCGCCCGGCCGCCGACGCGTCCGCGCCGGTGAGCAAGGCAAGCGACGACGCCGTCCGCGAGGTCGTCACCCGCGCGCCCGGCTCCGAGTGCGCGGAGACCTGCGCGGGCGACTGGAAGTCGTGCCACGACGCTTGCCGAGGGCTCGCCTGCGACGAATGCGACAAGCAGTACCGCGCGTGCGTACCCGGGTGTTTCCGCGAGGAACAGCCGCGGAAGGCTCCCGCGGCGCCGAAGGCGCGGACGGAGTCGCGGGCGATGCATTGACCGCGGGGGGGGGTACGGCAGGGCTGCTTGTCTGTCCGCTCCGGCCCTGTCGCGCACCGGAGGTATACTTCCGACCGTGCAGCCCGCACGCAAGCTCGCCACCTACGAGGACCTGCTCGCCCTTCCCGAGGACGTCCGCGCGGAGATTCTCGGGGGTGTAGTCGTGGTGCCGCCCGCGCCGCTGCCGCGTCACTCTCGCGCGCAGAGGGCCCTGGGCAGTTTCGTCGGGCGGTCCTTCGACGACGAAGACGGGCGCGGTGGCCCAGGCGGGTGGTGGATCTTCGTCGAGGTCGACGTTCGCTTGTCGCGTCACGACGTCGTGCGCCCGGACCTGGCTGGATGGAAGCGCGAGCGGTTGCCGTCGCCGTGGGACCAGCGTCCGATCGACGTCGTGCCCGACTGGATTGCCGAGATCGTCTCGCCGTCCAACGCCGCGCAGGACCGGGTAGACAAGCGGGCGCTCTACGCACGCTCCGGGGTGGCCTTCTACTGGATCGTGGACCCTGGGGCGCGGACGCTCGAAGCGATGCGTCTCGACGCGGCCTCCGGCGCGTGGGTCGAGCTCGGGGCCTACGGAGACAGCTCGATCGCGCGAATCGCGCCCTTCGAAGCCATCGACCTCGAGGTGGGGCGGCTCTTCCCGCCGAAAGAGAGCGAGACGGCGGAGCCTTCCGGCGGCTGACCTCCGAGCCGCCTCCCCGGCGAGCGGGGCGAGGAAGCGTGTGGCAGGGCCTGGAAGGGCGGACGTGGGCGCTTCGCGCACACGCGCTTGCATGCAAAGTTGCAGGGCAAAGTGTTGATTGCGCGTGCGGCCCGCCTGAGGTCGTATGACGGGCACGCAGATGGAAGCGGTACGTTGTTCCTGCGGGTCGGCGCATCCTCTAAGCGCGTTCGCCTCGTTGGGGCGCCAGTACGGACCTCGTGGCGAGTACGCCGACCTGGCGAATTGCCCATCGTGCGGGTCGACAGTCTGCGTCGGCTTCGGACGTCGAGGGACGGATGCCTCCGCCGGCAAGTCCGGCGCGTGGCCGCGGGCGAAGCTCGCCTCGTTGCCGAGCGTGCCGCCCGCATAGGCAACCGCGGCCGGCGGCGGTCGCGTGCTCCACGCCCGAAGACGCCGTCTATTCCGACGGAAATGAGACCACCGGGATCCAACTCTCTCCGGGCGTGTCCGGAAAGCAGACCCCTGCGACGACTTGATTCGCGGTCGCAGCCGGTACCCCGGAATACCAGCTCGGGTTCACCGCCATGCAGCCGCCTGCCGTCGATTCCAGGGCCCACCCGAGGTCCTGTTCGTCGTTGGAGGCGACAAACCAGCCGCCGTCCGCCGGTCGAGCCGACAACCAGATCGCTCCGGGGTCTGGCGAGGTGTTCATCGCCTGAAAGGAGGCATCGAGGTAAAGGCCGTGATTGGTGATCTGCCTGCCCTCGGTGAGAGTGAATACCTGCGTATCGTCTTTGCGGTTGCACGGGACAACGAGCAACCCTGCACCGGCGACGATGCCGTCGGAGCCCACCGCCAGGCACTCGGCAGTCTGGCCGCTCGCAGCGCTCATGAGTTGGACCGAAAAGCCAAAAGGCCACCACTGCTGATTGTGATCGCTCTCGACGCACTGCCCCAGGATCATCATGGGGACCAGGCGACCCGGCTCGAGGCAGAGCGAGGTCGCCTGGCTGGGGCTGAGGGCACCCGTCCTTCCCAGGGTCCACTTCTGGGTGGCGCTTCCATGAGTGAATGTAGTCGTGCGCATGGATGTCCCTGGAGGCGCGCGCCACTGGAGCGCGCCCTGAAGCGAGCGTTGAAGTTCGAGACCGCGCACCGTGTGCACCGCGTATGCCCGGCAAGGCGGTGGCCCATTCGCCCGCGTATCGCGGGGATTTGGTCGTTGCGGCCGATGCACAGTGCGATTGGAGTTTCGTGACAGGTGTTGCGCCTGTTGCGTAACCGAGAGACGCGCCTTCGACGCGAGCATCGTGACTTGTCAGCGGCGTGGCACGCTCAAGCGCTCCCCGAGCCGGATTCGAGGGCTGGTGATCGCCGGCGTGAGTCTACGGTCCGGGATGGGAAGCTCGCGGACCCGAGTCGAGAGCCCGCGGCTCGCCGCTCACGGACTGCGGATCTCGGTCGAGGGCTTACGAAACGCGCGTCGAACCCAAGGGATCGCGGGTGACGCCCTCCGGGTCGCGATCGGAAGCGCACGAGACGGGCTGGGTAGCTTCCGAACCGGGATCTGAAACCAACAACCCGCGTTCCGGACGCTGCGCGTGGCGATCGTTAGGGCAGGTGCGGAGACCAGGAACTCGCCAAGGCAGGCTGGTGGCCGACGGCGCGCGGCGAGTATCTCGCGAACGCCGGTCCGTTGCCGACGAGCCGCGACACGTAGAGGAAATCGCGCGGCATGTACGCCTCGAAACGCGACTCGTCTGGGACAAGGCGCACGCCGTAGCCGACGAACGGCGATCGGTAGCGGAGAAGACGCGGTCCCGAGCCCGCGAACGGTGACCCGGAGCGCGAACACCGCAGTTCCGAAGCGACTCATCGCAACTCGTGGCTGACCTGAGGCGATAAGGAGCCAAAAGGGCGCGATTGGTCGTGGAAGAGCCGACGTCCGGCGCTTACGAACCGAAGTCCGTACCGCACGAAGGGCGGGGCGGAGCCGACGAGATGCGCCCTGGAGGCTTCGAACCGCGACTCGTAGCGTACAAGACGCGTTCGAGAGGCTCCGAAGCGCGGTTGGCAGCGTGCAAGCCGCGTCCGAGAGGCTCCGAAGCGCGTTTCGCAGCGTACAAGCCGCGTTCGAGAGGCTCAGGACCGCGGTTGGCAGCGTACAAGCCGCGTCCGAGAGGCTCAGGACCGCGGTTCGTAGCGTACAAGCCGCGTTCGAGAGGCTCCGAAGCGCGTTTCGAAGCGTGCAAGCCGCGTCCGAGAGGCTCAGGACCGCGATTCACAGCGTACAAGCCTCGTGCGACAGCGTGGGAACCGCGGTTCGTAGCGTACAAGCCGCGCCCGTGAGCGCGACGCCCCCCGAGTCGTCGTTCAAGGCGGCATCGGAGACGTAGGCTGCCTCCCGATCCGTCCGCAGCGTCGATCGGGTTGCTGCGACTCCGCATTGGAGCCCATTGGTAAGGTGCCTTCTGGAGCGCACCAGGCGCGCCTGCAGGATCGTCGCGGCCAACGGCGACACCGCCCAGTGGCTGGCTACGTTCGATGACGGCGACAGCAGAAGATCGGCTCATTGGACGTAAATGAGATGGACAACCGTTCCGATCATCCTCGTGGCCTGCGGTGGGCGGCGGCTTGCGCCCGGAGAATCTGGCCCCGTAGCGCAGCTCGATGCCAGCGAAACTCGGAGCGAACGCGACGCGCCCGGAACCCAGAGGAGGACGCGATGTCCGCTCAGCCGGAGCCGTCGCCGCCGGACTGCGCATCGGACACGTCGGACGAGCCATCCGAAGGGCTATTGGCCTCCGGCGCGCCCGTTTCGCCCGCTGCATCGGGGACCGTTGCGGCGTCGCCTTCGCTCAGATGCATTCGAACGACCACGCGGAGAAAGTACTCCGCGCACGTCGCATTGAGGACGCACACGCGCCAGTTGGTGAGACAGCCGATCTCGGTCAGCTGTCCGGACCCGGGAACGTAGGCGGTCGTAGACGCATCCGCGCTCGCGGAGACGTCGGTCTCGACGTCGGGTCCCTCGTCGACGACGACGCTGTGCAGGTCGATGTGGAGCTGCTGCAGTACCTCCTCGCCCCAGTCGAGCCAGTACGTACGTTCGCCCGGGAAGTCGAGCCAGAGGTCGTATGGACTCGCCGACTGCCAGACGATCTCGTTCCCGGTCCGAGTAGCGTGGCCAAACGGGACGAAGGCCTTGTCACCCTGGGGGCAATACGTGGGATCCGTCGGCGCGCCCTTCACGACGCAGTCCGAATCGCACTGATGCGTCGTGCACCCGGTTGTCGCGGGGACCGCGGCGCCCCCGGCAGCGGCGACGACGGCGAGGGCACAAGGAAAAGCAAGGACCCGAACGGCGCGCCGGCGTCGGTCAGGCACCGAGGGCCTCCGCGGCCTCGATGGCGTGGTACGTGAGGATGGCGTCCGCTCCGGCGCGGCGGATGGACACGAGCACCTCCATCATGGCGCGCGCGTAGTCGATCATGCCGGCGGCGGCGGCGGCCTTGAGCATCGCGTACTCGCCGGAGACGTTGTAGGCGAAGAGCGGCAGCTGCGTCTCGGCGCGGACGGCGCGGATGACGTCGAGGTACGCCAGCGCCGGCTTCACCATGAGCATGTCCGCCCCCTCGTCTTCGTCGAGGCGCGCTTCGCGGAGGGCTTCGCGCACGTTGCCCGGGTCCATCTGGTAGCCGGCGCGGTCGCCGAACTGGGGAGCGCAGTCGGCGGCCTCGCGGAACGGGCCGTAGAAGCCGCTCGCGTACTTGACCGCGTAGCTCAGGATGAGCGTCGACTCGAGCGACGAATCGTCGAGCGCGCGCCGGATTCGCCCGACGCGCCCGTCCATCATGTCGCTGGGCGCGACGACGTCGGCCCCGGCGCGCGCGTGCACGAGCGCCATCTCGGCGAGGATCTCGAGCGTCGCGTCGTTGTCGACCTCCATGTCCCCGCCCTTGCGCGCGGAGGGGCGCAGGATGCCGCAGTGACCGTGGTCGGTGTACTCGTCGACGCACACGTCGGTCATGACGACGAGCTCGGGCGCTGCGTCTTTCATGGCCGCGACGGCGCGCGGCACCGGGCCGTTGGGGTCGAGCGCGCTCGAGCCTCGCGCGTCCTTCTTCGCCGGGAGGCCGAAGAGGAGCACCGCCCCGAGGCCGCGCTTGACGGCCTCCTTCGCCGTCTGCGCGGCGACCTTGATCGGCAGCTGCGAGACGCCCGGCATCGTGCTCACCGGGCGCGCCTCTTCGATGGCGGCGTGAAAGAAGAGGGGCCAGACGAAGTCGCGCGGCGAGAGGGAGGTCTCTCGTACGAGCCGCCTTAGCGCGGGGGTGGCGCGCAGGCGGCGGGGGCGCTCGGTGGGAAAGGGCATGGGAAGGGTCACGGAATAGCACGATTGCCCTACCGATTCCCTTGTCCGCGCGGGGCGCGCGCGTCATGGTGGACCCCGATGCGTTCGCGCCGCGTCTTCTTCTCGCTCCTGGCCTCCGTTCCCCTCTTTGCGCTCGCGTGCGGCAGCAAGACCGGCCTCCTCGTCGGGGGCGAGCCGGCCGAGGCCTCCGACGCCGGCCTCGACGTCGTGATCCGCCACATCGACGCGAGCCCCGTCGAGGAAGACGCGGCTCTCCCCGAGGAGGACGCGCTGCCGCCGATCGACGTCACGCCGCCGCCCCCCATCAACGACTGCCCTGATGCCGCGTCGACGCTCGTCTACGTCATCACGGAGAGCTACACGCTGATGAGCTTTTACCCGCCGTCGGCGACCTTCACGACCATCGGGCAGATCGTCTGCCCGTCGGCCTCGACGCCGTTCTCGATGGCGGTCGACCGCACCGGCATCGCGTACATCGTCTTCCAGGACGGGCAGCTCTTCCGCGTGAGCACGGCGACCGCGGCGTGCGTGCCCACGCCGTTCGTCGCCGGACAGCAGAAGTTCGCCACGGCGTTCGGTATGGGCTTCTCGCACGATGCGGTCGGCACCGGAGAGACGCTGTACGTCGCGAGCGGCAGCTTTACGGGCGCCACCACCTCGCCCCAGCTCGCGACGATCGACACGAAGACGTTCGCGCTGGAGATCGTCGGCTCGTTCAACCCGACGATCGACAACGCCGAGCTCACCGGAACCGGCGCCGGCGATCTCTTCGGCTTTTACGCTTCGGCGACGGGCTCGGGCATCGCGCAGATCGACAAGGCCAACGCGCAGCTCGCCCGCGTCGAGCAGATCAAGGCGTTCCG
>Ga0102924_1004345_pt1 | contig 14330 bp, 19 predicted proteins | sample PaiPotPPM11metaG_FD_80116 | JGI IMG/M metagenome (GOLD analysis project Ga0102924, IMG submission 80116) | Iron sulfur acid spring bacterial and archeal communities from Banff, Canada, to study Microbial Dark Matter (Phase II) - Paint Pots PPM... ... | reverse complement strand
GTGTTCTTGCGCCGGCCGTAATAGCCCTTGGCGGCCTTGAGCACTTTCTTGTGCTTGGCATGAGAAGTGACGCCGCGTTTGACGCGAGCCATGGTCGATCTCCTTTAGAAGATTGCAGTGCCGGAACGAAATGCCGTGGGCTTTCGCCCTAGCCGTTCGGCAGAAAATACTTTTTGATGTTGTCGCCGTCGGTCTTGAACAGCACGTTGGTGCCGCGCAATTGGCGGATCTGCTTCTTGGTGCGCTTGATCATGCCGTGGCGTTTGCCCGACTGCGCATAGAGGACCTTTCCGGACCCCGTGACCTTGAAGCGCTTCTTGGCGCCCGACTTGGTCTTGATCTTGGGCATTTGGCTCTCCTCAATGAAAATAGCATCCGAACTCCGGCCCGGACGCCGGCGATCGCTAACGATCGCGTGCTGATGAGCACTTCACCGCCGCCACGGCAGCCCTTAATCGGCCGGGCGGCGGGAAGGGCGCGGTTATGGCAGAGGCGGGCCGAATTGGCAATCGGCAGTCGCTGGCGAATCGGACCCTCGACCCCATCAGTGCGTGACAATTTTCTGTCGTTATTCCAGTATCTTAGCCAAAGACCGGACGGTTTCGAGCCCGACCAAGATCGTCTTCCGGGGCAGATTAGGATTTTATAGCAAAGGCATGTCGAAGCCCGCCCGACTGCTTCGTCGTCGTCATTGAGCGGGCATTCAGCGGCAATCGCGCACGCGGCCCGGCTCACAAGGAGTTCTCACATGCGTTTCATGTTCATCGTCAAATCCGCCCACTCCGGACCGCCGACGCCCGAACTGCTCGAAGCGATGGGCAAGCTTGCCGACCGGGAGATCAAAGCCGGCCGCATGATCGACAGCGGCGGACTGATGCCGCTCGCGACCGGCGCTCAGGTCCGCCTCACCGACGGCAAGCTCAGCGTCATCGACGGCCCTTTTGTCGAGGCCAAAGAGGTGATCGGGGGCTATGCCATTTTCGAACTGCCCGGCAAGGACGAGGCGCTCGCTTCGGTGAAGGAGTTCATGCAACTCCACAAAGATCTGATGCCGGGCTGGGAAGGGACGTGCGAAATCCGCGCCTTCGCCCCGCCAACACACTGAAATGTCCGACGCGCAACCCGCCGCGTCACCGTCGGCGGCCATGACGGCCGCCGACATGACGGCCGCCGACCCGCATGGCGAGAATTCGCATCGCGCCATCGTCGCCGCCTGGCGGATCGAGCAGCCGCGGCTGATCACAAGCCTGGCACGCATGCTGCGCGACGCGCCGCTTGCCGAGGACCTGACGCAGGAAGCCTTGCTGGCAGCGCTGGAGTCCTGGCCGAGCGCGGGCATACCTGAAAGGCCCGGCGCGTGGCTGATGGCGACAGCCAGGAACCGCGCACTCGACCATCTTCGGCATGCCCGGATGCGCACGCGCAAGCACGATGCCATCGCCGCCGATATGGTGCGGGAGGAGCAGGCCGTGCCTGATTTCGATACAGCACTCGACGACGACATCGGCGACGAGATGCTGCGTCTCATCTTCACCGCCTGCCATCCGCTGTTGTCGCGCGAAGCGCGTGCGGCGCTCGCCTTGCGCATGATCTGCGGTCTCACGACCGAAGAGATCGCCCGCGCTTTTTTGCAGCCGGCCGCGACGATCGGGCAGCGCATCGTCCGCGCCAAGCGCACGCTCTCGGAATCGGGACTGGTTTATGAGACACCGCGTGGCGAGGAGCTTTCGCAGCGGCTCGCCTCGGTGTTCGAGGTCATCTACCTGATTTTCAATGAGGGCTATACCGCGGCTCGCGGCGAGGATTGGTTGCGCCCGCAGCTTTGCAACGAAGCGCTGCGCCTGGGGCGGGTGCTCACTGCCATCGCGCCGCATGAGCCCGAAGCCTTCGGCCTGCTCGCCCTGATGGAGCTCAATGCCTCCCGTACCGCGGCACGGACCGACGCCGAAGGTGAGCCTGTTTTGCTGTTGGAGCAGAACCGTGCGCTGTGGGATCAGGTCCAGATCCGACGCGGCCTAGTGGCCCTCGCCCGCGCGCAGGAGTTGGGCGGCGGGCGCGGCAACTACGCACTGCAGGCAGCGATCATAGCCTGTCACGCCCGCGCGGCGACGGCGGATGAGACCGACTGGTCGCACATTGCCGCGCTGTACCGGGAACTGGCGGCTGTCGCGCCATCTCCTATTGTCGAGCTCAACCGGGCCGTTGCCGTCGGCATGGCGGAAGGGCCGCCGGCGGCGCTGGCAATCGTCGATCGCCTGACGGACGAGTCACTGCTCAAGGCTTACCACCTGCTGCCGGGCGTCCGCGGCGACTTGTTGCACAAGCTTGGACGCTTCGACGAAGCGCGCACCGCTTTTGAAGCGGCAGCGGCGCTCGCCAGCAACGCGCGCGAACGCGAGCTGATGAGGCGCCGCGCGGCCGAGGCCGCGGCGCGATCGTGCTGATCCCGATCGCTGCGGTCGCTTACGGAAGCTCGCCGACCATCTTTGCGAGTTCGGCCTCTGACCAGGCACGCATCGTCCGGGTGCGGACATTACCGTGCGCGCCGATCGCCATGCAGAATTTGGCGACATTGTCGTCGGCGGAGGTCTCCAGGATCGCCAGCAGGTCGGAATCGCCTGAGGTCAGGAAGACCTCTTTGATTTCGACGTGCATTTTCTTGGCGAGTTCGCGTGCCGCGGCATTGCGCTTGGGCCAGTCCTTGACGGCGCGGATGCCCTGCTCGGTCCAGCTCATGGACAGTATGAATGTTGCCATGTCGGCCTCCTTCAATGACGGATTCCTCCAACGGTGAGGCGCCGCCATTCAGGCGGTGCCAAAACTACGGGGGAAAGATGTCATTTCCAGAGCGGGCGCGGCCGTTGCGGCCGAGCCATGATGGCGACCGTTCCGGATCGTGCTCGAGGCGCCGCTAACGCGGCGCCAGTACCATCACGACCTGCCGGCCCTCGAAGCGCGGCTCCTGCTCGATCTTGGCGATCTTGCCGACGTCGCCCTTGACGCGGTCGAGGAGCTTGTAGCCCAGCTCCTGGTGCGCCATTTCGCGGCCGCGGAAGCGCAACGTCACCTTGACCTTGTCGCCTTCCTCGAAGAACCGCTGCATCGAGCGCATCTTCACGTCGTAATCGTGATCGTCGATCATCGGCCGGAGCTTGATCTCCTTGATCTCGACGATCTTCTGCTTCTTGCGGGCTTCGGCGGCCTTCTTCTGCGCCTGATATTTGTATTTGCCGAAGTCTAGGATCTTGCAAACCGGCGGCACCGAATTCGGTGCGATCTCGACCAGATCGAGTCCGGCTTCCTGCGCCATCGCTATGGCGGCGTTGATTTCAGTGACGCCCTTGTTGGCGCCATCTTTGTCGATGAGTTGAACCTCGCGAACGCGGATCTCCTCGTTGACGCGCGGCCCATCCTTGGCGGCGGGCTGCGGCAGTTTTATGGGGCGACGAATGGGTAGTTTCTCCTGTGCTGTTGCGACGATAATTGCTGCTGAACGTCACGCATTATACGTCCTCATCGCACGATACGATGGACAATATTTGGCGATGCCGGACTGTATACCAAGAATCGGGCGTTTTTTCCCTCAAGTCAACGCCAATGCGGCTTTGACGGGCCTCTCTGACGATGTGAATAAGTATCGCCTCATGATTTATGTTCCCTCACCGCAACCTGCCACACGCCCGGCTCCAACGCGTCAGGCCCCTGGCCGCCGGGCCTGCCACCTGACCCATAAGCACCTCCCGCAATGAACGATAACAGCCTGAAATTCCTGCACATTGGCGAAGGCCCGGCCGGCCGCGACATTGCCGTCCGCGCGGCCGAAGGGACCGCTGAAAACACGTCAGCTGGCCTGGTCTGGCTCGGCGGTTACAAGTCCGACATGAAGGGCATCAAGGCGGCCGCGCTCGCCGATTGGGCGAAGAGCAAAGGCCGCGCCTGCCTCCGCTTCGACTATTCGGGACATGGCGAATCGGGCGGCGCCTTTACCGACGGCACGATCTCGCGCTGGCTCGCCGAGAGCGTTTTGGTGTTCGACACCTGCTGCAAAGGCCCGCAGATCCTGATCGGCTCCTCGATGGGCGGCTGGCTTGCGCTTCTGCTCATTCGCGAATTGCGCCGCCGCAGCACCGCGGGGGCGGCGAGCGTCGCCGGCCTGGTGCTGATCGCGCCGGCGGTCGATTTCACCGAAGAGTTAATGTGGAAGCGGTTCACGCCGGAGATCAAGCGCGAGCTTGAAGACACCGGCGTCTGGAAACGGCCGTCGCAATATTCCGACGAACCTTATCTCGTCACCCGGCAATTGATCGAGGACGGGCGTCACAATCTCCTGCTCGGCGGCATGATCGAGACCGGCTGCCCGGTGCGCATCCTGCAAGGCGTCGAGGATCCGGATGTGCCCTGGCAGCACGCCAAGGCGCTGGCGGCGCGGCTGGCCTGCGACGACGTGGTGCTGACCCTGATCAAAGACGGCGATCACCGTCTGTCACGGCCGGAAGATATCGCGCGGCTGATCGCGGCAGTGGAAGAATTCTGACCTTCGTCATTGCGAGGAGCGGCAGCGACAAAGCAATCCAGCACTGCACCGCCGCCTGGATTGCTTCGCTCCGTTCGCAATGACGAAGGCGGTTAGGCTACTTCCCCATCAACGCTCAGCGCACCGGCACCAAACATAACCACGTAGAGGAAGCCGCCGGCCATGACCAGGTTCTTGTAGAAATGGGTCATGTTGTCGAGATCGCCGGCCGGCAGATGCACACCGAAAGCGGTGGCGAGGCAGAACAGCGCCAGCAGCGCCGCGGCCCAGCGCGTCAGAAAGCCGATCAGAATCGCCGCACCGGCGAGCAGATGCAGCGCGACCGACGGCCAGACCGCCATCGTATACAGCGGCACGTGAACACTGTTGAAATACGCAGCCGCGGCATCCGGATGGCGCAGCTGCAAAACGCCGTCCCAGATGAACAAGCTGCACATCAGGATACGCGCGACAAGAAGCACAAGATTCTTTGACTGTTGCATGACGATCTGCCCCCGGTTTGACGAGCGCTATGGAACCTATTGCTAACAACACCCGGTTATTCCGGCTATTCACAAATAACTAATCGCGCACAGCAGCCCGATAGGCGCCGGGGCTTTGCTTCATGATCCGGCGAAAACGACGGTTGAAGGTCGACAGGTCGGCAAAGCCGCAATCGAGCGCGATCGCTGAAATGCTATCTTTGCTGCGGCGCAGCCGCACCGCGGCGTGATGCATGCGCCTATGGAGAACGAATTGATGCGGCGTCATGCCGACCACGGCGCGGAAGGTGCGCAGGAAGTGATAAGGACTCATCGCCGCGGCCGAGGCGAGTTCGTCGAGCGACAGCGGCTCACAGGCCTGCGCCTCGATCCGCCGTAATGCCAAAGCGATTCGCCGCTCGGCGCTGGCGCTCGGCGCGTGGCTGCGCGGCTTGCTGCCGGCAAGGGTTGCAGCGACCGCACCGGCGAACCGCAGCGCCAGTTCTTCAAGCTCCTGCGCGTCGCCATCCTCGCGCGCGGCCTCGGCCGCCGCGGCGAGCGGCAGCAGTTCCGGCAAGGGCGGCAGGCTCGGTGCCGTGAAGTCGCTGCGCCTGGCGCCGGGCACTGCAGCGGCGACGTCTTCCGTGAATTCGGGCGAGAAATGGAACGACATGCAGCGGTCGCCGGCGGAGTGCTCATGGCTGCAGGCGAAGCAATGATGCCGATTGCCGAGAAGGAGCGCGCCGGGCGCGAGCAACGCCGCGCCTTGAGTGCTGCGATAATGGAACATGCCGTGCGTCACCGCCGAAATGACGACGGCGTCGTGCCGTTCTTCGAACGGCCGGTCATGCGGCCCCGCCGTGCAGACCACGTCGGCGGCGCGCCAGCCGGGACCGGAAGCCAGAATGCGGACGTTGAGCGACATGGTGCAAGTTTAGCAATTTTTCCCAAGCCGGCGCGAGACACCGTGGCCTAACAAGGCTGTGACAACAGCGGCGGAAACAGGAAAGTTGCACATATGACCATCCGCTCATTTACCGACGCCCTGCATGCCGCGGGGCCCGCAGCCGACCGCGCCGACAAGATGAAGCTCTACGGCTGGCTGATCGGGGACTGGACCATGGAGGGTGTGGTCCATTTCGACGACGGCCGCGCGCATCACGACACGGGCGAAATCCACTTCGGCTGGGTGCTCGAAGGCCGCGCGATCCAGGATGTGTGGATCTTCAACGGCGTGTTTTACGGCACGACATTGCGGATCTATGACCCCGCGATCGACGCTTGGCACATCTTGTGGAACGACCCGTTGCGGCAGTTCTATACGCGGCAAATCGGCCGCGCGCAGCCAGACGAAAACGGCCACGATATCGTGCAGATCGGCAAGAACGATGTCGGCGAAACCCTGCGCTGGAGCTTCACGGAAATCACGCCGAATTCGTTTCACTGGACCGGCGAGCGCTCGCGCGACGGCGGCAAGAGTTTTGCGCTGCAGGCCGAATATTTCGCCAAGCGGCTGCGTTGACTTCAATCGGCTGGCTTAAATCGAATGACCAAGGAGAACGGCAAATGCCCGACCAGATGCTCGATCATGTTTCCATCGGCGTTCGCGACCTGAAAGCGGCCAAGCGCTTCTACGACGCGGCCCTAAAGCCGCTCGGCTATAGCTGCCTGCACGAATTCGACGGCTCGCTCGGCTATGGCGACAAGGCGGCCGGACTTTGGGTCAGCGCCGTGGAGAGCCCGGTGCCGCCCGACACCAAATCCGGCCTGCATTTCTGCTTCGCCGCGCCGAACCGGCAAAGCGTCGCCGCGTTTCATGAAGCGGCTTTGAAGGCCGGCGGCCGCGATAACGGCAAGCCTGGCGTCCGCGCCGATTACGGCCCGAACTATTACGCCGCCTTCGCTATCGATCCGGACGGGTATCGGATCGAGGCCTATTGCGGCGCGGCGGCCTAGGCGGTGATGATATGTGGCGGCTCTATCTGGAAATCTTCGGCCGGCGTGCGCTATCGTGATCGCATGACGGAGGTGCTCAGGCGTGCTCGCACACATTTCGATCGGGGTGAAGGACGTCGAGAAGAGCAAGCGCTTCTACGACGCGGCGATGGCGCCCTTAGGATATAGGTGCGTAAGGCCGGCGCGGTCCATGATCGGTTACGGCTATGGCACTGATTCCATTTCGTTCTGGGTCATGTCAGCCGAGCGTCCGGTCGCGGCGGACGAAAAGTCAGGCCTGCATATCTGTTTCGAGGCGTCCACGCCCGCGGCCGTCGATGCGTTTCACGCTGCAGCGCTGCAGGCCGGCGGCCGCGACAACGGCGCGCCCGGTCTGCGGCCGGCCTATGGCCCGGATTACTACGCCGCCTTTGTCATTGATCCGGACGGATATCGGATCGAGGCGTATTACGGCCCCGGCGAACGGTAACCGCCAATCCCATAAAGGCCTCGCGCACGGTTTCCTGTTCGACTTGCGGGGCGGGCGTTCCGACAACAGGTTCGTCGACGTTGCGCTCATTGGTCTCGGCGCGCATCGACAATTGCGCGGACAGCGCGCCGATTGTGGCGGTGATCAGAAGATCAGGAAACCTGAAGGCCATGGCTGTTTGTCTCCTAAGGCATCACATCATGCTGCTTTAGCCCGGGCGGTACGCTCGTCAGGGAAGGGGTGACGGATCCGGCCCGCGCCGATGGTGGGTGCTTCAACGGGCAAATTGCCTGTCAGACGCTTTAGCCCGTAAAAGCCATTCATCGCGGCCGCTAACATCATTCCTCCACGATTGAGGCGTCCCGCGGCGCCCGCGAGTCGTTGCAATACTGCCTTCGGGCCAAAGGCCCGCTTCCACAGGGCGCGATGCGCCCGAAGAAGCTCGTCGGGGGACATCTGCGCCGGCTCGAATGCGACGTTGTAGCCATTGTAATGCGGCCAATCACGCTCGACGAGAATACGGCCGTTGGACAGATGCTCGTCATAGAGAGGAGTGCCGCGGAACGGCGTCAGAATGCTGAGGAACGGGACATCGACGCCGATGGCATTTAAGCGGTCCGCCGTCGCCAAGATCGTCTCTGGCGTCTGATCGTCAAAACCGGAGATGAAGCCCGCCATCACGCAAATGCCCCGATCATGCAGGCGCGCGATTGCGTCTTTGTACTCGGTGGCTTTGTTCTGCCGCTTGCCTACGCTTTTCAGATCCGCGTCATCGAGACTCTCGATCCCCAAAAAGATGCCAATGCACCCCGATTTTTCCATGAGGCCGAGCAGTTCACGATCTTTGACGATATCGATGGACGCCTGGGTGAGCCACCATTTGTCCAAGCCAGACATCGCCCCCAGGAGATCTTTCGCCCAGCGGCGCTTCACCAGCAGATTGTCGTCCCAAAACCAAACAACTTTCTCCTGCCAGGGAAGCGAGAAATGGCTCTGTTCTATATCGCGGATGACATCGTCGACTGGCCGCACGCGGAAGCCGGGATTTAAGTCGGGAACGCTACAAAAGCTGCACGAGAATGGACACCCGCGTGTTGCCTGAAGCACGCGTGGAACAACGAAGCGCTTTTCCAGCAGATCGTATCTGACGGTCGGCAGACTGACGAGCGGCGTCGCCTTGCCCCGATAGACCTTGTCCATGATGCCGCGCCCTGCATCCTCGAGAACCTTCAGCCACACGGTTTCGGCTTCACCGACCACGACCGCGTCAACATGCTCCAAGGCTTCTTCGACCCAGTAGGAAACATGTGGACCGCCGGCCACGACCGGCACACCGAGCGCGCGATATCGATCCGCCAAGGCATAGGCGCCGCGAGCGAAGCCCGAAAAGAACGAGAGGGCAACAAGATCGGGCGTGTCGTCTATTGGGACTGGTCGGACCTGCTCGTGAAACACTTCAATTTCATGCTCTGGGGGCGTGAGCGCCGCCAAATGGATGCCGGTAACCGGCGGCACAAAGTCCATGAGATGGCCACGGCGATAGCGTGGAGCGTAACAGACGATTATGCGCACCTTCATGTTGCTCTGCCCCGTGGTTACGACAGGAGGTCTGCGACGGTGACAGACACCGTCCGCGGCTCGCCCGTTTGTCTGTGATGTTGCCCGGCCACGGGCTCACACCGTTGCGCCCGGAGGCCGCCGAAGCGGCGCTCGCGGCGATGAAACGCATTCAAGGCGTCGGCGAGATGTTCGCCGGCAAAATCCGGCCACATCGTTTCGGTGAAATAGAATTCGGCATAGGCGCTTTCCCAGAGCAGGAAATCGGACAGCCGTTTCTCGCCGCTGGTGCGAATGATCAGATCGACGTCGCGGCATTGGGCTTCGCCAGTGACCAATTGCGTGAAGGTTTCGCGGGTGAGAGCGCGCGCACTCCCCGCATGCACGGTCGCGGCTTGGATTGCGGCGTTGAGGATCGCGTCGCGCGCCGAATAGTCGATGGCGATGCGCAGATTGAGGGCGTCGCCATCCGCCGTCGTGGTTTCGCCGTCGGCGATGGCGTCGGCAATACCGTCGGGCAGCCGGTCGCGGCGGCCGATCACGCGCAGGCAGACGCCATTGCGCACCAGGCTCTCGACTTCGGTGGCGAGATAAGAGCGCAGCAGCGCCATGAGTGCCGCGACCTCGGCCGGCGGCCGCCGCCAATTGTCGCTGGAGAAGGCGTACAGCGTGAGCGTGCCGACACCCTGGTCCGGCGCCGCTTCGACGACGCGGCGGATCGCCTCGATGCCGGCTTCGTGGCCGCGCAGGCGCGGCAGACGCCGCCGCTTCGCCCAGCGGCCGTTGCCGTCCATGATGATGCCGACGTGAAGCCTGGTCGCGAGGTTGGCCGCGAGATCGGCGGCAGGGTCGGCAGCAAGTTTAGGCAGCAGATTACTTTGCATTGCAAAGCCTCCGGTTAAAAATTTTTAGGCGGGAAGGATGCGTACGCGCGACAACGGCGCGTCTTGCCTTGTGCCGTCTTTGGCATCCTGTTTGGTGTCTTTGCCGGCAGCTTTCGCGGCGTCGCGCACGAGCTGTTCGAGCACGCCGAGATAATCGATAAAGCGCTTGCGGCCGCTCTTGGTCAGCCGGCAGGTCGTGTGCGGCCGGTTGCCTTCGTAGCCCTTGATGACTTCGACAAGACCCGCCTCCTGCAGCACCTGCAGATGGCGGCTCAAATTGCCGTCGGTGAGCGCGCAGAGCTGCTTGAGATCGGCGAACGACAATCCCTTCGGATGCGTCATCAGCGAGGTGAGCAGGCCGAGCCGCGCCTTTTCGTGAATGACGCGATCGAGGCCGTCATAGGAGAACGGCGCGTTGTTGTTGTCAGTGTTCGGCATCGGGATCCTCGGAAGCAATATAGAGCAGCGCCGCCATCAACAATTGGCCGATCACAAACGGCAGGCCCATGGTCCATGGCGACAGCGCGTGATGCAGGCTGCCGATCAGCAGCACGGTGAATCCGGCGACGAAATACCAGGCGGCGACCAGCGCGACATTGCGCGGCAAGGTGCGCACCGAGGCGAAGATGCCGACGCTGACCAGGATCTGCCACAGGCCGGGCAGCAGCCACAGCGTTTCCGGCGCGAATTTCCACAGCATGACGGCAAGGAGCGCGCCGGCGACGGCGGCGGGCAGAAACTGTTCGACCGCCTGTTGCACCATGGCGTCGGCAAGGCCGGAATGATGCCGCCGCGAGCGCGCCCGCATCTCGATAAAAATCAGCGACGCCGACACCACGGCGGCCGCCGTCCAGCCGAACAAAAAACTCAAAGCATGCGCGGTCGGATCGTCGAGCAGCAGACATTGCAGGACCGCGGTGACCAGCGCCACCGCAGCAGTCGCCGCGACCGCGCTCGGGCCATAGCCCTGAAACGCCGTGCCGGCCGCGATCTGATTGCGGATCGCAAGAATATCAGCCAGCGCCTTGTCGAGATCGGGCATGCCCCGTCCTCATCCCGCGTTAACTTTGCAATACAAAGCATCTGACAATGGCAAAGTCAAGGCAGGAACCTTAAGGTCGGCGTATGAATATCATCAAAGATCAAGAACAGACGAGGTGCCGACCATGACCGACTTCAAGGACAAAGTTGCTTTCGTCACCGGCGCGACGGCGGGCATCGGTCGCGGTATCGCGATCGCGTTTGCCAAACGCGGCGCCACCGTCGTCGTTGTCGGGCGGAACGAGAAGGAGGGGCGCAACACGCTCGACATGGTTCACGCCGCCGGCAGCGAGGGGCTTTTTCTCAAAGTCGATGTCGCCATCGAAAGCGAAGTCGCCGACGCGTTTGACGAAACCGTATCGCGCTACGGACGGCTCGATTGCGCGGTGAACAGCGCCGCCATCGACATCGCGCATCCGTTCGTCGAATTTTCCGCGGCCGATTACGACGCCGTGTTCAATCCGAACGTCAAAGGACTGCTGTTCTGCCTCAAGCACGAAATCCTGGCGATGCGCGCGAAGGGCGGCGCCATCGTCAATGTCACCTCGGTCTCGGCGGAAATGTCAGATCTCGGCAATGCGCTCTACAATGCCAGCAAAGCCGCGGCGCGGTCGCTCACGCGCACTGCCGCCCACGAGGCCGCCCAATACAAGATCCGCATCAATGAAGTGGCGCCCGGGCCGACCAAGGCGCCTATGCTCGGGCGGTTCCTGGAAGAGGCCGCGGCGGCAGGCTCTCCGTTCAATACCGAGTCCATCGTCGCCAATATCGCGCTGCGCCGCCTCGGCGCGGTCGAGGAGATCGCCAATGCGATATTGTTTCTCTGCTCGGATGCATCGACCTTTACGACCGGCGCGTTGCTTACCGTCGATGGCGGCTTCCTGCTCGGATAAGCGAGCGATGACGCATTACAGCGTCGGCACCGATTTGGGGTCGGCGAGCCGCATCGGCGCGGCCGAATAGCTGAACGCGTCGCCCTGCTTGAACCTGCCGCTCTTGTCGACTTCGAAACTGACGCCGGAGATTTTCGACTTGTCGATGGTCAGCTTCATGAAGCCCCAAGCGCTGTCGCAGGCATATTTCAGCACCGCGCCGGAATCCGGCGCCTTGGCGCCCACATTGCTGTGGACCTTGTGCAGATTGTGATAGCCGCCATTGCCGCAGACGATGAAGGGCGTCGCGCTGGTCTTCACGATGGTCTGCTCGATGCGCTGATAGTCGTGCACATGGCCCGCCAACACCATATTGGGCACGCGGCCGGTGTCGCGGATCGCGTTTTCCAGCACGTCCGCCATTTTCGAGCTGCCGGAGTGAAACACGTCGAACGAATAGATCGGATGATGCAGCGCCAGAATGATGGCGCGATCGTCCGGCGCCGTGGCGAATTCGTTGGTCAGCCATTGCTGCTGTATCGAGTCCACCGAGCCGCCTTCCGGCACATTCGTGTACATGCCGATGATGGTGGCGAGCGGCGTTACGAAGGTCCAATAGACATTGGGCAGACTCATCTGCACCCGCGGCGCGTCCTTGGCGATCGGATCGACGTCGGGATGGGCCTGCATGAAATAATCGACCCAGCCGTCGAGCGACGTCTGCGCCGTCGGGTCGTCGACCTCACCGTCGTGATTGCCCGGAATGGAAAAGATCGGCACGTTGTAATGGGCATACGGTTCGTAGAACTGCGCGTAATAATCGTCGTGCATGCCGGTGAAATAGACGACGTCGCCGACGTGATAGCAGAACTGCGGCGTGCCGCCCTTGCCGGTGATCAGATCATTGATCATGTGCTCGGCGACATTGCTCTGATATTCGCCGTCCTGCACGCCGCCGGAGTCGCCGACGACATGAAAGACCATCTGGCTCTGGATCTTGGTCGCGATGTCCGGAAAATACTGGGCGATGTCGTAGTGATAGGGCGGCAAGCCGAGCGGCCGCGGCAGCGGCTGGAAGCTGACATTGCGATGGGTGACGGGATTTAACGGGCTGACGCCGCCATGCGCCTGGGAATTTTTGGCCGGCGGCCGCGGCCGCACGTCGCCAGGCCGCAGCGTATGCACGTTGCTCGCCGGCACATTCGGATTTGCAGGGCGGGATGCCGAAGTCTGCCCGCGTGAGGCTTGGGCACGCGACGTCTGACGTTTGGCTTTGGCTTGTTTCATAGGACGCTCCTCATCGGACCGCCCGGGCGAGACGCCGGGTCGGCATGTTGGAGACATTCGCGGGTGCAACTAGAAGAAGTTCCAATAGGTTTTGGCGCCGGCAACAAGGCGGCAAAGCGCGTCACTGAATGTGCGCCACTGAATATACGCCGCTGACCGCACCACGGTTCACGCATCACACCGCAATTTCATGACGCTGGAATCGACCGCTTCGACAATTTAGTCGAGCTGTGTGACGCTTTGCCGAAGGTCAGTAGCGCAGAGCGGCTTGCTCGCCGGAAAATGACGGCGCAGACGACCGATGCAGGAGAAGACAGGAGGTGTGCAATGTTCCTATCCGTGCACGTTCGCCGGCTGCGGGAAGGCCGGACCTATCAGGACTTCGAAACGGCCTGGTATCCGCAGAGCGGATTTGGCGTCCCGACACGCGCGATCAACGCCGTTCGCCGCGGCGACTCGTCCGAGATTCTATCCATTGGTTTCGTCGATGCAGACGCCGAGACTTTGGAAGGTGTCCAAACCCGGCTTGCGGCGGCGGAAGCCTTACGGCACGAGCGCATTGAAGCCGTGATTGAAACGACGGTTCACAGGGCCTTGTATGAAATCGTCAGCGATTACGATTTCACCGGGCAGCCAAGACCGCATGGCGGCGGAAAGCCGAGGGCGGACATCGTTGCGCAAGCCGCAGCGAATCCTAGACCTTGATCCAGTTCAATTGAATCGGATCAAGGTTCGCAAAGGATTGGCGCGCCACGGCCGATGAAGAGTCCGCGGCACTCTCCAATACGTAAGACTGTGATGTCCCGCGATCTTGTACTGCGAGCGCCGTGGGCGGCGATACCAATCGATCCTGCGATCGCAAGCCGCAAGCCAGCCGTCACAGAATGCGTTAGTCGCCCGAAGTGATCCTCTCGATCGGACGTGCTATCGTCCTTATCAAGTTCTCCCAGGAGAGCCGCAACCATGAAGCGCATCGGGATCATTGTCGCCGGTTCGGCCTATCCACTGGAAGGCTTCAAGTCGGAGCTTCGGGATCTTGGATGGATTGAAGGCGAAAGCATCCGGTTTGAAATCCGAGCAGCCGAAGGACAACTGCAGCGGCTGCCTGAATTCGCTTCCGAAATGGTCGGCCTGGGCGTCGAGCTCATCGCCGTCATCGGGGCGGTTACGGTGCGAGCGGTTCGCCAAGCCACTTCGACTATTCCGATCGTGTTTACGGTCGTTGTCGAGCCAATCGGCGACGACCTACTTGCGAAGGCCAATCAAGTC
>Ga0102924_1004344_pt1 | contig 14331 bp, 13 predicted proteins | sample PaiPotPPM11metaG_FD_80116 | JGI IMG/M metagenome (GOLD analysis project Ga0102924, IMG submission 80116) | Iron sulfur acid spring bacterial and archeal communities from Banff, Canada, to study Microbial Dark Matter (Phase II) - Paint Pots PPM... ... | reverse complement strand
GGCGCATTGCAATGCGCCTGAACGGCATGCAGGGCGGCGCGGCCGAAGCGATTCGGCTGTGGGCGGCTCTGCGTGCAGGTCAAGCTACAAAGGGCGCGCGGTGGATGCCTTGGGAGCACGGGCCGATGAAGGACGCGGCATGGCGGCGAAACGCGCCGGGGAGCTGCCTAGCAAGCTGATCCGGCGGTATCCGAATGGGGCAACCCGCCCGGCGTGATGGCCGGGCGCCCCGGAGCGAACACATAGCTTCGGGAGCGGGAACCGGGGGAACTGAAACATCTTAGTACCCCGAGGAGTAGAGAGTATTCCCCTAGTAGCGGCGAGCGAACGGGGAGCAGCCTAAACCGGTGCAGGTTCGCCTGTGCCGGGGTTGTAGGGCTCTGCCGCCTTCAGTGGCAGCCAGTAAGAAACCAGCAGCCCAGCCGAACGGTCCTGGAACGGCCGACGACAGGGGTGAGAGTCCCGTAGGCGAAAGGCAGTTGGCTGGCGTGGAGTTCCTGAGTACCACGGGTTAAGAGAAGCCCCGTGGGAAGCTGGGCGGACCACCGTCCAAGGCTAAATACCCGTGCTGACCGATAGTGAACGAGTACCGTGAGGGAACGGTGAAAAGCACCCCGGGAGGGGAGTGAAAGAGACCCTGAAACCGCGTGCCTGCAAGCAGTCGGAGGCGCAAGCTGACGGCGTGCCTATTGAAGAATGAGCCGGCGAGTTACTGTGCGCGGCGAGGTTAAGCGGCGGGAGCCGTGGAGCCGGAGCGAAAGCGAGTCTGAACAGGGCGTCTAGTCGCGCGGAGTAGACCCGAAACCGGGTGAGCTACCCATGGGCAGGCTGAAGGTCCGGTAATGCGGACTGGAGGGCCGAACCTTCCTGCGTTGCAAAGCAGTTGGATGACCTGTGGGTAGGGGTGAAATGCCAAGCGAACCCGGAGATAGCTGGTTCTCCCCGAAATGCATTGAGGTGCAGCCTCGGGAGGTCGGCCACGGAGGTAGAGCGCTGCCTGGGCTAGGGGGCTTACCGCTTACCAAACCCACGCAAACTGCGAATGCCGTGGCCCGGATCCCGGGAGTGAGACTGCGGGGGCTAAGCTCCGTAGTCGAGAGGGAAACAGCCCAGACCACCAGCTAAGGTCCCGGAGTGGGGGCTAAGTGTCAAAGGATGTTGCGCCGCCCGGACAACCAGGAGGTTGGCTTAGAAGCAGCCATCCTTTAAAGAGTGCGTAATAGCTCACTGGTCGAGTGGTGCTGCGCCGACAATGTACCGGGGCTCAAGCCTCCCACCGAAGCTGTGGACCGTGAACGCCGCAGGGCGGTCACGATGGTAGTGGAGCGTCCCCCTCAGCGGTGAAGTCGTGGTGGAAACCGCGGTGGAGCGGGGGGGAGTGCGAATGCCGGCATGAGTAGCGTAAAGGCCGATGCGAAATCGGCCCACCGGAAACCCAAGGGTTCCTACGGAAGGTTAGTCCGCGTAGGGTTAGGCGGGCCTAAGCCGAGGCCGCAAGGCGCAGGCGATGGACAGCCGGTTAGTATTCCGGCCCCGCTCCCGTTTCGTTGAAGCGCGGGGGGACCCAGACTGGTAGATCCGGCGCCCCCACTGGACATGGGGCGTCCGTGACCCGTAGGCGGTTCGGGCGTGGAGAAATGCCCGCCCGACATAAGCGGAGGGGTCGCGGGAAGCGGCGACTACGGTCAAGGCAACCGGGTCGAGCCTGTGCTGGCGAGAAAAGCCTCGCGGGGAGGAACGGGAGCGCCCGTACCGAAAACCGACACAGGTGGGTAGGGGTAAGTACCCCGAGGTGGGCGAGAGCACCCTCGTTAAGGAACTCGGCAAGTTGACCCCGTAACTTCGGGAGAAGGGGTCCCCCTGGTTGTGCATCGGTTTCCCGGGAAGCAGCCGGGGGGCGCAGTGAGCAGGCCCAGGCGACTGTTTACCAAAAACACAGGTCTCTGCCAACCCGTAAGGGGATGTATAGGGGCTGACGCCTGCCCAGTGCCGGAAGGTTAAGGGGAGAGGTTCACGCCTTGAACCGAAGCCCCGGTGAACGGCGGCCGTAACTATAGGCATGGACCCCTGTAGTTGTAAAACCTGGCTGTATGCTGGAACACCCGGACGATGCCGCGGTACTCGCCACTGGGCGCTCGCGCCGAAGATGGTGGCAGTGACAATCCGCGGCGGACGGGTAATCAGCAGGAAAGACTCGAGCGATGCTCAAGGTCGGCGGCATCCCCGCCGAGATCGGCTGGTATTTCGCCGGTTTCACCGACGGGGAGGGAAGCTTCAATGTGAGCTTCCGGCCACGAGCAGACGACGCGATGCCGTGGAAGGTGTCGCTCTGCTTCAACATCTCGCAGCGCGATCCCGTCATCCTCTCGCTGCTCAAGCGGCATCTGGAATGCGGGACGATGCGCCAGCGGCGCGACGGTGTCTGGTACTACGAGGTGAACAACCTCAGCGCCATCACCGAGAACGTGATTCCGTTCTTCCGGCGGTTTGGTTTCCTCTCCGCCAAAAAGAAACGCGACTTCGCCAAATTCGTGCAGTTGGCCGAGTTGTTGAGCACGCGGCAGCATCTCACGCGTGAGGGTGTCGAGCGGGTGCTCGCCATCCGGCGCGAGATGAACGACGGCGGCAAGCGCAGGTATACGGACGAGGAGATCCTCGCCCGGCTCGAGAATCCTCAGAGACTGTACGCCAGGCCGCTCGAAGCGGAGCGGATGAGACAGTCCGGACTGCATGGCAACATGCAGAGTGCGGCAGAAATGCCCGCACCCGTCGCCGTGGCCGCGGTGGAGCAGGAACCTCCGCCAACAAGCGGCCCGGACGATGCGTAACACATCGAACGGTCCTAAGGTGACAATCGTTGCCCCTCGTATCGGCAACGGTACGAGTGTAGCTGGCTGTATGCTGGAACGTCTGGAGGATCCGGTGCTACTCGATGAGCGGCAGCTCGTCAGTGACAATGCATCCGGTGCAGACAATCAGCAGGAAAGGCCATGGATCGCGGGGTAGCCCGTGTTCCTGGAATCCTCAGAGACCACACGCCAGCCATCCCGGCCTCCGGGATGAAGATATGGTCCGTTCCCCACGGCGACGTGGGGAGGCCGGCAGAAATGACCGGCCCCTCGCCTGGCTCAGGCCGGACGGGAGTAACAAGCAAGAGCGAAATTCCTTGTCGGGTAAGTTCCGACCCGCACGAATGGCGTAACGATCTGGGCGCTGTCTCAACGAGGGACTCGGCGAAATTGAAGTACCCGTGAAGATGCGGGTTACCCGCGACCGGACAAAAAGACCCCGTGGAGCTTTACTACAGCTTGGCACTGGGGGTGGGCCCACGCTGCGTAGGATAGGTGGGAGCCTGTGAACCGTGGCTTGCGGGCTGCGGGGAGGCAACGGTGAAATACCACTCTGCGCTGGTTTACCTTCTAACGGCGGAGCAAGCCGCCGGACCGTGCCTGGTGGGTAGTTTGACTGGGGCGGTCGCCTCCTAAAAGGTAACGGAGGCGCCCAATGGTCCCCTCAGGGTGGATGGAAATCACCCGAACGAGCGCATTGGCAGAAGGGGGCTTGACTGCGAGGCCTACAAGCCGAGCAGGGGCGAAAGCCGGGCAAAGTGATCCTACGGTTCCGTGTGGAAGGGCCGTGGCTTAACGGATAAAAGCTACCCCGGGGATAACAGGCTTATCTTGCCCAAGAGTTCACATCGACGGCAAGGTTTGGCACCTCGATGTCGGCTCGTCGCATCCTGGGGCCGGAGTAGGAAACTGCTCTCCCCGCCGGCAACGGCGGGGTAATAAACCAGCTCATATCGGTGAAACCCTAACGGCTTGGCCGAGGGCAACGCCGAGGGAAGGTTAAGCTGGTGCGCGATCTCGACCTGGCATACGTGGCCGGTTTCCTTGATGGAGACGGCGCGATCATGGCAGAAATCGAGAGACGCATGGACCTTCGTGCGGGTGTTCGTATCAGGATCGTGGTCCAGTTTGCGCAAAAGTCCACGCATGCAGACGTGCTGGAGCATGTCCGCACGGTGCTTGGCCTTGGCGGTGCGATCAATCGGGACAACCGTTCCGGCTGCTCTTACCGCCTGAAGGATCAAGCGGTGGTACAGCGCCTCCTTGAGGCGCTCCAGCCGCATGTGGTGGCGAAGCGCGAGCAACTGGCGCTGGCACTTCAGGTGCTGGCAACAGCGGACACAGGCGAGCGATCTGCCCTTGCACGGCAGATCGCGGCGCTCAACATGCGATCCCGACGCGGCGCCAACGAAGCAGCGATACCACCTGTAACGACTTCGGGCTCTACGCCCGGGATGGCGTTTACTGCCCTCACAGGGGCAAATCTGCGGACGCCATAATACGCTGGCAACCGGATGGCCGGTTGAAGGCATAGTCTCGAGCGCTCGGAAACGGGCGTATGACGGAGGTCCCAAGGGTTGGGCTGTTCGCCCATTAAAGCGGTACGCGAGCTGGGTTCAGAACGTCGTGAGACAGTTCGGTCTCTATCCGTCGTGGGCGTAGGAGACTTGCGGGGAGCTGCCCCTAGTACGAGAGGACCGGGGTGGACGGCCCGCTGGTGTGCCGGTTGTCGTGCCAACGGCAGTGCCGGGTAGCCAGGGCCGGAGCGGATAAGCGCTGAACGCATCTAAGTGCGAAGCCGACCCCAAGATGAGGTCTCCCACCGGGAGAACCGGGTAAGACCCCGTGTAGACCACACGGTTGATAGGCGGCAGGTGTACGACGAGCAATCGTCTCAGCTAAGCCGTACTAATGGTCGAGGGCTTGACCTGCACGCAGAACTTCCCACAGCCGGCTACGCGCCGGCTCACACAGTGCCTCGTGCGATACAGCGTTCTTCAGCCGCCCGTTCCGCAGGCGCGCAACGGGCAACCGGCGCGGGATGGAGCAGCGGCAGCTCGTCGGGCTCATAACCCGAAGGTCGGGGGTTCGAATCCCCCTCCCGCTACCGGCTGGTGGTCTTCGGCGCAGCGGACCCACCCGTTCCCATCCCGAACACGGCCGTGAAACGCTGCAGCACCGACGATACTGCCGCCGCGAGGCGGTGTGGAAAATAGGCAGCCGCCAGCCTTCCTGACCGCCCTCTCAGATCTGAGAGGGCGGTCTCCTTTTGCCCGCGCGGGCAGTAGGCAGTAGGCAGTAGGCAGTAGAATGAAGCGCCTCCGGCCGCGGCCGTGTCAAGCCACCAAACCGCGGTGAACGCCATACGCCGAGTGGTAAGGCCAACGCCGCGCACAGCCCTACAATGGATCTAACCGGCTCGTGAGCGAACAGTGGCAGTCGTCACATTCTCCCACTGCCCACTGCCCACTGCCCCCAACAAGGAGCCATCGTGATTCGCACCATCTCCGAGCACGGCCAGGCCAGCCTGCAAACGGCCGTCACCGTGCTCGACCAGACACGCAGCCCGCGCACCATCACCATCGTTTCCGTCATTCATATCGGCCTGCAGTCGTATTATGACGAGCTGAACGGGTTGATTGCCGGGCACGACGGCGCCGTTCTGTATGAAGGCATCGGCAGCCTCACCGAGGACGAGATCGCCGCGCTCACACCCCGCGAGCGCTCGATCTACGAACGGCTCGCCCCGCTGCACGACCTCTACGAAAAGTTCGCCGGTCCGCTCGGCCTCGTCTTCCAAGGCAAGGCGCTGCACTACGACCGCGAGCACTGGATCAACGCCGATGTGCCCTTGAAGCAGTTGCTCGGCATCTGGGCCGACCGCGACCTGCCGCCGCTGCCCTTCGACAGCCTGCCGGCTGAGCTGTTCGAGCGCGAAAAGAATCAGAAGATGGCCGCGGCCGTGCTTTTGCAAATGCCGCGCATCCTTACCGCCTTCAACGGCCTGCGCGGTATCGTGCCCACCTTGCGCCGCTTCAACGACGTGCTGATCGAGCGGCGCAACCAGGCCGCGATGGCTGCCTTCGACGCCGTGCCCGCCGACCAGAACGCGCTGATCATTTACGGCGCCGGCCACACCGCCGGCCTGCTCGACTCGCTGCGCGAGCGCTGGTACTGGCGCCAGAGCGAATCCTGGCACACCGCGTTTCGAGCCGAAGCCGCGCTCGACCCCTTCAGCCGCATCAAGTCGCTGCTGGGCATCGGCTGAGGGCGAAGGGCGGTGAAGCGAGCATCGTCGTCGGCGCGTGGCACCTAACCCTGCTTTGCCTGGCGGCAAAGCTGTCCCTTCCCGACACAGGAAGGGTTTGATATGAGGACATTCGATCGGGTGGGAAACCAGACCGCCGCTTGTCCCGCGAGGACACCCGAGCCACGCCGCCGTCCGGCGCCGCCGGGAGCGCTCCAGAAGTCCCTTTCCCGCCTCGGGAAGGGACAGATATCGCTTCAGCGGTATCAGGGTTAGGCGCCCGCGCGGCCGCCGTAGCCGGCGATCGCCTCTCCGCGTCATTGCACGTCACAGGCGCTATCATCGATTGGTCGAAGGCCGGCGAACGCTGGCGCGGCAAGGAGGCCGGCGATGGCAACGACGATGTCTCACAAAGAGCGGCTGCGCGCTGCGCTCGCCGGCCAAACGGTTGACCATCCGCCGGCGGCGCTCTGGGGCCACGACTTCAAGCGCGAGTGGTCGGCGGCCGACCTCGCGGCTTTCACGCTCGAAGCCTACCGCTCCTACGGCTGGGACCTGATCAAGCTCAACCCGCGCGCGACGTACTACTTCGAAGCCTGGGGCAGCGTCTACCAACCGACAGGCAACACACAGCCCCGCCTGCGCAGCCATACGGTGAACAGCGCCGAAGACCTCGCCAATCTGCCCGAGATCGACGCGACCACGGGCGTGTTCGGCGAACAGCTCGACGGACTGCGCCGCGTCGTGGCCGAAGTCGGCAGTGATGTCGACGTGATCCAGACCGTCTTCAACCCGCTGACCGTCGCCAGCGGCCTGCTCGGCACGCGCCCCGCCGCCTTCCACGAGCTGACGCAACACCGGCCGGCGCTGGTACACAAAGGGCTGGCAACGCTCGCCAGCGTGCTGGCGCGCTACGCCACCGCCTGCCGCGACGCCGGCGCGAGCGGCATCTTCTTCGCCACAGTAGACTGGGGCACGCGCGACGCCGCCGATGAAGCGTTCTACCACGAGTACGGCCGGCCCTACGACCTGCAGGTACTGGCCGCGGTGCATGAGGCGCCGCTGAACGTGCTGCACGTCTGCCGCGACAACAATTTGCTGGAGCTGCTGCTCGACTACCCGGTCGCCGCTTTCAACTGGGACGACCACGGCGCCGGCAACGCCTCGCTCGCCGCCGCGCAGCAAAAGACGCCGCTCGCCGTTATGGGCGGCATCGGCCGCAACACGCTGCGCGACGGCACGCCGCAGGAGATCACCGCCCAGGCGCGGCAGGCGCTGGCCGACACCGGTGGCCGCCGCATTGTGCTTGCCGCCGGCTGCTCGGTGGCGCCCGAAGCGCCCGCCGCCAACCTGCGCGCCGTCGCCGACGCCGCGCGCGGCGGCTGAGAGGAGGCAGGCGGATGCCCGATCGCTTCGACAAGTTCTCCAAGCGCGCCCGGCGCGTGCTGACGTTGGCGCAAGAAGAGGCGCAGCGCTTCAACCACAACTACATCGGCACGGAGCATTTGCTGCTCGGCCTTGTCCGCGAGGGCGAAGGCGTGGCGGCCAGGGTGCTCACGAATCTGGGCGTGAAGCTTGAGGCCGTGCGCTCGGCGGTCGAGTTCCTCATCGGCCTGGGCGACCGCGCCGTGCTGGGCGAGATCGGCCTCACCCCGCGGGCCAAGAAAGTGATCGAGCTGTCCGTCGATGAGGCGCGGCAGCTGAACCACGGCTACATCGGCACCGAGCACCTCTTGCTCGGCCTGGTGCGCGAAGGCGAAGGCATCGCCGCCGGCGTGCTCGAATCGCTCGGCGTGAATATGGAGCGCGTGCGGGCGGAGACGATGCGTCTGCTTGAGGAACTCGGTGTAGAAGGCGTCGGGGCGGCAGAGGAGAGCCAGACCAGCGCGTCAGGCGCCGGCGGCGTGCCTGCTGAGCTGCGTCCGCTGGCGCTCCTGCTCGACCGGCTGCGCGCCGCGAAGGACGCCGCGACTGCGGCCCAGCAGTACGAAGTCGCAGCAGCGCTGAGCGCGCAGGCGGTCGAGCTGCAGGCCGAGTATGACCAGATGGCGACACGACCGCCGCCGCCTGCGGCCAACGGCGAGCCGAAGCCCGAGGCCGATGCGTAGCGCCGGACGCCGAAGCCTCAGAGCCGTTTGGAGGACCACATGCCGGATCGATTCGACAAGTTCTCTGCGCGGGCGAAGCGGGTGATGGAACTCGCGCAGCAAGAGGCGCAGCGCTACAAGAATCCTGCGATCGACAACCAGCATCTGTTGCTCGGTCTTGTGGATGAGGGCGAAGGTGTCGCGGCAAAGGTGCTGAGTGCGCTTGCCGGCGATCTGGGACGCGTGCGAGCTGCCGTCGAGGTCCACATCACACCCGGCAGCGAACTGCTTCACGGAGAGATCTCCATAACGCCACGGGCGAAGAAGACCATCGAACTCGCCGTGGACGAAGCGCGGCGGCTGAACCACGGATACATTGGGACCGAGCACCTGTTGCTGGGTTTGCTGCGTGAAGGTGAAAACGGCGCCATGCAGGCGCTCACGTCGCTCGGAATCTCGATCGAGCGCGTGCGCACCGAGGCGACGCGGATTCTCGCACAGGGCAGCCAGGCGCACGCGGCATCGTCTATCTCCTCCGGTCATGCCGGCGGACAGCCAGATCCGATGCTCATCTTCCACCTTTCACATGAGCTGCGGCTGCTCTATATCCTCCTCCACCGCCTGCGCGGCGCGAAGGACGCCGCGGTCGTCGCGGACAAGGCCGACGCGTTGGCGGTGCTGAAGTCACAGGAGGCGTTGATGCAACAGCTATTCGAGGAGCGCGTCGCGGCTGTCCGCTCGGAGCAACAGCAAGGAGAGCCTTCGTGACGACTGACCAGCCCGAGCCGGAGCGATTGTGGCCGGAGGAGTGGCAGCGCGGGCCGCGCTTCAGCGGCGCCTACTCGTTCATGCGCGTGCCGCTCACGCGCGATCTGCGCTTTGCCGATGTCGCCATCGTCGGTGTGCCCTTCGACGGCGGCGTCAATCACCGGCCCGGCGCCCGCTTCGGCCCGCGCGGTATCCGCAACGCCACGGCGCAGGTGCGCGCCCACCCCATGTCAGGCGATCCGCTCTGGGGGCCACTGGAGACGCTGCGCGTGGTTGACTACGGCGATCTCGACGTCTCCTCGCCCTACATCGAGTACGCCATCGACAAGATGCAGGAGTTGCTGGATCCCGTCTTCGCGTCGGGCGTCACGCCGATCATCCTCGGCGGCGACCATACGATCTCGCTGCCGATCCTGCGCGCCATGGCAAAGACGCACGGCCCTGCCTCGCTCGTGCACTTCGACGCCCACCCCGACTTCTGGAAGCCGACCGACCCGAACCGGCCCTATCACCACGGCACGCCCTTCCGCCTCGCCGCCGACGAAGGGCTGATCCGCGTGCATGAGAGCGTACAGATCGGCATCCGCGGCAGCGTCTCCGGCGCGATCCTGCACGAGGTGCGCGAGGCCGGCTTCCACATGATCACCGCCGACGAGTTTTATGAGTTGGGCGTGCAGCGCACCCTGGAGCGGCTGCACCGCGTCGTGCGACCGCCGGTCTACGTCTCACTCGACATCGACTGCGCCGACCCGGCCTATGCGCCGGGCACGGGCACGCCAGAAGTGGCCGGCCTCACCAGCCGCGAGCTGGTGCAGCTCGTGCGCGGCCTGCGCGGCCTGCCGATCGTCGGTTTCGACATCGTCGAGGTCGCGCCGCCCTTCGACCAGAGCGAGATCACCGCCCTGCTCGCCGCCAACCTGGTCTACGAGTTTTTGGAGCTGATCGCGGCGCTGAAGCAGCGGGAGGGTGAGTAGAGTGTGGTGAGTCGTGAGCGGTGAAATGATGCTGGGCCGGCCGCGGCGATGCCCTCAAGCCGACACCTCGACCGATATCGCAGCAGCCAACCTGGACTGCAGCGGCGGGAGAGTCTGACGCTCCCCGTTCACTGCTCAGCATTCACCACTCACCCTCACGGAGCCAGCGCGTGACCATCGAGGACCGCTACCGCGACGAGCCGTACTGCTACCTCACGACGACCGGCCGCAGCAGCGGGCTGCCGCGCGAGGTCGAGATCTGGTTCGCCGCGCGCGGCGATACGATCTACCTGCTCTCCGGCGGTGGCCACAACGCCCACTGGGTGCTGAACCTGATCAAGCAGCCCTGCGTGCAGGTGCGCATCGACGATGAGACGTTCGCCGGTACGGCGCGCGTGCTCGAACCGGGCGACGAGGAGCAGGCCGCACGCCCGCTGCTGGCGGCGAAGTACCAGGATTGGCAGCCGGGCACGCCGCTCTCCGGCTGGGCGCGCACTGCCCTGCCGGTGGCGATTGCCCTCGATGCGTCGTGCTAACACGCGCTAACCGATGAGCGACGCCACGTGCGAACGCCCATCGCCGTGGCCACGCGTTTCTCTGATGAGAGAACCGACCGTAAGCGTTGCTGTTCATTCGCTCCGGCCCGCGTACACTGAAGCCGGCGGCGCCGGCCCGTGGCGCGTCGCCGGAGAAAGGACTGTATGGACGAGAGCCAGCCCTGGCAGGCGCGATACGACGAGTTGCGCCTGGCGCTCCGCCGCATCGGCGCTACGCTGGGCAACAAGCGAGCCCTCGCCCCGGAGCGATCGGCCGCGGCACAGGAGTTCGTCATCACCTGGCAGGAGATCACCCGTCACATCAAAGATCAGCCGGCAGCCGCCGGACTCGGAGCGCCGCGCGAATAGCGCGGCGCCGCTCTTTCGTCCACAATGGCAGGCATGGAAGCTACGCTTTCGCTCCCCGGTCTCGCCGAGATCGAGGCCGCCGCGGGCCGCCTCGCGCCCTACGTGCGCCGCACGCCGAGCGTGCCGCTGTACCCGACCTACGCGCCGCTGCCGGGTGAGCTCTGGCTGAAGCTGGAGAGCCTGCAGCACACCGGTTCGTTCAAGCCGCGCGGCGCCTTCAATAAACTGCTGAGCGTGGGTGAGGCGCAACGCAAGGCCGGCGTCGTCGCCGTCTCGGGCGGCAACCACGGCCTCGGCGTCGCCTTCGCGGCGCGCCGCCTGGGCGTGCGAGCCACGATCTTTCTGCCCGTCTACGCCTCGCCCGTCAAACAGCAGCGCATCGCCGCGCTCGGCGCCGAAGTCGTGCTCAACGAGACGATCGCCGACGCGTTCGCCGGCGCCGACGCACGTGTGGCCGCGGACGGGGCCGTGATGGTCCATCCCTACGCCGACCCGTCGGTGATCTGCGGTCAGGGCACGGTCGGTCTGGAGTTCGTGCGCGACGTGCCGCCGCTCGGCGTGCTCTATGTCGCGGTCGGCGGCGGCGGGCTGCTGGCTGGAGTGAGCATCGCGGCGAAGGCGCTGCTGCCCGGTGTGTGCATCGTCGGCGTCGAGCCGGAAGGCGCCGCAACGCTGACCGCCGCGCGGCAGGCGGGCCACCCGGTGACGCTGCCCAGGATCGGCTCCGTCGCCGCCGACTCGCTCGGCGCGCCGGACGTGGCGCCGCTGACCTTCGCCGCCGCGCAGCAGCTCGTCGACGAGGTACTGCTCGTGAGCGACGAAGAGATCGTGGCGGCGCGTGCCCGCCTCTGGCTGGAGCTGAACGTGGCGGCGGAGAACGGCGGCGCCACCGCGTTCGCCGGCTACCTCAGCGGCCGCGCATCGCGCGAAGGGCGCAGCGGCGTGATCGTCTGCGGCGGCAACATCGATCTCGGCTGGTAGGCGCGGGACGGCCGCACGACCGCAGCGATGGTCCGTTGCTGCGCGGCGCGCGGCAAGCCGCCCGGGGCACCTAACCCTGATTTCGCTGAAGCGAAATCGTCCCTTCCCGACGCGGGAAGGGTTTGGTTGGAGGACGAACGGGCGGGAGATGAAGCCTTCGTTTGTCCCGCAAGGACACCCCAGCCCCGCCGCCGTCGCACGGCGCCGGGAACGCTCCAGAAGTCCCTTCCAGTTTCGGGAAGGGACAGACGCCGCTTGCGGCGTCAGGGTTAGGTGCCCCGCCAGCCGGCCAGCCGCCGCGCTTTACTCCGACGCATCGAGTCCGGCGGGGCGCGGGTCGAGTGCGGCCTGGATCTCGCGCACCGCGGCCTCCGGATCGTCGACGCCCACGACTACCTGCTTGTAGTGCTCGTGCATGGTGCTGATCACGATCGCCTGCTCAGCGCTGTGCACATCCCAGAACGACCAGCCGTCCTCCTCGCCGTGGCCCGGCTTCCAGTACGAGCCCGCGGTGATCACACCGGGAATGAACGAGCCGGGCAACTTCAGACCCCGTGGCCAGCGACTGGCCAGCGCCGGGTCGTAGGCCACGCCGGTCACGTGTTCCAGTGGCAGCTCCAGCCGGCTCTTCAGCGCCCAGACTTTGTCCATACCCTCCATCACGATCGACAGTGTGCCGTTCGCAATCTCGATCTTCGCCATCGCGCCCTACCCTCCGTGTTTGCCGCCGCGTGCGGCGCTCGGGCGCGTCCGCGCCCGCCCCTGCTCTCAGCATCGGACGGCGGCGGGCGCAAGCATACAATCGTTCGATCGAGCGAACCGCAGCGTTCGTCTCGGCCGGTCAATTGGTGCGCCTCACTGACGGCCGGCGCGGATCTCGCGCACGAAACGGTCGGGCCGCGCGTGCTACACTCCGGCTGCGCAGGCCGCGTCGGGAGGCAGGGGATGGAGATCGGCATCGGCATCGACGGCACGCTGGCGCTCTCGCTCGACGAGGAGCGAACGCTGGTCGAAGAGGCGGTGACGCTTGGCTATGCCAGCGCCTGGACGCCGAGCGGCGCCGGCAGCCGCGACGGTTTTCACGTCTGCGGGCGCTGGTCGCTGGCCACGGGCGGGCCTGGGCGCTGCATCCCCACGGGCATCGCCGTTGTGCCGGCGCCGCTGTGGAGCGCGGTAACGCTCGCCAGCCAGGCCGCGACTGTCGGCGAGCTGAGCGGCGGCCGCTTCGTGCTCGGCATCGGCACCGGCAGTCTCTACAGCGCCGCCTACCGGCCGATGTTCGGCCTGCCCGACATCGGCGCGGTCGGCGCGATGCGCGACTATCTCATCGCTCTGCGCGGCCTGCTGGGCGGCGAGGCGGTGACGATCGACAGCCCGTTGATCACGCTGCGGCGGGCGCAGATGCTGCAACGGCCCGTTTCCGTGCCGCTCTATCTGGCGGCGCTGGGGCCGCAGATGCTGCGCCTGGCCGGGCGGCTGGCCGATGGCGTCTCGCTGAACTGGTGCACGCCCGCGCAACGCGCATGGTGCCGCGAACAGGTGGCCGCGGGCGCCCGCGCAGCCGGCCGCGACCCGGCGGCCGTGCGCATCACCGAGTACATCCGCGTCTGTGTGGACGAAGACGAGGATCGTGCCCGCCGCGGCCTGGCCCGCGCCGTGATGGGCTACGCGCTGTCGCGTCCCGGCGCGGGCAATGACCGCGGCTACCGCGCCCACTTCGCCCGCATGGGCTTCGAGCAACAGCTTCAGGCGCTGGAGGCAAGGCGCGACGCCGGCGCGAGCGAGGCCGAACTGATCGATGCCTTCCCCCCAGAACTGCTGCGCGCCGTGGGCTACTACGGCCCGGCGGCGGGTGCGGCCACGGCCTTCGCCCGGCTGGCCGAAGGCCTCGACCTGGCGATCGTGCGCATCGTGCCGGCCCGGACCGGCCTCGAAGGCGCCCGCGCCGCCCTACGCGCCTGCCGCCCCGAGTTGGCGGGCGCGGCGGCGCGAGCGTAGGTCGCCACCTGAGTCGTAGCCGCCACGAGGTCGGTCGTGAATCCCCAACAGTTCGGCCCGCAGCGCGGCGGGCGAAGCCGTTGCCCCCGCCTGGGAGACACAGCGGGCGGCCGGCAGGCCACTCGCGATATGCGCTCTTCGTGCCCGGCGAGCTGCTGGAGGGCTGCACCACGGCTACCTGCTGCGCGAGATCATCGGCCGGGCGCTGGATCCCTTCCGGCAGGCGAGCTGGGGCGCCCTGCATCCGGTCCTACGGCATCTCGAAAGCGATGGGCTGATCGCCGCCGAGGAGCCGCGGAAGAGCGGTGAACCGAGTAGCGCGGGCGCGACCGCCGCATGGCGCCAGCGCATCCGCTACCACATCACCGCAGCCGGGCGCGAGCAGTTCGCCGCACTCATGCTAGAGCACCGGTCAAGTAGTCAGGCAGCGCGAGCGAGCACATGGAGGTTGTGCACCACGGCGACGCGGCGGAGGTCGAAGAGATTCTTGCGCTCGCCAATGTAGCGGGCCCGGTCGCCTTG
>Ga0102924_1004342_pt1 | contig 14336 bp, 8 predicted proteins | sample PaiPotPPM11metaG_FD_80116 | JGI IMG/M metagenome (GOLD analysis project Ga0102924, IMG submission 80116) | Iron sulfur acid spring bacterial and archeal communities from Banff, Canada, to study Microbial Dark Matter (Phase II) - Paint Pots PPM... ... | reverse complement strand
TTGCTGCTCCGGTTGGAGTCACTAACTCCGCCTGTAAACCGGACGAATACACGGGCGCGTCTTTCAACAACTCGACAGTCGCTGGAGCGGGGACGGGAAATGTTCCATGCGCGCACTTCACCGTGCCGCCGCCAACATTTAAAGAAGAACAGACGATCTCATCAACTCCAAGAGCCTCGGTGCCGACGGCCGCGCAAACAATGTCGACGATGGCGTCGACGGCTCCCACTTCGTGGAAGTGGATTGTTTCGATTGCCACGTTATGAACCTTAGCCTCGGCCACTCCCAGTGCCTCAAAAATGCGGATCGCTGTTGCCTTGGCCGAATCGGAAATCGCCGCCGCGTGAATGATCTGCCGAATCTCGCTCAACCCGCGGTGTGCATGCTCATGCCCGTGTGGTGCGTGTTTCAGCGTTCCCGGACCTTCATCACGGGCCTGGGTGTGATCATGACCATGGCTGTGCGAGTGCTTATGAGGATGATCTTCTGAGTGCGAATGCCTGTGTTCGCCATCCTGCTTCGCCCAGTACTCCTCTCGAGGCAAATCCTTCTCGCCATCCACCCACACATCTACCTTGGTCGCTGAAATTCCGCTGCGCACGACTTGTGATATCTCCAGTTTCGCGCCCACTCCCAGGGCTGCCACGGTTTCGTGCAGCAACTGCGGCGAGACGCCAGCATCCACTAGCGCACCCAAAAACATGTCGCCGCTAATGCCGGAAAAGCACTCGAGATAGGCGATGCGCATAAAAATCAACCGAGTTTTCATCATAGGGAAGCGCTCCACCTGCGTCAAACGCCTGCCCGCAACGGACTCTGCTAAAATCACTGTTTCTTCAATACTTTAAAGGGATTCCTTGTACCGTTATCTAGAGCGCCGTCTTGCCCAGCGAGTGCGGGAGTGTCTCCAAAAGCAGTATCCCGGAGTCACACTCCCCTCAGTTGTTATCGAGCAGCCTCCGAAGGTCGAACTCGGGGATTTTGCCATCCCGATTTTTCCATACGCCAAGCCTTTACGGTCGGCACCGCTTAAAGTCGCCGAAGCCATCCGAGCGGAGATTGGGCCGGTCGAAGGTATTGCCGAAATGCAGGTCGCTCCTCCTGGATATCTCAATGTGAGGATTGACCGCGCATGGATGTCGGCTGCCTTGGCTGCAGACCGCAAGCCTCCAGCCGACATCCCCGCTGGCAAGATTCTGGTCGAGCACTCGAGCATCAATCCCAACAAGGCCGCTCATATCGGACACCTCCGCAACGCCATTCTGGGCGATACGTTTGTGCGTCTTTTGCGCTATGAGGGAAGGGAAGTCGACATTCAGAATTACATCGACAATACCGGGGTGCAGGTGGCCGATGTGGTCGTCGGATTCATGCACATCGAGAAGAAATCCCGCGCTGAAATCGAAGCGCTGATTCGGCAGCCGCGCTTCGATTACTACTGCTGGGATTTGTATGCGCGCGTTTCGCAGTGGTACGAGTTAGACAAAGGAAATCGGCAAGTTCGCCTGCAGACGCTGCATGCGATTGAGGACGCCTCCAGTGAAACAGCGGCGATCGCCGAGCTGATCTCGACGGCCGTGCTGCGGCGCCATCTCGAAACCATGGATCGCCTCGACATCGAATACGACTTTCTGCCGCGCGAGAGCGAGATTTTGCACTTGCACTTCTGGAACGCGGCGTTTACCAAGTTGAAAGAGAGCGGTGTGCTGACCTTCGAGACGGAGGGAAAGAACAAAGGCTGCTGGGTCATGCGGCGTGCGGGAACCAAGGCGAAGACCAACGGTCCAGACTACGAAACCGATCTAGATGACATCCTTACCCATGTTGGCACAACAGGCGGGCTTGGATCTGTTCCATCCAGCATTTCCGAGGAAGATCAAAAGGTGATCGTCCGCTCCAACGGCACCGTCGGATACGTAGGGAAGGATATTGCCTACCATATGTGGAAGTTCGGCCTGCTGGGCCGCGACTTTGGGTATCGCAAATTCTATCGTTACCCGAACGCTCACGAGTGCTGGATTTCAGCCACGGACGGCGAAAAAGATCATCCTCACTTCGGCGATGTCGCCGAGATCTACAACGTCATCGACGCGCGCCAGTCCGAGGCGCAGAACACCGTCATCGAAGCCCTCCGCGGGCTCGGCCATGGAGAGACCGCGGACCACTACACGCATTTTTCCTACGAAATGGTCGCACTCACCCCACGCTGCGCCGCCGAACTCGGTTACTCGTTGAGTGAAGAAGACAAGGCCCGTTCCTACATCGAAGTCAGCGGGCGCAAAGGGTTCGGGGTGAAGGCCGATGATCTTCTGGATCAGCTGATTGCTTCCGCGAAGACAGAAGTCGATTCACGGCATCCGGAGGTACCTGAGCCCGAACGGCTCAGAATTGCAACACAGATCGCCATCGGCGCCTTGCGCTATTTCATGCTGAAGTACACCAAGCAGTCGGTGATTGCCTTCGATTTCAAGGACGCTCTCAGTTTTGAAGGTGAAACTGGACCTTACGCGCAATACGCGGTCGTTCGCGCCACCAGCATTTTTCGTAAGGCGGGGGTCGATCCAGATGGTTTCGCCAAAGACATCTCCGCGAGTTCGTCTGCCTCCGATCTGGAAAACTATCTCAACGCGGACGGCGCCAATGAATTCTGGGAGCTTTGGCTGGCTTCGTCGAAAACGTCGTCTGTGATCGACCAGTGCATCGCCACAACTGAGCCGGCGTATCTTGCCAAACATGTGTTTCAGCTGGCTCAGCTGTTCAACACGTTCTATCATCGCCATCCCATCCTCAGCGAGGCAGATGAGAAGCGAAAGCAATTTTTATTGGCGACTATTGCGGTCGTTCGCCGGGAACTGATTCGAGCTCTGGCTGTTATGGGCATCACCGTTCCGTCTGTGATGTAGAATGCCACCCGTCTCTCGACAACCGTTTTACCGATCAACATGCGCTCATGAACAAGGCTGAGTTTGCATCCGTCTCGCCTGCTCCGCTGCTCCGCAAACTTCTTCGGGGTTTGGTCGTTCTGATTGTCTTGATGGCGGTCGCCGGATTCCTCTACGAAAACATCTCTGAGGCGCGGGACCGCCGCTTTAACCCGATGGAAGGCGAACTCGTCGACGTCGGTGGACGGAAGATGCACATCGACTGCACCGGACAGGGCGGTCCGACAGTCATCCTAGATTCGGGTCTCGGGGATACGTATATTTCGTGGCGCAAGGTGCAGCCGGAGATCGCGAAGTTCGTCCGCGTCTGTTCCTATGATCGGGCCGGGCTCGGTTACAGTGACTCCAGCCCGCTGCCCCGAACCAGTTCGGTGATGGCCACTGAACTTCACGTCTTACTGCGGGCCGCCGGCGTTGCTCCGCCTTACGTCCTGGTCGGCCACTCCATGGCTGGGTACGACGTGCGGCTTTTTGCCAATGCTTATCGCGATGAAGTGGCGGGCATGGTGCTGGTCGACGCTTCCCATCCCGATCAGGAAAATCGCTTCCCCGCGGAATTGAAGAGCATGGAAGGAAGCTGGAATCGCGAAGCCGAGTTCGTGGAATACACCATGCCGTTCGGGATTCCACGCTTGCTCGGCTTGTGCGAGGACGATCCCGTGCAGCGAGCCGCGGATTGCAACTGGCATTCCGCCCGTGAAGGGTTAGCGGAGATGAAAGCCTTTTCGCAGAGCGCGGCCCAGACGGCGGCAACCGCTCCGCTGGGAAATATACCTCTGGCTGTTCTCTCGCATGATCCCGACAAACCGTCCGCTGAGATGCCGCCTGATCTAGCCAAATCGACGAATGAAATTTGGGAGAAGATGCAGGAAGAACTGGCGCATCTCTCCACGCGCGGTACACAGGCCATTGCGAAGAATAGTTCGCACTACATTCAAAGCGATCGGCCGGAGCTGGTGATCGAAGCTGTGCATAACATCGTCGAACAGGCGCGACAAAATCCGTAACTTGTTTTTGAACACGCTGTGAGTTCACCTCTGCGACAAACCTGCTAACCTTTTCCATCACACTTCTAAATAGATCGACGTTGTATTTTGCCTGGCAGGAGATATTGATGGAGACCGCTCCACGGCTTAATCGCATACTGATTGCTGTTGCGCTTCTATCGACCCTCACCGGCTCATTCCATGTTCACGCGCAAGATGCTTCGGCGCCTGCCCCGATGCCCGCTCCGCGTCGTCGCATCGGTCTGGCCCTTAGTGGTGGCGGGGCGCTTGGCCTAGCCGAGATTGGCATCATCCAATGGATGGAAGAAAACCACATTCCCGTGGACCGTGTCGCCGGCACCAGCATGGGCGCCATCATTGGATCGATGTATGCCACTGGCATGTCTCCCGACGACATTCGGAAGTTTGCTCACAAGATCGACTGGGATGAGGCCTTCCTGCCGGCCCCAGTCTATGCTCAGCTCTCTTACCGCCGTAAACAAGATAGTCGTGACTTTCTGGTCAATGCGCAGCTTGGATTGAAACATGGGCTGCGGGGGCCCAATGGATTCAACTCCGGTCAAGGGGCGGGACTGCTCCTTGATCGCATTGCCTTTCCAGATTATGGAATCACGAGCTTCGACGATTTGCCGATTCCGTTCCGCTGCGTTGCAACCGACATGCGAAGCGGCGAGGCCGTTGTCCTGCAAGATGGATCATTGGGCCAGGCCGTGCGTGCATCGATGGCAATTCCCGGCGTCTTCACTCCCGTGGAACTGAATGGCCGGGTCTTGTCCGATGGCGGCCTGATACAAAACATTCCTGTAGAAACGGTTAAGGGCATGGATGCCGACGTGGTGATCGCCGTGGAACTTCGGCTGCCCCCGGGTGACATCGGCCAACTTGGAACGTTAGTCGGAGTACTGTCCCGCGCCGTCGACGTCATGATTACGCAGAATGAACACCACTCGCTCTCGCTGGCCGATGCCACGGTGAGTGTGGATATGAAAGGTTTCTCGGTCAGCGACTACAGCCGGGTCGATGAACTGATTCAACTCGGATATAACACAGCGGCGAGCCAGTCTGCCGTGTTGCTTGCCTATGCCATACAGGATCCCGCGGAATGGCAAAGTTACCTCGACGCGCGCAACGCGAAGAAGCGTAAGCCGGTAGACGAAGTCGCGTCCATTGAAGTGACCGGAGCCGATTCCGACACTAACCACAGAATCAAACAGCGGATGAGCAAGGATACGCGTGGTTTGCTTGATCTCCCTGATCTCGAAACTCAACTGACGCGCATCGCCGGGGAAGGACAATTTGATCGGCTAGGCTACGAAGGCTTCACGCAAAATGGACTTCCCGCCCTACGGGTCACCGCTCACGAAAAAACCTACGGCCCGCCATTCGTGGACTTGGCTGTCAATGTGCAGGGTTCCGGCGTGGCGGCGTTCGATTTTTCCGCCGGAACTCGCGTCACGTTCATGGACATTCTGCATCGCGGCGGCGAGTGGCGGAATGACGTGTTGTTCGGTTCCAGCGATTTGGCTGCCACGGAGTACTATCAGCCCATCGGCCAGTCGCGATTCTTCGTCTCTCCGTATGCGTTTGCCTCAAAATTCGCGCGCAACTCCTTCCAGGGATTGACTCGCGTTGCCGTCTTCGGAGATGAGCGCGCTGGAGGCGGCTTCGACGTCGGGTATGATTCCGGGCGTCGCAGCGAATTTCGCTTCGGATATGAATTATTTGACGGCAAGCTTTCGCCCCTGATCGGAGCTACGGGCCTTCCCATCGCCCACGGGAGCACCGGGGAATTCCGAGCCCGCTATGTATGGGACGGGCAAGACAGCCCATCGGTCCCAAGTTCAGGAACTCGCGTAGTAACCTCTTTGTCGAGGGTATTGCAAAGCCCCGCCGTGCTTCACCCGATCGATCAACTCGACGTGCAGACGTCGAACTTCATTCCTGTGGGGCCCAAGACATCTCTATTCATCGATGCGTCCGGCGGCACCACATTCCGGGGTTCGGCCGGGCCGTTCAAGTATTTGCTCTTGGCGGGCAGTTCCGCCTCGGCGCGTATCTTCCGGACGAGTTCCTGGGAAATCACTACGCCTATTCTTCTTTAGGATTTCGCCGCGAACTGTACCGCATGCCGCAGTTAATCGGAAAGAAAATCTACTGGGGTGGATGGTATGAAGCCGGATCGGCATTCGGAACTCGCGCGGGAGATCCCGGACCGGTCGTCGTGCGGGGCACCTTCAACCTTGGTTTCATCGCCGACACAATCATCGGACCCATTGCGATTGCAGGCAGCGTGAGTCCGACCGGCCAAAGCCGGATCAATTTCTCAATCGGGCGGCTGTTCTAAAGCTTCGAGATGCGAGTTACGAGTCGTGAGCTACGAGCACTCGCGTTGGCTCGTAGCTTGAAAGCACCGGGCCAGCTCATATTAGCGATGCCATGTCGATCACGAACCGGTAACGCACATCGCTCTTCAAGACGCGATCGTAAGCCTCATTCACCTTCTGAATCGGGACTATCTCAACGTCGCACGCGATTCCGTGTTTGCTGCAAAAATCCAACATCTCCTGCGTTTCGCGAATTCCGCCGATCTGCGACCCAGCCAGGCTCCGGCGCTTCGCAGTGAGTGAGAATGCTCCGACCGGAATATCCTTGTTCGGTAGACCTACAATCACCATGGTTCCATCGAGTTTCAGCAAGTCCAGATATTGTGTCCATTCGATCTTGGCCGACACCGTATTGAGGATGAGGTCATAAGATCCAGCGAGTTTGGTAAATGTCTCTGGATCGGAGGTTGCATAATAATGATTCGCACCCATCCGCTTGCCATCTGCCTCTTTCTTCAAGGATTGGCTCAGCACCGTGACCTCAGCTCCGAGGGCGTGCGCCAACTTGACTCCCATATGCCCCAGGCCGCCCATGCCCACGATTGCTACGCGTTTGCCCGGCCCAGCCTGCCAATGTTTCAGCGGAGAATACAGCGTAATTCCCGCGCACAATAATGGCGCGCACGCATCGAGCGGCAGATTATCGGGCATTCGCAGAACGTAGTTTTCGTCGACGACAATCCGGTCTGAATATCCTCCGTAAGTCGGCGCGCCTTCTTTGTCGCGAGCGTTGTACGTCCAGACGGTTTGCACGGCGCAGTATTGTTCCAGTCCTTGTTGGCACTCCGGGCACGTGCGGCAGGAGTCGACAAAGCATCCCACGCCGACTTTATCGCCCAGCTTGTACCTGGTGACTTTCTTGCCGATGGCTGTGATGACTCCGGCGATCTCATGGCCCGGAACCATGGGGAAGATGCTTTCTTCCTGATAGTCGCTCCATTCATCGCGGGTCTGATGGATGTCGGAATGACAGATGCCGCAATACTTGATATCGATGACGACGTCGTGCTCCCTCGGTTCGCGGCGTTCAAACGAATACGGCGCCAGTGGAGCTTTGGCTTTTGCGGCAGCATATCCCTTGCACTTGCTCATGAGTTCTCGCTTTCATAAATGAAGAATGACGCGCCTTGCACGCTATAGATGATGTTTTGAGAATTACGGTTCGCGGTACGGATTACAAGCTGGAAAACCACCTGAATTTCCAGAGTGCTTCATAGATTGATATACTGCGCCCCTTGGTTCAATGCAAGATAGTTCGCCTTGCGGAGGCATCTCTGGTGCGTTTGTTCAAGCTTCGTCTACTCCTTCTCGCAATATTCTTCGTGATTGCAATGTTCGCCCAACAGGCCGCTTCGCCGCAACAAAGCGTGCCGACGCCAACACCTAAAGCTCTTTTCAAGCTGCAGGAAGTGATGATTCCCGTGCGAGACGGAGTCCACCTGCAGACTGTAATCATGACCCCCATTGATCAGAACGGCCCACTGCCGATCCTGTTTCGGCGTACGCCGTACGGAGTTCCCGATCGGCCTCCAGAACAGATGCCCTCGTCGTTGAAAGAACTCGCGCAAGACGGATACATCTTTGTTCTCCAGAATCTCCGCGGTCGATTTAAGTCGGAAGGCGTATTCAATCTCTCATCCTGGGTCGACGTGAATGATCCCAAAGCGACCAACGAAACCACGGATGCTTACGATTCGATCGAGTGGCTGGTAAAAAACGTTCCCAACAACAACGGAAAAGTCGGGATGTATGGTGTTTCTTACGACGGGTTGACGACAGCGCTGACCCTGTTACACCCGCATCCAGCCCTGAAAGCGATCAGCGAGCAGGCCTCGCCGGTGGATCAATGGATGAACGACGACGACCATCGCTACGGCGCGCTGCGCGAGAGTTACGACTTTGAATACGCCGTGATGGAGCAGGCCGATAAGAATAAGAACACGCACTTCGAGTTTGAAACCTACGATACCTACGAATGGTACCTTGATCTTGGTCCGCTCTCGAACATCAACGCGAAATATCTGCATGGATCGATTCCTTACTGGAATTCCAGCGTTGATCATCCCGATTACGACGAATTTTGGAAGAAGGAAGCCTGGGTCAACCAGCTTCACGCCTCGACCGTACCCAACCTGAACGTTGCTGGATTCTGGGATCAGGAAGACCCGTGGGGACCGTGGCAGATTTTCCGTCACGCGGCAGAGAACGACCCGCAGCACACGAATTTCATTGTGGCGGGCCCGTGGTTCCATGGCGAGTGGCAGACGCCCAAAGGCGACAGCATCGCACTTATTCCATTCGGCGGACACGAAACGTCCCGCGAATTTCGCGAGAATATCGAAGCTCCATTCTTCCGCTACTATCTGCATGGGGATGGTGCGAAGCCGGCCTGGCAGGCGAGCACTTTCCAGAGCGGTTCGAATAGCTGGAAGACGTATCCCGCCTGGCCGCCAAAAGAAACGAAGCCAACCAAGCTTTACCTGCGCGCGGAAGGAACCCTGTCATTCGATGCACCCGAAGCCAAATCCGACAAAGCCTATCGTGAGTATGTCTCCGATCCATCGAATCCGGTGCCTTACCGCCAGCGGCCGATTTCTCCAACCTATCCTGCGGGCGACTGGCGAACATGGGAAGTCGCAGACCAGCGGTTCGTCGATCACCGTCCCGACGTGCTTTCGTTCCTCAGCGAACCACTCGATCACGATCTTACCGTCACCGGTCCGCTGGCCGCTGATCTCTTCGCGTCAACCTCGGGAACGGACAGCGACTTTATCGTGAAGTTGATTGACGTGTATCCGCAGGACGCCGAGAAAAATGCGTGGAACCCGGAAGAAGGACCAAAGCCGGGACAGTACGCGCAATCGCTGAATGGCTATGAACTGCCGATAGCGATGGAGGTGCGCCGTGGACGGTATCTCTCGAGTTACGAGAAGCCACAGCCGCTGACGGCCAACAAGCCCATCGAGTGGAATGTCCCGCTGCGCGACCATGATCACGTGTTTCTGAAGGGGCACCGGATCATGGTGCAGATTCAGTCGACGTGGTTTCCGGTCATCGATCGTAATCCGCAGAAGTTTGTGCCCAGCATTTACAAAGCGGCTGCGGCTGACTTCGTGCCGGCGACACAGCGCATCTACTGCTCACCTGAGATGCCTTCGCATCTTTTGTTGCCAGTGATGCCGTAACAGCGTGCAAGAAAAATGGCCCGGGAAACTCCCGGGCCGTAATGCCAACCTGGCTGTTCTTATTTTCCGCCTGCATTCCCGTGCTGTCCCAGCCACGACGCGAGTTGCGGTTGCTGTTGTTCCTTGAGCTCAACGCAGTCGTTGATGCGCTCAATGGATTGTTTGTAAGTACGTTCGGCCGCCGCGACCTTATGGGCGTTAAAGAACTCCGTGACCTGGTCGCGCAGTCCCGCGTCGCAGAAGGTACTGGTGGCTCCCACGACCTGGGCGCTGGCGAACGGCCCCCCGGCCTTTTCCAGTTCGCTCCAGTGCGAGCGGATAAAGTCCCACGCCAGCTTTTCGCCGTCAGGATTCTGAAGCACTCCCGTGACGAGCTGCAAGGCATCCTGCGAACGCACATCCGGCGAAATGGCAAAGTCGAGCGTGCGCTGCAGCAACTTTGGATCGCTGAATTGCGGGAGAGTGAAGAAGTAGCCGTAGTACTCCTCCGGCGATTTCGGGTTCTTTAATGCGGCCATCACCTTGTCGTAAAACTCGGTGTCGCCGTTGAGCGCCGCTAACGGGAGTGCACCACCAGCCAATTCGTGATCCACCGAATCCGGATTTGCCAGAGCTTGATCCGCAATCTTGCGTGCCTCAGCCAGCGTTCCCGGATCGCGCGCGTCGTAGCCCAGCGCTCCCATCAGGCGGGCTCGCAGCGTCCTTTGCTCATCGCTCTCTCCCGGTTTCGGCTCCCAGCCCACTTCTTTGATCACGGGACTGAGAAATTGCCGGAGCCACGAGCGGTACGAATCGCGATCGTTCTCGTTCACCAGATACTGTCCGATGTAGTTGAGCCGCCCCAGTACAACTTCGAGCACGGCGCGGTTTCGGTCCGATTGCAGGCCCTGCGCAAAGGCGAGGTAATCGCCCACCGGCTCGCGGTCGATTCGAACGGAAGCCCAAATATCATTCTGCAGGGCGATCCGTTCGGCCGGGGTCATTTTCGTTTCCGCATCGCTGGCGAGAGCGCGGACCGTCTCAGGTTGGTAACCAACGCGGTAATATCCGGTCGCCCCGGCATTCGCGAGAACCCAATTCGAGCACCCCGGCAGAGTGAAGGTCTCTTCCTTCTTGCTCAGCACTTCGCATTTCGGCGCGCTGGATGCGGATCCCTTCATGCAAAGCGGAATCTGCCAGAGCTGATCGTTCGGGGATTTGAACTTCGACTCGCTGAAGAAATACCGCTGCTGGTCGATCGAAACGCTGGTGGAACCACTCGAGCACTGCGCTTTCACGTTGATGATCGGCACGCCGGCTTGCTTCACCCACGTCGGCATGATTGTGTCGACGGGCTTTTTGGAAGTCTTTGCCTGCGCGTCCCAGAAGTCCGCAGCCGTCGCATTGCCGTACTGATGTTGTTTGAGATACGCATTCACTCCGGCGCGGAAGGTCTCTTCTCCAAGGTAAGATTCGAGCATCCGTAGCACGGAAGCGGCCTTACCGTAGGCGATTCCATCGAACAATTCCTGAATCTGCGACGGCGTTTCGGCTGCCTGATGAATGGGACGAGTGTTCTCGAGAGAATCGACGTTCAGCGTACCGCCGGTATTGCTAACATCATCGAGATCGAAATTCCATTCCGGTTTCCATGCCTCGATCGGTTTGCTCGACATCCACGTGGCAAAACCTTCATTGAGCCAGATGTCGTCCCACCACTTCATGGTGACGAGATCGCCGAACCACTGGTGAGCCATCTCGTGCGCAATCACGCTGGCGATGGTTTTCTTGAGGTCGACGGATCCTTGCTTTTCGTCGATCAGAAGGATGACTTCGCGGAAGGTGATGCAGCCGGTATTTTCCATTGCCCCGGCCGAGAAGTCCGGAATGCCGATCAAATCAAGCTTGCCGTACGGATATTTGATCCCGAAGTATTTGTCGTAATAGGTGAGGATGTGCTCGGCGGACTCGAGAGCGAACTTGCCCATGTCTTTCTTGCCAGTGGTCGCATACACGCGAATGGGAATGCCGTCAGCCTCGCCCTCGAGGTATTCGAAGTTGCCGATGACGAGCGCTGCCAGGTAAGACGACATTTTTGCCGTCGTGGCAAAACGCACCGTGTGCTTGTTGCCCGGGCCGGGCTCGTCGGAAATGACTTTCTGGTTCGAGATAGCGGTCAGCCCCTTGTCAGCGACGGCGGTGATGTCGAATGTCGCCTTGTAGTCGGGCTCGTCAAACGAGGGGAACGCGCGGCGGGCATCCGTTGACTCAAACTGTGTCGACGCATACTTACGGCCCTGGTCGTCTTTGCCCAGATACAGCCCGCGCATTTCGTTGTTGAGAATGCCGGAGTAGGTAATGTGAATCGTGGCTGGGCCATCCAAGAGAGGCTTCTCGACGGTCAACTCGACCATTTCTTTTTCTTTGAGCGGCGTGACTTTTGCCTTCTGCATCGCACCACCGCTCACAATCGTGACATCGTGAAAGTCGATGTCAGCCGCATTCAGCGTGATGGTGGAGGTTGTCTTCAGCACCCGGATGGCGATGGTCTCGTCGCCTTCGAACTTGGCATTGTCAAGATCGGGAGTGAACGTGAGTTTGTAATTGTCTGGTCGTGCGATCTCGGGCAGACGCTGGGCGGTCGCCATCGAGATGGTCAGCACGAGAAAAGTCACGAGTACAAAAAGTCGCTTCATTGGATTGGCCTCAGGAGGTTGAATCGGATTTCCTATGGAATTTGAGTTCGTTCGGCGCGCCACTCCGGGCGCACCCGTCGCTTCAGCTTTCTACGCATTGCGTCGTGCGAAAGTTCAATCGCGGGACTGGACTACCCCGTTTAAAACCGTGAGCGCACAATGATTGGCCCCAAACCAGTACGGGATCTCGCGATAGTCGGCCACGGCAAACACCCCGAAATCAGCGTCTTTTCCTGGCTCGATGCTGCCTTTCCGGTCCGCGGCGCGCAGTGCCCATGCTCCGTTGATGGTTGCCGCGGCCACAGTTTCCGCAGGAGCCATCTTCATGTGAGTGCACGCCAAGGACATTGCCATCGGCATGCTGATCGTAGGCGACGTACCTGGATTATAGTCGGTCGCCAACGCCACAGGCACGCCCGCATCGATCAACCGGCGCGCATCCGGATACGTCTTGAGCCCCAGAAAATAGTTCGCTCCCGGCACCAACGTCGCCACAGTGTCGTGCTTTGACAGCTCTAGAACGTCGTCGTCGCTCACGTGGTCCATGTGATCGAACGATGCCGGTTCGAACCGCAAGAAGGGCCTTAAACGCGTCTCGGAAAGTTGCCCCATGTGCCCTCGGACACTCAATCCATGCGCTTTCGCACTGTCAAAGATCTGCGCGGTCTCTTCAGCGGTAAATGCCCCCTTGTCGCAGAAGACGTCGACGAATTGGGCGAGATTCCGCCTGGCCGCCTGCGGAATCATCTCTGTACAGACGGTCTCAACATACTTTTGTGAGCAGCCCTGAAACTCTTTTGGAACGACATGGGCTCCGAGCAGGGTAGGGATAACCGTTCCAGGCCAACTGGCGGCCGCTTCGCGGATTGCTTCCAAGGACTTCAGTTCCGATGCGACGGTGAGACCATAGCCCGACTTGGCCTCTACCGTCGTTGTCCCGTAGGCGGCCATGTCGGCGAAAGCCTGCAACACTTTCGCCTTCAGAGTTTTTTTATCGGCATTGCGTACAGCTTCCAGACTGGAGCGAATTCCTCCGCCAGCCGCAGCGATTTCTTCATAGGAAGCTCCTTCGATGCGCTTCTCGAAGTCCACCAGTCGTGGGCCGACGAATACTGGATGGGTGTGGGAGTCGACAAATCCGGGAAGGACCACCTTGCCAGCGCAGTCGATTTCTGTGAGTTGCTTGCGGTGCTTCTTAATCCAGGGATCGCGGAGGGCGTCTTTGGTCGTACCAACGGAAACGATCTTGCCCGCGACCGAGAGGACGGCGGCGTCTTCGAGGATGCCGAGTTCCTTGAGGGCAGGCCCCCGACGAGGACCGGGCGCGGCAGCGGACTGCAGCGTGAGAAGCTGGCCCACATTGATCAGCAGTGAATTTGTTGGAGGATTCCGTTTTGGCGTCACGCGTTCTCTAATCTGGCGGACTTTGCTCTGCTCTGGAGCTAATTGCCCATCGGCACTTTCACACCGTTCTTCTTCGCAAACTCCTTCGCTTCATCGTAACCCGCATCGACGTGGCGAATGACGCCCATGCCTGGGTCTGTCGTCAGCACGCGTTCGATGCGCCTGGCCATCATTTCTGATCCATCGGCGACGGTGACCTGGCCGGCATGCAGTGAGTAGCCAATGCCAACGCCTCCGCCGTTGTGGATCGAGACCCACGATGCGCCAGCGGCGGTGTTGAGCAGCGCGTTGAGCAGTGGCCAATCGGCGACGGCGTCCGATCCGTCTTTCATGCTTTCGGTTTCGCGAAATGGAGATGCTACCGAGCCACAGTCGAGGTGGTCGCGGCCGATTACGATTGGGGCTTTGATCTTGCCTTTCTTCACCAGATCGTTCATCGCTAGTCCGAACTGCGCTCGTTCGCCGTATCCGAGCCAGCAAATGCGGGCGGGCAATCCCTGGAACTTGATGCGCTTGCGCGCCAGATCGATCCAGCGGCGCAGGATGCGGTTTTCAGGAAAGAGTTCGAGAACCAGATCGTCAGTGACGTGAATGTCGGATGCTTCACCCGAAAGCGCGACCCAGCGAAACGGGCCACGGCCTTCGCAGAACAGCGGACGAATGTACGCGGGCACGAATCCCGGGAAGTCGTAGGCGTTCTTCACGCCGCGCTGGAAGGCGAACGTGCGGATGTTGTTGC
>Ga0102924_1004340_pt1 | contig 14337 bp, 10 predicted proteins | sample PaiPotPPM11metaG_FD_80116 | JGI IMG/M metagenome (GOLD analysis project Ga0102924, IMG submission 80116) | Iron sulfur acid spring bacterial and archeal communities from Banff, Canada, to study Microbial Dark Matter (Phase II) - Paint Pots PPM... ... | reverse complement strand
TGCCGCCGACCGTCTCGTCTACGGCGGCTCCCTGCGGGCTGCCGCGGACGGTCTCGTCTACGGCGGCTCCCTGCGGGCTGCCGCGGACGGTCTCGTCTACGGCGGCTCCCTGCGGGCTGCCGCCGATCGACCGCGCGGCTGCGCTGCGGGAGGCGGCGAACGCGCTCCGCAGCGACGCGCAACGCGGCTCGCGGGAATTGCCGTCCGGCGCGCCGTCGCGTGAGTGGCCGCCGCTCTACAGCGACCTCGGATACATCCTCGCCGGCGAGGCGCTCGCGCGCGCGGTCGGCGCGCGGGACGCGGGCGAGGCGATCGCGCGACTCGTCCTCGCGCCCCTCGGGTTGACCGGGCGGGCGGGCACGATCCGCGACCTGGAGGAAGCGGGCGTGCGGGGTCCCTTCGCGCCGACCGAGACGGTCGCCTGGCGCGGAGGCGCGATTTCCGGCGAGGTTCACGACGAGAACGCATGGGCGCTGACCGGAAAAGGCGGCTCGGGGCACGCGGGCATCTTCGCGACGGTCGACGCGGTGCTTGCGTTCGGCGCCGCGCTGCTCGAGGTCGAGGGCGCGCCGGAGTACGCATGGCTGTTCCGCGAACGCAGCGGGGGCACCCTCCGCGCGGGCTTCGACGGGAAGAGCCCCGAGGGTTCGAGCGCCGGCGAGCGGATGGGGCCGCGGACATTCGGTCACCTTGGCTTCACCGGGACGAGCCTGTGGGTCGATCCCGACGCCGGCGCGGTGGTCGTCCTCCTCACGAACCGCGTCTGTCCCAGTCGCGAGAACGTGGCCATCCGCGCGGCTCGACCGTGGGTGCACGACGCGCTCTTCGAGCGCGCGCTGCGCCTCGCCCAGAAACCGCGCCTGGCGCCGCCGTGATCGGCTCGCCGAGACTCTGACGCGGAGCGCCGTCGCGAAGTGGATTCGCTTGCGCTGCGGGGGGGCCGGCCGTAACAATCACGCCCATGGACAAGACGCTACGCTGCACCGTCTGCACATGGCGCGGTGCGTGGGCCGAGGCCGCCGCCGTCCGCGTGCAACCGGCTGCTTTGCCGCCGGCGCTCGAGGATATCCAGCGCCAGTACGAGCACAAGCAGCAGGAAGAGGAGCAGCTCGGCGGTCACCGGCCGCCGCCTTGCCCCGTCTGCGGCCATCACACGGTCCACGTGAAGCTTCACCGGCACTCCGCCGCCGTCTGAGCGAACGGTCGGTCGGCGACGCTCACGCGACCAGCGGTTCGACGCGCATTCGCGTGCGTCCGACGAGGAGCTCGTCCCCGGCGACGAGCTCCTGCTCGCCCTTGATTCGCACGAAGACGCCGGTCTGGGAGCCGAGGTCCGTCAAGAGGATGCTCCCGGCCTGCTCCTCGATGAGGCAGTGCTGCTCGCTGACCAGCGGGTCGCTCGGGAAGACGAAGTCGCCATACGCCGACCCGATCTGAAGCGTGGTGCCGCGGGCGAGGACGCAGGCGCCGAGCGCGCCGCCCTCGAACACCTGGACGACGCGGAAGGACGACAGCCACTTGGGCGACGAGTAGAAGTACGTCGGGCCGGGGTCGGGTCCGTCCTGCGGCGTCGGGTTGCGCTCGATCCGGAGCAGCTGATCGCCGACGACGAACTCGTCGCCCACCTCGAGCTCGACCGGGGCCTTGATGCGAAGGAACACGCCGTTGCCGGCCTCGAAGTCGTGCAGCCATAGCCGGTGGTCGCGGTAGCGAATCGCCGCCTCGCGCGGGTGGGCGAAGGGCTCGTCGGGCAACGCGATCGCCCCCGCAGGCCCCACGATCGCCTCGGTTCCCCGCGGCTCGTAGACCTTCGGTCCGCGCGCCGGCCCGCGCACGACGGTCAGGCGGACGTAAACGCGCTCGATCTCGGCGGGGGGGGCAGGCGAAACGTCGCGCTTCTCGGGCTCGGCTGCGGGCGCGGGACGCGTGCGCGCGCCGTCCGCGAGGACGCGCGTCTTCTTCTGCGTGGCGAGCTTCTGGAGATCGACCTTCGGCGGATAGTCGAGGACCTCCATCCCTCCGATGGCGCGCCCCTCGATGACGGCGTCGAACCGCCCCTCGCGAAGCGCGAGCGCCATCTCGAGCTGCTGCCCTTTCATGAGCTCGCGGACGAAGGCCACGACGTCCTGGCGCGTGACGTGGCTTGCGTAGGAGCGCTTGTGGCTCTTGATGACGCGGCCGCCGTCCGCAAAAAGGTGTGTGATGACGTGGGGCTTGTCGAGCCCACTGTCCTCGGTCTGGATGTGGAATGTCTGGTTCTTGTACTTGACGTTGTTGTTGAAGCCGACCTGCGCCCTCAGAAACGCCGGGCGCACCATCTCGCGTTCGAGCTTCCGGAGGGCCTCCTCCGTCCAGTGGGCGATGGCCTCGTCGAGGAGCGCGTGGTCCCCCGCGACCCCCTCCATGCGCTCGAACGCGAGCTTCGCGAGCCGCGACGCCGGATCGATGCGAAGGGCCTCCGCGAGGAGGCCCTGTCCCTCCGGATCGTTCGGCCCGCTGGCTGCCCACACCGCCAGAAGAGCGACCGCGTCGTCCGGTCGCCCCTTGTCGAGCAGCCACTTGGCAACGCGCCCGGCGGTCTCGCGCGGGCGGGTGGTCGAGGGGCCGGAAACCATCTGCGTCATCATCATCGGTGGCGCACGGTCCCTGCAAGTGTCTCTGCGAGCTCTCTACAAGGGCCTCTCGTGCGAGCGCGACCCGGGGCCGATTCGGGCGATTCGGGCGATTCGGCCCGGTTCGGCATCGGTCGCGTTCGGCCTGATGCTGGATTCGTAAGCAAAAACGCTGCCTTGTGGGTAGCTCATCGGTTGTCGCACAATGTTCGCAAACGGCCTCCGGAGCCCGGTGTATGAGCGCGATTCGATGCGAGAGAGCGCAGTCGTCCGCGCATCGTTCCCGGCTGGGGGCGACCCGTTGACACGTAGTTCGCGAAGGTAGAGCTCACATGTTTCGGAGAAGTCGCCTCTTCGCTTCATCGAGGGACTACAACTCCAGTCGTCGGGGGATCGGGATCTCATCGGAGTCGCCGTACGACGGCTCGAAGTAGCCGCACACGGTCAGTGGAGGACTATGCAAGCCGCCGCCAATACCGACCTGTTCGTCCAGTCGGCGCGCCGACGTCACCTCGGGCCCGTCCGCACGTTCGGCTCTGTCGTCGCCCGATCGTCTGCCATGCAGGACGTCTTCGAGGTCCTCGAGCGCGTGGCGCGCACGGAGGTGACCGTGTCGTTCCTCGGCGAGACGGGCTCCGGGAAGGACGTCCTGGCCCGAGCGCTTCACGAGTTGAGCGGGCGGGCGGAAGGGCCCCTCGTCATCTTCGACTGCGGGGCAGTCGCCGCGAACCTCGCCGAGAGCGAGCTTCTCGGCCACGAGCGCGGTGCGTTCACGGGCGCCGTGGCGGCTCACGCGGGCGCGTTCGAGCGTGCGCACGGGGGCACGCTCTTTCTCGACGAGATCGCCGAGCTGCCGCTCGATCTGCAGCCGCGCCTCCTGCGCGCGCTCGAGAGCCGGAAAGTGCGGCGCGTGGGCGGCCGGCACGAGCGCCGCGTCGACGTACGAGTCATCGCCGCGACCAACCGCGATCTGCGCGCCGAGGTCGCCGCCGGCCGCTTCCGCGAGGACCTCTACTTCCGGCTCGCCGTCGCCGTCGTCCGTGTGCCGCCGCTGCGCGACCGCCTCGACGACCTTCCGCAGCTGGTCCTGAGCCTGCTCGCGGACCTCGGTCGGCCCGACCTGCGAGTCGCCGACGCGACGCACTCGATGCTGCGGACCCACCCCTGGCCGGGCAACGTGCGAGAGCTGAAGAACGCGCTCTCGTGCGCCATCGCCTTCGTGGACGTCGGCACGACCGTCCTCGAGCCGCGCCACGTGCGTCTGCTCGCGCCGAGCAGCGCGGACTCCGCGCTCGACGGGCTGCCGCTCGGCGGCCAGTCGCTGGAGCACATCGAGCGAGTGGCCATCCGCCAGACGCTCGCGCAGGCCGAGGGAAACAAGACGTACGCCGCCCGCGCGCTCGGCATCGCCGTCTCGACTCTCTACGAGAAGCTCAAGAAGTACGGGCTGTAGGGCCCGCGGGTCGACGCTTCTCGCGGCGGAGCATGGCGAGAATCGCGTTCGCGGATGAACGTGTCACCAACTTGTCGCGGACCAGGTGGCGGACCCCGTGATACATCGCGCGACCATGCGGTCTGCGTCCAAGGTCCTGCTGATCGCGATGGCCAGCGCCGCGGCGGGCGTGGCTCCGGCGATGATCGGGTGCATGGGTGAGGGGACGACGTGCCCGCCCATCGTCCTCACGAGCGACGCCGCCAGCGACGCGCACGCGGGAGACGGCGGGGATGGTGGGGCGTCCGTCGCCGCCATCGCAGGGTTGCGCCTCGCCAACTTTTCGCCCAACGCGCCGCTCGTCGACTTCTGCGTGGCGCCTCGCGGCACGACGGCGTTCCGCGGACCCCTCCTGGCGGCGCTCGCCGGTGCGCTGGCCGACGCCGGGACTCCCGTCGATGCCAGCGTCCCCGGGCTCGGCTTTCCGCAGGTCAGCGCGTACGTCATCACCAAGCCCGGAGCGTACGACGCTAGGCTCGTCGTGGCCGGCGCGGCCGATTGCTCGACGGGGATCGTGCCCGACCTCACCACGCTGCCAGTCCTCGGCAGCGGCGGCTTCGCCACGGTGGCGCTCCTCGGCGAGGCGCAGCCCCCGTCTCTCGAGCTCGTCGGCCTCGTGGACGACGCGACGCAGTCCGTGCCCGACGGAGGCTCGGCGAAGCTGTACATGCGGTTCCTTCACGCGGCGCCCGGCCAGCCCGCCGTCGACCTGGAACTCGACACGACCGGAAAGGGCCCCAAGCCGCTCTTCCACGCCGTGCCGTACGGTCGCGCCAGCTCCGCAGACGCGAGCACCCCCGACGCCGGATTGAAGGTCGACACGAACGGGTATCTGGCGACCAGCGCGCTCTCTCACTCGACGTGCAGCTCGATCAACGACGTCACTTGCCCGCAGCTCAGCGTCGTGCAGACGGGCCAGGAGGAGTCGGACGGCGCGGCGCCGCTCGCGACCGGAACGATCGCCGCCGCCGCGGGCGCGGTGATCACGGTCGCCTTCGTCGGCGATTCGGTCCCCAGCGACGGGGGCACCGGCGCGCCGTTCGCGGTCCTCGAGTGCGTCGACAACGCCGCGACGGTCGGGCTCTTCGGCAGCTGCAGCCTCCTGCCGCCGTGAGGTCAGCCCAGGACGCGACGGAGGAACGCGCTGGCGCCGTCGAGGACCTCCCAGGGGATGCCGTGCCCTCCGCGGAACGGCAGCCAGTCGACCGGCATGCCGTGGGAATCGAGCTCGTCGCGCAGAGCCTCCGCGACGGCGAACGGCAGAAGGTCGTCCTCGCGACCGTGGCTCATGAACACGGGGAGGCCTCGCCGCCCCTCGTAACGCGCGCTCCACTCGTCGGCCGCGATGTGGGTGCCCGACATGAGCACCAGCCCGGCTAGCCCGTGGGTCGAACTCAAGGCGACGTCGAGGGAGAGCATCGCTCCCTGGGAGAAGCCGCCGAGGACGACCTTGGCCGGCGGCGCCTGGAGGGCGTTCGCGAGCTCGCCGAGCAGGGCGACGACCTTGGCGCGCGCGGCGTCGAGCCCTTCGGGGATGTCGCGGGGGTCCGGCGGGCGTCCTTCCGCCTGCCGTCGCAGGCGCGCCTCGAGGTCGACGTGCCACCACGCGCGCCCGTTCGCGTAGGCGCCGCCCAGCTCGAGGGGAGCCTCCGGGAAGACGAAGCGCGTGCCGGCGGGGGCGCGGAGGGTGCGCCAGAACGGCGCGAGGTCGTCGCCGGGGGCTCCGAAGCCGTGAAGCAGGACGACGACGGGGCCGTCGCCGCTCCCCTCGCGGTCGGCACCGCCGGCGATGCGGACCCGGAGGTCCGCGATGTTCGTGACTCTCACGCCGGAGAATGTACACGGTCGGGCGCCGAGCGCGCTTTCGGCTACGTCGCGCGCGGATGACCGGGGCGCGTCTGTCGCGTCAGAGCGTCCCCGCGCAGGCTTTCACCGTCACGAAGGGCTGCGGGAACGGCTGGCACACAGGCCCGGAGACAGAGAACGTCGCCTTGACGCTCGTGAACGGGGCGCCCGCGTCGTCGCCCGCGCACGCGACGTCGGAGGGGTCGCTCGTCAGCTGCGGGGACTCGGGGACGCCGGGAAGGAGCGAGATGGGCGGCGCCGGCGAGATCGAGAACGCTCCGGCGGGGTCGATGCTGCTGAAGCTCACGGACACCGAGACCGTCCCGCTGTTGCTCATCGGGAGCAAAAAGCTGCCCGTGCTGTCGGCCAGATAGCCGCCCGTGCCATCGGCATTGTTCGGGAGCGAGAGGACGGCGCCGTTCAACGCCCACGAAATGGGCCGGGTGAACTGGATCGGCGGCGTGGTCATCACCGTGATGAGGAGCTCGTCGGCGTACGCAGCGGCGCCGGCGGACACTCCGGCACCCGCCGTGACATTCTTCGGGGTCACGACGATGATGGCGCTCCCGTTCGCGGGGAGCGTTCCGGTGCCGCCGTCCGGCGAGCCGCCGTCGGGCGAGCCGGCGTCGACGGCCGGCGTCGAGCTGTAGTACTTGCCGCCCGCGCCGAAGGCGAGCGTGTAGCCGTAGGAGACGTTGGTCAGGTTGGTCAGCGTGACGGTCTGCGCATCGGGGGGAGGGTCGCCGCAATTGGTGCTGGGGAACGCGAGCGAGCCATCCAGGGTAATGGCCGCGTTGCTGTTCGAGGCGCCGGACAGGGAGATCGTCGGGCTGCCCCACTGCATCGGCAGGGGTTGGCAGAAGGCCTGGTCGGCGCTTACGACCAGCGTTCCCTGGTCCGTCCACGACCCGTTGGAGGACAGCGGAGTGAAGGTCCCGACGATCGACGTGACCGTGCCTGCGGGTGGCTTGCCGCCGGGCGCCTTCGTTCGCGAGTTCTGCAACCCGAAGACGGTCGGTTGCGCCAGGCCCGACAGGCCGATGGTGACCCCCGCGTTCCCGGTGTTGCGGATGGAGCTCGTGAACGTCGCGATGGACCCGAACGAGATCGTCCCGAAGGTCCACGTCGTGGTCAGCGGCGAATCGGCGATCACCGCGCCGCGCGGCTGCATCACGAGGTTCACGACGTGCGCCGTATCGCCGGTGGCGTCCGTCGCGATGGACAGGGTGTCGGCGAAGGCCGTCGCGTCGTTCGGATCCGCCACGGTCTGGGGGATCGCGTTCGGCGTGATCGTGACGCTGACGCTGCCGCCGATGGGAATCGCGGCAGGGACGGTCGCGCCCGGGCCCGAGAGGACATAGGGCGAGGAAGCGCCCTTGCCGAGGGTCAGCCCGGTGATGCTCACGGCCTGGTTGCCCACGTTCGAGACCGTGAGGCTGTGGCCGAGGCCCGTCGCGCCGCAGTTCACGAGACCCGCAGGGTCGTTCGCGTCCGTGCCGAACGCGAGAGTGCTCGCCGAGAGCGCGACCTGGCCGTTGGTCCCCGTGCCGCTGACCTGCAGCGGCGTGGGCAGCGGCGTGCAGAGCGCGTCGTTCGTAACGATCGTGAGCGTGGCAGGATAAGAGGTCGCAGCCGTCGGAGAGAACGTGACCGTCTCGCGGCTGGACGCGCCGACTCCGGCCGCGAGATTCGCGATCGCCTTCGGGGCCACCGCGTATCCCGCGGCGCCGGCACCGCTCAGCGCGAACGAGACGTTCGCCGCAGGCGATCCGGCGCTGGCCGTGTTCGTGATAACGAGGGTCTGCGCGAGGGTCGTGGTGACGGGGACCTGGCCAAAGCGCAGCGGACTGGGCATCGACAGCGCCAGCTGGTCGCCGAGCGGGCTCTGGGTGAGAGACACGACGTGGGGCGGGTCGAGCGGGACATCGGTCGTGACGGTCACCTGCCCCGCGTACGCCGAAGGATCCGGGTTGGCCCCGCCCGTGGGGATGGCCGTACCGCTGACGGTCACGAGAGAGCTCGCGCCGGGAATGAGGAGGCCCGGGGGGGGACTGGCGGAGATGCGGTAGAGCGCCGGCGTCGGCGCGGCCGCCTCGGCGGAGGCATCCGTGCCCGCGTCGCGTCCGGCGTCGGGGGTCGCGGGCGCCGTGCTCGATGCCCAGTCGACGCCCGCGCCGAGGCTCAAGCTCCAGGTGAAATCCGCGGTTCCGTCGTTGCGGACGAGGAATGTCTGGGCGACGGGCGCCGGCCCACCGCAGGTGGGCTGGAGCGTGAGCGACGTCGGTACGACGGTGGGACCGCCTCCCAGGCCGCTCCCGGAGACCGGGATCGGCGCCGGCAGCGCGCCGCAGACCGCCCCGGTCGCGGCGATGGCGATGCTCCCGGTGACCGGCAGCGCCGTGTTCGGCGTGAAGATCACGCTCTCGTCCTGCTGGCCCTGCGATCCGAGTGTGAACGTGGGAGTCGTGAGGAAGAACGGCGAAACTCCCCCCGGCGAGCCTGCTTCGGGGCTGCCGGCGTCGTCGCTGCTGCCCGACAGGACCGTCAGCGTGATGTCCGCCGGGGCGCTGCCGGTATTCGTGATCTTGAAGTCCTGCGCGGCCGACTTGAGCAGCGTGATCGCGCCGAAGCTGCCGAAGTTCGGCGTCCCCGACGTGTCGAACGCCACGATGGCGCCGCTCGGCTCCTCGGTCAGCGTGATCGAGTGCGGCGAGCTGTCGGCGTCCGTCTGGATCGTGAGCGTCGCCGTGACCGGCGTGACCGGGGAATTCGCGGGAACCGGCGGCGCCGTCACGTTGATCGCCAGCACGCCGTTCGCGAAGACGGCACGCCCGACCTTTGCGCTCGTGTCGAACCCAGGCGCGCCGGTCATCGAGACCATCGTGATGTGTGCGTCGGCGGCGCCGCTGTTCGACAGGGTGAACATCTGCTGGGTGGGCGCCGTGCCGCCGCACTGCGCCGCGCCGAAGTCGATGGTCGTCGGCCACCCGGTGACGCTGCCCGTCGCTCCCTCGCCCGAGAACGACAGAGAAGCGACGCTCGCGCCGCACGTCGCGTCGGTCGTGCCGATGGCCGTCGTTGCGGCGGCCATGCCGTTCATCTTCGGAGTGAACGTCGCGTTCAGTGAGAGCGTGTCGCCGCCGTTCAGCGTCTGGCTCGTTCCGCCGTCGGCGAGGCCGCTCAGCGCGAACGCGGGATCCGACGGCGGGCCGAACGAGAACGTGGCCGGAGCGTTCCCGGTGTTGACCAGGTAGAGCGTGACCGGCGCGGACGGGGTGCCCACGGCCGTCGTGGGGAACGAGAAGCCGCTCGCGCTCCCCGCCTGCAGCGCGAGGGTCGCCCCCGTCGGCGACGCCGAGAGCGGGAGGGCGAGGTTGCTGTGGGTCGGATCGTTCGTGAAGAGGCCCAGCGATCCCATGATCGTCGCGCCGGCGGTCGCCGACCCGGGGATGTTCGCCGTGACCGACAGCGTTCCGGTCATCCCGGCCGGGACCGTGAGCGCGGTGGGGACCACAGCGAACGCGCTCCCCGTGGTCTTGGCTGCCACCGCGAGCGGAGCCGTTCCCTGGTTGGTGAGCGTCAGCGTCTGCGTGAGGTTGGTGGCGCCGCACGGGGCCATCGCGAAGTCGATCGACGTATCGGAGAGTTGAACGATGGGATGGCCGGCGTCGACCGGGGGCGGCGCGGCCTCGCCGGGGCCCGTCTCGCCCGCCGCGCTGGCGTCGGTCGGGGTCGTGGCGTCCGGCGTCCCCGCCGCGCCCGACGGCGCGGGGACCGAAACGTTGTCGTCGGCCCCGCAGCTCGTCACGAGGGCACACGCAAGACTCGCCAGTAGCGAAGCCCCTGCCGCGAGCGCCCTCCGCCTGATGCCTCTCCCTCGAAGTACCATTCCTTGCGCGCTCCGTTTTCCGGCGGTTACGCCTGCCCCCAGGCACGCACCCCTGTGACGCAAACCCGCAATCGGCGCAATCTCGCCGAGGGCGGCCGGTCGAGAAGTTCACGCGCCGGCCACAACGGCGACTCGGTCCGTTCAGTGCTTCGCGCCGAGCGTGTTTGGCTTGGCGGACGTCGGCCGGCCGCGTGCCCGTGCCTCCGAGCGTGGAAAGCTATGCTCGGGGGCCGAGCAGCTCCAGTTTTCGCGTGAATCGTCGCGAAAGATTCACAGAGCGCGCCGGAGAGGCGTCCCTCCTACCGCCCGCGTGGTATGGGGTGGTGCGGCTCCGAGGGCGCCCGGGAACGAGGGGAGATGAGTCGCAGGCAGAGAGGCCGGATGGCCGCGCTGGCGTGCGCGGCAGCGGGGAGCGCCGCGCTCGCGACGGGATGCGGCAGCAACGGTGCGCAGTCGACCTGCAGCATCGACGCCGGCCCAGGCTCCCCGGAGGCCGGTGGCGACGGAAGCGGCGGCGGAAGCCTGACCGTGGGCGGCACCTTCGACCCGTGTCCAACGGTCACTTCCCTAAGCATTTCGCCCAACGAACTCGATGTCGGCGCGGGCGGGGCTGCCGTGCTCACGGCTACTGCGGTCGTTCCGGACGGCAGGCTTCCGATCTACACGTGGAGCGCGACAAGCGGGACGCTCGACGACCCGCACGCCGCCATGACCACGTTTCGATGCAGCGTCCCCGCGCTCGTGTCGATTGCCATCACGGCAAGCAACGCGGGGTGCAGCGATCACCTCGGCGGCTCGGTCACGTGTCGTGCGGTCGATGCCGGCGCCGACGCGGCCGAGGCCGACGACGCGAACTGACGGCGCCTCCGAGTCAGAGCAGGTCGGCGCATGCTTGCTCGATCCGGGGGAAGTCGAAGACGAAGCCCGCGTCGATCAGCTTCCGCGGGAGCGCGCGCTGGCCGGTGAGCAGGACCCGCGCCAGGCCACGGCCGAGGGCGATGCGCAGCGCGAGGCCCGGCACCCGCATCGCGTTGGGCCGCCCGAGCGCAGCCGCGATGGCGCGCGCGAGCTCCTCCATGCGCACGGGATGCGGTCCCACCACGTTGAACGGACCCGAGAGCGATTCGCGGTCGAGCGCGAAGAGGAGCGCGCGCACGGTGTCGCGCAGGTGGATCCAGCTGACCCACTGGCGGCCGCTGCCGATCGGTCCGCCCACGAACCAGCGATAGGGCGCCGCCATTCGCGCGAGCGCCCCCCCGCCGCGGCCCAGGACGACGCCCGTCCGCGGGTGCACGACGCGGACGCCGGCATCGCGCGCGGCATCCGCTGCGCCTTCCCAGTCGACGGCGATGCGCGCCAGGGCATCGTCTCCCGGCTCCGTGGACTCGTCGAGCTCGCGGTCGTCCTCCCTCATTCCGTAGACGCCGACCGCGGATCCGCTCACGAAGGTCCGGGGTTTGCGCGCTGCGCGCGTGATCGCCCGCGCGATTCGCTCGGTGGTCTGGACGCGGCTGTCGCGAATGCTCCGGAGCCGAGCTTGGGTCCAGCGCCCCTCGGCGACGGGTTCGCCCGCGAGGTGCACGACGGCGTCCGTGCGTTCCAGCTCGCCTTCGATCGCGTCCCAGCCGACTTCGGCCGCCGAGGGGCGCCGGGAAACGACGACCGCGTCGTCTCCGCGCGCGCGAAGCGCCTCCACGAGAGCGCGGCCGATGAAGCCGGTGCCGCCCGTCACGAGTATGCGTGCCATGGGGTCCATTTTAGCGCGGCGCGCTCCTTCGCCCTCGCGGCCCGTTCGCGACGAACGCGCCTCGCCGTTGCTTCCCGATTGTGAACCCCCGGTGAATTCGCCGTTAGCGAGGCAGTTAGCCCATTGCCGGACGTCGCCCTGGCGGTAGAAGCCCCCTCATCGATCCCCGCGGGCCTTTGCGGCCAAGGATTGACCCTATGAAGCACGCCAGCCACGCGCTCCTTCTCGGAATGGCGCTCGCCGCCGCGCCGGTCGTCGCGTGCGGGAGCGACTCGAGCGGCGCAGCGGATGCGGGCGGCCCGACCGAGGACGCGGCGGCGGCGACCGGAGAGCTCAGCGTGCACGTGCTCGTTCCGGACGGCGCCGCCGTCGGCGCGATCGGCTACTCGATTGCCGGGCCGACCCCGGCGCAGGGCGAGACGTCCGTGGCCGATGCGGGCGCCGACTTCTTCGTCGCTGGACTTGCGCCGGGCGACTACGCGGTCCAGCTGTCGGCGGTCGACGGGGAGGGCGACGGCTGCACGGGATCGTCCCCCTTCGTCATCACCGCAGGAGCTCTGACGGGGATCTCCATCGACCTGCAATGCGGCGCGCCGCCAGACGCAATGCCGCCGCCGGTCGTCGACTCCGGCGGGGCGAGCGACGCCGCTTTCGGGTCCGTCGCCGTCGAGGCCGGCATCGACGTCGTCTCGCCTCCTCCGCAACAATGCCCCGGGATCAACGCGTTCTCCGTCACGCCCGCGGCCCTGCCCGTGGGCAGCCAGAGCGCCGTGAGCGCGTCGACCGTGCCGGCCGGCGTCGACGCTGCGCTCCGGTGGACTTCCGGCGACGCCACCGGGCAAGTGGGCGCCGGCACGTTCGCCGACCCCTCTTCTGCCACGACGACATTCCAGTGCACCCGGTCGGGGCAAGTGACCGTGACCGCGTCCGTCGGCGTCGCTGCCTGCGCAGGACAGCCGTTCACGACGATGTCCGCCGTCGTCACGTGCCAATGAAGACACCAAGGATTCACCAAGTCCAATTTTCGAATTAGCCAATTGTCGGACTAGGAGGCATCGATGAAATTCGTAAGCAGAGCGCGGCTCCTCGGGTTCACCCTCGCTCTGGCGCCGATCGCCGCCTGCGGAGTTGGCTCTCATGCCACCTCGCAGGAGCCGAACGCCAGCGCCTCGGGCGACACCGGCCAGGTCGGAATGCAGCTCACGCTGGCCGGCGGGGTCACCGTCACCTCGGTGAGTTACTCCATCAGCGGCCCGACTCCGGAGCAGGGGACCGTGACGATCGGCGGCGCGCAGTCCGTGCAGTTCGTCGTCGGCGGCCTCGCCGCGGGCGACTACACGATCCAGCTCACCGCGACGGATTCGAACGGCGATCCGTGCTCGGGCTCGGGCGCCTTCACGATCACGGCCGGCGCCGTCACGGGTGTGTCGCTGGGCATGGTGTGTACGGCGACCAACGACGCGGTCTCGCCGGCGCCGGTCAACATGGGATCGGTCGCCGTCGACGCCGGCATCACGCTGGACGCAGGCAGCCCGACGGTGTGCCCGGGCATCTCGTCGCTCACCGTGACGCCGGCCGACTTGCCGGTGGGTTCCAGCGCAATGGTGAGCGTCATGACCCTCGGCGGAGCTCCGACGATCCATTGGACGCAGAGCGACGCGACTGGCCAGACGGGCGCGGGCACGTTCGCGAACGCCACGGCGGCGAGCACGACGTTCGCCTGCACGACCGCGGGCCAGGTCCTGGTCAACGTGTCGGTGGCCACCGGCGCGTGCGTCGGCGTCCCGTTCACGACGATGTTCGCCGTGGTCAACTGCGAGGCGTCGGAGGCCGGTACGTCGTCGAGCAGCGGCTCGTCGAGCGGGTCCTCCAGCGGCTCGTCGAGCGGGTCCTCCAGCGGCTCGTCGAGCGGGTCCTCCAGCGGGTCTTCGAGCGGGTCGTCCAGCGGCTCGTCGAGCGGTAGCTCCAGCGGCTCCGAAGCAGGGACGAGCCCCTGCGCGGCGAACAACGGCGGGCAGGGATGCACGCCGACCGAGCAGGCTCTCGTGCAGAAGGACCCGGGCTGCTATTTGTGCCTCATCAACGGCGGCTGCCTGGACGACACCATCTTCACCGACAGCAATCACGAGTGCGGAGACTTCACCGTCACCGCGCAGCAGCAGGAGTGCCTGGATACGGTCAACTGCGTCCTGGGTTCCAGCTGCGCCCAGACCGCGGCCTCGACGTGCTACTGCGGGACGGCAGGCGTGGCGACCACCTGCCAGGGCAATCCCGCCGCCGGGCCGATCAACGGCGCCTGCGCCAGCCAGATCGCGACCGGCCTCGGCTTCGCGGAATCGGACGGAACCGATATCACGAAGAACCTTACGGACACGACGAAGCCCGGCGGCATGGCCATGCAGATCTTCCAGTGCGCGATTTCGAATCAGTGCGTCACTTGCTTGAAGTGAACTGACCGCCATATCTCCCGGGGAGTGGATCGCGCTCGGCCTCGTCGAGCGGGATCCCTCCCCGGGGGTTATGTCTGCAGAGTGTCTCGAGAAACTCCCGGAGCGCGTACTTGTCCGGCTGCGGCAGGAGCGCGCCGAAGTAGCGAGCCGTTCTCGACGAGGTCGTCGCACCGGAGCTGCAAGGTCTGCGGGTCGAGGTTCGCGAAGAGATCGACCGGGGTAGCCCGGGCAAGTTCACCGAGATTCCGGCGATCGAGACGGTGACGGGGACCGTGGTGCGTTGGATCGACCCGACCTCATCG
>Ga0102924_1004338_pt1 | contig 14341 bp, 14 predicted proteins | sample PaiPotPPM11metaG_FD_80116 | JGI IMG/M metagenome (GOLD analysis project Ga0102924, IMG submission 80116) | Iron sulfur acid spring bacterial and archeal communities from Banff, Canada, to study Microbial Dark Matter (Phase II) - Paint Pots PPM... ... | reverse complement strand
GCCGAGGTGCGAGGGAAGCGTGAGGCCCTGCGCGACGATGCGGCCCTGCTCGTCGCACAACGCCGTCGAGTAGTCCATCACGTCTTTCAGCACGCCCGAATACGCCGTCCGAAAGATGGTCACGGCCATCTCGTCCGCGATCGAAAACAGCGAATTTTTGAACAGCTCCACTCCAACCGGATCTCGTCTCTCGGCCGCCATGTCGTGTCCCGCCGCGCCTCTAGAACGGCCGGCGGAGCTGCTTGAGTCCGTTCGCGACGATCATGTGGAGCATCACGAGAATCGCCCGCTGCACCTCCATGGACGTTCCATCCACCCAGGGAATTGGCAGACCGGCCATGCCGTCACCCGCGCCGTGCAGGGCGCACTGCTCGATCACTCGGCTTTCCTCGTCCGGGGTCGGCAACAATGTCGGATCTTTGAGGAGCAGCGCCAAACACGCTGCGGCGCCGTAGGCCCCCCAGTTGCTCGTGTTGGCCATGACGAGAACGTCCGTCTTGACGACGGTGGCCATTCCGCCGCCACACGGACACTGGCATTTCGCTCCGTATTCGAGCACGCGCCGGACCGTCTCGTAAATCAGGCCGCAGCCCAATTCGTTTCCGCCGTCGGCGAACCCGATTGTGGCAATCTCCCGCGCCTGCGCGCCCTCAATGAGATGGTGGGCCTTCCCCGTGTGCGCGGTTCCCTCGATACCGCGAAGGCTGTGGATGACACCGTGCGCGTTCGGTCCCAGCTTCTCGACCGCGATGACGACCGTGGGCGTGTACTGGGAGAGAACCGCCTCGGCCTCACGGCGGCCCTCGTCGTCGCCGACCGGGTATTCGCGAAGGATCACCGCGCCCGGCCGCTTCGCCGCGAGCGCCTCGCTCAAGACCGGCAGGCCGGCCGCGGCAACCGTGGCGCGCACCGCCGGCATGTACTGCGGCTCCGTCAGGAGGACGATCCTGGCACCGAGGCCGCGGCCGACCGCCCGCGCCAGGGCAGCCGCTCCAGGCGGACCGTCCGTTTCGCCGTACGGAAGATACGGCGGGGCTCCGGCGCCCGTGATGATCACCACGGTCTCCTTGGCCCCCGCGCGCTCCTGGAGCAGCCGGGCCGCGCGGAGACTGAGCGGCGCGCCGCCCTGCACCTCCCGCGCCGCGCGGTAGAGCGGATCGATGATGCCGCGATCGATCCCCGGAATGCGCATTTCCACGCAGGTAAGCCGATCGATGCTATCCGCGATGATCTCCGGCATCTTCGCCTCGCTCCTAGAACGGATAATGGAGTGCGACCGTCTTGGCGGACCGCACCGACTCGATCACGCCGACCGTCACGGCGGTGACACGGCCCCCGGCCTGGCCGTCGGCGCCGATCGCCTCGACATCCCTGCCGGCGATCGCTCCGCTGACCCAATCAATTTGCTCCGCGCTGAGGTCGCACCGGTCAAACGAGAACGCCCGCTCGCTGCCGTCCTTTCTGAGCACCATCGTGCCGGCGGGATCGACGGCAATGGTGGAACGGCACACGATCGTTCCGCGGGTCCCGCAAATCTCGAGATCGTTGCTGCTGCCCGTCACGAGACGCGAGCACACGCAGTGGGCGAACCCGCCGGAGGCCAGTTCGCCCGTCGCCGTCGTCGTATTGTCCGTCGGCGCCTCCTCCCGCAGACCGTCGCTGCAGCCGCTCACGGTTCGAAACTCCGTGCCGCAGACGAACCGGATGAGGTCGACGAGGTGCACCCCGCGCGCCGTGAGAAGCGTGCCGCCGGCCCGGACGGGATCGAGTCGCCACCCCTGGTCGGCAGGGCGCTGACTGGTCCACCGCGCCCCCGCCCAGATAATCTCTCCGATTTCGCCCGCCGCCACGAGCGATCGTGCCCGCCGGTGCGCCGGATGAAATCGCAGGTGGAACCCGACGTAGAGTCTGACCCGCGCGTCCGCGCAGGCGCGAACCATTGCCGCCGCGTCCTCGACGGAGAGCGCCATCGGCTTCTCGACCAGAACGTGCTTTCCCGCAGCGGCAGCCCGGATGGTCTGGTCTCTATGGAGATCGTTCGGTGTGGCTAAGTAGACCGCGTGGACATCCGGATCTTCGAGCATCACATCGAACGCCGGATACGCCCGCGCGCCGTATGACCGGGCGATCGCCTCTGTCGTTTCCGACCGCCGCGAGTACACCCCGGCAAGCCGGCCGTACCGGGACCGCGCCAGGGCGGGAAGCATGCGGTCCGAGGCATGAATCCCAAGCCCCACGACGCCCCATCGGATCTCCACCGGTCCGCGCCCCTCCAGGCTACCGGCGCACGGTGCGAGTCAACATCGGATCGAGCAGGTCTCTCATCGCGTCCCCAATGAGGTTGAAACTCAGCACCGCCAGCATGATCCCGAGTCCCGGGAAGAGCCCCATGTAGGGTGCACCGAGGATATAGCGCTGCGCTTCGCTCAGCATGAGCCCCCATTCCGGAGTCGGCGGCTGCGCGCCAACGCCGAGAAAACTGAGGGCGGAAACCGTGAGAATCCCGTTGCCGACTCCGAGCGTGGCCTGCACCATCGCCGGCGGCAGGACGCCCGGCAGCAGATGGCGCCGGATGATCCGCCCGTCCGACGCCCCCGCCGCACGCGCGGCGTCGACGTACTCGCGAAGCCGCACCGTCTGCGTCACGCTCCATACGAGCCGCGCGTAGTACGGAATCGTCACGATCCCCACGGCGGCGATGGCGGTCGTCAGTCGGGGCGATAGCAGCGCGGCAATCACGATGGCCAACAGGACGCCGGGGAGGGCCAGCATGATGTCCACGATGCTCATCGCGGCAATGCCGAAGGCGCCGCCCCGGTACGCCGCGACCATCCCGATCGCCATGCCGAGCCCAAGCCCGAGGAGAACGACACCCACCCCCGCGGCGAGCGAGATGCTGGCCCCATGCACGATCCGGGTCAGGATGTCCCGGCCGAACTCGTCCGTCCCCATCAGATGGGCTGGAGACGGCGGCGACAGCCGCGCCGCGATGTCCATGCGGAAGGGACTCCCGGTCACGAACGGACCCACCGCGGCGACGAGCACCAGCAGTGTGAGCAGGCCGGCGCCCATGACTCCACTGGCACCCAAGCACCTGAGGGCGCGAACCGGCGACACCCGCGGCGCCTTGACCCGCCGGCGCGGGACGGCCTCAGTACCGAATGCGCGGATCGAGGACCGCATACGTGACGTCCGCCAGAATATTAAGCACCGCGAAGACGACGGCGAAGAGCAGCACCGTGCCCTGCACAAGCATGTAGTCCCTCGCGGCGAGGGCCTGGATGGTGAGGTTGCCGATTCCCGGCCACGCGAACACGGTCTCGGTGATCACGGCGCCCCCAAGCAGATAGCCGGTCTCCAGCGCCGCTACCGTGACGACGGGGATCAGCGCGTTCGGGAACGCGTGGCGCCACACCAGCCGGACGAACTGCACGCCCTTGGCGCGCGCCGTCCGCGTATAGTCCTGATGAAGCACTTCGAGCAGGCTGCTGCGCATGTGCCGCGCGAGGATGGCCATCGGCCACCCGGCCAGCGTCACCGCGGGCAGGATCAGATGGCTCATCGCGTCCCAGGCTCCGTTCCACCCCGCCTCCATCCAGCCGTCGATGAACCGAGAACCCCGTGATCGGGTAGACGCCGAGATGGACGTCCGAACTGCCGGCCACCGGCGTCACGCCCAGCCACACCGCGAAGACGATGATCAGCATCACCCCGAGCCAGAAGGTCGGGATCGAGATGCCGAAGAGGCCCCCCAGCATGCTGACGTTGTCGACCACCGTGTGCGGCCGCACCCCCGAGATGGTGCCGACGGCGATGCCCACTGGAACCGCAACCATCATGGACGCAACGGCAAGTTCCAGCGTGGCCGGGAACCGGGACAGGATCTCGTAGGTGACGCTCGACCCGGTAAGGTACGAGCGGCCGAGATCGCCGTGCAGGGCCCCGAGGAGCCATTTCCAGTACTGGACCGGCCACGGATCGAGAAGCCCCATCTCGCCCCGCAGGTGGTGCAGCGATTCCGGTGTGGCGTGGAGGCCGAGCTTCAACGCGGCCGGGTCTCCACCCGCCATCCGCACCATGACGAACGTCAGCATGGATACGAGCACCAGGCTGGGCGCGAACACCAGCACGCGGCGGATGAGATACCGAAGCACGGAAGGGGCGGCGGAACCGCCGCGCCGCCGAGGCGGCGCGGCGGCACCTCAGCCGATCTTCACCCCGCGCATCACGACGTCGCCGAGCGGCCCGACCATCAAGCCCTGCACGTTCGCCCGGGCGCCGAACGCGCGATGCGGGTACCCGAGCGTCACGAAGGGTGCGTCCCCGAGAATGAGGCGCTGCGCCTGGACGTAAAGATCGCGCCGCTTCTGCGCGCTGCGCTCCACCTGGGCGGCCTTATTGAGCCGGTCCACCTCCGGGTTGTTGTAGCCCATCCGCTGCCGGGCGCGGGCGGTGCTGAACACCGACCACATGATGTCGTCGGGGTCGCCCGTGTCCATCACCCAATCGTTGAGCGCGATCTGATGCTTGCTCGAGTTGATCATCGAGTAGAACGTCGCCTCTTCGACGCCCTGGAGCGTCACGTTCAGGCCGGCGGCCTGCAGGTCCGCCTGGATGAGCTGCGCCTCTTCCGGCCAGAAGCCCTCGGTCTTGTGGAGCAGCGTGATGCCCATGTTGTTGGCGCCCGCCTTCTCGAGCAGGGCCTTGGCTTTCGCCGTATCGTGCGGGTACACGGTACTGAGTCCCTCGTCGTAGCCAAGCAGCCCGGGCGGAATGGGCCCGGCACCGGTCGTGTAGTTGCCATAGTAGATGACCTTGGCAATGTTGGACTTGTTGACCGCGTACTGGATCGCCTGGCGCGCCTCTTGCTTGTCGAACGGCGGCTTGTGCGAGTTCAAAATCAGGTACTCGGTGTCGAGGAAGGTGCCGGTGATGACCTGGAACCGGCGGTCGGCCTTGAGCCCGGCGACGTCTTTGAAGTCCATCTCCGTCGAGACGTCGAGACTGCCGGTGCGCAACTGCTCAAGACGCACGGTGTTGTCCGTGATCGTCTTCCAGATCACCGTGTCGAGCCAGGGCCGGCCGCCCCAGTACTTGTCGAACGCGCCCTCCACAAATTGCACGCCCTTCTGCCAGCGCACGAACCGGAACGGCCCGCTGCCGGTTGGGTGCATCATGTAGTCCTTATCGTACTTCTGCAGCGCCGCTGGACTGGCGATGCCCTCGGAGAAGAGCGCCAGCAGCGGCAGCAGGGTAATCGCGGGCCGCGACTGCGTAATCCGCAGCGTGTTGGTGTTGACCGCCTCGACCTTGCTCACGTTGCTGAAGACGATCTCCGTGTACGTGATGCCGGGGAAGTGATACGGGTTCTTGGTATCGATCTGCCGGTCGTAGTTGAGCTTCACCGCCGCGGCGGTCACGGGCGTCCCGTCCTGGAACAGCGCCGGGCGCAGGTGGAACGTATAGACGAGCCCGTCGTCCGAAATATCCCACGACGACGCCAGGCACGGCTCCAAGTCCACCGAGCCGGTCTTGAACCGGACGATGGCTTCGTTGACGTTGTTGTTCACCGCTTTGATGTCGCCGTACCCCGCGCTGGCCAGGATGACGGGGTCGGGGTTCGTGATGTTTTCGGGGATGCCGACCACAAGCGTCCGCCCTGCCGAGGCGGCTTCCGCCACCGGCACGGCTGGAGTCGTCACGGGTCGCCCGGCCGCTTCAAACAGAGCGGGCAACGCCGACGCAACGACACCGAGTGCCAGCGCCTTCTGCACGAATTGCCTGCGTGTGTAGCGACCGGCTTCGAAATCCATGACCAGAAGCTTGAGCCGTTCATCCATACCTCGCATGGCTCTCCTCCCCCTAGCCGGCGCTCACCGGCGGTCTCTACTCGCTGCACGAGATCTGGTGCCGCGCGGCGGCGCGATACGCCGGCTGCGTGCGGTCCTGCCAAGGCGTGAGATGCGATGTCCTACGCGGTCGTGGTGCCCGCGGGTTCCCAACAACTCACGCTCGTAGGCGAAGAGCGTCGTCACGCCGCCGGTGTGCAGAAACACCACCGGCGTGTCGCCCGGATGGGCTTTGTTCCAGCGCAGGAGTTCGGCCATCCCGTTGCCCGTGTACACCGGGTCGAGGAAGACGCCTTCGGCCTCGGCCACGGTCCGGATCGCCTTGATCGAGGCCGGATACGTAAATCCGTAGACACCGTCGCCGGCCCCGAGCAGCGACACGTCGTCGGGTCCGACCGGGACGTCGAGTTCCAGAAGCGCGGCGGCCGCCTGTGCGACGTGGACGACCCGCTCGCGCGCACCGGCGCCGAGTCCGTGCGGCGGCGCGCCGTGGACGCGCAGCGGTCCGCCATAGGCCCGCGCGCCGAGCACAAGGCCGGCGTAGGTCGGTCCGCCGGAACCGACGAACACGTCCCCATCGCGGATGCCGGCCTGTTCCAGTTGGGCCGCAAGCTCCAAGAACCCCTCGGCATAGGCGAGCGCGCTCAAGGCGTGGATTTCGGGCGTCAGGGTGAGCAGCTGCGCGCGCGACCCGCGCGCATTGAGCCGGGCGACGTAGCGGCGGCAGGCCTCGCGGATCGCCTCGTAGGCGCCTTCCCGGACGAAGTGGACCCGCGTGCCCATGAGGGACGCCAGCAGGAGATTGCCCTGGATCTCATACCCCTTGGTGGTGTCAAGCACCATCTCGGTGGGCACCCCCAGCGCGCGGCCCACCGCCGCGACCTGCGCCGGGTGATTGGATTGGACGTAGCCTCCGGCCACGAACAGCTTCGCGCCACGGTGCAGCGCATCGCCCGCCGTATGCTGCAGGATGCGGATCTTGCTGCCGCCGATGGCCAGGCCGGCGAGGTCCTCGCGCTTGAAATACACGGAGCGGCCGAGCAGCCGCGACAACCGCCCCATGTGCTGCAGGGGCGTCGGGAAGATGCCGACCGGGGCATGCGGGCGGGCGGCGAGCCGCACGGCGAGTTGGTCACGCATCGGACGACGGCTCCGAGCGGCCCGGCAAGAGCGCGATGGCATCGATCTCGATGCGCCACTCCGGACGGACGAGTCCCGCCACGATCAGCGCCGAGCGCGATGGAAATCCGGCGGGAAAATATTGGCGGTAGACGGCGTCAAGCGCCGCGTAATCGTCGCGGTGGGTGTAGAAGACCGTCGTGCGGACGACATCGCGCATCGACGCACCTGCTGCTTGAATAATGGTTTGGAGATTCTCCATCACCCGGCGTGTCTGCGTCGTAATATCCGAGCCGACGGTCTGTCCCTCGCGGTCGACGGGCGGCATTCCCGAGACGAAGACAAACCGCTCCTCAACGATCGCCTGCACGAGCGGCGATTTCGACCGATAGGCGTCCGGCGTATTGATCGTCTGTCTCATCGTGCCTCCTCCTCAACCAGCCGTCCCACACGCATGAGGGTGCGGCCGTCGACCGTGATGTCCGGCATCCACATGACCATGTCCAGGTGAAACGGCACGTCGAGCCGGCCCCCGAAGTGACTGTTACTCCCCAACGCGATGTGACAGGTCCCGTAGGTCCCTTCGTCCTCGATGATGCGGCCGACAACCTGAGCCTGCGGGTTCAGGCCGATCCCGACTTCGCTCAGCATGAACGCGGTGGTGCTGCCGGCCCGCTCCACCACGTCGCGCAGCGCCCGCGCCTGCGCGCCGCCGTCGAACGCCACGGCTCTGCCGGCCTCAAACGTGATGGCGACAGGTTCAGAGATCAGGCCGAGGGCGCCGATGCTTGCATCGATAACGGCGACACCCTCCGCCGTCTCCTCCAACGGCGCGATGTAGGCCTCGATGGTCGGCACGCCCGATCTCGCGCCGCGCCCGCGGACGATGCCCGTGTTCGCCACCGCCGCGCGGCCGCCGAGCCGCGTACAGAGCTGCGTTCCGGCGGACGTGCGAAGTTCTAGTTGCTCCCCCGTGAGCCGGCGGGCCAGCCGTTCCGCTAGCTCGGCCTGGGCCGCGAAGTCCACGGTGATCGCGCCGCGGGTCAGCGTCTCGGCCCGGCACTCGCTGATGGCCAGCATGCGCGCCCCCGCGGCGCACGCGCGTCTCGCAGCTTCGGTATGGAAGATGCTGAGACTCGTCGGCGCCAGGATCACGGCGGCTTCTTTCATCGCCGCGGCGACGACAGGGGGCGGCTCGGCTCCCGGACGGTCGGGCCGCGGCATCGTCACGGTGACCGGCGTACCACCCGCTGCCGCGGCGGCAACGGCAAGAGCGTCCGCGACTTCCGCCGGCACGCCGACGTCTGTCACGATCAGCACCTGCTCTCCGGCGGTCACGCCGGCGCACGTTCGAACGATCGTGATGGCGCCTTCGGCCATCGACTGCAGGGTCATCCGGCGGCTCCCGGCGCGTGTCGCATGCGCGGCATCCCGGTCAGCGCGGGCGGTGGAAGACCCGCGCCATGCGGCCGACCGCCTCCTGCAGAACGTCCTCGGGCACGACCGTCGAGATGCGCTCGAACCCCTCACCCGCCGCGCCGAAGTAGCTGCCTGGATACACAAATACGCCTTCCCGCTCCATCAGCGTGAACGCAAACTCCTCGGACGAGAGGCCGGACGGACGGATGTCGACAAAGACGTAGAACGTTCCGCCGGGCCGGACAAACGGGATCTTCGCATCGGCCAGTCTGGCCATCGCGAAATCGCGCCGGCGCCGGAAGATCTCGCGGCGTTCGACGAGACAGTCCTGCGGTCCCGTGAGGGCGGCGACCGCGGCATACTGTGAAGCGCTGGGCGCGCAGATCGTGAGGGTGTGCCGCAACGTGACCAGCGCATCCATGAGCGGCCGGGGCGCCGTCATGTATCCCACCCGCCACCCGGTCATCGAGTACGCCTTGGAAAAGCCGTTGATCGTGATCGTGCGGTCGCGCATCTCCGCCATCGAGCCGATGCTGAAGGGCTCGCCCTCGAAGATCAGCGACTCGTACAGTTCGTCCGAGATGACGTACAGGCCGTGCCGCGCGGCGACGCCGGCGAGCGCTTCCAGCCGGCTGCGCGGATACACGGTCCCAGTAGGGTTGTTGGGTGTGAGCAGCACCATGGCTTTCGTCCGCGGCGTCACCCGGGCGGCGAAGTCGGCCGGGTCGATCTGGAAATCCTCCGCCGGAGACGTCGGCACACCGACCAGGGTCGCGCCGAGGTAGTGCACCATCGTCGCGTACGAGTTGTAGTAGGGATCGGCGATGAGGAGTTCGTCGCCGGGATTGAGCAGTGCGCAGAGCGCGACGAAGACCGCCTCCTGGGTCCCCGTCGTGATCACGATTTCCGTCTCCGGATCCATCGCGACCCCGTTGTCCCGCCGCAATTTGTCGGCAACGGCCCGGCGCAATTCCACGATGCCGCGCAGGGCCGTGTAGTGGGTCAGCCCGTTGGCGAGCGCCTCGCGGCCGGCCTCCACGATGTGCGGCGGCGTGGGGAGGTCGGGGTCGCCCCGGCCGAGACCGATGCCGCTCGGATGCCGTCGCAGCATATCCATGAGTATTCCGGCACGGCCGGTGTTCAGCGAACGTACCCGATCCGCGAGCGGGACAAGCACGGCCGCGCCCTGCCGCCGGTTGTGTGGAGACGGCCCGCTCATTGCTACCTCTGGGCGGATGCGACGCGGCCGACGATGGCTTCCGGCTCAACCTGCTCGATCAACGGCAGGAGGGCCGCAAGATGCCGATCGTCGCCCGGCCGGACGGTCCGCAGCGGCGGCCGCACGGGACCACCCGGCCGGCCGAGCAGCTCGAGCAGCCGCTTCGTTCCGCTCGGATTCGGAGTCCGGTACATGACATCGCCGATGGGCAGCGATGCAAACTGGAGCTTCCTGGCGGTCGCGATATCGTTCCGCTGCACGGCGTCGAAGAGCTTCACGAAGAGCCGCGGAACCACAGCGCCGAGCGTAATCAGCGCCCCGGTGCCTCCCAGGACGAGCGACGGCAGGACCAGATCGTCGAGTCCCTGGAGCATGCAGAAATCGGAAGGCACCTCACGGACGACGCGAGCGAACTTGGCGATGTTGCCGCTGGCCTCCTTATAAGCCACGACCTGCGGGATACGTGTGGCGATGCGGATCAACAAATCCGCGTCCATGTCGAGACCCGCACGGCTCGGCGTATTGAAGAGAATCAACGGCAGCTCAACGGCATCCGCCACCCGTTCCGCATGCTCGTAGATGTCGTCGGCCGATGGGCGCACGAAATACGGTGCGATGATCATGACCGCGTCGGCGCCGGCCTTTGCGGCGGCGCGGCCGGCGATGGCAATCCGCGCCGGATCGATGTACAAGGCGCCGGCCACGACACGACACCGGCCCGCGGCTCCCTCCACCGCCGCCTCGACCGCCGCGGCATGCTCCTCGTCGGTTAGCGAGAGCGCCTCGCCGGTTCCGCCACAAATACACACGGCATGGACGCCCTGGCGCGCCAAGAAGTCGACCGTCGTGACAATGCTCTTCCGATCCACCGACCCCGACTGCGTGAAGTGTGTAACCAATGATGCCACGATCCCCGTAGGACGGTACATATGCTGTCTCCTCCTCGACGATACGTCTGCCGCCCGCCTACCCGCCGGCCGAGTGGACGGGGTCCTTTCCCGAAAGGACACGGACCACGTCCTCGATCGTTTGCGTGACTTCGCGATCCTGCGCCTCCACTGTGTGCGCGGCAAGATGCGGCGAGACGATTGCCCGCGGTGCCGCGAGAAGTGGATTGGATGAGGCGACGGGTTCGCTCGCGAACACGTCGAGACACGCTCCGCCGATGCGCTCCTCGACCAGCGCCTGCGCGAGGGCCGCTTCGTCGACAAGAGCGCCTCGTGCGGTATTGACCAGCACCGCGTGGGGCTTCATGCGGCGCAACGCCGCGGCATCGATCATGTGCCGCGTCTCGGGCGTGACCATCGCGTGCAGGCACACGACATCCGACTGTGAGAGGAGGTCGCCCAACGCCGTAAGCCGTACGCCCATCGCGGCCGCTTTCTCGGCCGGCACAAACGGATCGGCGCCGAGCAGCGTGACGCCGAATCCCCCAAGACAGCGGGCCACCCGCGCTCCCACATTGCCGAGACCGACCAGCCCGACGGTTTGGCCGCGCAACTCGCGGCCGTAGGCCACGGTGTCCCGCCAGCCGCCCTCCCGAACGTGGTGGACGGCCGGGACGATCTGCCGCAGAAACGCCAGAATCAACAGCACCGTGTACTCCGCCACGCTGTCCGAGTTGGCTTCCGGCGCCCAGAGGATCCGGACTCCCCGGCGGCGCGCCGTCTCCCAGTCGACGTTTTCCGGACGCGCCCCGAACTTCCCGATCACGCGCAGCGCGGCCGCCCGCTCGATCATCGTACCGGTGATCTGGTCCCTGGACGTAATCAACACGGCGTGGGCGTTACGCAGTTCATCGGCCAGCTCGCCTTCGTCCATTCGCCGGTTGGGCGGACCCTGGCGCACGTCGCCGATCTCACGCAACCGCGCGAGCGCGGGATGGTCCCTGGGCTCGGTGATGAAAATACGAAACCGTTCGCTCATACTATCGCCGCATCAGCTCCCTGACCCGACGCGGTACGGCGGGCAAGCCTGACAACGTCCCCGGCCTGTACTCAGAAGGCCCCGGCAAGCCCCACAGAGCCGTCCGCTTTCTGACCTTAAGAATGAACGTCGTTTCCGTGCGCCGCACCCCCGGAATCTTACCGACCTGCTGAGTCAGGAAATCGACCAAATCTTCGTCCGAGCGGAACTGGCCGATGATGAACAGATCGTACACCCCGCTCGTGTAGGCGACAAAGTTGACCGGCGTGAGCTTGCAGAGCGCGTCGGCCGCATTGACCATCTTGTCAATGTCGACCTGCACGCCGATAAACGCGATGCGCTCGTACCCGAAAAGTGCCGGGTTGACCGCAAGTACGAAATCGACCTGCCGTGCCTGGAAGAGGCGTGTCAATCGCTTCCTGACCGCCGCCTCGGAAAGGCCGACGATCTTACCGATAGACGCGTTGGACGCGCGGGCGTTCCTTTGGAGCGCTTCTACGATGTACTTGTCGGTCGCGTCCAATGCTCGCGTGCGTCGTGGCACGAGGCAAAATCCTCCCAATGGGCCTTCTCATATCAAATTCATGATCCTTTGAGCATTAATCCTGCCGCTATGCGACGAATTTCGTCGTTTTACACGACCGACAGCGCGACGCAAATGACGCGCAGCGTTAGAGAGCAGTCGTTGCCAACAGATCGAGCTACCTGCTATGGAAGAAGTCACTCACGGGGCGCGGCGTCTGCCCGGAAGGATCCGGCGGAAACCCGAACGGTCCGCGCAGCTGTTCGTACGCCGCGGCCGCCTCCAAAACCGACACTTCGCCCAGCCGGCGCCCGGCGATCTGCAACCCCACGGGGAGGCCGTCGCGGGTTCGTCCGCATGGCACGGAGATGGCCGGCAGGCCGAGAAGGCTCATAGCATACGTGAAGTGGAGGCAGTTGAACACATTGGCCATCCGCGTGCCGTTGATCTTCGACTCGAATGGGATGTCGATGCGAAAAGCAGGCATACCCCACGTCGGCGACAGCAAATGATCGTAGGTAGCGAGGAACCGCCTCAGCCGGTGCCAGAGCATGGTCCGCATCTTTTCTCCGCGGGCCACCGTCACGAGATCCGAAGAGAGCGCGGTCTCGACCTGCTGACTCAGAGACGCACTGAGCTTGTCTCGATGCTCTTTGAGATAATCGCCGTAGCGTAGCACGAGGCCTAGGCCGCGAGTGGCGGCGATGGCGGCGAGCAGTTCCGAAAAATCGGGCGAGATTTGTTCCACGATACAACCTAATTGCTCGAACCGCGCCGCCGCCCGATGGGTGAGATCGGCGACCTCGCTGTCAACCGGAAGCACGCCGCCAAAGTTGTGCGAGTAGGCAATCCGCCGGCCTTTCAAGGCCCGCTCGCCGCTGGCGGCGGCCGCGTAGTCGTGTGGCTCCCGAGGCAATGACGCCGGGGCTCGGTCGTCCGGGCCGACCATCGCGTTGAGCGCCAGGCCGATGTCGCCCACGATCCTGGCCATCGGTGCGTGGACGTGCTCCACCGGGAAGTCCCACGCAAAGCCGCTTCGCGCCTCGTGGGGATAGACAGGAACTCTACCGGGGCTGGACCGCAGCCCGACGGTCCCGCAGAATGCCGAGGGGCCGCGGGCCGAGCCGCCCCAGTCGGACCCGATTCCTAGCGGCGTCAAGCCGGCCGCGATCCCCGCCGCCGCGCCGCCGCTTGAGCTGCCCGCTGTGCGGTTCACGTCCCACGGGTTGCGCGTCGTTCCAAAGATGGCGTTTTGCGTGTTGCAGAATGGATCGTGCGCGAACTCCGGCGTGTTCGACTTGCCGACCAGGATTGCGCCGTTCGCCTTGAGCCGCTCGACGGAGATTGCGTCCTCGTCGGGAACGAGGTCCTGGAAGATGAGCGAGCCATAGGTGGTCCTCACGCCTTCCGTCGGGATGACGTCTTTAGCGGTGAAGGGCACGCCCTCCAGGGGTCGCACGTGCCCTCCGCCGGAGAGCCGACGATCGGCCGCGGCCGCGGCGGCCAAGGCCTTTTCGGGTATGAAAGTGACGATCGCATTGATCGTGGGGTTCGTTCGTTCGATTCGATCGACAAATGCCTTGACGACTTGCGTGATGCTCACGTCTCGCGACCGAACGCGATCGACGATCTCCGCGGCCGACAACTGCCACATCTCCATTTACCTGCACCTCCCGTTCCGGTACAGTATGGCGCATTTCAACGCTACTCGCCGGCGGCCGAGCGCATCACCCGCACGCCCGCGGAGATTGTAAACACCCACTTTCCTACATTGCGGGGGACCCTTGTGGGCGAACGCAGGCCCTTAGAAAGTTTTTGACACCGGGGGTGTCGGCAGCCTGCGGTTTCCGCCATTGGCTGCATGAAGTCTTGATTCATAATCGGCGGACGTCAAGGAAATGGACGGTTCAAGTCCCTTCTCACCGACCACTTCGTCAGGCTGGCGGCCCACCCCATCGGACGCCCGCGCCGTGATGCCGGCAGCATCAAAGAGGACCAACGCGCCGAGGTAGAATGCCGATTCGACTCCTCGCGCCGTGCTTGCCATACCGAATCGACGAGACCGCCGACGTGAAGCGCCGCGACAAGCGGGACAATTCCGGATAAGCCGGCGACGACCCCGACGGTGCCGACGGACGCACCGTGCGACACGAGGTAGAGCGGAATGAAAGGCGTCCCGACATACCAGGCACCGCTCGTCAGGATTTGCAGCAGGTTGTTGAGTCGGAGCCTGTTTGGATCCGAACATATGATCTTCAGACACCACTTTGCTGCGGGAGTCGTTGC
>Ga0102924_1004337_pt1 | contig 14344 bp, 10 predicted proteins | sample PaiPotPPM11metaG_FD_80116 | JGI IMG/M metagenome (GOLD analysis project Ga0102924, IMG submission 80116) | Iron sulfur acid spring bacterial and archeal communities from Banff, Canada, to study Microbial Dark Matter (Phase II) - Paint Pots PPM... ... | reverse complement strand
CGGCGGCTCATGGGCGAGCGGCGCTTTGTTGCCCGAAGGACCCAACAATTGGGGCAACAGGTCCGACGAATGGGTCTATCACATGAAAAATCTTGATGACCCCGACGCGCCTATCGATCAAAGCACGGTGCTTAAGCGAATGCGCGCGGTGTTCGGTCTGCCCGACTTCGCACCACACATATTCCACATCAGCAAATGGAACATGGAAGGCCTGATCGCTGATCGCTTTCGCGTTGGCCGCGTGTTCATGATGGGCGACGCCGTTAAGCGACATCCTCCGACCGGCGGGCTTGGCATGAACAGTGGGGTACACGAGGCTTATAACCTGTGCTGGAAGCTAAAGGCGGTGTTGGATGGCGTCGCGGGACAAGGGCTTCTTGATACCTACGAACTTGAGAGACGTCCGGTCGCACTGAAGAATGTCGAATCCGCCATCAACAACGCCCAACACCATTTCTTGATCGACCAAGCGTTCGGCCTGACGCCGACCGACGATCCCGAGGTGAATTGGGTCCGTATCGAAAGGCTATGGGCGAGCAGCGCGGACGCTGACGAACTGCGGAAGCGTGTTGCCGAAGCGATCAGCAGGCAACGGATTGGCTTTCGGCATCACAATATCGAGGTCGGCGCGGTCTATAAAGAAGGGGCCATCGTGCCCGACGGGAGCCCTGATCCGATCCCTCTTGATTCTGTCATGATTTATCAGCCCTCAACGCGGCCAGGGCATCCCTTGCCGCACGCCATGATCGAGTCGGTTGGTTCTCCGTTCCCGATAAGCCAGCTAACCAAGGGCGGTCTGGGTTTTGCTCTGATAGCCGGCGAGGAGGGCAACGCTTGGATCGATGCCGCGCGGGCTCTCTCCAGGGAGTTTGGAATATCGCTTGAAGCCGTCCGCATCGGACTGTACTCGGGCGACTACCGGGATACGCGCGGTGCGTGGCTCAAGCAGCGTGAGATCGGCCGCGACGGCGCCCTTCTGGTTCGTCCAGACCGCTACATCGCCTTTCGAGCAGCGCACATAGCGGATGATCCAAAGCACGCGTTGAGGACCGCGTTGTCGTCAATCCTCGATCGGCAACTTTCCTGATGATAGAGATTGGTACGACTTAAAACGAGGCATCGATGGCCGGGTATCGACGATACTACTTTCCGAATACCGAAGCGCTGGCGCCCGACGAAATGCGCATCATCGCTCTTGGCACCGGTCGGCCTTATGTCAGGCCGGCGCAAGCCAATACCGGCTGGCTCGTTGAGCTCGGGAACGGCGACAAATTCATGTTAGACTTTGGCTTCGGCACGCAAATGCGCTTTAGCGCTCTCGAAATACCTTATCAGGACGTAACGGCCTACTTCGCAAGCCACCTGCACACCGATCACGTCGGCGACTTCGGACAGATCTGGGTTGCGAGTTGGGTCGGAGGCCGGACCAAGCCGCTCGTCGTGTATGGCCCCTCTGGCTCAGAGCCCAAATATGGCATGAAGGCCTTTGTTGAAAAGCAAAAAGAATCCTACGCGTGGGACACGATCACGCGCGTTGGCTTCCTACCTGCCATCGGCGAAGAAATCGAGGTGCACGAATTCGACTACCGGAAAACCGATGTCATTTACGATCGAAACGGCGTCAAAATAACGAGTTTTCCCGCCATCCATATCTTTGACGGTCCCGTCGGCTTTCGCCTCGAATGGAACGGGCTCACCCTAGTCTATTCAGGCGATACGACACCCAACGGCTTCCTTATCGAGAATGCCGAGGGCGCCGATGTTCTCATTCACGATACTTACAATACCGTGGAGCAAATGGTCGAGCGCTCAGGTCACGACAAAAAGGGTGGGGCGGCCGTAAACACCCATATTCACACCGATCCATACGACGCCGGCAAAATCTTCGCGCTCGTGCAGCCGCGTCTCGCTATATCGTTTCATTTTTACAATGATTTCGACACGTCGAGCTCGATCGAGCGTGAAATTCGGAAGAATTATCAAGGTGCGCTTGCGCTGGCGCATGACCTCATGGTCGTCAATGTGGCGAAAGACAACATCACGACGCGGCTAGCCGCGACTGGTTCTCACATTTATCCGAATACGGCGAACCAAGAGGCTTATCGTGCCGCGCCGCGGAAGCCGCGGCCGCAAATGTCGTCTTGGCTTTCGGAGCGGCGGTTGTTTCTTGAAGGGAAGTAGCGGGTTATCGCGCGATCCCTAGTCGCTCCATGACCTGTTGGTTTTCGTGGCCGTCCTCGATGATCCGCGCACGCCAGGCAGTGGGGTCGAGATAACGAACCTCCTGACGCAGCCTTTCGGCGACGCTCTGGAGCGTGAGACCGCTTTTCGCCACGTCGCGGCATGCGTTGGCGAGTTTGTCTCGCGTGCTTTCGGGAAGCCCCTTCGGGGCGTAAAGACCGACCATCCCGGTTTTGATGACGGGGTATCCCAGCTCCGTCATTGTCGGTATTTCCGGATAAAGCGTTGCTCGCGCCGAACTGAAAATGCCCAATATGGGCAATCCTTTTCCCGTCACGGTCGTGAGACCCGGAACGGCGGCGTCGAGCTGGCCGCCCAATAGAGCTGTCACATTCTCTGCGTCGCCCTTATAGGGAATCTTATTGACCTGAATTCCGGCCTCTTTCTCAAACAGCGCAATGGCAATATTGGGTACGCTGCCTGGTCCGACCGTTCCTACGGTCAACACGCCCGGTGCGCGTTTTGCGGCGGCGACGAAATCGGCGACACTCTTGATCTGCGAGTCGCGGGGAACGGCGAGAGCAACGGCCGGCTCGAAAAGCTGACAAAGAAAGTCGACCTGATCGAGCGTGTAGGGCACGCCTTCGGGCCGATACGGATCAGAAACAAAAGGGCCCGCCGCTCCAAAGCCCAGCGTATAGCCTTCTGGGCTCGATCGAACGACTTGTGTTGCCGCAATCGTTCCGTTGTCTCCCTCTTTATTGACGACGACGAATGTGCCGCCGAGCATTTGGCCCATGTCTTGGGCGAGTCCGCGGGCGATCGTATCTACAGCACCGCCGGCTGAAGTCCCGACGTAGATTTGCACTGGGCGCTCAGGGTAGCTGTCGGCGAAGGCCGGCGCGATGGCCGAACTCGGAAAAGCGGCCACAAGCGCCGCAGCTACGATTCTTTGAACACGCATCGGGTTGCTCCAAAAGTACGATCGCTATGATTTTGGAAACAGTTGGGACTCGGCCAGCCAACCCGACATTTGCAGGCGCTTCGTCCGTGGGCCGGCGAGGAACGCCGGATGTTCTTTTCTGTTCGGCCAGACATGATCAGATGTCACCGCCGTACGAACCGCAATGTTCTTCTTCGTGACATTGAAGACCATCAAGTCGCGAGCGAGGGAGAGGGGTCCGGACCAAGCTTGCCGTACGTCGCGTTCGATCTCGCTCGCCGTGTCGAAATCATTGAAAAAATGATAGATCACAGCGTGCCGCGGCTGAACCTTTGCAAACACCTCCCCGACCTCTGACGGCGCTGTGTGGGCCGTTGTCCCGATGCCCCTCGCCATCCGCTCGTCATAGCCGTACCGGGTCATCAGTTGCGACACCGTGTTGAAGGCTTCGTGAACAACTAAATCTGCGCCGCGTGCATTTTCGATGAAAAACCGATTGGGTGTCGTGTCGCCGGAAAAAACGAAAGTGAGCCCATTCCACTCCAAGCGGTAACTTACCGGCCCGTCGTAAATGTGCACCGCAGGGAAACTCTTGATGACGACGCCGCTCTTTTCGTAGACGACGCCCGATTTCTTGAAGTCGAACTCGTGGACCTCAACTTCCGCCCCGGCATCGGGCAACAGACCGAACCGAGTCTCGGTATCCCATGCAAAGGATGCAACCTGGTTTTTGACGAAGTGCTCGGTGCCGTATTTCGGTTCTGGCCCGGACGGACCATAAAGCACGAGCGGTTTGGAGCGTCCGCCGGCCCAGCTCCCGATCCAGGCTTGGGGAAAATCTCCGACGTGGTCGGCGTGAAGATGCGTAGCAAAATAGGCGGTGACGTCTTGGTGGGGAATTTCAAGTGCCGTGAAATTGACTTGTGATCCGGACCCGAAATCCATGATGAACTTGTCGCCGTTTCCAAGCTCGACGAGCCAAGATGCATTCGCCTGAGCACGACGCACAAAGGGGCGTCCGGTGCCGAGCGCAATGACGCGCATTTCGTCGGCAGCTAACGGCTCCGTGTTCGGAAAGTAGTGATCACGCCTGCCGTTCATTGCTGCCTCACGACTGGGGGGTTACGCTCTCTAAATTTGGGGCCCGGACCGCGCATGTAGTGCTTCTCTGGCTTGTACGTTCCTCGCGCGTCGGGCCCAACGAGGATTATCTTGAGGAGACGTTTGAAGGCGCCAAACCACGTCGTCGTCTTCACTGGAAGCGCCTTTCACAATTGCTTTCGGCTATTGGGGCTCGATGTCGGACACGTCCGCCATCATTCGCGCATTGACTTTGATGCGACGAAGCACACGCATCAAGATCTCAAGGTCTTCTCCTGGAATTCCCTTCAGGAGGCGCTCGTAGTGGTGCAGAACGAACGGCAATCCTTTTTCAAAAAGCTTCCGGCCGGCCGGAGAGAGTCTGATCGATACTGCCCTGCGGTCGTCTTCTAACGGCTCACGTTCCACGAGCCCGTCCTTCGCCATCGTCTCAAGCAGGCGGCCGAGGCTCGACCTATCTACGACCGCTAGCTGCGCGATTTCCCCTATCGTCTGATTGTCCTTTTGCTGGAGGGCGGCCAGCGCGCGCCACATTGGAACAGAGACTCCGATGCTGCGCAGGCGGCGCGCCAAATTCACTTGGTTCTGCAGTTGAATGGCCGCGAAGTAATGCAGCGGATAGTCGGTCACCCGGTAGGGTTCGCGCCCAGGCGCCTGCTGTGTATCTCGATCAGCCGTGGGGCGGGCTTGTTCGCGCCCCAAATGTGATTTATGTCTCATGAAAATATAATATAAGTATTATATATAGGATGCAAGGACCAGTCTGCGCCTCTTGGCTGATCGGGACCGCCGGTGGCGGCAAACCGCCGTGACCGCGCGCGCTGTCGATTTCCGAGATCGAGGGAATGGCGGTTTAAGCAGCAGGGTTCGGAGCAGGGCAGGGAGCTTCAATTCAGCCGGAGACACAAGCTGGGGGACAGATTAACGAAGCGCGTGAAAGCACACGCCGACGGACGGCAAAGACCGTGACAAGCATTATTGGTAATAGCGGCGGATGAAGGTCGACTATAAAAATTGGGGCAGACGAGTTGTTGGCTGGCTGGGCATTTCTGCCTTAGGCACTCTCATCGTTGAACACCTTATGCGGCCGTCATCAGCGGCACGGTGCGGCGCTTGCGTCCCAAACGGCGGGAATGTCGCGCAAAATCGTGAGTTGGTACGCTCGGAGAGAGCCGAACTGCGAACGTAACCTATTACGATATATCACCTTTTTGTAAGCATCTCGGCCCGAGTGATAAGACGAGGGAGAGGAGAGCGAGCGCGAATTGGCAATCCGAACCTATCCTTCGCATCATGCGTTTTCGCGGTAGCTCTCGTCCTCGCGGGATCACAAGTGACGCACCACGTCACGAACTGACACGCTGGCATCGTCGGGTTGTGCCTGCCGGTGAGCGCGGGAAAATTTTGAGGACAGGCGGGCACTTTATTCGGGATGATCTGCGAGATGTCATCCGAGAGAGCTGTGGTCTGTTCGACAGTTCACTTCGCCCTTGCCGCTCGACGCGCAGGCCGCGGCACAGGCCATGAGCGCTACGAGGGAGTCGTCGAGGCACTTTGGCGAAGGCTTGCAAATGATCAGACGCTTTCGCGAGAAAACTCCGACGACTCCTGCAATCCGTTGGCACCGATCCAGCCATCGTGCCATCGGTCACCACGAATAGGTTCGCGTCACTAATGCGACGAGTATTTTTGCGATCCACAACTTTTATGAGCGCAACTGCTATGCAAAAGTATTTGTCGAGTTCCCGTTCCCCGGGTGCCAATCTGAGCGTGCTTTGTGATGCGCGCATCGTACGGGGATGGACGATATGCGAGGGAAGCGGGCGCTTGCTTTAATCGTTTTGATTGGATGTCTCGCGTTTGCAAGTGCCCGTGATGCACAAGCGCAGTGTCCGGCAGTCCCCAATCAATTGACCAACGGCCAGATCGCGGACGCCACGCAAGTCATGGCGGATTTCAATGCGATATTGAATTGCCTCAACACCGGTCAGTTCGTCGAGGCGCCGAGTCCGGCGCGGCAGTTCACTGGTCCGGGCGGCGGCATCATTACGATGCAGAACCCGAGCGCGACGTCGAACTATAACTACAATTTGCCTGCGACTGCTGGCGCGGCGGGCAACTTGCTGACCTCCGGCGGCGGTGGCTCCAATCCCAATACCTGGACTTCAACCGGCACCGATCTGCTGCTCAGCAGTGGCGTCCTCAATCTCCAGCCAACCGGTATAACTGCCGGTAGTTATTCGCTCGCTACCGTTACGGTCGACGCGAAGGGCCGGATGACTGCAGCGGCCAATGGCCCAAGCACGGGCACCTCAGGCCATGTTCTGCCCTATCTTGATGGAAGCAATACATGGTCAGGCACACAAACGTTCGGTCCAGTTATTGGAAAAATATCGACGCAAACTGGAGCGAGCTACACGCTCGCTGCGACGGATTGCGGCACGACGATCTTGTTCACAGGGACGTCGGCGACCGCAGTCACAACGCTGAATAGCTTGCCTCCGGGCTGCGCCATTGCGATCGAGCAAGGCGGAAGCGGGCAGGTCACCATCACTGCCGGTTCCGGAACGACCCAACATTCCTCGCACGGCTTTACCAAGACATATGGCCAATACGCCATTCTTGGACTCTTCGTCGACACGAATGTCGGCGGCGCGGCGGCCGACATTATCATCACCGGCGACGGCGCGTAGAGCATAGATCGGTCATCAGCGACGCGGCATGGAGAATGCAATGAGGCTGCAGTGGCTTGTACCAATTGTTATGCTGTTCGGCTTGGCAATGGGATCAAACGCCCAGGCGCAGCTCCTTTATGCCGGTGGCGAAGATATAGATTTTACTTGCAATGGCGGCGGCGCTTGCAATGTCAGTACCGGCGGAAGCTATAGAACGGGCTGGGCGCGCGAATCCTATGCAGCTGCCGGAACCACTTCAGATCCGCCGACCAATCGGTTCGCAACGCCAACTTTTACGGCCAATTCCACGCTCTGGATACATTCTCAATTCTGCACCCTGGGCTTTCTTGGTGGAGGGTGTGCCAATGCTTCGACTACATCCAATGCGCAAATGTTGCGCGTCTTCGACAGCAGTGGGAATCCAACACTCGTAGTCAGAGGTACCGGCAATAACAATCAATTGAAAATTTCGTCGCGTACCGCGGCCGGCGCGTTCACAGACTTGGTGACTTGTTCCTCCGCCTTCAATGCGACGTTGACCCAGCTGGATCTGTTCATCAACTACGGAACGTCCGGAGAGGTCACGCTTTACACCAATAGCGTTCAAGTGTGCGATTTCACAGGTAATGTGACGAATGGCGGCGGCGCGACCACGCTTAATCAGGTGGAATTCGCCGGACCTACCAGCGGCCCTGCCGCCGCTTGGTCGGAGGTAATTGTTGCCACGACCGACACGCGCGCAATGGGGCGCTTTACTGCCAATACTAGCGGCAATGGCACTACGACTGGGTTCTCCGGTACAAACGTCTGCTCGGCCATTTGGAATGTAACATCATTCAATGATGCGAATTACGGCTTTTCGGGCACGAACAACGTGGTGCACGAGTGCACGATCAACAACTCAATCCCCGCCGGCAGTTATAGCGTTCTCGGACTGGTCATGAGCGCGCGGGTGCTGGTCGGCTCTACTGGCCCGCAGCATTTCGATTTCGTGACGAGGACCGGAGGAACTGATTACACATCGAGTGACTTCGCGCCGACGATGACATTCTCGAATTTCACCAACTACATCCAGACCGTAAATCCAGCGACCAGCAATCCCTGGGCAGTCTCGGATTTCCAGGCCACCGGCTTCAACGTTGGTGAAAAGACGAAGCCATGAGAATAATCGTTGCGATCACAACCGGCGTTCTCTTGGTTATCTCGAGCGGAGCGGCTCTACCACAAGCCCAGTTCGAAAGCTCGAAACTGGCGCCGGGGATCGTCGTCCAGGGCGGGGCGTTTCAGTCCTCCAAAATGGCACCAGGAGTGGTGGTTCAAGGAAACGGATTTCAGTCATCGAAGCTCGCGCCCGGAGTGGTTTTGCAGGGATCCTCATTCCGGTCGTCGAAGATGAGCGTCGGCGTCGTTGTGTTGTCCATTACCGGCGGCGGGGGAGTCATCCCACGTGCACCGCTGACCCACTGGTAAGGAGCCAGGACTTTGCATGCCAAACGCCTTGACTAATGAAATATCGCTCTTGCGCCTAGGCAAACTGCTCGCTGCGATCGTCGTGCTAGCGCTCCTGAGTGCACTGTCGTCGAGTGATGTCGACGCCTCGACGGCCTACACTTACGACCAGAATGGGCGACTGCTCACCGCGCAATACGATAACGGTAGTTGTATCGGCTATCAGTACGATGCGAATGGCAATCGGACGCAGGGCACGACTGTGTCAGTAGGGCCGATTTGGGGCTCAAACTTGTGGGCGTGCTTTGCTTGGACGCCGCACTAAGTCCGTCGGATCCATCACAGCAGAACATTGAGGTTTGCCAACGGAGAATAGTGATGAAGGGGGTAATGCGGTTGAGCCTGACTCCAGCGCTGGCCATCATTTGTCTTCTCTGTTTTTCATCGACGCTAAGCTTTGCGGACACCGTCCCCCTGGCCAACGAATTGGGGGGAGGCGACCCGACACTTCAATTTGTCCAGGCTGCGCATTTTTCGGAGCCGCTCGTCGCTACAGCCCCCACAACGCCCGAGGAGAATTTTGCTCTTGCGCGCGCTCTCGGCGCCTACGAACATCGAAAGGACCCCGATGACATTTCAAGCTTGACCGGGTTTCTGTCGCAACATCCCCATTCGAGCTGGTCGCCAGCGATTCTGACCAATCTGGGTCTTCATTACCTCCACGATGGCTACTATTCGAGCGCGTTGGATGCTTGGCAAAAGGCTTGGGAGGAAGGGAAAGACGCGGCGGAGCCGCGTGCGCGAGCGTTAGTCGATCGCGCGGTTGGCGAGCTTGTGCGACTCCAAGCATCGCTTGGACACTTCGATCGGGTGTCCGCGATCTTTGCCGATCTCGGAGATCGTGCTGTGACCGGCCCGGCGACGGAAGCGGTGCAGGTCGCCAGCGAGGAGGCGTTCATCGCCACCAAAGATCCCGCGCATCTTTTCCTTTGCGGTCCGCGCGCTCTGATGTCGCTGTTGCTTGCGCGCGGCGCCAACGCCGGCCAAGTGAGCTTCTTGGAATGGTACCGCGCTGGTCCGAACGGCACTAGTCTTGCTGAGGTGGCCGGGCTTGCCGACAAGTCAAATCTTCCACATCTGCTCGTTTTTCGTAAGGCTGGACAACCGGTACCAGTGCCATCAATCGTGCACTGGAAAGTTGGGCACTTCGCCGCGATCGTCGACAAGGCAAATGGACGCTACCACGTTGAGGACCCAGTATTTCCGGGCCAAAGTCTTTGGGTAACTCAGAGTGCGCTCGACGCAGAGGCTAGCGGTTATTTTTTGATCCCCGCCGACACGCGTAACAATGAAGGTAAGGGATGGCGTGATGTCAGTCTCAGCGAGGCTCGAGCGGTTTGGGGTAGAGGACCCACAGGCGGCACGCAACAGGGCGCTGCGGGCTCGCAAGATCCTCAAGCAGATGGCTCAGGTGGAGGCGGCTCAGGACCGCCACCTCCTCCCTGCGGAGGGATGTGCATCTACAATATAGGCGAATCAACAGTCAGTCTGACTTTAATGGACACTCCGGTCGGCTACTCGCCGCCGATTGGACCGCTGCCGAAGATAACGATTACGTACAACCAACGTGAGGACAGCCAACCCGCAAACTTTAACTTCTTTAATCTCAGTGCGAAATGGACCTTCAATTTTCTGAGTTACGTCACAGATGACCCGACGAATCCAGGTGGCAACGTCACACGTTATCTTCCTGGCGGAGGCGCCTATTACTACACTGGCTACTCCAGCAGCCTTGGCACATTTGCTGCGCAGAACAATGATGGCTCTATTCTTGTATTGACGTCGCCGACGCCGATTACATATCAGCGGCGATTAGGCGACGGCAGCGTTGAAATTTATGCTCAATCCGACGGCAGTGTGAGCTATCCGCGCCGTATTTTTCTGAGCCAAGTGATTGATCCTCAGGGCAACGCTCTGACGTTAAACTACGACAATCAATTGCGGCTCACATCGTTAAACGATGCGACTGGACGTCAAACCACCTTCACTTACGGACTATCCGGTAGGCCGTTCCTAGTAACAGCAATAACTGACCCGTTCGGCCGAGGTGCGACGTTGGCTTACGACTCCAACGGGCGACTCAACTCAATTACCGACGTCTTGGGGCTAACATCGAGCTTCGGGTATGACGCGAATTCGCTCGTCAACACGCTAACGACGCCATATGGCACTACGACGTTTGCGTACACGGCGCCAGGGACTACGGGTCCACCGCGCTTCGTGCAAGTGACTGATCCCCTGGGTTACAGCGAGCGCGAAGAATGGCTCGAACCGGCGCCAATCCCAGATAGTGATCCGACCTCAACTGTGCCCCAAGGGATGCCGCTCCCGCTGACCAATCAATTTCTCACCTACCGTGATAGCTTTCATTGGGACAAATATCAGTACATTGCTGCCGGATGTACTCCGACCGGAGGATGCGACTACACAAAAGCTCGGGACACTCATTTCAGTCACGTTGCGTCAAACACGTCTCTGAAATCGACTGGCGTGGAAAGCATCAAATATCCGCTCGAAAATAGAATTTGGTACAACTATGTGGGTCAGACAGGCGGGAATATCGAGGGGGTTTATGAAAAGCCCATCGCCGCGGGTCGCGTTCTGGATGACGGCACGACACAACTGCAGCTATTTTCGTACGATACCGCCGGATTTTTCAAACTGACGCAAGTGACCGATCCGATCGGTCGGGTCACGTCTTTTTCCTATCCCAACCACGTCGACCTGGCCGCAATCAATCAGACGACAGCCAACGCCACGCAGACTACAATTGCTCAGTTCACCTACGACACACATCATCGACCGCTGATATACACAGACGCTGCGAGCCAGACGACGCGATACACGTATAATGCGGCTGAGCAGATCACGTCCGTTACCAATCCGCTCGGCCAAACGACCCAATATCTGTACGATTCATCGAACAATCTTGCCACGATCGTCGATGCCAACGTCGTAACGGTCGCAAGCTTCACCTACGACGCATTTGATCGGCTCGCTACCTATACAGATTCGGAAGGTTGGACGGTAACGTACAGCTACGACAACGCCGATCGCGTCACGCAAATTACTTATCCTGACGGTAGCTCGGACAGCTACACCTACGACAGGCTCGACCTTGCGTCATATCGCGACCGGCAAAATCGAGCATGGACATATACTCACGATGCAAATCGACGTGTTACAGCGACCGTTGATCCGCTCGGTAGTAGGACATTGTTTGCGTACAATGGGAATGGGCAGCTAACCGGCCTGACAGATCCCAACAATAACGTAACGCAATGGAGTTACGACGTCGAAGGAAGACGAATCTCAAAACAATATGCCGATACCAGCCTCGTTAGCTACGCTTACGAGAATACTACGAGCCGGGTTAAGTCCATCCTCGATGCTCTCGGCCAAACAAAGCAGTATAGCTACGCACAAGATAACGCGATTGCCAGCATTACGTATCTGAATGCTCTTCATTCGACGCCAAATGTCACGTTTACCTATGACCTTTACTTTCCGCGCTTGACGACGATGGTCGACGGCAATGGTACAACGACCTACGGCTACGTGCCTGCTGGCTCTCTTGGTGCGCTGCAATTGCAGCAGGAGGCAAGTCCTCAGCCAAACAGTGCAATTGTCTATTCCTACGATCAATTGGGGCGGGTTAGCGCAAGGACCGTCAATAGGGCTGGCGCCGAGACATTCTCCTACGATGCGATAGGAAGAGTGGTCGCCCATAACAGCGATCTTGGGTCGTTTGCATTGAGCTATCTCGGCCAAACGTCACAGGTTACACAGAGGCAGCTTCTGCCTCTCAGCACAAATGTTGCGACGAGTTGGACCTTTCTTTCGAATGCTGGCGACCGGCGCGTAGCCAATATAGGTAACACCGGATTTTCCACGAGCCAATTCTCGAATTTCCAATTGACGACGACTGCAGAAAGTCTTGTCACGGCGGTTGTGGAGACGAGCGACACGTCAACGGTCTATCCGACAGCAGGCACGAAAGCCGCGACCTATAACAATCTCAACCAGCTGACGAACCAGTCTGGTCAGGCTTTCGGCTTTGACGCCAATGGGAATCTGCTTTCAGACGGGCAGCGCATTTACACATGGGATGCGGAAAATCGGTTGGTCGGCATAACCTACCCAGGCCAAACGGGCAAAGCGACCACTTTTGCCTACGACGGGATTAGTCGGCGTACTGCGATCACGAGCACCCCGACGGGGGGCGGGACAGCGACCACAACCAATTATATCTGGTGTGATGCGAAACCATGTCAGTCTCGCAGCGCAAGCGGCTCGATCCTGCGAGAATATTATCCAGAAGGAGAGTTTGTCGTCGGCACGCCTGCGCAAACACTTTATTACGGGGTCGATCAGATCGGTTCTGTCCGGCGAGTATTTGCTAACGCAAGTACCGCGCCAGCCTTTAGCTATGACCCCTATGGTAACGCCTTGCAGTCAACATTGCCCGTCGCGGACTTTGGTTACGCCGGCATGTTCTATAATGCGGACAGCGGACTCTATCTCACACAATACCGAGCTTACGATCCTGCATCGGGGCGGTGGTCGTCACGCGACCCTGCTGGCGAGATTCGTAATCCACTTCTCGCTAGCGATTCAATTACTGCCCGAGAGTTACTAGATCCGAACCTCGGGTTCAGACAACAACCAACCATACCTGTTCTGCCCGGTGAACCGATTACGGGCAACATGGTCGAAAACTATGGAGCGGTGAACGGTTTATATAACTATGTTTTTAAAGAGCATGACGACAATACCATTCTAAATCTTGACCCAAGCCGCTACCAGAACGATGTTACGGGTCTTGTTTCGGTTTTAAATCGCTTCCAAAATGGAAAGTGGACTCTTGTCAATCCTGGACAGCAACTCGAGCAGGGAAATAATCTTTACGCCTATGTTGGAGGAAGCCCGGTTGGGCGGGTCGATCCGGACGGATTAGGTACACCCAGGTATGGTACGCCCTGGGGGGTACTGCAGATTACGCCAAGGACATTCCGTTTCTTCGATGGAAATGGCAATGCCGATTTCGATATCGATATTCCTGGGCATCATTTTCCTTTCGAGTGGCACGCTTGGTGCGGTGGAGTTAGAGGTCCTGCTATTGGCTTTTAGAAAAGACCGCTGGTGACGCGAATGCTCGGTAGGAACGTTGGCGATTGCGAAATCAAGTCCATTTCGTTCATGGATGGGTCCGTTTCTTTCAGGCTGTTTGATCCAGCTGACACCGATTACTTCACGATCACGTTTCACTCGATTGGTCAGCTTATTTTCGAGACCGGCCATACTCAAAATGTGATCGAGTCTATTGAGATTTTTGAGAGCGCCGAAGGCGCCGCCCAAAAGGTCGATGGAACGCCGTTCCTCAAAAAGATAGACGTTGAGGTATTCCAATCAACATGGTCGGCTGGAATGAAGGTTGCGTACATACAGCCAATCACGGGTGGTGAGACATTTATCTCCTTCAAGACCTTCGAAATCGAGGGTTAACTGGGTCACGAACCACCTAAACCCTCGCCCTATTCTGAGAGCGGGTGCTGATCTGGAAAAGCGATTGGCGTCGCCTCATTCAGTCGGGCGCATGAGTTCGGCTCTAAGGGGCGCTGCCCCTTGCGCGCGCAAGCGGGCCGAGCCTCGCTTCGCTGCGGCCGCACCAAGACCCGCTTGCACTTGCTACCCCACGCTCTTCGCCAGAGCGGCAGGGGGCCATCATGGCAGGCATGGCCCGATACCAGCGACGGATGGCGGCTAGTTCGCGCAGCCGGCGCTTGCGTCCCAACCGGCGGGAATGTCGCGCAAAATCGTGCAATTGGTACGCTCGGAGAGATTCGAACTCCCGACCCTCAGATTCGAAGTCTGATGCTCTATCCAGCTGAGCTACGAGCGCATCCGGCCGTGAACGAGGCGCACAATAATGGCT